>Ga0214471_10000332_pt1 | contig 42044 bp, 69 predicted proteins | sample RVTome_5_FD_207665 | JGI IMG/M metagenome (GOLD analysis project Ga0214471, IMG submission 207665) | Soil microbial communities from uranium-contaminated site in the Upper Colorado River Basin, Wyoming, United States - RVT142D155 | ecosystem: Environmental > Terrestrial > Soil > Contaminated >... | reverse complement strand
CGGGTTTTTCTGGATGGAAGCTCACCACAGACTCCGGCGGGAGCGCACAATGAAGCTATTCGCAAAGCACGAAGCCGGATAACTCAGGAAGGGTTGAAGCGTGGCTAACATAAAGATACCAAGTCGTTTAAAGTTATTAGGGCAAACAATACTGGTTAAATACGTTGATAGCCTGAACGATGAAAACGACGCTGATGGCAGGGCGGTGTATCGTAAAAATGTTATTGAAATTCAGAAGAATAACGGTGGCATAACAAGACCAACGGAAATGCAGGAGCATACTTTCTTACATGAGCTGACTCATTTCATTTTAAATGCAATGGGTGAATCAGAACTAAGAGGCAATGAAAAGTTTGTTGATGTGTTTTCCGGTTTGCTTCATCAGGCATTAGTCACAATGGAATACGATAATGGCAAATAAATGGTACTTACGCGAGACAACAGACCTCCTGAAAGATATTTCAGTTAAAAAACTGGATAAATTCGGCGATATTCTTCAGGAAGAATGTCAGGAAGGCGCACCGGGACGGATAAAAGTTGTAAAGCGCGTTAATCGCATCAGGCAACAAGTGACAGTTGCGGCCACTCATCCGGAAAACAATCTTGTGCCATTTTGGGTTGAGTACGGCACAGCGCCACACGAAATAACGCCCGTTACTGCTCAGGTGTTACATTTTATTGCAAAAGATGGTACTGAAGTTTTTACTAAACATGTTAATCATCCTGGTACTTCACCAAATCCATTTATGCGTCGCGGCATTTCACGGGCAGTATTCAGAGTACAGGAACTAAGATTCTGATGTTACCAGAACTTGAAACCGGAATAACTGATTTTGGAAAAAATGTTAATGCGAAAGTTGGAAGTAAATTCTATTACCGGAAACTTGCTGACAATACGACCTATCCTTATGCTGCATGGTTTGAAATTGGGCAGGGGCGAACAACTTTTGACGGCGGAACATGGCAACATGAGACCAATATTCAAATTACCTTCCGTACCGACAATGAGGACGAGCTTGGTGATATAATGAAAGACTATTTAGACCAATTTCAGGATAACACGTCGGGGTTGAGTGTTTCCGGTTGGAGTGTGCTTAATATTCAGAATCAGTTTGGCGGAGTTTTGCAGGAATTCGGGGATATTTATCAAAACACGTTAGACTTCAACATAAAAATTTTGAAAGGCAAATAAAAATGAAATGTTTAAAATGTGGCGGTAGCACAAAAAAGAAAACCGGCTCTGTTTATGGACAACCAAGTCAGACAACCGAATACGAGGAATGCGGCAATTGTGGACTTGTCAGCAAAACCAGTGTAAAGGGTGTTCGTGTTTTCGATGAACACGATGGCGAGTTCAAAAAAAGCGAGTCCAAGAAAATTGTTACAGGCTCTTAAATTGCAAAGAACTTATTTTTAATAAAGGACAAGAAAAATGGCAAAGTTTATCCCAACAGCCGGATTTATAACTTTTGCAACGGTTGTATATTACGCAATTGATATTAACGCAACATTTGACGTCGAACAGGGAGACGTTACGGATGGGAATACCGGCGGTGACGGAAGAGAGTTTCTGGCTGGTAGAGTAGCGAGAAGTATCACGTGCAAACTGTTTTTACAGGACGGTACGGCCGAGCCAGTTGAAGGCGCAACCGGTGCGTTTTTGTTGACTGCGAAAGTTGGTGCATCAACAAACAAGTCGTGGGCTTGGACAAACGGGACTATCGTAAACAAGGGGATAACAATTAACCCGGCCGGTAGCGACCCTGCATTTGCGACTTATACTTTCCAGCTTGATGGTGCGACTACTGCGGTACAATTAACATAGGTTTTAACATAAGGATAGCAATATGGCAAAGTTTATCCCAACAGCCGGGAAGATTGTGTTTGATGGTACAACCTTTTATGCAATCGATATTAATGCAACATTTGACGTTGAACAGGGTGATGCTACTGACGGTAACACTGGGGGTGATGGCAGGGAGTTTTTAGCCGGAAGAGTAGCGAGAAGCCTTACTTGTAAACTATTCCTCGACGACGCTACAGCCGAGCCGGTTGAAGGTGACACCGGAACGTTTGTTTTAAACGCAAAAGATGGGACAACCGATAAATCCTGGTCTTGGACAAACGGTACAATTGTTAATAAGGGGATAACTATAAATCCCGCAGGCAGTGACCCGGCATTTGCGACTTATACATTTCAATTAGACGGCGCTACAACTGCGGCACAGTTTACTTAATCAATTGGTGAGCATGTGTACTCAAAAGAAATTTACTCAAAAAAAATTAATTTATTTGGCCGCAAAGTCTTATTGTCATGCCGAAAAGCAAAATCTTTTCTTTCCGGTCAGGAGCTTTATCGTGAATTGATATTGCTCGCAGGTGCTTTAAAGGAAAATAAAGATAATGAAAGGACTCTTGAGCTTATAAGAGAATATGAAATAAAGAGTCTTTTCTATCAGATTATTCTTGTCTCCGATTCTCTTAAAGTTAGTAGAAACTGGCTAAAATTCTGGAACTGGAACTTATATCGAAAGTTCGGACAATCCTATATCAAAAATAATATACCCGTGCAGCAACTAAAAGACCTTTCACGTGAAATAGGCATTCTTGAAGGTAATGAAGTTGACGATAACGACAAGGATATTCCCGCTGATTATATTCCGCTTGATCCATTACGTGTCAAGGCTTTTGTTCATAAACATACCGGGCATCCTTACGATAAAATCGACGATATGTATTTGATAGATTTTTTTGATTCTATCAAATTTGCCGGTGAAATGCTGAAAGTTCAAGTGGAAGGTGGTAAAATCAATCTGACAAAAGAACATGAGATGGCTTACCATTTTGCGATGTATCACAAGCTGAAAGCAGATGGCAAGTTGGGGAAGATAGCAAATGCCTAACATAAAAATAGCTGATTTGATTGCAGAGGCTCATGTTCAAAATGATAAAATGATACGGGAACTTCAGCAATTAAGACAATCAGTTGACAATCAGACCGATAAGATGTCAGGCAGCTTTAAAAATGTTGAACGCACCGGTTCAGCGGCGTTTAGCAGGCTCGGTCGTTTTGCCAAGCGGACAATAAAATATGGTATTGTTGCCGCTCTCGGTGCTATGGCTGCCGCAATTGTTAAATCGGTTCGCACATCGGCAAATTTTGAGACACTTCAATTAAGACTTGAGCAATTATCTGGTAGCGCTGAGGCTGGGAAAAAACGCTTTGAGGAACTTGTAAAATTTGCAGCCAATACGCCGTTCGAACTAAATGAAATCGTAGAGGCTGAAGCTACTCTCAAATCGTTCGGCGACACAAACAAAGAATCAATAAAGGCAATGGGCGATTTGGCCGTGTTCATGGGTGTTAGTTTACCGGAGGCCGCCGCAGCCTATGGTCGTGCTTTTGCCGGAGGGGCGGGCGCGGCTGATATTTTCAGGGAAAGAGGTGTTCTGAATTTAATTAAAATGGAAAGCGGTATTGATGATTTAACAAAACTGACACTTCCAGAATTTAGAAAAGCAATGGAAAAAACCTTCACCGACCCTGATGGAAAGATTTCAGGTGGTACAGTGAAGCTCGCTAATACGCTTGAGGGCAGATGGTCAACTTTCAAAGATAATGTCAATCTTGCCTTTAAAAAAGTTGGCGATGTAATGAAAACCGAGCTTCTGACCACCTTGAATACGGTTATTACAAAGATAGGCTCTTTTGTTGATTCCGGTAAAGCAGAAAGTTTGGGTAAAAATTTGGCTAAAGGTATTAATCTTGCTGTTAGTGCAATGGGAAAGTTGTCGGGCTTTTTCACTACTTCAAAAAAAGAGCGAATTGCTGAGATAAACCATGAAATTGGCATGCTTCAAGGGAATATAGATAACTTAAATTCTCCACTTAATCGCTTGTTCGGTCAAAATAGTCAAGATAGAATTGAAAAGTATGAAAGAAAGATACGACAACTTCGGCATGAATTAGCTGTTTTAAAAGGCGAGGTTACACCGGAAGGCCCGCAATTACCTGCGGCTGGCGGTGGAAGTACCGGACAAACCGGCAGCGATGGCGGCACTTTAGTTGATAAAACGGATGATTTTGACAAGCTCAAGAAAAAGATAGAGGAAGCAAAGGCGGCCTATAAAGAACTCGAAAGCGATTTTTTCACAAAAGACTTTGAAGGAGACCTCGAAAAAGAAATTGAACGGGACTTCGAAAAGAAAATGCGTAAAAAAAGACGCGAACTGAAAGGGGAAATTGAGCCGGAAGAAGAAGTATTAAACGTAGAAAATATTCAGGCTGGAGCAAGAGCAATGGATGCGTTTGTTGATGGCCTGATTGACGCGAATAACTTCACTTTGAATTTAGGGAACGCTTTTAAAATGTTTGCAAGTCAGGTGGTCGCCGAGTTAGAGAGAGTTATCGCGAAGATGCTTATTTTAAAAGCTTTTGAATTATTCGGGGTACCAACTGCTGTATCAAAGCCGATATTGGGATTTGCAAAAGGGACAAATGGTTATCAGACTGTACCGGGCGGATTCCCTAATGATTCATTTGGAATTGGATTGACATCCGGTGAAAGGTTTAAAGTAACTCCTCCAGGCGGAGCTGATAACGAAACAAGATTGTTAAGCAAAATTGACGGCAAGTTAGGCGCAATGAATGTGAATATTGCCAGGCTTGGTATGCGTCAGATTGCAATTGAGAACGAATTGAACGTTGATTCAAGAGGGTTGCACTTACTTAACAAACAGGAACAAAGAAAAGAAAATTCATATAGATGAGTTATACTATTACAATCGACTTTCCGGCGGCTTATGTTAATGATTCTGATTATGTTGAGCTACAATTGCAGTTTACAGTTGATTTAACAGCCGGAAATCAATCCTATCAGGCGAGCGAAAAGAACATTGAGGTTATGAAGTATGGAACATTAAAACTTCAATATGAACTTGACGACCCATTGCTAGTTCCTTCCGAAATGGAGTTCACGATTGGAGACAAAGCAGGTTATCTGGACGGCCTTTTGTATGGCAGTTCGGCGGAACAGGCTGCAACTGTTAAACAATTTAAAGTTACATTGCTTTTGAACGGTGCGACTGAATTTGTTGGTACTGTAGATGAGCGAAGTATAAAGTCTGATACCGGATTATTTGAGGTGTCGTTTACAGCAACACCGAATACTGTTTTGCTCAACGAGGCTGTGTTTAATGAAAATGGGGAGCCAACTGATAATTTTAATTATTTAAATACCGGCGCACAAGACCCGATTTATGGGATTGAACAAGATTCGACAAACGGTAGATTAAAAGTTACCTACGGAACAATCCCAACTCCGAATAATGATTTTCAAACCGGGGATTTGGTAAAGATAGTTGTAACACACGGCTCGGCTCCGTCTGATGCTGCCGGATGGAAATATGTTACCAGGATTAATTCAACGAGTTTTTATATCGATGTAGCAACTACTCAATCAGGATATTTTCCAAGCGCAACGATAATTGGAATTGTTTATGATTTTGCCGGAGCATTGACGCGCCAGCTTGTTTTTATTTTAACTGATGCTTATAATAAAGTTGGTGGTGGAATAGTTTACCCGGATGATTTGAGTGTTGTCCATAACTGGGTTTTTTCTGAACTTGGCGGCGCCCCGGATTATACTTTTGACGAGGTATCAATGTTGACAACGAGTTACGTTGCCGGCAATACTTTAACGCAATCCCCACCATCCGGACTGAGCAGTGTGAAGGATTTTTTGAAATTACTTGCTTTACATTTTTGTGCTTTTACCGGAATGATACACGAAGGGAAGGCGTTTTTTCATAAATTGTTTTATTACAATTCTGGTGATACGCAAACATTGACACAGGTTTTAAAACATGAAAAATCCTATCGATTTGGATTGCTGGAGTATGTGCTTGTTAAGACAATTTCATCAGACGTTGTTCATTATGACGCCGGAGTATATACCGCAGACGAAAACAGGCGATTAATTATCGAAGAAGTTATCCCGTTTTGGTATACAGCTTTTGGGGGGAATGGGACGAATGTATTTAGCACAACCGGGAATAATAGCATACTCGCAGGTAATGACCCGTCATTAGAAGATTTTCCATCGACTTATGATAACGGAAAACTGATTGCGGAATTTTGGTATCACTTCAGAAGCAATATAGAAAATTGCCGTGTTGACAGAATGATTTGCCGGGGCGTAAATTATGATTTCCTAAAGGGTACTGTTTATGCTAACGGTTTATACCAGATAATAGGAATTGAAAAAGATTTTGAAAAAAATGAGACAATAATAGATGCAATTTATTTAGGCGTTGCATCTGGTGGAGGGGAGCCGGAATAATGGGAATATGGGGTACGAGTTCACCTTTGATAAAAGTAGTTTCAAGCTCTGTTGAAATTGCTTTGAGTTATTCTGTTATACAGGCAAACAAGGCTTCTTTTGACCGGCTCGAACAAAAAAATCCGATTTCTTCAAATAAGCAATTTATCACGAAAGGCTACTGGTGGATATTTGAAGTTTTGACTCACTTGTATAGGCACGGCGCGGAAACTTACAACAAATACATCGAGCTTGCAGAATTGTTACATACGGATGTTTATATTAAGCCTTACTCAGACCATGACTTTTTACAGAATGCCTCAGGAGATGTTGAGTTCTACTTTGCTTCGCTCAGGCCGGTTGAGCTAACTACGGTAAACTACGAGACCGGATTATTTTGCAGGTTTGAAAGTAAGGATTATGTAGATATAAGTTTGAGCGCGGCGGCATGATAAATGTATTGCCGGTAAATGATTTAAAAGAACATGTTGAGGCAACACACTGTTGGTGTAATCCGCGGGTTGAAATTGAAAACGATGAAATGATTGTTATCCACAACTCACTTGACAAAAGAGAAATAGTAGAGCAGGCTTATGAGCATATTCGGCACACAAAGCCCAAAAATTAAAAATAGCTCCGGGGTGGATATAAACATTGACCACGCAAAGGTGGAATTGGATAATCCTGTCTTTGATAATTTAGCGCAGGTATCGGAAATAGACGGCTCAAGAACATTTTTTAATCGTGAATATGGATGGGAATATGAGGTTATTGTTCATCTTTTCAAATATGGCAACGAAGCTGCAAGGCTGGCTAAATATAATACTTTAAACGATAATCTTTATGACCTGGTAACTCTTTACCGGCATAGAGACAATGAGCCGATTAAAGACAGTCTTGGAAACGAAGTTCCTTTTCTGTTTTCTGAGATTGAGCCGTTTTATATTAATTCGATACCGAACGGATTAAATGAGCCGGGAGATGCTTTAATACTGAAATTTATTTCAACTAAAAATTTAAGATTACAACAGTCAGCCGCACCGCCTATTGTGAGCGGCGGGATTATTACCGAAGTTACCGAAGATACGATAATCACTGAAACAGGCGGCCTTGAAATCATAACGGAGTAAACATGAAAAAGATATTACTATTGTTACTATTGTTTTCATCGATGGCATTTGGCCAAGTTAAATTAAGCCAGTTAACCGAGGCCACAGACTTTGAAGATGATTCTATATTTCTGGTTTCGGTAGATACATCCGGTTCAGGGAATTACGCAACCCGCCGGTTTGAGTGGGATAATTTCAAGCTTGAGCTTGCCCGAGAACTTGTTTTCAATCAGGCCGGTATCAGAGTTGTCGCCGCAACGGATACAATCATCCGGGTAGATGCAAGCGGTAATCTTTATCTTGGCGATAAGTCAATAGTGCCAATCTATATTTCAAATGCAGGGGATGTAGGGATGGGGTTAACGACTCCATCATCACCTTTGCATGTTTATGATGCCTCAAGCGGTACGCCATTTGTGACAGTTGAAAGTGAGCAGGGCGGAACGCAAGGCGGTGGAATTGTTCTTTTGCTTGATTCTTCATCGCCGGCTGACAATGATTTACTTGGCTCAATTATAGGGCAGGGCAGAGGCTCGACCAATCTTCTTACAAATTATTCAACGATTACTTTTTTGTCTGAGGACGCTACGGCAGCTGATGCGGCAGGTTCTACAAGGTTTTACAACTTGCTGGATAATACGACAACCGAGTTTATGGCTTTGGATGGATATACGGGCGTTGTGGGTTCCGGTTATATCAATCTAAATCCTACAAACGCAGATATAAATGTAGGAATTGGCACGGCCTCGCCGACAGAAGATTTGCATTTTTACGACAATATTTCCGGTAGCCCTGATTTTCTGATAGAAAGTGAGAATACCGGCACTGTAGGCCCCAGTCTTGAGTTCTACTTAAACACAAGCTCACCGGCTGCGTCGGACGAAATTGCAAGAATCAGTTTTGCAACTAATAATTCTGGCGCTGGTAAAAACGACTTCGTTGAGATTATTGCAAAAAATTCTCACCCTACCGTTGATGATGAATCTGGTCAATTAGATATAGATGTTGATATTAATCAAACAAGCTCGACTGTCTTTGAAATAGACGGGCACTTTGGCGCAGTTGGAGAAGGCCGGGTAACCTTTAACCAGGATTCCCATGATTGGGATTTAGTTGTTGAAAGTGATAATCTTGCAACCGCTTTAGTCTTGGATGCCGCCGAAGATTCTCTATATATTAATGCTGACTTAACCTATAAAAGTGTTTATTTTGACACAACCGGCATGGGAGCAAATTCAACATTTACGTTAGCTAATGCAGGTGGCGGACAATGGACGGACGCGGGGAGTTTTTTAAAGCCATCCGATGCTGGAGATAATTCGATACATATTATGGACACAGCACAAGACGATTCGGCAAGCATAACAGTTGATGATAGCGGTAATTTAATTTTAACTCAAAGTGGAACTGGTGTCGGAATTGGCGGAATTTCTTCGCCAGAGGGAGAATTGCATATTTATAGCACATCTGGAACGGCGAGTCCAAAGATTGTTCTTGAAAGCGACCAAGACGGAAATGAGGGTGCATGGTTTAGATTTATACTCGACTCAGAATCTCCGGCGGATGGTGATATTTTAGGTTCATTGAATTGGTCTGGGTACGATTCTGGGGATTTGATTAGGGGTTTTGGATGGATAGAGGCTTACGCTGTGGATGTGACTTTAAATGATTGGGCTGGTGAGATTAGGTTTGACGTTTCGATGGATGCTCAGCAAAGAAATTTTATAAAGGCATCTGGATACAATGGTTCGGTAAATGAGGGGTTACTAATATTTAATGAAGATGGGCAGGATGTAGATATTCGCTTTGAATCAGCAGGCGTTGATTCAGCTTTTACGATAAACGGCGCAAATGGCAATATTTACATGGAAGGCCTCGGCAGTGGCACAGGAACACAGCTTTCCCGCGTAGCCAATACAGACCAAATTGTTGAAGAAACCAGCTCAAAGCGTTTCAAGTCAAACGTAAAAAACTGGAATCCGCAAACAGATATTTTAAATTTCAGGCCGGTTTCATTTAAGTGGAATAAGAAATCAGCGAATAACGGACAAAAAGGATATGGACTTATTGCCGAAGATGTGGCAAAGTTACTGCCGGAAGCGGCTCAATACGATGAAAATAAAAATGTCAAAAATTACGACAACCGGGTGGTCATGGCCTATATGATTTCTGAAATGCAAAATCAAAAGCTGCAAATAATTGAGTTGAATAAACAACTCGAAGAATTGAGAGCATTATTTTTTAAGGAGCATATAAATTGAAAGAAGAAATTAAAAATTATATTATCGTCGGAATAATTTCTATTCTGGCCTTTTTTACCGGCTTATTTTTAGGACAAAATCAGGGTTTACGGCGGTCGGATTCCCGAACAATATCAGAGCTAAAAGGTTCCGTTCAAGCTCTTTCAACCCAAAACGTTCAACTTCAGCAAGTTTTAGGGAATACCGCGCGGCGAGATTCAACAGCCAGCAAGATTATTGCGCAAGAAATTAACCGGATTAATAAGAAATGAAAAAGCTAATATTACTCCTTCTTTTGGCTGGCAATCTATTTGCGCAGCCGGATATGTGTAAAATCTATGTTTGGCATTACGACTTCGGAACCAACCCGGCAGTTGGAAAACGTACAACGATAACCGTAACCGAGGCTAAGCTAAACAATGTTGCAATCCCTCAGTACACCGGAAAAAACTTCATTTATACAAACTCCGGCTATCATTACCTTTATGTTCCGCAGGGTGCGTTAATAAAAATCGTTGCTAACGTTTTTAACTTTACCGGGCAAACTTTTTATACAATTGCAAGCTCAGACTCAATTGACCTGATGAGCCTTCAGGCATGGAGCGGGTCAAATCAAGACCAGGCCGGATTCGCTTATATTGATGATTCTCCGATTCAGGGTAATGACGATACTTTGTTTACCAGCAAAGGAATTACAAAAACGGTTGGAACTGATTCTGTGACACTTGCCTTGACAACAGCAAATCTTGATTTGGTTACAATTGCTTCAGGTGATACTTTGTTTTTGGTTGATGTTACCGATGGTGAAGTAAAAAAGGGGTTGGTTTCTGACATTTCCGGTTTGAGCGGTGCGCCTACTGACGCGACGTATATTACAAAATCTCCAAACGGTTCTTTGTCTGCTGAAATTGCGACAAATCTTTTGACTCATGCCGAGCTTGCGGACGGCGATACGGTTTTATATTTAGACCCAAATGATTCAGGTAATTTCAAGAAAGGTGTTTATTATGCTGCGGGTGGGAATGCACAGCCTCTCGATGCAGGATTAACAGACGTTGCAGGTTTGGCCGTAACAGATGGGAATATCATTGTAGGAAACGGAACTAACTGGGTCGCTGAATCCGGGGCAACCGCAAGAACAAGTCTTGGGGTTGATGCGGCTGGAACAGATAACAGTACAAACGTAACGCTTGCCGGTACACCTGCATACATAACTCTTTCAGAGCAGGAAATTACACGACTTCCGATTCGGTCTATTTGGGTAGATTCTTCTAAGATAGTCACGCACGTTCAGCTTGCGGCAGCGGGATATATAACAGGAATATCCGGTCTTGACCCGACTGACTTAGACGGCGGCAACTGGAAAGTGTTTTATACTGATGGTGAAGGTGATGTAACCGAATTATCTTTAGGCTCAGACGGGACTTTCCTGAGAAGTAACGGCGCAACTTCGGCTCCTACCTTTGCGACTCTAGCTGGTTCTGGGGATGTCTCAAAAGTAGGAACCCCCGCCAACAATCAAGTCGGAGTTTGGATTGGAGATGGGACGCTCGAAGGAAATTCTGAATTTGTTTGGGTTGCTGATACGTCTTTGGTGATTTCAAGTGATGCCGATTCTTTCTTTGTGCGATTGTATAAAAGTTTGTATGCGCTGGATTTGGAAGTAGGCAATTCCAGGATATTTGCTGTTGACTCTGTTGGAAATATAACATTGTCCGGAACGATAGACGGCAAAGACATTGCAACCAACGCGGCTATGCTCAACGAGGCGGAAACCATCGGCGCAAATTGGGTCAATACCGAAAATCCGTGGGCTGAAAATGAAATCGTTTCTACTGTGCTTGTTGAAAGTGAGAGAACAACGGCAACACGCGGGGCTAAAAATCTTTTGGCTGTTACCGGGTCGAATAATGTGGTGAATGCCCTCGATTATGAACTAAATACGATAGTTGCTGCTGATACGCTTGTACCGCTTTTAGAGGCTAGACTTGACGCTATACCAAATTTAACAATTACAGAAAGTCAAATTTCTGATTTAGGAACGTATCTTACTTCGGAAAGCGACCCGGTTATTTCGGCGATTTTTAATGCGCAAACAATTCTTCATGCAACCTCAGACAATACGCCGGTAGCTCTAACCATATCCGAGCAAACCGTAGTCGGAAGATTGACAGGCGGAAATATTGCCGCGATTGCTTTGGGTATTGCTGACAATAACGTGATGCAGGTAGACGGCACTCTAAATGCAGGAGAGTATGTTCGGGTAACGGCGAGCGGATTTGAAAGCAGAACTGAGTCTGAATTTAAGGGCGATTTTAATCTTGCGATAGGAACAAATGTTCAGGCTTTCGATGCTGATTTGACTACTTACGCAGGGATAACACCGAGCGCGAACGTGCAGACGCTTTTAGGCGCTGCCGATTTTGCCGCATTTAAAACGTCTCTGTCTTTGAACAGTGTTGAAAATACGGCTTTATCAACATGGGCGGGTTCGGCTAACTTAAATACTTTTGCATCTGAAGGTGTAAATACCTCAGAGGTGGAGGCCGAGTTAAAAACTGACGTGAAAGGTTTTACTGTCTATGTTCCGATTGCAACAACAGTTGTACCGCTTTTCAAAACGTCTCACGCTATCACCATCACAGAAATTGCAGGATTCACAGATACCGGAACAGCGACTTTTAACATCGAACAAAGGGCAGAGACAACGCCAAACACGGCTGGAACGGATGTAATGAGCGCGGATGTGGTCGCAGATAACAATCAGCAAGAGCAAGCTGGATTCAACGATGCAACCGTACCGGCGAATACATGGCTCGTTGCGGTATTTTCCGCAGTAGCTACAAATCCTGGTTTTTGTCATGCAACCGTGAGGTTTACAATTGATTAAAATAATATTTCTATTATTTGCGTATTCAGCTTGTTTCGGACAACTTTCAAACTATATTGGCTTTCCGACAAACATTTCAGTAATTGAAGCTTTTACCGGCAGTGGCTCTATAGACGCGGGCATTTGGGATGAGCCCTTTGGCGCTGGCGCTGAACGTGTATCGGATGTTTTAGGGTTTGATTCTCCGGCAACAGCAGCGTACATAGAAACTGTTTCTACGTTCCAGCCGGGCAGTGAATTATTTATTACAATAAACGCACAGGGGTCTGTTGCAGCCGCTTGGTATTTTGTTGTTTATATTGTCTATGATAGCCCGACTTACGAAAATCAATTTTATATTAACTATGGCGATGGCATATTAGCAGTTCATGAAGTAGTTGCTGGAACAGATACTGAACTTGATACCGAAAGCGTAACGCTTGGTACGGGAGATAAAATAGGATTCAGACGAACCGATACCTTTTTGGAAACATGGTACGATAGCGGTTCGGGCTGGACTTTGATGAGCGCATTGGCGCAAAGCTCTTTAACAGGCGCTTTTAATTTCGGATTTGAATTTAGTGATAACAATGCGCCCGGTCTAACATTTGATAATTTTTCAGGTGGTAAAATAAGACAAGCAATCATAATTAATTAGGAGTAACAACAATGAAAACACTATTCATACTATTTTTGTATGCAAGTTGTGTTTTCGGTCAACAGGTTTTTAGCAGGTTCGATTTTCAGCAAGATACGAAAACAATCCGACTTGAATACATACAAGTGATTGGTGCGGACTCAGTTAAAATAGCTGAGTTTAAATACAGTAACGGGCGGGTAACATCCCAGGCAAGAAACGAAGTTATGATTGACAGTTTTTCTAATGTGGAAAGTAATATCATCGACCTTGAGTCTTTAGCGAGACAGGTTATTTTGCGGGAATGGCAATCAAGCGGAAACAGGAGCTACTTTGAAAACATTGAACGGGCAGAGGCAACACGGGCGATATGGCGGCTGAGTATGGGCGGAGTTGATACGCGGGTGGTCTATAATAAAAATACCGGGCGCACCCGCTTTGACGCAAGAGGCGCAATAGACTATTCGTTTAGAGATTATCTTTTTTATGTAGAAAAGTATAAGGGCTTTTTAGAATTAGTCAAATTCATTCAATAGAGTTTTCTCGCTATGATTTACAACTTGGAGAATATATGTATTTACCGTTTAACGGGATGACTATGAAAATAGTAAAAGGCACAATCATCACATTTGTTATAACTACTTTGTTGGTGTTCCTGGGCGCTATCGGAAACAGGGGATTAACTTCTATAGTTCAGGAAAAGGCTAAAGAAGCCGTGCAAGATACAATCGGAAACAATTCAGAAAAAATTAAAAAACTCGAGATCCTTGTTGAGCAAAACATAAAAGAAGATATAGCCGTTCACCCTGAAATAAACGTGCTTAAAGTTCAGATTAACAATATAGAGACAAAGATAGATGACCTGAGAAAGCAATTGGATGAACTCAGGCGCGGACAAGAAAAACTAACGGAACTTCTCATTAAATATATGCAGGCAAAGTAAACTACCCACCCACAGCTAACGCTGATGGCCATTAAGAATAGCTTTGTAGGAAATATATTGACGCAACTGATTGAACGACCACTTACCAACTCTTGTTCTAAAATTTTTACCTTTTTTAAGCATGGGTTTCCGCATCAATTATATGAAAATTAATCGACAAAAACCGGTCACACGATGTTACTGGTTTGAAAGTTTCCGCATCAATTATATGAAAATTAATCCCCTACACATACTCTTGCATTTCGGTATTGCAGCTGCCGGTGGTATTTATGTCTCGATTGTTTGCGCTGTCTTCGGCGAAGCATATGATGAGTGGATGCTAAGGCGCGGTAAAATCGGACACTATGAAGGCTGGAGTTGGCAGGATTTTTTTGAGAAATCAGCCGGCGCCTTGATATTATTTCCGTTTGTCGGATGGGACGGTATTTTTATGCCCTGGTGGGCTACAAAGATTTTTCTTTTGTTTTAGAGAGATAAATTGTATATTAATTTAATTCGCATATCCGCGAAAAACTTGATCAGGTAATGGCGACAATAACGCTACTGAGTCGCGTGACGGCTACTTTAAAAAGTCTTAAAGAAAAAGTGAGAAACGCTGTCTTTATATTGCCGCCATTTTTTTTATAGGATGAGAAAATGGAAAACGAATTTATCGAAGCTTTCCGCTGTAGTTCAACAGACGCAAATTTAAGATTTGTCCAAAATCCGAAACCTTATTTTTCTGGTATTGGCGCTACAGATGAAACTTTAGGGATTTGGGTAAAAAATGATGAAGAGGTTGAGTGGCGCTGGCACGGGAATATTGTTACGGGATATACAATTAGAAAAACGGTATGGATATGAAATATATAATTATGATTTTACTTCTTGCCGGAAACCTGGGCGAACAAAATAAAAAAGCCTCGGCAACCTGTGACGCCGTAACCACAAATGTTGATGGAACGCCCTGCATCGACCTGTCTGGATACAAGGTTCACATGGGTATGGCTTCCAGAAGCTACAACATTAAAATTGTTGATATTGGCCTGCAAACTTCGGTTACAATAAATGAACCGTTCGAGTTTGACAAAAGATATTACTTTGCAATTACCGCTTATGACCTGAACGGAAATGAGAGCGGCTATTCAAATGAACAATCTTTGATTTGGCCTAAACCGGACACAATAACGCCCGCCGCGCCGCCTAATTTTATTCTGATTTTAATTGACGGTACGGCAACAATTATTCAAGGTGAAACTAAAAAATAAACGGAGGCAACATGAACAAATTTTTGCAAACATACTGGCCTATACTAGCAGCATTAGCGATCGTAATTTTCTGGGCGCTTGATTATATATCAATGGAAATTTTGATAACAGGCCTCGGACTTATCGGCTTCAGTGGGCTTGCCGAGCTTCGACTTGCTATTGCTTCAAGCGGTATCAAGACGCACATTGTTGCCGCAATCGGGGGATTAAATTTAGTTGGGTATTCTACAGGATACGTAACCGTTGAAAAGGCTGTAATTATATTTGCTATTTTGGGTATCGGTGCATTATCAACATTGAGAAGCGGGGTTCAAAAAGCAAACGGCTTGAAATAAAAGTTTTTCCGTGTATCTTACTCCTCCTATGAAAGCCGGGCAGTTATCACCCGGCTTTTTTTATAAGACATATACACAAGTTAGCGGAAATGCCGAGAAAGAACATCGTAAGCATTTTTCAACTCTATTGCTCTCCTTCTGTTTACATCATTCCACTTGTCAGCTTCCTGTACTATTTTACGCTTCGTTTTTACTGGTGTGTTTTTTGGTAAATCCCATTCTGAAATTTCACCACTTATTCCAGTAGTTACCATACCTGCCCCAACTCGCAATAGAGTTGAAAGAGCATCCCTAATGGCACTATCCGCTAACACATTATTTGCGTCAGTGGGGTTTTCGTTTTTCAAATTATCTTTCTGCATATTATTAAGTTTTGTTTTTCAAATGAAGTTCAGCGGTTCAAAGCCCCACCGAACGCAAATAATCGGAACGTTAGGTGCAATAAAAAATAAATTTCCCACCGCACCCGTACTAATTAAAGTTTCAGGTAATCTTTAACTTTTCGTGTTATATCATTAATATCGCTTTGAGTGATATTGTAATGATTTTTTAAAGCCTCTTTGAATCCGTGCCAAGTTTCTTCTGTAATCGGTTTTAAGTCGTGTCCGTGGTCTGAATTATCAAATGGACTTGGGCAACTACATCCACTATCGGAATCCCACCAAAGAGTATTGTCATCAAGTTTTTTCCATACCACGAACATATCAAATTCGTAACTTCCAGCAGTATCAATGCTTTCAAAAATCTCTAATCCACATTTTTCAGGTGAATAGTAAGGGTTCTCGTTAAATCTCATAATTTCTGTTTTTTAAGCCCACGCTAAATTTATTTTTTACAGACACCTAACAGCAGGTAGGCAAAATGCCGCTATGAGCCTGAGTGCTTCGATTTAAAATTTGTGGTAAGTGGCACTATCGCCTACCTGCAAAACGTTATGTGCAAAAGGCAAGAAGTCTGCACAGTTGTAAAATATATCAACTTTATCCGCACTGTCAGGAGTGTAATTTTCCCAATGTCTTTTTGAGCAATATTCTATGGTTGTATATGCTGGATACTCATCTCCGCTAGTGCTATAATTTTTCTTAAACTGACAAGTATCACATTTCATTTGCCCAGCGCTTTTTTGATTCTTTTTCTCGTTATCCATTTGTATCGCCTTTTTAAATTATATTACCTACTAAATAATCCCTAGTTCGTGCCAAAAATTTACATCTAAATCTTCACTTTCACACTCTGACATTATCTCGCCATTTTCAATATAAATTAATCCGTTACTTTCTGCCCAATGCCATCCCTCTTCATCTTCTATAAGGCATCCTAAACAGCACCATCCTTTACCATCTGTAAGCCAAACCATTTGATTTGCTCCTGGAAGGGCATCCGTTACAGCCACCCAGCCGCTCAACTCCATTCAAACCACCCAAAGACCTTTTTAAAACAACTGCCATTTTCAAGGTCAACTTTCCTAGCCCTTTTGGATGCTTTGCGTTTCCAAAATTTCCCGGCTGGTTTTACAAACCCGCTAAACCATCTTGGCTGGCTTTTCCCCTGCAATTTTAAACGAGTATCTTTCCCCATCCTAATATCTATACTGAATTCGTATCCTAATTTCTTTAGGTCTAAAAAATCTTGAACACTCCGTACAAAAAATCATTTCCTGGTCAAGAGAGATTGCTTTTGTCTTGCCACCACACCCACACCGGGGCGGTGTTACCTGCCAACGCGGGCGTCGGGGTTTGGTAGCTTTGCAATTTTTAACACAGACCTTGCCGTGAACCGGACATACCGCAGCGAGTTTAACACAAGGCAGGCCGAGTTCATCCCGCTTGTCTTGCATTACCGGATAGACGTCTTTCAGGATTCTCGATATATCCGCAAAGGTAACATGCTTGTAATTTGCGGCTATTTTCCGTAAAGATAAACCGGCCTTTTTAGCGGCTATAATTTTTTTTATTTCCTGCGTGATACGCTCTTCCATTCAAATCACTACGACCTTCTTATTAATCTCTGAATTTATGCCATGTACACGGATTGTACATAGCGTTTTCTAATAAGCTCTAACACGAATAAGATTAAACATACTCATAAAATAATGCTTTGACCCGTTCAACCAATTGAACGCAATCTTTATTCATGCACTCCTTACAGAAAATATCTGTTCCGGTTATAAATCCTTTTTCGTCGTCTGTCGTTTCAACAACAACCCAACCCTCTTTTTTTGCAATTTCGATTACCTGCGCCTCTAAGGATTCTACGTCCTCGTTCTCGCTTGTTATTATCGAGTAGCAGTTTTCGTTACTACATAGCAAGATTACTTTATACGTGAATATCATTTTTGTTCCCTCTTAAATTAGTGACATGCTCAGGAATTTCGTCCGGCTCTACTTCAACACGCCAGACCCGGAGAAGCCCTTCCTCAACAACCCTGGTGACAAACTTTTTGCTCTGGACTTTCGCGATTCTAACCAGCAACGGCCTGACCTTGTTGGCCTTGTTGATTTCGTAATCTACGGTTTGTCCGATTGCCATATTGTAAAGCTCAGGATAAATCCGTGGCCTACTTAATTTTTTTGGTATTTCGATTTTTTTCATTGCTCTCTCATTTTTGTGGCTAAGGAAAATATAACAATCGTAAACTTAAAAGTCAATAAATATTTTAAATATCTCTTGAATATTATAATAAGGATTAATTATCTTTGCCCTGTAACAACAGCTTTAAAAGGCTAAAAAAAATATCAAAATATTTCACTATTTTATTAAAAAAAGACTTGACATTTAAATTAAATATGTTATATTGTATACAGACGAAATAACTAACTAACTAACAAAAGGAGATACAAAATGAACTACGATAAACTTTCCCCCGCGCAAGCCCGCATGGCGAAAAAATTCAGCGAGGCAAGCGATATGACTGTTTCACAAGCAGTCAAATATCTTAACGAATGTTTTCAGCTTGCAAAAGGAGAAATTACGGAGTCGGATTTTGAATACAAAACCGGCTGGTCGGCGCACACGATAAGATTCTAAAGAATCCCTTTTGTTCGCCCTGGCTCCGGCTGGGGCGAACATTTAATCGGACTAAGGTAGGATGGGCAAGAAATACTTAAAGTATCACAAAATAGTTGTTAATCAGGATAGAGCCTGAACGGTATTTTTTGCTTTTAACAAAAGGATGAAAAGTGAAAATGAAAATAAACATTGAAAACCATGATGGACGGCTTATTGCAGTTGAGCTATCCACCTTGAGCCAAATTCAAATCAGCAACAACAATATCTTAAGCGCCGATTGCGGATATTGCGAAGGAACCGGCGAAGTAGTCTATGTCCGAGGCGAAGATGAGTATACTCGTTCCTGTCCGGACTGCAACAGCACAGGTCGATTAGATATTCTCGATTTAACTGACTGTTTGCCGCAATGAAGGATTCAAAAAGAATCCGGATATGTCACGAATGCCTGTACTGGAAAAGAACGAAGGTACAGGCGAAACATATCCTGTACGGCTACCGCCCGGCCTGTAACGATTGCCGGGAGAGAAACGAGGCTGCTGTGAATTGTTTTTCCGGCAAGCTTTATCAGAAACTCTTGAAGGAACTAAATCCAAAGGAGATACAGCAATGATACCACACCTGCCGCATCCGCGCAAAATTCTGAACTTCAAAGTTCGCAATTTGATTGTTGTGAACAAAAATCTGGATAGTAATTTGCCACCTGAAATCCATATTCAGGAATCGATTCACAAGCGCATTTTGCTTGCGCAAATTCAGGAGCTTAGAAACGAATTGGGGAGGAATTAAATGTTATCGATTATGGATTCGATAACAATTGCAGAATTTTTTATAATCACAGTGCTTTTATTAATTTTTGTAAAGGAGGGGTAAAAATGATAGCAAAAATCTACATGACTGTTTTATTTCTGTTAACCGGATGCGCAACAACAAGAACAGTCTATACCGAATCAGTCCCGACAATGCCCTACGCTGTTTTGTTCAAGCGCGGTGGCTCGTATCAGATTGTTAGTATGCCAGCCGACTCAATTATCATCGAAACCAAACGCACCCGGATTGCGATTCACCCGGAGAGCGGGACTTATACATTAACTTTTAGAGAGGAGTAAGAAATGAAATATGACATAAAAAACAGATTTTCCGGAGATGTTCAATTTACGGCAGAAATAGATTGTGCAGAAGATGCGCCTATTTCGCTAAAAATTGGCCTATCTGTAAAATGGGCAATTCTGAATGATGCAAACCTTGAGGGCGCAAACCTTCGGGGCGTAAACCTTGAGGACGCAGACCTTCGGGGCGTAAACCTTGAGGACGCAGACCTTTGGGGCGCAAACCTTGAGGGCGCAAACCTTCGGGGCGCAAACCTTCGGGGCGCAAACCTTGAGGGCGCAAACCTTCGGGGCGCAAACCTTCGGGGCGCAAACCTTCGGGGCGCAAACCTTGAGGGCGCAAACCTTCGGGGCGCAGACCTTCGGGGCGCAAACCTTGATGTTGAGCATCCACCAATTTCAGACCATTATTTCATATCTGAAATATTAAAACGCGCGGCCAATGGAGATTACAAAAAAATAGCCGCCGCTGGATTTCTTCGCATAAATCTTGAATTGTGTTGGGATCATATTCACGAATGGGGTATTCCAAAAACAATTTTGGACTGGGCAAAAAAAGTACTCTCCGAAAAGTGGCCTGAATTTAAAGAAAAGTTTGAGGATATAAAATGAAAGATTGCACAAAATGCAAATTTGCAAGCTTATCATCGAAACCAAACGCACCCGGATTGCAGTATCGACAGAAACCGGGATGTATACATTAACTTTTCGTTAGGAGAAATAAAATTATTTAATGATAAATTCCACAATTGTATCGACGAAAAGAAAGTTACTGAAACTTTTAGAGAGGAGTAAAATTATAGCAAAATTCATTTTAAATACTCAACAACCGAAACCTAAAAAATTAGGAGAAGGCGTACTCTCGATTGAAAGAAACGGAGATGCAAACTTTTTTTCATGCGAAGGAGAATATGATAGCAGGATTTTATCGACAATAACAAGAATAAAAGTTGAATTTGCCGGAAGAGATGGAATTATGTTTTCAGGTTTTGAACAAGTCGGTATTGATAAAACAGGAAAACCTAAATTTAGGTATCAAGAATGGTGGTTAATCTACGTATGAATCGAGTTTATTAACTTTATAGAGGAGTAAAAATGAAGGAATTAACTGAATTAGCAAAAGCCGTCATAGCAGTAATGAAAGAAGTCAGGGGCATGGAAAAAAACGCCCGTGTTGGTACAGGCAGCGGTTCATATGACGGAACAAGAGACCAGGACGTTAAAGAGGTTTTCAATGACGCTCTTGCAAGAAACGGGCTTTGCATTATACCTATTGAGGTGATTGAAGAATCAACTCAAATCGATAGATGGGAAGATGAGAAATATAATACAATAAGGCAATCAGTTTTCACGAAAGTAAAAATGAAATACTTGTTGCTGCATGAATCCGGTCAAAGTATTGAGCTTGCCGGGTATGGTCACGGAGTTGACCCGCAGGACAAGGGCGCTGGTAAGGCTACAACGTACGCCTTGAAAAATTGTTTACTGTATACCTTCTTAACTCCGGTTGGGAAAATAGATGATACAGGCACAAAACACTCAAATAAAATCTCAATTCCGATGCCAAGCAAAACCGAGAAGCCTTTACTTGTAACCGAGGTGAATAAAAAATATCAGCAACTTGTTGATATTTACGCTGCAAAAAACGGTCAAGACCGGTTTGATTTTTTTGCAAAAACAAAACCATTTGGTATTGCGAACGACAAAGACCTGATGGAGTTTGACCGCTCGAATGAAAAGAAGGCGGCGGCCATGTTGGATGCCATGCTGGTGCAATTGAAAAAATAACTATTTAACAAGAGAGGAGAAAGAAGAAAATGAGCAAAGAATTAATCACTATAACAGAAACCAACGCTCTCGAAATTTTCACGGGGGAGCGTTTGGACGATTACTTATCGCAAATAGAAAAAAGTGCAAAGAATTTTGTTGCAGATGTTGCAACTGCAACAGGTAGAAAGGAAATTGCGTCTGCTGCTTATCGAGTAGCACAAGAAAAAATCAAAATTGATGCACTTGGAAAGGCTCTTGTTGAGGACTGGAAAAAGAAAGCTGGAATCGTTGACCAGAGCAGAAAAAAAAGCAGAGACTTTCTTGACAACCTCAAGCTTGAAATCCGCAAACCTTTAACGGAATGGGAAGAAGCTGAAGAAGCAAGGGTTAAGGCGGAAGCCGATGCAAAAGAATTATCTGAAGCGTGGGAAGCTGCACAGGCCGAGGATATTCTTTTCAATCGTCAAAAAGAAATTGAAAGAAAAGAAGCCGAAATCCGTGAACGCGAAGAAGCTGAAGCAAAGAAAAAAGAAGAGGAGCGATTAAAAATCGAAGCCGCTAAGCGAGAAAAAGAAATTGCCGAAGCTGCTCGAATTAAAGCAGAAAAAGAAGCCGAAGAAAAGATTGAGGCCGAAAAAAGAGCAAGAATTGAGTCTGAGCTTAGGGCAAAGCGCGAAGCCGAAGAAGCGGCACGGCAAGCTGAAATTGCAAAAGAGCAGGCAATTCGGGCAGAACGTGAAGCCGCCGCAAAACGCGAGGCTGACCGGATAGAGTCCGAAAGAAAGGCTAAGGTTGAAAAAGAAATCGCTGAAGAAAAGGCGCGGAAAGAAGCTGAGGCAAAGGCCGCAAATGTCGCACACCAGCGAAAAGTCAACAACGAGGCTCTTTCCTGCCTTGTCAAAAACGGAATTTCTGAATCACAAGGAAAGGAAATCATCAAAATGATTGCGACTCATAAAATAAAACATATCGAAATTAAATATTAAAAATGATAATCTATGATAATTACAATTTCGAACAGGGTTCCGAGGCGTGGCATGCGCTGCGTCTCGGAGTTGTGACGGCTTCGCATTTCAGTACAACAATGAAATGTGAAAAATACATGCTTGAGAAAATCTTCGAGCGTTTGTATAATAAACCGTACCGGGAAAACTACACAAACGATACAATGCAGCGCGGACTGGAGATGGAACCATACGCCCGGGCGGAATACCAGGAGCGCACCGGGATTGATGTATATCAGGTCGGGTTTGTAAAGCATAACGACAATATAGGCTGTTCCCCCGACGGGCTCAGCGACGGCGGGCTTGAGATAAAATGCCCGCATACTGCAACGCACATGGGCTACATACTGAGCGGATTTCCGGCAACATACAAAGCTCAGGTTCAAGGCGGAATGTGGGTATGTGAAAGAGACTGGTGGGACTTTGTTTCATTTGATGACCGGCATGAGATGCGGCCTTATTTCTGTGAGCGAGTATACCGGGACGAGAAGTATATCAAGCAAATCAGTGTTGCGGTCTATGACTTTGTTGACCGTATGCTTGAACTTGAGGCAAAGTTAAAAGGTAAGAATCTACTTACGCAACAATTAGAACAATCAATTAGTGAGGTAACAAAATGAACATGAAAGATGCGTTCAATAAAATTGAAAAAATGGCGAATGGGAGATATTTTTCCTTAAGCTATAAAATTACAAATGAGCAATCTAAAAAAAAATGGCAAGTATGCGGCGTTTATATAGATGGATTTAACTGGCATTGTAGAGAAACGTGGCAAAAAGCTATTGATTCAATTCAAGAAGAAATAGATAATGAGCCAGATTCATTTGAATTTGAACCTATTGAAAATATACATGAGTTGCCATTTTAACCAATTAAGGAGATTAAGCCCGTGAAGTTACTTTGTGACGCGGTTTTGTTTTATAAAAGTATCGGCAATACACCAGACCGGGAAAAGTTTACCCAAAAATATGGCAACCCGGAAAAGTTTCAATCTGGCATTTTTGTCGAACTGGGAGACGGCAAAACGCTAACACAGCTCGGAACCGTCTGGCGTGATTGGGGGATTGCCGGTAAGCTTCTCGGTATGTCAGCCAACGCAGTTTATTTAAAACTGATGAAATGCAAAGAAATCGTTGACTGCTGGTTCAAGAAAGACGATAAAGGTAACTGGGAATTTTTCACTTTATCGCAACTCAACAAGGAAGACATTGGCCGTCTGATTGACAGATACCGCCCGGTTATTCAGAATTGGGTTGATGAGGCGCACGGGGAACATATCGAAATAAATTGGTCGTGCAAAGAAAATAAAGAAGCCGGTAAGCCTGATTTTGAACAGCTTGAAGGCAGGCTGGAAAAAACCGGAATAATTTAAAACAGGAGAGTGAAAAATGGGACTGATAATATTGGAAAAACTTTTACAGCAAATCGAAGAATCAAAAAAGATAATCGCTTTAGAGCGAGATAGCCTCAGAGACATTCTATCAGAATTGGAGTCAATAGTCGATAGTCTTGAGCGCGGCACAGAAAACATTGATTCTGGTATGCGAGAAATCAAAGACGGGATTGATGCTATTTCAGAGTATTTATAAAACAGGAGAATGAAAAATGAACATCGTATTAATATTCCTCGTCATAATTTTAACGCCGGTTATTTTCGGCCTGGCCGTTGCTATAATTTTCCATTGGATTGTGCGGAAAAATTCACAGCTTGAAAGCTGTCTGACAATCGCAAACATGGAGGATGAGCAATGAAAAAAGAACCAGAGGAGACCATTACGTTTTGGTCAAGAATAACAAAAAAGCCCAGAAAGGGCGACCGTTTAAGACTATATACCGACACTGAGACTTTCAACATAGTCGTAACCGGCTGGTATAACAACAAACCAGAGGTTATTCAGATGACACACGAAGAAGAAAAAGAGTTCAGGCTAAAAATAGCAGACGAAATCCGCTTGCTGATGTGCAGTCCTCCGCAATTCGATATGTTCGGCCTGGATGCTAAAGGCATGTGGGTTTCAATTATCGGATACGTTGCAAACCGGGTATCGGGCATTCGTGAAAGCGATGAAGAAAATAAATAGAACAACAACAAATTTATAAAAAAAGGAGTAAAATATGGGTAATAGAGCTAATATCGTAATTGAGCAGGATTCGGATATGTTTCCGCATCCGATTTACTTTTATACGCATTATGACGGTTCAGAAATAGAGCAGATATTAAAATCTGCCCTAATACGCGGGAGAGACCGTTGGGATGATCCGCAGTATCTTTCCAGGGTGATTTTTTGTGAGATGATAAAAGATGACTTGAATGGAGTTACTGGATATGGAATTACAACAGCAATAGGTGACGGCGGGTACAAGTTGCTGTGCGTCAAAATGGATGAACAAAAAGTTAGAATACGTGACAGCTCTGATGATATTACCGCTAAAATAATCAAGGAGTGGACGTTTGAGGAATTTGTGAGAAGGCGCGAGGAAGAGAATGGGTAGAACGCAGAAGGTAGTACTTCAGCAAATCACCGATGGCTACAGCTTCAACGACATTGTCGAATCCGGTATTGCCTCAAACCGTGAAATTATCAAGGCAATAATCTGGCTACAAGACAACGACTATATCAGGCCAGACGGAAAATCTTGGTTCGACGTGAAATCTTCTTGACTTTCAGGTATGAATTAATTATATTTTATTGCGACTGAAACACTGAATAGCATGTAGGTTGTGACAAGTTGAACGGGCGTTCGATTAACCCTTTTTTGGTCTGGGGTTTCGGATTGGTATTTTTTGAACGCCCGTTCGAACCGCCGGAATCTCAGACCAAGACAAGGGTTTTTTTGTTATATGGATTATGAAAAATATTTAAAAAGCTCTCATTGGAAAGAAAAGAGAAAACAAAAACTTAGGGGTGGTTTCAAAAGAACAAAACGATGTTATTGTTGCAATCAAATACAAATAGGTACTATTATACATATTCACCATGTAACATACGTCAGAATTGGAAAAGAAAAAAATAACGATTTGCAAGTTTTGTGTGAAATATGTCACAATAGAGTTCATATTTTAAACAAAAAATATGGTATTCAATTAAGCAAATGTCATAGCTTTTTAAGGAGAATTTATAGAAGTAAAGAAAAGTTAAGGCAGATTGATAGTGAAATACAAAGTAGCAGAAGTATCTCCAGGCAAAATAGGTGGATAGAAAAGAGAAAAGAAATTATAAAATTTATTATTTTTTTTAGTGATTTTATTGAGCTACCAAGAAAAAGATTTAAGAAGTGAATCTTTACCGAGAGCCGTTAAACTCTGAATTGAGGGGTTTTTATTTTAAGGAAAATTTAACTTTTAAAATGAGTTGAAATGCTAACATTCATAAAACTTGATATTAACATCCATGAAGATGATAAAATGCTCGAAATACTTGAACATGAAGACGGCCATTGTTTTGTTTGGCTTTGGATTGGACTACTTTGCCTTGCAATGAAAAGTCCAGTTCCAGGGTTTCTTCTCAAAGCAATGAATAAACCGCACACAATGAAAAGCATATCGAATAAACTTAGAATATCACAAAGTGTTGCCGAAAGAGGATTTCAAATTTTTAACGAACTTGATTTAATTGATACCAGTAATGGCGCAATAGAAATAATAAATTTTCAGAAATGGCAAAACACCGAAAGAATAGAACGACAACGCGAAATAAGTCGCCAAACATCAAAAAAATACAGAGACAAACAACGCAAACTATTACAAGCAAAAAACACGTGACGTGTCACGCTATACATACGTGACTTTATATGTGACGCGGCTGTGACGTACTAAGACTAAAGACTAAGACTAAAGATATTACCTTAAAAGAGAAAGAATATAAGCTGATCTATGATAGATAATAGGGCCCTGAAGGCGTTTGAAGTGCTTTGGGAAAATGGGTATCAGATAAAAAAGGCTATAGAAGTATCTGGGTTAAGTTTGGATGAAGTTAAGTCAATTGCTTGGGAGATACATTCCGAAAGGATGTTGTATAGAAAGCCGGTTTATAGTAAGGCTGATTTTGGGATACCTATTGATTGGCAGACAAGGAAAAGAAAGAACTATTTAACAGAGCAAATTAACGCGAGCGCTAAAGTGATTTCAGAAATAAAAAAACTTTACCCTTTTTGGGCAAAAAATTCATCCGATGCTGGCTATTTAATTTATCTTGGCAAGAAAACAAAAGCTGATTTGGAAAAAATGAAAAAAGAGCTTGCATGGATAAGTAAGCCGAATGCGATAAAAGTTAAATCGGTTAATCAGGGAGATATTGAAGCCGCTCGAAATGTTGACATTTTAAGCGTATTACCACATGGAGAGATTAACCGTTCTGGGTTTACTGTTTGCTTTTTGCATGAAGATAAGAAGCCGTCCTTAAAGTATTATCAAAAAAGCAATAAGGTACATTGTTTTGTTTGCAATAAATCTTTCGACACAATCGACGTTGTGATGTATTTACATGGGTGTGATTTTATATATGCCGTTAAAATTCTGAACGGGCTATTATGACGCAAGAGCAAAAAGAAACAACGATAATTTATATTTATCGCCGGGCATGGGAGCTGCGACGAAAAGCGGCGGAAAAATACTGGCACAAATTGCAGAAAATGAATAAGCATGAACTTGAACGAGAATTTGAAAGGGTGAAATGAACTACTCCGGATTTAAAAATGAAAAGCATTACGACCGAATAAGTGTTTACAACGGCGATTGCATGGAGTTGTTGAGGCAAACGCCTGATACATATTATGACCTTTGCATTGTCGATCCGCCGTATGGGATAGGCCAACCTAAGCAAGGAAATTTAAAAGGATTTAATGGGAGAGATTGCCTTGAAATGAGGCTTCAAAAAAACAGATTAAATATTGGTTCAGGCAAGTTAAAGAATAGAGTTTTGAATAAATCAAATTGTTCATGGGATGATGAGATTCCAGAAAAAGATTATTTCGATGAATTATTTAGAATAAGCAAAAATCAAATTATTTGGGGATATAATTATTTTCATCTTCCACCAACAAGGTGCTTTTTTTGTTGGGATAAAGTGCAACCGTGGGAAAATTTTAGCCAAGCTGAATTGGCGTGGACATCTTTCGATAGCCCAGCGCAACTTTTTAAATACGATAACAGGACTGGGGACAAGATTCATCCAACGCAAAAACCCGTGGCTTTGTACGAGTATTTAATTCGAAAATATGTCAACCAAAACGACAAAATCCTCGATACACATCTTGGCAGTGGTAGCATTGTAATCGCAGTTGACAAAGCTAATACATTCGACAATATGAATCTAACCTTTACCGGGATAGAGCTTGACGAAGAATATTATTACGCAGCGACAGAAAGATTTGAAAAGCATAAAAGCCAGGGAGTTTTAGAATTTTGAATTACGAAGATAGAAAATATCAGACCGATGCTGTTGACAGCATAAGAACCCGTTTCCGGCAAGGCATGAAAAGAGTTGGGTTAATGCTGCCGACCGGAGCGGGGAAATGTTTAGGGGCTGGAACGCCAATTCTTATGTCTGACGGTTCAATAAAAAAAGTCGAAAATATAAAAATCGATGATAAGATTATTGGGCCGGATGGCTCAATAAAAACCGTCCTATCTTTAGGGCGTGGACATGGAAAGCTTTATCGCGTTGTTCCAATGAAGGGTGATTCTTATGTTTGCAATAAAGAACATATACTTTGTTTAAAAAAAACAAATACAACCGATCGGATTGCTTTGTTTAACGGAAAAATAATAGAAAACGAAGAAAGTATAGTCGATGTCAATGTTGAAGTTTTTATGAACAGTAGCAGTTCGGCAAAGCATTTACTGAAAGGATGGAGGTCTGAAGCAATAGAGTTTAGTAAAAATGAGCAAGTCTTAAAAATTCCGCCATATATAGTTGGGGTATATTTGGGAGACGGTACTTCAAGGATGCCAAGCATAACAAAACCAAAATGTAATTTGACAAAAGAATGGGTAAAATGGGGAGAAAGTCTTGGCTGTCATTTAAGAATAAACAATGCAAATGGAACACGTTGTGATAGTTGGTCTCTTGTTACAAAAAGAGGCAAAACTAATCCAGTTTTAAATATTTTAAGAAAAGAATGTATTGAAACCAGGAAGTTTATTCCGCAAAATTATTTAACTGGAAGCATTAATCAAAGGCTTGAATTGCTTGCAGGATTACTTGATTCCGATGGACATTATTCAAATGGTGGTTATGACTGGATTACAAAAGAAAAGAAGTTGTCCGATGATTTTGCGTTTTTATGCCGGTCTGTTGGACTTTCTGCCTATGTGAAAAAGTGCAAAAAGAGAATAAAGTCATTGAATTTTGAGGGTACCTATTATCGATGCTCAGTTAGTGGTGATTGCGAGAGGATACCATGTAAAGATAAAAAAGCAGAAAAAAGACTACAAAAGAAACGTCATTTAGTTCATGGTATAAAGATTGAGGATGCTGGATATGGAAATTGGTTTGGTTTTGAATTAGACGGAGATGGTCGTTTTCTATTGGGTGATTTTACTGTAACGCATAACACGAGAATCGGGCAAATGATGATTGACCCGGCTGTTCGCTCAGGAAAGCGGGTTTATTTTATTTGTGACCGGTTAAGCCTGATTGACCAAACAGCCAAAAGATTTTACGACGATGGATTTTCTTTTGGCATACTTCAGGGCAATAATTCCATGAACAGGCCAAGTGAAAATTTGCAGATATGCTCGATTCAGACTTTAAAAAACAGGGCTGTATTACCGGCCGATTTTTGTATTGTTGATGAATTTCATACAGCGTACAAACATCAGTTCGAGTTAATGCAAAAATGGGATTCTTCGTATTGGGTTGGGCTGAGCGCAACGCCGTGGACTAAGGGGCTTGGTCTGCACTGGCAGACTCTCGTGACGGGGCCGAGCATGGGTCAGCTTATGCGTGAAGGATACTTGTCGAATTACCGGGCGATTTTGGGTAAGGTTATGCCTGACATGGAAGGCGTTAAAAAACAGGCCGGGGACTTCAACATGAAAACAGCCGGTGAGCGCATGGATAAAAAAGTGCTGATTGAGGATATTGTTGAGACCTGGCTAGAGCTTGCTGATAATCGAAAGACGATGGTTTTTGCAACCAACGTGGCTCACGCGAAAGAGATAACCGAAAAATTCATTGCGGCGGGTGTAACAGCTAAAAAAGTTGACTGCTACATGGAGCGCAACGGAGAATCTCCGCAACGGGTTATTCGGGAATTTAAGGAAAACGAGTTCAAGGTATTAGTTAGCGTCGATATGGTAGTTAAGGGATTTGACGTAACTGATGTTGAATGTCTTTCTATCGCCCGTCCGACTTGTTCGCTCATTTGGCACATTCAGGCGTTAGGCCGGGGACTGAGAGCGCACGAAGGAAAAGGCCATTGCCTCATTTTAGACCATGCAGGAAACATAGAACGTCTTGATTGTTTTCCGGATGATCCACTCCCAGATGAATTAGATGACGGAAAGGTTAAAAAGAAAATCGTCAAGGCCAGACCTCCGAAGCCATGCCCGAAATGCCGGACGTTATTCAGAGGGAAAAAATGCCCATCCTGTGGTTATGAGCGAGAAGGTGACTTAAGAAAAAGCCATGTAAAGATTATTCGGGGCGCTATGGTTGAAGTGTCACGAAACGGAAAAGAAGATAAAAAAGAAAAGAAATACACAACCGAAGATAAGCGCAAATGGTATGCAATGTTCCTATCAGAACAGAAACGGCTTGGGAAATCAAATAGCTGGTTACTCGCTCAGTACAAAAGCAAATTTGACGTGTGGCCGCGTAACATGGAAGGAGTCAAGGCTGAACCGGCAAACGAAGCAGTCTTGAATTGGCTAAAGTATCAAAGAATCAAATGGATTAAATCAAAGAAAAGCGGTTAGATTTATTAATAAATAACTTGACATTTAACTTAAATAGTGTTATATTTATCAGAATGGTAGGGATTGATTAAAAATGAAAAAACAGCGAACATTGAAAACATGCAAATGCGGTAAAAAATGAAACTTAAATTTTCAAAAGAAGCTCAGACCGGTCGAAATGTTATCTCTGCGAGCGAGTTCCGCAATATGAAAGAAACAGAGGAAACATTGCAAAGCCAGTGCGAGGACTTTCTTCAGTATTATCCCGATGTTCGTTCGATTCGAGTTCCTGATGTTTTCTGGAAAATAATCTATGGTCTTGGAAATTCTTTTCTGCAAAGTATTACGGGTAAGGCTTTCGGCGGGATACCGGATTTGATATTGATAAGAAAATCCGGGGATTACAATTCATGCCTTGCCGTCGAGTTGAAAGTAAAAGGTCGGGAACTTCGGCAGAATCAACGCAAGTGGGCTAACAATCTTAACGTGTACCGCGTTGAGCATTTCGAGGATTTTGAAAAATTGTTTCATGGGTGGTATGGCGCGTGAGACCTGGGATAAAGACGAGTTCAAGTGTAAGATTTATCTTGAGGATTTTATTAGAGTGTTAACCTAACGCGGAACTAAGCGGCGCGTTTTTTGCGTCCGCTTGAGTGAAAAGTTATGCCAGTATACGTTGATAAAGCACAAAATCATTACGGTAGAATGAAGATGTGTCATATGCTTGCAGATAGTAATTCTGAATTGCACGCGATGGCTGACAAGATAGGAGTTCGTCGGAAATGGTTTCAAAACAAGAATGTGCCTCATTATGATATTTGTCAACAAAAGCGTGCTCTTGCGATTCAGCACGGTGCTATTGAGGTAGAACGCAGGCAGTTAGTTGAAATAATTAAACGGATTAAAAAGGCCTAACAAAAACATAACTGGCGCGAAAGGAAATTAAAATGTTTTCACACGAAAAAGAAAAGACCTACTTAAATAAAAAAACCGGCGCGAATAATCGTCCGGTTGATGTTAGTGTTAGTAAACTAACAGATAAAAAACTTGATAAATTAGCGGAGCAATATGCTCGCGAATATTATCCAGGGGAAGATAGATTTGATTTAAATTATCGGGCTGTTGTTAAAGAAAATTTTATTCATATAGCGGAATATTTAAAGCAATTTGGTCACTAACGCCCTAATCAGCCGCCGCTTTTTGGTCGGCTGGATTTACGGGTTAGAAAGAAACGTTAATAAAACTAAAAGGATTTAAAAAAACCATGAAAACAGAAAAAAGGCAATTTTTGGATTCTTTGCATGAATCAAAATATTTTGAATTGCAGCAATGTGATTGTGGATTGACAATTAGAGGCAATTCGTCTTGCGGTTATGTTTGCAATTGTGGGTTAAGGTTTTGGTGGGATTTTAATAAAATGTGTTATGTTAAAACGCGGTTATGCCGCAGGAGAGAAAAATGATAGGATATTTAAAAGAAGGGCGTCAAAAAGAAATGACAGTCCAAATTTTTGGACTAAAAAGTTGTCTGAAAGAAGTGTTTTCCCGTGCACATCAAGAAGAAAAGGTATTTGAAAACGGGAAAATACTTATTGAGAAGCTTGAAAAAGCTATAAAAAATGAAGATGACAATCAAGTTGTACGCGATGTGCAACTTGTGATTCATAAAATAAAAGAATTGGAGTTAAACGAAAAGGTTGCCGTAAGGGCAACCGAGGCAAGTTGTTACTCAGAGTATTATCCAGAAGGATGTACGGCCTGGATTGATACCTGGGAAAGCTATCAAGTGAGAACAAGATGGGACTTTGAAAATCATCGCCCTGTTTTAAGATGGACAGGAAGGCCAGACATGTTTCACGGGTGGAGTGGAGCTACATATGAGTTTTAAGCAACTCTAACGATGTTGCAAATAAGCCGATTACGGCTTAAAGGTAAGAAACTAAAATTGATAACTAAACAAAACATATTAACTAATTAAAATAACCGCACCGAGCAAGTAATTCGGCTTGATTTGCTTGTTAGGCTGCCGTTTAGGAGTAAGGATGAAAGAATACATAAAAATACAAACCATCTTCAAGCGTGACCCGTTGACCAATCACAAAACATTATTAGAGGGCGACTATTCCCTTCCAGAATTTGATTACATAAAAAATAATACTTGGGTATTCACAGAAAAAGTTGACGGAACAAACATAAGGGTAATGTGGGACGGCAAGGATATTGCCTTCGGTGGTAAAACGGACAACGCACAAATACCAGCTTTTTTAGTTAAGAAATTACAAGATAGATTTTTACCACAGGCACAACAGTTCGTTGAAAAATTTGGCGTGGAAACAACAGGCGTTTGTTTATATGGGGAAGGTTACGGAGCTAAAATACAAAAAGGTGGTGGGAATTATAGACAAGACCAAGACTTTGTTTTGTTCGATGTTAAAATTGGTGAATGGTGGTTACAGAGAGAGGACGTTGAAGATATAGCCAAATTTTTTGGGTTAGATGTTGTGCCGATAATTGGCGAAGGAACTTTAACAGAAATGGTTGAGCAAACACGAAAAGGGTTCAATAGTATCTGGGGCAATTTCCTTGCTGAGGGAATAGTCGCCCGTCCCAAAACAGAATTACTATGCCGAAACGGGTCACGCTTGATTACGAAAATTAAACATAAAGATTTTAGGTCAGCATAACGCCAGGCATAACCGGCGCGAAAGGAAAAATTAAAATGTTTTCACACGAAAAAGAAAAGGCCTACTTAAATAAAAAAACCGGCGAAAATAAGAAGAATTGGCAATATTGTTTTGGAATCAAAGTGCGCAGTACTAACGCAATTTTCAGGCGCGCGAAGCACGGCGATAAACCATGAGGGTTGTTTAAAGGATGGCGCTACGGTTTGTGCAACTGAGCACGAGGCGTTCTCTGGCTGAGGTTGAGTTGCTGTTCGATTCGGCGACTCGGCGCTATCAGGAATCCGTGGCGTCATCCACTAAGCAACCTAACTGGGTTTTGCATAAAGCCGAAAACGGAAAAGAGTTTTAACTTTTAATTAAATGGAAATATTTAACAAGGGACGCTCGATGTGCTCAAAATTTCCTTGCAAAATATAAAGAAATAGGTTAAATTTAAGATAGTACCAATTCTAAGTTGGCTGAAAGAATAGCAGTTCTTGAATACAGGGAAGCTCAGGGATACAGGGGATTGCGAAATAAGGTGAGATTATGAAGAAAAAACAGCTTGACATGCACAGCCAAGAAGAATATACAGCATTTGACAGTGCAATTGGATTGGTTTTTATTATTGCCGTCATCGTTTTTGTGTGCTGGGCGGTTACTTGGTTGTGGAATATCTAAAATGAATGAAGATTTTAAGAGAACAAATAAACTTTGCCTTTTATAATCCGCGTAAATTATATGGTTACATTCGTATTTAATAACAATAAAGACAAGCACGACTTCATGCAGAGAATCAATAAGCCTCAACATGAAAAGTATCTTAAGTATACGTTTTTATATGACTTAGCTAAAGGCAAGTATGACTTGTTTGGAGAGGAGAATTAATCTTGGCGAGACATAAAACCAAAATAAATATAGATTACGAGCAGCTTGAAAAGCTTGCTGCGCTGGGGCTCACCGACGAAGAGATTGCTGATTTTATCGGAGTGTGCAGAAAAACTTTACACACAATGAAAAAAGAGAATGAAAGATTTCTACACACCATAAAAATGGGTAAACTAAAAGCAGATTCAAAAGTTATATCCAGTCTGTATGAGCAGGCAACGCAGGGGAACGTAACCGCTCAAATATACTGGTTGAAAAATCGACGTTCTGCGGAATGGCGAGATAGGCAAGATATAGAGCATTCTGGTACTATAACTTATAAAGAAGAACCTATTCAAAAAGAACTTGAGAAACTTGACACAAAGGATTTAATTAACCTTGCAAGTAGCCTTATCGACACAGGCAAGAAAAAGCCTGTTAAGAAAAACCCAAATTGAACTGGCGCGCCGGTCTTTTTGGCACTATTGCCAGTATTTAGATTCTGAGAAGTATCAGGTTCCGCATCTACAGGAGCTTTGTACCGTTCTGAATAATGTTTATTATGGACTACCGATAGATAGCAGCGGAAAGATATACCGCCGGATTGCGTTATCTTACCCGCCGCGCCATTGGAAAACCCGCACCCTGGTTCATTTTGTCTCATGGTGTTTAGGTAAAGATAACAACAACAAGATTATTGCCGGGAGTTATAACGAAATCGAATCAGGTGATTACGGAAAGTACGTAAGAACCGAAATCGAGGAAGAGAAGAACTCTCCGGATGATATAATTTTTAGCGATATATTTCCTGATGTTCTTTTAAAGCAAAACGACCGCTCCCGCAATAAATGGGCGCTTGAGGGGAAACACTTTAGTTTTTTGGCAACATCTCCCGGTGGCAGCCTTACAGGTAAGGGCGGCAATATCAAAATACTTGACGATTTAGTCAAGAATAACGAAGAAGCCATGAACGAAAACCACCTGGACAAACTTTATACCTGGTATGTATCAACCTATGCGTCGAGAACCGAGGGCAGTGACGGCGGTATCCCGATTGAGGTGATATGTGCTACGCGGTGGTCTGAGAATGACCCGATTGGCCGGGTGGTCAAAGATGAGCCCGGGGAGTGGTTTGTGCTTTCAAAGCCAGTTATTGATGAAAATGGAGATATGCTTTGTGAGGAAATGTTGTCACGTGAAGCGTACGAAAGAATCAAGGTTTTAGCGGAGCGCAACAGTAACCCGGTAAGCCGGGCGATACATTCAGCAAATTACCTGCAAAGGATCGTTGCAATTGAAGGGTGTTTGTATACAGGTATAAGGACTTACGACGAACTTCCGGCAACATGCGAAGCCCGCAAAGCTTATGTTGATTCTGCCGATGAGGGTAGCGATTGGGTTTGCGCGATAATGTATATCGTTTATATGGATATAGCCTATGTTGTTGATGTTTACTATTCTCAAGCGGACGCACCAACGACAGAGCCGGAGCTTGCATCAAAGCTAAAAGAAAATGACATTAAAGACGGTGACTTTGAATCAAACGCAGGCGGGCGGGCGTACTCAAGAAACGTGAAAAAAGAATGCGCCGCCATTGGACATCATATATCGGTTATGGCATTTCATCAAAAAAAGAACAAAGAATCGCGTATTCGGTCTCAATCCAACAACGTGCTCGAAGTTGTAAGAATGCCTGAGAACTGGATACACAGATGGCCGGATTTTGCAAGAGACGTGCTGTCTTTTAATATGAAAATGAAAGGCCAGGCTGATGATGCGCCTGATGCGCTTACTGGTGTAAAAGAAAGAATGTCAATTAAAACAAGTTGGGGTTAAATTATGATAGCAGCTTATTGTATATTCGTAATCTTATCTTTGCTTTTGGTGCTTATCGATGGGTGATTTCATTAGGTGTCCTAATTGTAATCGTACTCTTGGCGCAGAAGCCGATAGCCAGACAATTGAATTTAAAAAGGGGAATAAACTTGGCGAGCGATTCGGGTGGCGTTTCCCGGATTGGGGGCAGGCTACCTGTAAATGTGGCTTTGTAGGAGTTTACTCGCTTAAAGAGGGATGGGTTTCCTCGGATGGATATATTGAAAATTGGAGTTTATTTAGAAACTTGGACTAAGAAATTCCTTGCATTTGAAATTTTGGCTAATTAGATTCAAAAAAATTTATCCCTAAGAAAAAAATCTCTTAGTTGAACCCTTGAGGTCGGAGCTAATAAAAAATCGGGTTCAACTTTGCTTAAGCTTACAGATTTAGTAAATTACAAAATCGCAGCCAACGGTCGGCTTTCTGATGGTGAAATCCTCAAAGACCTGATTAAAGATGACCGCATTTCCGAAGAAAAGCGGGAGATGGCTGACGGCGCCCATTATTTTGGCGTTAAGAATGACATTCTAAAGCAGGACTTTCGAAAATACACAACTACAAAAAAATCTCCCGATTCACTTAACGAATACGAAGAAGAGTACACCGACAAAAACAAGGCCAATAATCGCCTTGCGCATGGATTCCACAGGCGGCTGGTTTTGGAGAAAGTATCATACCTGCTCAAAGAAATGCCGACATTTTCGCATACAGACAAAGCGCTTATTCAGAGAATAATGGATTTTGTTGGTAAGGATTTTCACGAAACCCTGATAACGTGGGCGGAGAATGCTTCAAACAAGGGGCGTGAATGGCTTCACGTGTTTTGGGACGGCGCTGTTTTCGATTACATGGTTATGGATGCTCAGGAGATAATCCCGGTTTATGAAACATCCAGACAAAAAAAACTTGTTCAGCTTATCAGATATTATCCTGTAAGAGTAAAGACAGGCCAAAGCGAAGTCCTTGTAACTGGCGGCCAGGTTTATAAACATCGTGAGCCGGTTAAGAAAATAAAAGAAGATGTCAGGTATTACGCCGAATGGTGGCATCCTGACAGAGTAGAGAAATGGGAAGAGGGCGAGGCCGGTGAATTTAACATGGTTTCAAGTGAGCCGCATTTTTCACTTGAAGGAAGCCAGGGCGATAATTTGCCGGGCAGTTGGGGAGAAGTTCCGTTCATAGAACTTAAAAACAATGTTCAATGCTGGTCTGATTTGAGATTTATAAAATCTCTCATTGACGATTACGACAGGTCTGCGTCTGTGCTGTCGAATAACTTTGAGGACTTGCAGGAGGTTTTTGTATTTGGTTCAGGTATGACCGACAGTGGTGCTGAATTGAGACACAACCTAAGAAAACACAAGGCCGGAACGTCAGGCGATGCCGAGGCAAAAATTCAGTTTTTTTCTGTAGAAATCCCACATCAAGGCCGGATGGAGCAATTAAAAAACCTTGAGGAAAACATATTCGCTAATGGTATGGGCATAAATCCGAAATCAGATAAGCTTGGCAACGATCCATCTGGAGTTGCCTTAAGGTGGATGTATGTTCCTCTCGACTTAAAAGCAGGATTACTTGAGCGCCGAATTGATAATGCAATCAGAAAATTTTTTGAGCTTGTTTCAAAGGCGATGGTGATAAATGGCGATGATGGGTTTAATGCCGATGAAATAGAGATAGAGCTTAACAAGTTTATGATTGCGAATGAGTCTAAGCAAATAGATGATGTTGAAAAATCCAAGAGCATTTCAAGAAAAACAAAGTTAAAACATCATCCGTGGGTGGACAATCCGGAGGAAGAAATTAAGGAAATTGAAAAGGATGATGTGGGGGGCGAAGACATTGGGAAGATTCCTCTTGCTATTCAGCAACTTGCTCTTGCGAAACAGAGGGCTATTGATACCGGCAATATTGATGAAGCCACTAAAATAGCAACAACGATTGACAGTCTGCTATCTAAAATATCAAAAAATGGAGCAACAAATGAAAAATAAGATTTTTGTTTTATTACTAATGCCGGTTTTATGCTTTGGGCAGAATCAGGAATGGGTTGAAATTCATAATTCCGGGCTTGATACGCTTACCGGCGTTGTCACTGATAGCGTAGTAAGAACGATTGACATGAAAAAAACCGGTTCGCGTTTCCTGGGTCTTGGTGATTCGTATAGAGTTCCGCAAGCGATAAGGGTAGTTACCGAAATAACCGAAATTTCAAGCGGTGAAGGCGTAACTAACCGTGACGCAGTTGGTATAAGCGGAATTGATTTTGGAGTTAACGGTTTTTCAACAAAGGATACTTTATTCACTGCTCCGGCGGGTGCGGATGTTTGGGAAACGATAAACATTTTGAGCAATCCGGCAAGTCATTATAAGTATTCACGAAAGGCTTATGATTCTGCCGCTAATACCGACTCCGTTTCTGTTAGAACAAGGATTTTTGGAATTTATTAAGAAAGTGCAGGAGATAGCACCTGCCTAAAAATGCTATTTTGCCCTTCTTTGGTATTTCAAGGGCTGAAAGATGAAAGACTGAATTTTGCAGGAAAGACCTGCTAAAAAACTTCAATCAGAAAGGATTAAATAAAATGAGTTTAGACTTTAAACAGATTTTAGGCGATGGGATACTTGGGAAGCTTGACGAACATGGTTTGACTCAGGGTGTGCTTGATGCTTTATCCTCAAAGAAACTTATTGAAGATACCGGGGAAAAAGACCCAACTAAATGGGTTCCTTACGGTAAATTCAGCGAAAAACTTGAAGAAATAAAAGCTCTTAAAGCGCAAATCGAGCAAAGAGATAAAGATATGACCGGCCTACAGGAAAAAGTCAAGGCTGGTGAAAATGTTACTCAGACGCTTGAGGAAATAAAGCAGAGCCGGGAAAAAGAAAAGGGCGATTACGAAAAAAACATCAAGCAGATTAAGATAAGGTCTGCCGCTGAGTTTGCCCTTTTGTCTGCCGCTCCTGCGAAACCTGGCTATGTTCATTTGTTACTGCCTGAAGTTATGAAACACGCCGACAAGTTTGTTGAAATTGAAGAAGGCAAGTTTAGCGGTCTTGACGATGTTGTAAAAAGGCTGAAAGAGCATGATGATTACAAGGGATTGTTTAACGCCTATACTCCGAGCGGTAAGCCTCCAGGTGAGGCAAACGGCGGTGATATGCTTTATAATGGCAAGAAAGCATCTGAGCTTGGCCTGACTGAAAAAGTTATGCTTAAAAAAGATAAGCCTGAACTCTTTGAAAAAATGTTTTCATAATAATTTAAAAGGAATTAGAAAATGGCTGATTTAGAAATAACATTTAGCGCGATTTATGAGCCGACCCTTGCGAGCCAGTACTTTGTAGAAAACAACGTCGCAAAAAACGCTCTCGTGCAGGCTGGAATTATGGCAAGTACGCCGGAAACCCGCGAGGCCGCGGCTCAGGGCGGGCGCACGGTTGATATGCCATTCTGGGATGATTTACCGCATGATACCGCAGCAACCACCCGCTCCAGCGTTGTGACCGATACCGATACCGCAATAACTCCGACTGGAATGACTACCGACCAGGATAAAGCTGTGAAATTGTTCCGTGCGAAAGCCTGGCGAGTGCCTCACATAATCCGGTATGTTGCCGGAAGTGACCCGCTCGAAGTTGTTATCGACCGCTATATAAACTGGTGGGTACGAGAAACGCAAAGATTGCTTTTGAAGATTCTTTCAGGCGCTTTCAGCGACGCTACTGTAGCTGCAGCGCTTGAGAATGACATTGCAATTGAAGATGGTGTGGCCGCGGCTGATGAAAATAAAATCGGGTTTAACGAAATCGAGAATACGATTTTCAAATTAGGCGACCAATTTGGAATGTTGACCGGTATTTTTATGCACTCTGTGCCGTTTCAAAGATTGCGCCGGCTTGATTTGATTGATTTCGTTCCGACTTCTGAGCAAAACCCGCTCGGAGCTGTGCCAGGGATGACAAACGTTGTTCCCATGTATATGGGCAAGCGAATTTTTGTTGATGATGGTGCAACGGTTGTTGCCGGTAGTACATCCGGCTTTAAATATCATACCTATATCTTTGGAACCGGTGCAGTCGCTTTTGAAAACGTCCCGCTTGATGCCGGAACGCCTGCAATCGAGCTTTACCGCAGACCTGATTTGGCTAACGGCGGTGGTACGTCCCAGGTTATTACCCGCCGGTATATGCTGATTCATCCTCGTGGGATAAAATGGGCTGGTACTTTAACGAGCGGCAATAGCGGCCCGACCGATGCTCAGCTTGAGGCTGACAACTGGACGCAAGCATGGCTTACGAAAAATATTCGCATCACCAGACTTGTGACAAATGGCTAAAGGAGAGCTAAAACAATGAAAAAGTTAATCATATTCACATTCGTTTTAACGCTTGCCTTTTCCTCGTTTGCACAAGAAAAGGAAATGGTGATTCTGCATCACGTAGCTATTGACACACTAACCGGCGTTGCAGGTGACAGTGTTCTCTATCAAAATATTTCATTGCTCCGTGACGGTAGGATGCCGGATTATTTGTACCTTCATGTTGGGTGTACCAGTATTGCCAACGGTGAAGGATTGACGATAACGGCCAGGGAGCAGACCGGAAGTATTTACGCAACTCCGGCGCTCGATACCCTTTCCACGACTGCGGCAGGTTCCAACGGAGCCCGCAGGCTGTGGACTCCATCCACGGTTGGTGACGCAATGACAAAATTCTCCTATTCGGTCAAAGAGATTGCTAACGCAGCTAATACGGATTCTGTATCGTTTTCGACTTATCTGATTGGTGTTTACTCGAAACAGTTCAAGGAGAAATAAAAATGGAAATAACCTATAATGGCAAAACGGTAAAGGCCAAAGGCATGCCCAATCAGTTTGTTGAATGCCTTGTGACTCACAAGATGCTTGGGCAGTGTGACGATGACGGTTTGTTTGAATCAGACGATGAACAGGTGATTCATTGGATGAAAAACAACGGCATGATTCAGGCCGATAAAGCAAAAACCAAAGCCGAGCTTGTTGCCGAATGCGAAGCCTTGGGGCTGGATACGAAAGGCAGTAAGGCCGAGCTTGAACAGAGACTCTCAGAGGTCGCTGTTGGGTGATAGTACATCCCGATAAAATCGTTGCCATTTTAGGCACAAGCTATCTTGAGAAAATCCCGGCAATACAAGTATTGTTGCCGGGATTTCAGGAATGGTTTGTCTGGTACATGAACGACAATTTTCATACAGGTTATTGGCTTTCTGATGATGATTTTACATTTAACAAAGAAGCAAAAACAATAGTCGATGCAAATGCACAGTTTCTTGATTTAGATGTTGAGTTTGCAAACGGAATTGATATTCATGTGCAGTATTCAAAATGGAACGACGGATTTTATTGGGTTAATACGGCTGCGTCCGGAACCTTGACGCTTGACGATGTGAGTTATGAGCTTGAAGATGAAACATCCGGGGCGGCTGTGACTATTACCCGGATAAAGTGGCCGCGCGGAATTGACTGGGCGGTTGCTAAGGCTATTGAGTTTGAGCTTGGCAAAAGCAGGTCTGTTAATGAAGCTCCTGCACGCCAAAATCCGTTTGATTCTGACAAGGAAAGAAAGTATCCAAAGCGGATACTTGACGCTTTTCCTAAACCAAGATTGAATTGGGTATAAAAAATAAGGAGTAAAAAATGAAATACGAAATCCGTTATTTACCGAACGATGTTGCTTTGATTACAGAAATCGTGGATGGTGAAAGGCATCCTGAAAAACAGGTTACACACAAAGAAGCTGACGAGTACAGCGCGAAATATGTCAAGGCGTAGACAACTTAGAGTAAAGCTTCGTAATAGCTTGCATGGCCAAGCGATTGCCATTCCTCGAAATGTATCAAAGGAGGCTGCAGCCGCGATATTAAGGCAAGAACTTCAAGCTGTTACCGCGGTAGATACCGGGGATTTGATTTCTGATTGGAGCGTCAATGAGCTTTCCAACGGTGATATGAGAGTTGTAAATAGTAAGCCCTACTCCAGACGGGTTTTTCTGGATGGAAGCTCACCACAGACTCCGGCGGGAGCGCACAATGAAGCTATTCGCAAAGCACGAAGCCGGATAACTCAGGAAGGGTTGAAGCGTGGCTAACATAAAGATACCAAGTCGT
>Ga0214471_10000330_pt1 | contig 42097 bp, 54 predicted proteins | sample RVTome_5_FD_207665 | JGI IMG/M metagenome (GOLD analysis project Ga0214471, IMG submission 207665) | Soil microbial communities from uranium-contaminated site in the Upper Colorado River Basin, Wyoming, United States - RVT142D155 | ecosystem: Environmental > Terrestrial > Soil > Contaminated >... | reverse complement strand
CTGCTTTCTCAGGAGGTGGTGGTCCACCGGACGTTGACCTCCGGGCCGATTGTCCACTTCTTGGCCCCCCGCGACCCGGGGGACCGGCTCAGCCACAGCCGGCTCAATGTCGGGATGCGCCGTCAGGACTGGGTGGATATGGGGAGCCCGGAGACGGTGACCGTCACCATCTGCCCGGGCGATCGCCTCAATGCGGACGTGTAGCGTCTGCGGCTGTACCGAGGACGACGCCTGTTGGGAGCCGGGGGGCGAGACGTGCTGGTGGGTCGATGGCGATCTGTGCTCCTTCTGTGACGATCGCCCGTTGACCGTCGCCGAGTTGTACCGGCAGGGCCCGACCGAGACGCCTCTCCTCAGGGCAGTCAGTGGCTGAGAGGCACCCCGATCCGACGATGGCGGTCTGGCTATCCATCGTCGCCCCGAAGGTTGCCGGGTTGAGCAGCCGGCCGGCGCTCGACGCGCTCGTCCTCGCCGCCGACGGGCTGGTGCCGGTGGTGTGCCTGGGCTGCGCCCTCGACCGCTCCGAGGTCCTCGGGGCCGACCCGGTGATCCTCAATCGGCTCCGCCTTCGTTACGGCAACCATTCGGTGAGGTGCCAATCCGCTGGGTGATCGTCGCCGAAGTGATGGATCGGGACGGCGACGAGTACCTTCGGACCGACAACTCGGGGGACCTGGCAAGTTGGACCCGGCTGGCTGGGGATGCTCGAGTTCGCCGCCGCCTGGCTCCGGGGTCTCGCCGTCGACACCACCGACGACACCGGCGAATAGCGGGTGGCTCGGACGGCGCCGGCCGCCGATGAGGGACCGGCTGCTGTACGCTGCCGGGCATGGCACGCAGAGTGTGCAGGGCCGGCGGCTGCCAAAAGACCCTCTACGGGCGGATCGACCAGAAGTTCTGCTCGTCGACTTGTAAGTCCCGGCAGAAGTCACGGGAGCGGCGCGCCAAGGCCAAGCCGGTCCCCTACGTCAGGGGGGGGGGCGACGCCCTCGAGGGGATCCTCGGTATCCCTGGGCTGATCGAGGATCTCGATTCGGGCGCCGTGCAGCACTTCGAGGCCGCCACCCTCCTCAAGCTCGACCAGTCGTCGGTCAGCCGGGCCGTTGCGATGTGGCGTCGGCTCCATCAGCAGGAGGTGGCGGCCGCAAAGTTCGTCCTCGATCCCGAGATCGCCGAGCTCCTGGCCGGCGACCTCGACATCCCGGTGCGTGACGCCCTCGCCTCCGCCAACGGGGACCGCTTCGAGGAGCTCCTCGGCATCCTCGCCGACCGGTTCCTGCGCTTCGAGCAGAGGTTCTTCAAGACCAAGCGCGGTCCCTACCTGCGCCGCCCCTTCCACCGCCGCTGGATCATCGCGATCCTCCGCGCCATCTACACCGGTGGCCGGGTCCAGATCCTCTCCCCACCACGTCACGGGAAGTCCGAGTTGCTGGTCCATTTCTGCGTGTGGCTGATCTGCCGGGACCCCAACTTCACCATCATCTGGATCGCGACCATCCTCAAGCCGACCGCGGTCAACATGGTGGGGATGGTCAAAAGCCACCTGGAGCACAACACCGAGCTGGTCGGCCGGGTGCTTCCCGCCGATACCACCTTCCGGCCGTCGGGCCGGGCCGGCTCGGAGTGGCAGTCGGCGACGTTCCGGGTCGCCCAGCAGGACCGGACGATGGTCAAGTCCCCGACGATGCTCGGGATCGGCCGGGGCACGTCGATCCTGTCACTCGACGCGGATCTGATCATCCTCGACGACATCGAGAACCACGACTCGACCCTCGAGCCGGCGTCCCGGGCGTCGACCCGCCGTTGGCATGAGACGCAGCTCGAGTCCCGCAAGGAGGACACCACCGCCATCGCGGTGATCGGGTCCCGCCAGCACCCCGACGACTTCTACGGCCACGTCCTCGACGACGACCAGTGGGACCACATTGTGGACTCGGCCCATGACCTCGAATGCGAGAAGGATCCCACAAACCCGTCTCTCCACGTCGACTGCATGCTGTTCCCCGATCTCCGCTCCTACGGTTGGCTCCGCCAGAAGCAGCGCTCCGCGGAGTCGAAGGGGCTCGGCGCCCTCTACGAGATGGTCTACCTGAACCGCCCCCGACCCGAAGGCCAGCTGATCTTCTCCAAGTCCGAGATCGAGCAGTGCTACAACCCCCGGCGCGGGGTCGGGCTCACAGACCCCCAGGGCCGGCCCTGGCCGACGCTGCCCCAGGACCTCCTCACCGTCGCCGGGCTCGACCCGTCACCCACCCAGTATCAGGCGTCGTTCTGCTGGGGGTGGTCGCCCGAGACCGAGAAGCTGTACATGATCGACCTCGAGAACCGCCTGATCGGCGGGATCAGCCCCGCCTTCCGGGTGATCAAGGACTGGAAAGGCAACTACTTCCTGTCGCATTGGGTGGTCGAGGAGAACGGGTTCCAGCGGGCGATCCGCCAGGACCGCGACATCCGGGACTGGTGCGCCCTCCACGGCGTCTACCTCGAGGGGCATCTCACCGGCACCAACAAGTCGGATCCCTTCTTCGGGGTGACCTCGATGGTGCGGCTGTTCCGGGAACGTCGCATCGACCTGCCCTTTTTGGACGGCGAGGCCCGCGACAAGACGCTCCTCTACGTCCGTCAGCTCCTCAACTTCACCGACGACAAGGGCCGGGTCACCTCGCGCGGTAAGTCGGACCTCGGCATGGCATCATGGTTCCCCATGAAGGTGATCCGACGCTGGTCGTCCGAGCATGAGGCCGCCGGCGACGCCGGCCATGACGGGGACCTGTTCCCCGGGCTCGAAGCCATGATCAACGTCCCCGACGGGGGCTGGCTGTGACCATCACCGAGAGGCGGGGAGCCGCCGTCTCGCCGGCCGAGCTCGCCGGCCATGAGGATCGGGTGCTCAGAGCCGTCGACCGGCTCCGATACCAGAACGCCGCCTCGATCCGGCAGCGCAACCGGATCCGCAACATCCTCAACGGTGGGCGTTCGGCGGTGCGTGAGCTTTTGGGACCCGAGACCACCGAGGCGGATCTCCCCGTCGCCCACTACATCGACTCGGGGCTGAACCGGCTCGGCACCAAGCTGGGGCATCGTCCCGACGTCCGGGTCGACGCCCGCGCCGACCGCGACAACCAGACCGACCGGGACCGGGCCGCCAAACGGACCCGCATCGTCGAAGGCTACGACCAGAACAGCCGTCTCGAGATGATGCTCCCCCAGGCGGGACGGTGGCTCCCCGGCTACGGCTACTGCGTGTGGGTCATCAAAGAGAAGAAGAACCTCAACGGGGACCCCTTCCCGCACGCCGCGCTCCGCAACCCCTACAACTGCTACCTGGGGCCCTGGGGTGAGGATCAGCAGCCTGACGAGCTCGCCATCTCGAGGATCGTCCCCACCGAGGTCCTCCGTGACCGCTACCCGGCCTACGACCAGGTCGCCGGCCGTCGCCCGGCGGGCGGCTGGGCGGGGATGTCGCCGGTGTCGGGCCCGGGATGGGAGTCGACCCCCGATGGCACCATTGTGGTCGAGTACTACGACGAGGTCGGGACCTGGGTGATCACCCAGGACACCGGCACCCTCCTGGAGTTCGCCCCCAACGCCCTCCGCTCCGGGCCCCGGTTCGTCGCCGCCAAACGGTTCAGCTTCGACTTCCTGATGGGCCACTACGACAACGTGTTCGGGCTGATGCGGATGATCGCCATCATCAACATGCTCGCCCTGGTCTCCACCCAGGACGGCACCCTCCGCGAGACCAACATCATCGGCGAGATCCTCTCCGGCAAGTACCAGAAGGGCCGCAACAAGGTCAACATCTTCGCCACCGGCACCCGGATCGAACGGCCCGGCGCCGACATCGCCTTCGGCGCCTTCCAGGAGGCGTCCCGCCTCGAGGAGCAGCTCCGCATCGGCGCCAACTACCCCGAGACCGAGGACGCCAAATCGCCGACCCCGTGGGCCACCGGTCGGGGGCTCGCCGGGCTCGGCGGCGGCAAGAACGACGAGGTCTCCGAGTACTACACGGTGCTCCGTCATGCCCTCCAGGACCTCGACGCCAAACGCCTCGAGCACGACGAGGTGTACTACCCGAGGCGGCGCAAGCCGCTGGTGGTCAACGTCAAGGGCGACCGGACCATCGAGTCCTATGTCCCCGCTCAAGACATTGCCGGTGAGTACGGCACCCGCCGGGTGTACGGGATGATGGCGGGGTGGGACGACTCGGAGAAGGTGGTCGGCGGACTCCAGCTCCAGGGTGCCCAGGTGCTCGATCGACGGACCTTCCGGGAGAACCTCTACGGGATCGACAATCACGAGCAGGTCGAGGAACGGATCGACCAGGACCGGGCCTCCGACGCGCTGTTCGCCATCTTGGAGGCCCGGGCCGCCAACCAGGACGCCGCCGCTTCGCATGCGCTGGTCGAGATCGCCACCAACCCCAAGCAGCGGGTCGAGACCCTCCGCAAGTTGTTCCCCGCCGCCGAACCGCAGCTGTCGCCCGAGGAGGAGCAGTTCCTCCAGGCGCAGGCCGGCGGTGGTGGCGGGTTGGACGTCGAACAGCCCCGTGAGAGTGTCGGGACGATACTGTCCCGACTGGAGTCGGAGGGTGCAGCCGAAGGCGGCGCCCAGACCGTCTCCATGACCTAGGAGGAACGATGGACAGACTGACCTATGGCCCGTATCCCCGCTACCTCGAGGCTCAGACGCCCTACGGGACGTTCGGGATCCCCGAGGGGGAGATCATGGCGATCGGGGCGGACGGGGTGCCGCACTTCTCGAAGCCCGACGGCGAGCCCGGCACTCAGGTCCCTTCAACGGTGACCAACCCCGAATGGATCGACCCGGCGATGTCGAACGAGCTGCGCCAGGCCCTCGGCGCCCCGAACCCGACGGAGACCGCCCCCCCGCCAGGCATCGAGCGCCCGACAACCGGGGTCGTCGCCGACCTGACCGACCCCGCCCCGCCGCCGGCGGGCGAGACGGACCCCCCGGTGCCCTTCACGCCGCCGGCCGACCCGGCGTGGGACCAGCCACCGGACCGGGAGGGCGGCGCAAGCGGATCCCAGGCGCCCACTGAGAGTGACGACGAAGGGAACTAGCCGATGGCCCGCGGGGGAAAAAAGCGCGACACCACCCCCCGGGACCCGGCACCCGTGTCGGGGCCGGGGGCCCTGTCGCGCCGCACCGACGGTGGCCCTTCGCAGCCGATCCGCACCCCCACCGGCCTCCCCTACGGTGACCGCCAGGCCCTCGAGGAGTCTCAACGGGCCGCTCCCCTCCCCGCCGAGACCGGCGGGATGCCCGGGGGCGGGGGGCGGCAGGGCCGACCCTCCGTCCCCCCACCCCGGGCCGCCTTCGGTCCCACCGCCCGGCCCTTCGAGTCGCCCACCGCCGGGCTCGCCGGCCAGAACCAGATCATCCCCGACGATCCCGACGAGCTGCTCAAGATCCTCTACGGCATCCATCCGCATCCCGACCTGGCGAGGCTCCTGAACCCGTATCAGGGGGCGTGACGTGGGCGACCGAATCGAGGGGCTCGGCTACCGGGTGCCCGCACACATCACCAACCTGGGGCTGACCGAGCTCGAAGATCGCCGTCGGGTCCATGCCCGGCTCACCCAGCTCGGATCTGCCGGGTTGGCGATCCGTGCCGCCCAGCTGGCACGGATCTACCCGAACCTCGGCGGCGGGCCGATCATGGGCGCCGCGCTCGCCCACCTCGAGGCGGGATCACCGCAGATGGAGGAGCTGGCGATCCGCCAGACGCAGGCCGACGTCGCCGCCCTCGAAGGGCTCCGGGCACAGACGCACGCCCAGTCCGGCGGAGACGGGTTCTTCCTGTGGAACTTCTTCAAGGGAGCGACCCGGGTGGTCGGATTGGGCTTCGAGTTCCTGTGGGAGGAGGGGCTCAGCCGGCGGGTCCGCTACGCAGTCGGCCGGCATCAGGGGATGGGCAACGAGGAGGCGTGGGCTGCCGCCGGCGAATCGGACGCGACGAAGGCGTGGAGGGCATGGCGGAGCGGGGAGCGGGTCAACCTGGGATCCGGGTTCTTCGCGCAGAGCCAGCTCGCACCCGAAACCGAGCGGCTCCTCCAAGGCGGGGTGCCCCTGGACCAGGCGGCGCAGAACCGGGAGCAGCGGCAGCTGGGCGCACCGATCACCCAACTCGGCCGGCAGCAACGCGAAACCGGCATCCAGGTCACATCACCGGGCGGTGTCAAGATCCCGGTCTCGCCTGGCCGGCTGGTCGCCCTCAACTTCGCCGAGCCGGGATCGACACCGTTCAATCTGATCTCGGGGCTCACCGACCTCTCGGCGAACATCTTCCTGGACCCGGCCAACATCGCGCTGGTCGGGATCTCCGAGCTGCGAAGACTGTCGCGCGTCCTCGTCCCCGACGGTGTCCGCCCCACCATCCTGGGCCGCAACTGGTCGTCATATCTGGCGGGACGTGACGGCCAGGAGCTGATCAACTTCGTCGCCGGCCAGGGCGACTTCGACACCATCGCCTCGCTGCTCAAAGGCTCCGCCAACCGGGTCGACCCCGACATCGCCGCCAAGCTCACCCGGGCCAACAGCCCCGCCGCGGTCCAGTCGATCCTCCTGGACCCCTCCGTCCAGGCGCGCCTGCGCCCCGAGACCCTCAACCCGGTCACCCTCGCCGGCCGGCTGCTCCGTGGCGGCGGCACGGTGCTGGGCAAGCCGGTCGCCTCAGGGATCGGCCGCTACGGGGTGCCCGCGGTCGTCCAGGCGGGGATCGGCGCCGCCCTCGGCGCCACCGGCGCGGCGATCACCGGCAAGGACCCGCTCAAGGGTGCCATGGTCGGCGGCGCCCTCGGCGGTGCCGGCAGCGTCTCCGGGCTGACCCGCATCCCCGGTGGTGGCGCCACCGGGGCCGGCCTGGGCCGCCTCGGCGGGGTCGGCGTCGCGGTATCGCACAATCTGCGGTCCACCGACAGCTACCTAGGTTGGCTGGCAGCCCGGACCGGGTCGAAGGGCATCTCGATTAGGGACCCCCATCAGGGGCTCGAGGACTTCGCAGAGCACATGACGCTGATGAGGCTGCCCCGCGTCACCCGCAACGAGCTGCTGCTGCGCCTCGCCGAGGCCAAGGACATGCCGACGATGTACGGGGCGGTGCGTGACGCCTACGAGTCGTTCGCTCAGATCCTGATCCGCGAGGGCCTCCCCGAGGAGGGGGCCCGGGCCCTGTCGGCGATCTACCGCCGGGAATGGGAGGACTTCCGGGCCTTCTGGACGAACAAGGCCCGTGAGCCGCAGTACTTCCCGATGGCGTCGGTGAAGTTCCTCGCCGACGGCGAGGTGGTCTCGATGCCTTCAGCGGTGCTGTTCTCCGAGTTCGTCAACCAGATGGTCCCCCTGCTCGACGCCCGTCAGATCCGGGGCACCCTCAACCGGGTCCGCAAGATGAAGCTGGTCGGCCGGCGTGCCTTCGGGTCGGAGGACTGGCAGAAGGTCGGGGAGAACGCCCTCACCTCCGCCGCCGACTGGTACATGAACCGGCTGTGGAAGCCGCTGGTGCTCCTCCGGATCGCCTGGCCGTTGCGGGTGATCGGTGAGGAGCAGCTCCGCATGGCAGCGATGGGACTCAACTCGGCGCCGCGGCATCCCTTCCAATGGCTTGCGATGGTGATGGCGGAGAAGAAGGCCGAAGATCTGTTGGGCAAGAAGTTCGTCACCAAGAGCGTCGACGAGAGCGCCCTCCAGTTCCAGTCGGCGATGAGCTCACGGGGGCTCGGTTTCCTCGATGACGTCCATGTCCGCAACCCGCACAGCAGCGAGTTCGGCAAAGCCGGATTCGACGACCCCCGGTTTTGGGAAGGCTCATTCGGCGAGGTCACCCGGGCGGTGCGAGACCCACTCGATCAGGTGATCGCCCAGGCCGCCCTCGAGGCGCAGGCGGCGGCTCGGCCTCTCCACGGGTGGGACGCCGACTTCCTCAAGGACATCAAAGACCGGTTCTGGAACGGTGACCTGGCCCCGATGCGCAAGCAGCTCACCCGGGACGGCAACCGGGGGGCCACGCTCGGCCAGCGGTGGCAGGCCGACGGGTTCATCGACACCCAATGGGGCCGGCTCAACGCGATGGCGGGCGGCAACTACTACTACCTCGAGTCCGGTGGTGTGCTCCCCAAGGGAGGGAAGATCCCCGCCGGCGGTCGGGGCGGGGTGGAGATCTCGACCGGGCAGACTGTCCACTCGTCGGGGGTCTGGAAGGACGCCTTCGGGCGGGAGGTCGACCCGAACCTGATCCCCCACTTCTCGGCGTTTGACGCCGACGACGTCATCCCTACCGGCGTGTTCTCCCCCTCCGAGATGAGCCGCAGCTTCGGTGACACGGTCGGTCGGGCGCTCGACGAGGTCACCGGCCAGCAGGTGGACCTGATCAACTGGACGCCGGGTGGCGCCGGCTGGCAGCGTCTCGACGATGCGTTCGACGAATGGGCCGACATGGTGGCCTCGAGCGCTGGCGGGCGCCTGTCGGCGCAGGTCACCAGTGAGATCACCATGGCCCGTGCCGAGCTTCATCAGGCGGTCACCGCCCACATCCTGGGCGGCGCCACCGATCCCGACGGCCTGGTCGACATCGGGATCGCCATGGACCGTCTCGAAGCTGTCGGGACCAACCTGCGCCGCGGCGCCGGCAACCTCGAGGCCCGCGAGTTCATCCCCTCCGCCGAGGCGCTGCGTCTCGCTGGGATCGCCACCGACGACTTCGCCGACATCTACGGGCGCCTCGGTTCTTCGGTGGCCCGATTCGACGCCCGCCCGCTGCCACCGCAGATGGCCGGCCTGCCCGACGGGGCTCATCGCGTCCCCAACACGATCAGTACCTATTGGATCGACCGGGCCGCCGAGGTTCTCAAGAAGGGGCAGAAGTCGGTTCCGGGCCACCCGACGACAATCATCGCGGTGCGTGACGGCACCCTTGTCGGCCAGTTCACCTACATCCTCGACGCCGAAGGGGTCCGCCACATCGGGATCCTCAACACCGTCCCACCGACCCACCACTTGTACAGCAAATCTGACGCCAACCGGATGCTGCGTCTCCTGCTCGACGACGAGAACCCCGCTCCGCAGTCGCTGCTCCGGCTGTTCCTCTCCACCGACTCCGGCAGGAAGGTAACGGTCGAACAGTGGCTCCGAGCGCAGAGCGTCGACACGTCGGCCTACCGGACGCCCGAGGAGGTCCTCGACGGGATCCGGGCCCGGTTCGGGTCGCTCGGAGATGCCGGTGTCGTCGCCCCGGCCGGAGCCGAGTCGATGAGCCAGGCCGGGGCCACCTTCGCCCACCTCGGGCTTCGCCGGGCTGTCCGGGCCGGTGCCGACGAGCCGGGCGCGGTCGCCGGATGGGGCCAGCATCGCCCACAGTTTGTGATCCCGTCGCCCGACGACGTGATCCACCCCGAGATCCTCGAAGCGATCGCCCATGGCACGTTCAAGGGCCGGGCACTCCGCGACATCATCGACCCGGCGACCGGCAAGGTCACCACCAAGTCGGCGCTGCGCCCTGGGTCGCGCAAGTATTCAGCGACCCGGCAGCAGGTGATGCGCGATCTCGAGGAGACCCTCGGTGAGCGGATGGCTGGAAACTTCACCAATATCCCAGCCCGTCCCACCGCCGACGAGATCGGGCTGATGGAACGGGCCACCAACAAGCTGTTCGACATTCTGATGGGCAAGCCCACCGACAAGCTGTCCCGGTCGCCGGCGTTCCAGCAGTTCTACTGGCGGCGCGTCTCCCAGCTGCTCCCCTATTTGAGTGAGGAGGACGTCGGCCGGGCCCTGGCGCAGATGTCTGCCCAGGGGGTGACCCGCCGCACCGTCCGGGAATGGGCCGGCGACATGCTCAAGGGCGTCCCGGACGGCCAGATCGCCCAACTGGAACGCATGGCCGGGGGCGGATTCAAGTACCGCCGCGGCATCGCGCCCTCCGGCGCCATCGGCTTCGACGAGGCCGACACCATCGCCAAGAGCTTCGCCCTCGGGGAGACCAAGGAGCTGCTCTACGACATCACCCGCAAGCACAACTTCTTCGACATCACCCGCCACATCTTCCCCTTCGGTGAGGCCTGGCTCGAGATCCTCAGCCGGTGGGCGACGATCACCCGCCAGAACCCGGCGGTGCTCCGCCGCCTCCACCAGGGGATCACCGGGGGCCGGGAGTCGGGCTTCTTCTACAACGACCCCAGCACCGGCGACGAGGTGTTCAACTACCCGGGCTCGGATCTGATCTCGAAATGGATGTTCGGGGATCCCAAGGCGGTCCAGTTCACCGGCCGCCTTGCCGGCGTCAACCTGATGATCGGCCAGTACATGCCCGGAGTGGGCCCGGTCATCCAGATCCCGGCGTCGACGATGCTGCGCGGCTACCTCGAGGAGCCGGGCCACAAGTTCCTGCGCGAGCTACTGCTGCCCTTCGGGTTCACCGACATCGACTCGATGGGCGACGTCGTCGACTCGCTCGCCCCCACCTGGCTGCGCAAGGCGCTGGTCAGTATCGGCCAGCCCGTCGGCGACGACGCCCGGGTCTACTCCAATACCGTGATCGACGTGCTGCGGATCATGGTCGCCAACGGCCAGGCCGACATCTCAACCCCCGAGGGCTTCGAGGCCGGGCTCGACCTGGCGATGGGCAAGGCCCGCCAGATCTACCGGATCCGGGCGATCTCGGCGTTCGCCGGGCCGACACCGGCGCAGGTCCGCTTCCAGCAGCGCGACGTCTCGGGCCAACTGTGGTCGCTCACCCAGCTCTCCACCGAGTACCGGCGGATCCTCGAGGAGCAGGGGTTCTCCCATCAGCTCGCCACCGACGAGTTCGTCAAGCTGTTCGGCCTCGAGCCGTCGCTGTACACGACGCCCAAGACGACCAGCCTCCTCCGCCGGTCTACCACCGAGTCGGGGGCCGAGTTCGAGGCGCGCAACCCCGAGCTGTTCAAGCAGTTCCGGTTCACCGCCTACTACGCCCGGGCCGACGACCCCGACGAGCCCTTCGACTACAACGCCTACGCCGCCCAGCTCCGCCACAAGACCAGGATCTCGCTGACGCCGGAGCAGTGGACGTGGGAGCGCAACGACTTCCTGGGCCGGGTCGCCTATGAGCGGGCCCGTCGCCACATCGGGGACCGCAAGGACGCCCCGGCGAGGACGTGGCTGCGCAACTACCGGCTGTGGCTGATGGAACGCTACGACGGATACAACTCGCCGGTGCTCGGCGCGCAGCAGCGGGCCACCCGCGACCAGTTGATCCGCGAGTTCGAGTCGTGGTCGTCCTCGCCGGCGCTCCAGGCGACCGACGCCGGCCAGGGGCTGTCGATCTACCTCGAGATGCGGCAACGTGCCATCGACGAGATGGTTGCCATGGGATACTCCCCGGCAGGGCTCGCCACCGCCAACGCCGGGAAGATCTACCGGGAGTGGTTGCGGGGCAACGCCGAGGTCATTGTTGCCCGGCATCCGAGTTTCGGCCCGATGTGGGCGGAGGTCTGGAGCCGCGAGATCGAGGAGAACGAGCTGACCGAACCGTCCGAGATCGAGGTCCTCGACGGGATCGGGTTCAGCACCGGAGGACCGCCATGACCGACCGGCAACGCGAAGAGCAGTCCGAACCCGACGCCGACGACGTCGTCATCGGGGGGCTTTCGGTACCCGCCGAGCTTGCCGAGCTGCTCGGGGACCTGAGACCCTTCATGGTGCGCGACGCGGGGGGCCGACCGGTCACCGTCTACCTGCCCGGACGGACGCCTCGCACCGCCACCGAACTCGCCGTGCTCCTCGAGATCAACCGCAACTCGCTCACCTCCCAGGGATGGTCAGGTCTCGACACCGCCGGTGTCGGCGAGTTCGAGAAGGCGCTGGCGACCATTCGGGCGTCCCACCGGGACCTGACGGTCGAGGAGGCTTTCGAGGCGCTGGCACCGGGGATGCCCGTGATGCTCCGCTACGCCTTCGCCCAGGGCGACCAGGTCCTCGCTCGCACCGCCGAGGAAAACCGCCGGGTCGAGCTGCGCCGCTCCGCGGAGTTCGACGAGCTGCCGGCGGAACAGGTCGAGGCCGAGAACCAGAAGTATCTCCTCGACCTGGCGATCGAGGCGGCCCGGCGCCGGCCCGACGTCGTCTACCACCCGAGCGGGCCCCTCGAGGGATTCTGGTGGCAGCCGGTGGAGGGTTCGCCGACATGGTTCCGGCTCGAGGACAACTACGAGGCGATACGAATCAACTCCGAGGAGGGTCGGGGCTTCGCCGGATATGAGGCCGCTGACTCCAACGACCGCAAGATCACTCAGAACTTCGCTGCCGACGCCGGATACGCCGACATCGAGCCGGAGAAACGCACCGTGCCGTTCGTCGGGGGAATCCCCGCCGACTACCTGTCGAACCGGGTCATCGGCCGGCAGGTCTCCGCCGAGGAACAGGCCGTCTTGGACCGGTTCGAGCAGGCCGGCTTGGACCCGCTGTGGATGAAACGAGCCTACGGCCCCCTCGGAGATGCCACCGCCGGGCCGGGTGCCCCGCTCTACGCCGGGCCGGTCCACGAGGAGTTCGACCAGTACGCCCTCTTCGCCGGGAAGGACCCGGCGTATGTCGCCGCGTGGCAGCAGCAGATGATCCGCGCCGGCTACCTCGAGCCCGGCCACGTCTTGGGCCATGAAGGGCTGTGGCTCGAGACGGATGGCGAGGCGATGCGCAATGCGCTCTTCGAGGCCAACGTCAACGGGTACGGCGACGATCTCGAAGCCTGGTTCAATCTGGTCGCCGGCCAGCGCGAGACCCTCGAGACCGACGAGTTCAACCGGCGCTACGGGGCTGGGGGGGGGACCGGGGCGGCGGCGCCCCGGTATCGGGCGCCCGACTATGCGCTCCTGGCTCAGACAGTCAAAGCGGACGTCGGGGCCCGGGTCGGACGGGAGGTCAAGGACTATGAGCTGGCGATCCTCGCCGAGGAGCTGCGCGCCAACTTCCGGGCCCAATACGACGCCGAGCGCTCCGCGGTGCGGGGCGGTGGGGGCGGCAACCACCTGCTCGAGATCGCCGAGCTCCGGCTCGCCAACACCGCCGCCGGGCTTCCGTCGGAGCAGGGAGTCCCCGAGATCCTCGCCCGTTCGGGTGCCGGCGGGGGAGGCACGGTCCAGACCGTCGACCCACTCGCCCGGCTGCGCGAGTCGATCGACCGCCGGTTCGGGGGCGAGATCGAGCGCAACCAGCGGGTCGCCGACATCCAGGGCCAGACCCGCCACATGATGAACCTCCTCGCCGGAGCGGAAGGAGCCGTCGGTGCCTGAGTACCAGCTGGAGACATTCCTCGCCTCGCTGCGGATGGCCGAGACCGGGTCCTACAGCGGTGCCTACAACGCCCGGCACCGGGAGTCGGGGGCGATCGGCGCGTATCAGATCCTCCCCGGCAACTGGGTGGCATGGTCGTCTCAGGTGGGGCTCCCCGGCGCCGATTGGCGGGACCCACGGGCCCAGGACTACGTGGCACGGCGCAAGGCGTCGGAGTACTACCGCCGGTTCGGTTCCTGGGAGCTCGTCGCCCTTGCCTGGTTCGCCGGTGAACGGGCCGCCGAGACGGTGATGGCCGTCGGGATGGAATCGGCGGCGGGGATCCGTGACGCCTACGGCGTTGGGGCGGCGGATTACGCCACGGCCGTCTCGAGGGGGATGGGCTCGGCGCCCGAGCAGTACAAGGCGGCGGAGCGGCGCTGGTCGATGTTCAGTCCCGACGACCAGGCCCAATATGACCCTGCGCAGTTGTCCCCGCCACGGAACGTGGCCGAGGTTCCACGTGGAACGTCGGCGCCGGGTGCGGACCTCGAGGAGCAGCTCCGCCAGTACGTCGCGGCGATCGAGGCCGCCAACCCCGACGCCCCCCCGAATCCGCTGCGCCCCAAGTTGGTGCGCGAGCTCTCGATGATCGCCGACGCGGTCGCCGGCGGTCAACGGTCGGCGCTTCCTGACCCTGTACAAGAGGTCGAGGTTCCCCTCGCCGGCCCGGTGGTCGCACCGGCAGCCGACCTGGGACCACAACCCGCGCGTGAACCGGCCACACAGGGTGACAATGTGGCCGCCGGCAGCGGGGAAGGAGGCTACTGAGCGTGGTCAAGCTGAATGGGTTCCCCGGAAAGCCCGAGGTCTGGAAGGACAAGGAGACCGACCAGTACTACGTCGTCTACTTCGTCCCCGACTCGAAGCCCCCGATCCCCGGCATGTGGAAGATCAACCGCAAGCAGCTCCAAGCAGCGTTCGGTGAGGACAAGGACATCGTCACCGACCGCCGTTTCGCCAACCTCGAGCAGATCCACCAGACCGGAGCGATCGAGCGAGGCAACCACAAGGAGATCGTCAACACCGGGGAGGATCCGTGGATCGCCTGGGAGAACACGGTCACCGCCCAGGCCGTGGTCCGCCCCTACCTCCTCGACGACGAGGTCCGGGCGCTGCTGTGGGAGGGCGTGCTCGAGAACCGCGAGATCGCCGACGCCGAGTTTGAGCAGACCCAATGGTGGCAGACCCACACCGCCGGCGAGCGGGCCTGGCTGGTGCTGTCGGTGGCCGATCCGCTCACCGCCCAGCAGGCCCTCGAATCGAACCGGATCGCGGTGCGTGACACCCTCGCCGCCTTCGGGGTCCACGGCGCCCCCGACTCGGTGATCGACTTCATCAACAACCGATTCACCACCGGGACCTGGACCGAGACCCAGTGGAAGGACCAGGCCCGGGCCCTGGCCGACCCGTCGGCGGGGATCACCGTCGACGCCGGGCTCGCCGCCGTGGTCGCCGGGCTGGAGGACCCCCTCGACACCACCATGGGCCTCGAAGGGAAGGTGAAGGATCTGACCACCAGGTGGCTCGGCCCGGCGTTCGGATCGTGGTCGGCGGACCAGATCAGCAAATGGGCGGGCCGGCTCCGCAACGACGCCGACGGCGAGGAGACCCTCACCCGCTACCTCCAACAGCAGCGCAAGGCGATGTTCCCCGGGTATGACGAGGCGCTCACCTACCAGGAGGTCGCCGAACCGTGGCGCAACTTCTGGTCGAACCAGTGGGGCCAGATCGCCGATGAGACCGATCCGCTGTTCGTCGAGATCGTCAACCGAAACGACATGACCGCCAGTGCCCGCCGGATGCGCGAGGAGGGGCTGTCACGCGGGATCGGTAAGGTTCGATCCGAGGTCGAAGGCCAGTTGGCCCGGAACTTCGGGCAGGTCAGGGAGGCTCTCCGCTGATGGTCACCGCCGCCGACGTCCGCTACCTCGCTCCCGGGCTCCCCGAACCCCTGATCCAGGTGCTCCTCGACGCCTGGGTCGAGACCGGCGACTTCAACATCGCCCTCGAGAAGATGCGGGCCGACCCCACCTACGACAACTACTTCCAGGGCAACCGACGCGACGACGGCACCCTCCGCCACACCGAGGCGCAATACCTGGCGATCTTCGACTCCTACGAGCAGACCCTGATCGGGCTCGGGGTGAACCCGGCGATCTTCCACGACCAGATCGTCGCCTCGATTTCGGGGGACCGGTCCCCGCTGGAGTTCGCCGAGGACGCCGAGATGCTCGCCGAACGGATCCTCCTACGATCCGATGAGGTCCGTCAGGAGTTCGCCGCACAGAACGGCGTCGAACTCACCGACGAGGCGCTGATCGCCTCGGCCCTCGACCCGGACCTCGAGACGGGGCTCTTGGAGCGAAGGATCTCGATCGCCGAGGTCTCCGCCGAGGCGTCGATGCGCGGTCTCCAGTTCGGGCTCCCCGCCTCGAGGAGACTCGTCGATCGAGGGTTCGGCCGGCAGGACGCGGCGCAACTTGCCTCACAGGCGGTGGAGTTCGTGCCCCTGGTCGACTCCCTGGCCCGCCGTCACCAGGATCCCGACGACACCTTCGACCTGGGCGAGTTCCTCGAGGGCCTGGCCTTCGGCGACCCCATCCAGCGCCGGCGGATCAACCGTCTGCTCCGCTCCGAGGCGGCGAGCTTCTCGCAGCGCTCCGGGCCCGGCCGACAAGGAGCCGCCGTCACCGGGCTCGAGGCCGAGTGACCGCGCTCCCGCCGGGGGCCACCAGAACAATGACCATGACCGGCTTCGAGCTGATCGAGCCGGGGTCTTCGAGTCGCCGACGGGGCGCCAGTACCTCTGCCTCGAGGCCCGCAGGTCGCCGGCGGCATGGCGGCTGCGATGGAACTGCCTGTTCGAGATCGTCCACCCCGACGACTACTCCGACGAGGTCGTCCCCTTCCACTGGACCGGCCGACGTCGCCGTCCTCGGAGGTTCTAGGGGAACCTGCCGTCGATTCCTCGCGCGCGATCGCGCGCGATATTCCGCGCCCCCGCCTGCCGGATCGCCAATTGCCAATTGCGTCCGCTGCCCACCGGCGCGCGGATTTTCGCGCGCGATCGCGCGCGGGTACTTGACGGCGGCCACCGCGGGCGCATAGATTGACCACCGACGGTGACTCGCTCCCGTCTCCCCGAGTCGGGGAAATGAGCGGGACGACCCTCGAGGGCTTCCCACGGCGGCCCCGAGCGACGTAACAGCCGTGCGTACCTCGTGCCCCTGGGCATAGGAGCGTGGCAGACAGGCTCCTCCAGACCGGCACATTCTCTCGCGTTCACTGTCGCCGGGCTCGCGCGCCGTTCCCCCAGCGGCCGCATGAATCCCGCCATGGGGAGACGAAGGAGAGCAGGCGCATGACCACCAAGACCGATACGCCGACCGAGCAGGAGCCGGCAGCCTTGCGAGCCACCATCGAGCGACAGGCCTCGAAGATCGAGGAGCTCGAGGGGACGGTTCGGACCCAGGCATTCGAGCTTGCCGGCATCAGCCCCGACAAGGGGATCGGCAAGGCGATCGTCCAGGTGTACGACGGGGAGATGTCCAAGGAGGCCATCCTCGCCTTCGCCAAGGAGGAGTACGACTTCGTGCCCGAGGCCAAGGCCGAGGAGGAGAAGGCGCTCACCCCCGAGGAGCAGGCAGGGGAAGTCACCGCCGCCCTCGACGGCCGACTCGACCGACTCCCCGAGACGCCGACGCCGGGCGACGAGGAGAAGAGCCTCGACGCCCGGATCGCCAAGGCGGAGGCGGAGGGTGACTGGGGCACGGCGCAGGCTCTCAAGGCGGAGAAGATCAACCCCCTCTCGCCTCGGAACCGATAGTCAGCCAACCAGAGAGGTAACGCATGGCAGCCATCACCGACGGCTTGACGTTCGACCTCCCCAACCATGTTGGGGAGCTGTTCTACCTCACGCCGTCAGAGACGCCGTTCCTCTCGATGATCGGCGGCATGACGGGGGGCGTCCCCTGTGATGCCAAGGAGTTCACCTTCCAGACGGTCGACAACGCCGCGGCGGCGCAGCCGGCCATCCTCGAGGGTGACGACCCGGTCTACGCAGAGCGGGTCCGGTCGCAGCTCAAGAACGTCACGCAGATCTTCCAGTACGGCTGGAGGGTCAGCTACACCAAGCTCGGCGCCAAGGGGCAGCTGGGCTCGGGTGGCGCCTCGCCTGCGATTTCGTCCGTGTCGATCCTCGGGAACCAGCCCGTCCAGAACGAACTGGCATTCCAGCAGCGGCTCAAGGTCGAACGGGCCGCCCGGGACATGGAGTACTCGTTCCTCCAGGGCACCTTCGCGGATCCGAACGACAACACCACCGCGCGCAAGACGAGGGGCATCCTGACCGCGACCACGACCAACGTCGTGAACGCCAGCTCGGCGCCCCTGACCAAGGCGCGGGTCGACTCGCTGCTCAAGACGATGTACGACAACGGTGCGCCGTTCCGTAACCCGGTGATCTTCGTCAACGCCTGGCAGAAGATGAAGCTCTCGGAGATCTACGGGTACGCCCCCGAGTCGCGCAACGTCGGCGGTCTGAACATCAACCAGATCGAGACCGACTTCGCCGCCCTCGGCGTCGTGCTGGACCGGCACATGCCGGCGGCGCAGTTCGGTGTGTTCGACCTGTCGGTGTGCGTCCCGCGGTTCATGACGGTCCCGATGAAGGGTCACTTCTTCTCCGAGGAAGTCGCCCACACCGGGGCCTCGGTGAACTTCCAGATCTACGGCGAGGCCGGTCTCGAGCACGGGCCCGAGATCTGGCACGGCAAGATCACCAACCTCACGACCAGCTAGGAGGCGGCCATGGCATCTTTGACCAAGATCCGTGACCTCCTCGGGGTCAACCGGGAGTTGCGGAAGGCACTCGAGGGCTTCATCTACGCCGTGGCCGACACGGCACCCACCGACGGTGTCGATGGCGCCGACGAGGCGCCGATCGGCTCGGTGATCGTCGCCGCGGATACCGGGGAGCGGTACAAGAACGCGGGGACGGTGGCGTCCCCGGTCTGGAACCCCCTGGGTGGGGTCGCCGCCTCGGAGGTCGTGCTCGCGGAGGGTTCGATCCTCCAGGGCAACGCCTCCGGTGTCGCCGCGGCTCTCGCCGCCGGCGCCTCGGGTCAGGTCCTCGTCGGTGACGGCACCGACCTGGCCTCGGTGGCGATCTCGGGGGACGTCACGCTCGCCGCCAACGGGGCGGTGACGATCGGGGCCCAGAAGGTCACGGTCGGGATGATGGCGGACGACGCGGTGGATGAGCAGTCGATGCTGATCACCTTGCCCTACGTCCTGTCGATCCCCGGCACCCTGGCGGTGCGGGGCGGGGCAGGAGCCGACGGGGTGATGGTCGGTGCGATCACCGACACCGCGGGCACCGACGTCACCCAGGAGGACAACTCGGCGACGACGTTCGTCGACGAGACCGCGGATGCTGCGGAGGGGACCGCCAACGACGTCGAGATCCCCGACCCGTTCGACACCTCCGACGCGCTGTACATCGGGTACAGCTCGGAGTTCTTCGCGGTGGTGGTCAAGGTCGGCACCGCCGGTGCCGGTGACGCCACCGCTGCGGAGACCGCATGGGAGTACTGGGATGGCGACTCCTGGGAGCCGCTCACCGAAGTGATCGACGACTCCGTCGAGTTCACCGCGGGGACCAGCACCTATGTGGTGTCGTTCAAGATCCCCGCCGACTGGGCGGCGACGACCGTCGACGGTGGGCCGTCGGCGTTCTTCGTGCGGTTCATCGCATCCGCCGACGACGTGTACAACACCACCCAGCCGCTGCTCAGCCAGATCTGGGTGTTGCCGGTCGACGTCGGTCAGGGAGTCCCGGTGCCCTACGACGGGACTCTCAGCGCGATCACGTTCCACGGATTGGTTGCTTCGGCGGCCAACAACGACACCGAGTTGACGGTCATCAACGTCACCCAGGGCACCTACGCCCATGTGACGTGGACGGCGGCCGACTTCATCGACCGGATCACCGGGTTGTCGCTGGCGGTGGCCGCCGGTGACGAGCTGGTGGTGGTGGTCGTCAATGAGGATGGCACCACCGAGTTCGCGGATGTCACCGCGTACCTGGAGATCGCCGTCGGGTAGAGCTCCCTGCCAGGGGTGAGTGAGAGGGGCCCGTCCGGGCCCCTCTCTCGTCTACGATTCCGATGTGTCCACGGTCACGCAGATCAAGCGCAACGACACCGCGCCGGCGCTGACATCGGTTCTCGGTGTCGACCTGACCGGGGCGACCGTCGCCATGCTGATGCGCGACGACACCAACGGGGAGATCAAGGTCGACCTGGGGGCCGCCACCATCACCGACGCCGCCACCGGCACCGTCTCCTACGCCTGGCAGGCCGGCGACACCGACACCGCCGGGATGTTCTATGTCGAATGGGTCGTCACCTTCGGTGACGGGACCAAGCGGTCGCTGCCGGTCCAGGGGTTCGACCGGGTGCTCATCTTCGGTGACCTGGACGACGCGTAATGACACTGCTCGTCTCCTCGCTGATTGACAGGATCTACCGGGAGTATCTGACACCTGCCGACGACTACCCGTCGTACACGCTCCTTGAGACCGGCATCACCGACAGCGACACCGAGCTGACGTACCGCGACGACCTGATGCTCCCCGAGGAGGTGGACCTCCTCGACGTCGGGTCGATCATCGAAGTCGGCCGGGAATTGATGATCGTCGGCGGGGTCGACTCGTCCACCAATGAGCTGTCGGGCCTCGAGCGCGGGCAGTTCGGGACCACCGCCGCCTCTCATGCCGCCGGGGCGAAGATCTTCGTCGCCCCCGGGTTGACCCGCCAGGCGGTGTTCGACGCGGTCGTCAACGAGCTCGCAGGCCTTCACCCCCCGCTGTATCGGGTCAAGGCGGAGGAGGCGTGGAGCGAAGTGTGGGAGCTGCCTGCCGACGCGTGGGGTGCCCTGGAGTCGAAGTACCACGACGGAGCCGGATGGAAGCCGGGGGGCGGTTTCGACATCACCCACGACGACCCGGACTCATCGACCGGCATCTCTGCCCGGCTCCGTCACCCCTTCGGCGACCGCAACCTGCTCCGCTACAAGGCGTCCTTCGGGATCCCTGCCGCGGAGAGCGATGATCTCGAGGGCGCGTCGATCGGGTTCAGCGCCTCCTACGCGCAGGTGCTCATCGTCTCGGCGGTCTCCTACCTCGTCTCCGGGTTCGACGTCGACGCCAAGACGCAGGAGTTCATCACAGAGGCGCTCGAACGGCAGGGATTCCCGGTCGGGTCGGGGGAGCGGCTCAGGAACTCGCTGCTCACCTACCGTCAGCTGCTCCTCGACCGGGATTCCCGGCGTCTCGTCGCCCGGGATCCGTCCGACGCGGTGACTGCGGATCCCTGGCCCGGTTTCAAGGGGCTCTGATGGCGCAGTTCACGCTGCCCACAAAGGCGACCGTCGACCGCCCACGCGCCAAGGGGTATGACGGGTTCATCGGCGACCTGTACTTCCGTCTCGCGGCCAGTCCCCAACAGCCTGCCACCGATGAGACGGCGCCGCCGCAACCCGACCGCTTCACCACCGAGGTCAACCCGGAGGACTTCGGCGAGTCGTTCGGCAAGACGTTCTCCAAGGTGGATTTCACCGGCGGCGCCGGCTTGGACCAGGCGCATCAGCGGGACGCCACCGAACGGGATCTCACCCGGTACTGGGATTCACGCAATGTCGACATCCGCCGGGTCGAAGGGTCCGTCCAGGAGATCCGGCTGCTGCGCGCCACCGCCGCGGTCGGATCGACCGGCACCGACACCTTCCCGAGCCTGGCACAGATCGGGGGACGGCTGTTCTGGATCAACGGCAACGACGTGCTCAACACCGCCGATCCGACGGTGGGGTCACCGACGATCAACAACGAGGATCCCCACGCCGCCGAAGGCGACCAGGCGGTCCTCGACCTGGCGGTTCTCGGTGACGAGCTGTACGCGGCGATCACCACCAATGGGATCCACAACAGGAGCAGCGGCGGGACGTGGGCGCATTGGTCTGATCTGGCTGCGACTCGGCTGTGGGGGGTGAAGGCCCGGGTCCTCGCCTCGACCGGAGCCGCCCTCTACGAGGCGGCAGCGGCAGCCGGCTCGACGCTGCTTCATACCCTCCCGTCAGGTCAGACATGGGAGGACATCTGTGACGCCGGCGCCGCGATCCTCGCCGCCGGATCCGACGGGTACATCTACGCCTTCGCCGAGGAGTCGGGCCAGCTGGTACTCAAGGCGCAGACCCGGGTGGAGGGCGAGAAGCCCCGGTCGATCATCGCCGCCCAAGGATTCGTGTTCTATTCGACGATCCAGAGCGTCGCCGCCGGCGGGAAGATCGCCCGCTGGTGGCGGGCGGTGCTGTCGGATGCGTTCGTCCTCGAGGCGGGGCAGGTGCTCCGCCAGTGGGGCTCGGGAGCCGAGACCGTCGACCATGATCCCTCGAAGATGCTCGTCACCCGTGACCACGTCTACGTCGGGGTGGTCGAAGATGGGTCCGAGACGCACCTGTGGCGCTACGACTTTGTGACGACCGCGGTCAGCCGTGACCTGATCTTCGGAGTCTCCGCCCGGCCCGGCGGGATCGCCGTCGACAACGAACGCCTGTTCGTCACCCTCGCCTCGGGTGGGCTTCACCGGGAGGCCACCACCTACGCGACCTCCGGGTGGTTGATGACACCGCTCGCCGACTTCTTCACCGCCCGGAACAAGCAGTGGATCGGGGGACGGCTGTGGGTCCGGCAGATCACATCGAATGAGGCAGCCCGTCTCTACTACGCGACGGATCCCGAGGTCCTCGAGGATGCGGCGTCGGGGGCGTGGGTCGAACTCATCGAACTCGCCAGCGGTGTCGGTGGGGACGAGGTGGCGATCGCCAACACCGAGGCCCGGTGGCTTGCCGGCAAGATCGAGCTGCTCGCCTCCGTCGACGCGGCCACCTCGCCGCGGGTGCGGGGCTGCGCGTTCCGGGCGTTCCCCGGCTTCAACGACGTGATCCTCCAACTTCCGATCAACGTCTCGGATCAGGTCGAGCGGCCGAACCGGCGTCGGGTGCGCCTCAACGGTCACGGGGAGCAGATATGGGCCGCACTCAAGGAGATGGAGGGCAAACCCAAGGCCGTCGAGCTGTTCCGTCCCCCTACCCGGGTGCGGGGGATCGTCGAATCGGTGAGTGTCCCGATACGCACCAGGACTGAACGCGGGTCCGTTACGATCGCGGCCATGGTGACTGTGCGTGGGCTCCGAGAGAATCCGTTGTCTGCGGCTGCCGGGGTCGCCTCGCTCGGATCAGTCGTGCTCGGCGTCACCAGCCTCGGGGGAGTCGAATGACCGCGCAAGAGACGAACCTTCTCAACGCCTTCGAGACGACGCTGACCGCCCAGATGGGGCCCACCGATCTGACGGCGACGGTCCAGACGACCTCGTCGTTGGCGACGCCGGCGTATCTGGTGATCGAACCCGAGGTCGTCGCCCGACGCGAATACATCCTGTTCGATGCGGCGTTCACGGCCACCACCTTCGTGACCACCGGCACCGGGAAACGGTACCTGACGGGATCCGCCGCCGGGTCGGGTCTCACCCATCCGGTCGGTTCGGTGGTGCGGATGGCGCCGTTGGCGCAGCATTTCGAGGATCTCCATGACCGGATCGACGCGCAGGATCATGGTGACCTCGCCGGCCTCGGCGACGACGACCACACCCAGTATGTGAAGGCGGATGGCACTCGGGCGTTCACCGGAAAGGTCGAGGGGGTGGCGCCGACGGCAGCGGCTCATCTGACGACGAAGGGCTGGGCCGATGGGGCGTTCACCCCCCTGTCCCACAAGGGGTCGACGGCGGTGGCGGATCATCCTCAGGCGACCCCCTCGGTGCGGGGATTCATGTCGTCGGCCGACAAGTCGAAGCTCGACGGGATCGAGACCGCGGCGACCAAGGATCAGACCGCAGCCGAGATCTTGACCGCGGTCAAGACGGTCGACGGTGCCGGGTCGGGACTCAACGCGGACCTGTTGGACGGGACCCAGTTGTCGACGATCAATGCGGCGATCGCCGCCGCCGACGCTGTCGCCGACGTCGCCCAGGCCGACATCGACAACCATGAGGCCGCGTCGAATCCGCATGGGATCACCGCGGCGGGGATCAGCGCCGCACCCCTGTCGCATAAGGGGTCGACGGCTACCTCGGATCATCCTCAGGCGACCCCCTCGGTGCGGGGATTCATGTCGTCGGCCGACAAGTCGAAGCTCGACGGGATCGAGACCGCGGCGACCAAGGATCAGACCGCAGCCGAGATCGTCGCGTTGATCAAGGCGACCATGCCCGGAGTGCTCCTCGCCCACAATCAGTGGACAGCCGTTCAAGCGGTGACTTCGTCCTACGAGACCGTCATAGACCAGGAGCTCACCTTCCCGTATTCGGCCGAGAACGTGACGGTGTTCATCCTCGCCCACGCCATCGTCACCGACCTCGGCGAGAACGAAGAACTGTGGATCGTTCCCCGACGGTCCACAACCGACGGTCAGCAGGTGGCGGTCGTGAACCCGAACGCATTCGGCTCCGTCGGGGGACTGGCGGTCGGCGCCACGGTGCTCGCTGACCCCGACACCGGGTCGCCGATCACGCACGGTGCGGGGAACCATTCGATCTCGGGGACACCCACCATCAGCCTGGCCGACCGGGCAGCGACACCGTCAGCGCTCCACGTCGAAGCGGTGACACCCATGACCGGGTCGGTGATGCCGGTCCGGCTCCGGGCCAAGGGTGTCAACTACACGGGGAGCCCGACGTTCACCCTCACCGCGTGGGCGTTCCGCCAGTGGGCGTAGGGCCTGACCGCCAGGTCGACCATGGGCTGATCCGAGGCCTCGGCGACGACGACCACACGCAGTACTTAAATGCGGCCCGTCACGACGCTCATCTCCACGAGCATGGCCTCCGGCAGGTCCTGTACTTCACCAGCAACGGCACCTTCACCAAGGCCGACTACCCGTGGCTGCGGGCGGCCCGGATTCGGGTCCAGGCCGGTGGAGGCGGCGGAGCGGGCGCGGCCACTACCGGCGCCGGTCAGGTCTCTGGCGGTGGTGGAGGCGGCGGAGGCGGGTACGCCGAGTCGCTGATCCTCGTCGCATCGCTCGGTGCGTCCGAGTCGGTGACCGTCGGGGCTGGCGGAGCCGGGGGGGTCGGAGGGGTCGGAGGGTCGGTGGGTGGTACCTCGTCGTTCGGCGCCCACGCGGTTGCCGCCGGTGGGGCCGGAGCCGGGTTCATCGGCGCGACCGGTGCCGTTATCCCCGCGATCACGCTGGCGGGCAAGGGTGGGCTCGCTACCGCCGGGGATATCCAGATCGAGGGCGGTGGTGGTACCGGAGCCGTCCTGGCTCGGGCCACCGGCGGCAACGCGGCGATGGGCGGCAGCGGTGGTTCCGCGGTCCTCGGCGGTGGCGCCCACACCGCCCGGATGACGCTTACCGCCGCCGCGGGCGGCAACTACGGGGGCGGTGGCGGCGGGCAAGCCAACATCGAGTCCACCGCCGAAGGTACCGGTGGGGCCGGGGGGCCCGGTATCGTGATCGTCGAGTTGTACGGATGATCGCGGTTGCCACCGACACGACCAGCCAGGGACCCCAATGACCGACGACCAGGTTCGACTAGCCCTAGGTTTCGTCTACGCCGTCACCGCCGCCAACTGCTGGCTGGTCGCCCGGCGACTCCACCGCGGTGACCCGATCCGGGCGCTGCTCATCTGGCTGGGGCTCTCCGCCGCCTCATGGGCCGCAGCGTTCCTCGTCGCGGTCACCCGGCCGGAGCTGCTGAGCCGATGGGTCAGCCTGTTCCTTCTCGGTGTCACCTGGCCCGCGTTCGTCGTCGGGTTCGTCCGCTTCGCCGCCCGATGGCATGTCGCGGCCAAGGAGGCCTCAGGCGAATGACCACACCACCACCCACCGCATCCCCATGGCTGTGGCTTGCCGGTATCGTCATCGTCTCCGGTGTCGGCTGGCTGCTGGTACGGGCACAACGCCGCTCCCTCGACGCCGGATCCGACGCCACGGCGACAACCGCGCTGTCAGTCCTGGTGGAACAGGCGGCCCGGGGACTCTTCGCCGAACTCAGACTCGACCTGGACCGTCTCCGCACCGAGCTCACCGCTAGCCGGGGGGCCGAGGAGGCGCTGGAACGGCGGGTCGACCTTCTCGAAGCCGAACTCCTCGTGGTGCGACGCTGGGCGGATCGGCTCTCCGCACAGGTCGTCGGATTCGGCGCCGAACCGGTACCATTCGAACCGACATGACCGACTTCTATGACCTGACGACCCTCACCCATCCGATCCCCGACGAGATCCAGCCGTCCTCCTCCCGTCCGCTCCATCATGTGATCAACGCGACGCTCCGCGTCGGCTACAACTCGAAATGGGATCCCCGCTACCCCGACCGCAACGGGGAGCCAGGCCACAACGGCGACGACATCTACGCCTACCTGGGCACCAGCATCTTCAACCCGTTCCCGACCGAGACCGAGGTCTACCGGGCCGGGTGGCTCGGGAATCTCGCCGGCTACGGTGCCGAGCTGCTCATCCCGGTCACCGGCGGGGACCTGTCCTACCGGGGCCTCCACATGAACACCGTCTCGGTGGCCCGGGGCCAGCGGATCGCTCCCGGGCAGAAGATCGGCACCGTCGGCCGTTCGGGCCCCCCGGTCGGGCAGCCGGGCTGGATCCGTTCCCCGCACTGCCACACCGAGATCGCCTTCTACCCGGGCGGCATCGACCGTACGAAGTCGATGCTCGGCCAGCCCCGGATCGAGCTGGACATCCGTATCTTCCTCGCCCAAAGTGGCGGTGGTGGTGGTGGTGGGCCGACGTTGGTCGAGGTCAACATCCACCGCGAGATCCTCCGCAAGGAGTACCCGTATCGGCCGCGGGATTCGGTGCGGGACCTCCAGGCGCTCCTCGCGGTCCGTGGGTTCGTCGCTCAGGCGACCTTCGATGTTCTTCACCGGCCGGACGGGAAGTTCGGGCCCGGCACCGATGGGGCGCTCAAGGCGTTCCAGTCGGCGGCCGGATTGCTTCCGGACGGGGTGGCCGCTGTGGCAACCTGGACGGCGCTACTCGACCACTAGGAGGCTGGGATGGAGTTCCTGCTGTTCGTGTTCGTGGCGATCTTCCTCGAGAAACTCGTCGAACACATCCAAGGCCACTGGTCGTGGATCAACCTGGTCGTCTACCTGGTGGCGATCGTCGTCGCCGCCGGCTTCGACCTCCGGTTCTTCGAGGCGGCCGGCTACGAGGCAGCCGCCTGGCTCGACTATGGGCTGACGGGGCTGATGGTCGGCTCCGGGTCGTCCTTCGTCCACGACATCCTCGCGATCCCCCGCGAGTGACCCTGCTCGAGCCGCGGGGAGTCGTCCTCGAGGAGGGGAGCTTCCGGGCCGCCGAGGGGCAGCGCGAGCTCGTCGAGCTCAACCTGCTCCTCGAGCGCGCCGGGCCTCGGGTGCGGGCCATGCTCCAACAGTGGGTGTCGACGGCGCCACTGTTCCGTCAGATCCGTTGGTCACAGCAGGCGCAGAGGCAGCTCATCCGATGGGTGCTGACCGGCCGGGCGTCCGCTGGCACACCTGGGCGCACGGAGTAGGAACGGGCCGTAGAGGGGCTCTCAGTCGATGTGGCTGGTCTAGACCTGACCGCGGCCATGTGAGTCGACCACGAGCAGCTCGAGGGTGGCGGTCCCGGTCTCGTCGTCGAGTACCCACAGCTGGGTGATGATCGGCTGGGTGGTGTTCCAGACATCGTCGGCGGTCGCCCGGATCCTGATGTAGAAGTAGGGGCCCTGGCTGTTGACCGTGTTGGCGGTCCAGTCGTCGGGGACGGTGAAGGCTAGACGGTTGGTGGCGGTGACGGTGAGCCCCTCGGTGCCGTCGGTGACGTCGCCCAGCGCGGTCCAGGCGGCGCCGTTCCAGTACTCGTAGGCGAGTTCATCATCTACGGCGTCTCCGACTCCGACGGTGCCGACGTTGATGTCGACGCCGGCGAACAGGGCGTCGGCGCCGATGTAGAGGGCGTCGTTCTCGTCGAAGGGGTCGGGGAGGGTGACGTCGTTGGCGGTCCCCTCGCCGGCGTCGGTGGTCTCATCGGCGAACGTGGCACCCGAGTCGTCCTCGGTGACGACCGCGTCGGCGTCGACGAGCGAGGTATCCGGGTCGAGCTGGCCGTAGAGGGTGTCACCGGCGTACAGGCCGAGCTCGAGGGACCCCGAGGCGTAGGCGAAACCCGACCCGAAGGCGAGAGCCGGGCCGCCGAGCTCGATCGCGGCGGAGGCCGGGTTGGCGAGAAAGACGTCGGAGGCGTTGTCGGGGTCGACGACGATGCTGGGTCGACTGGCTCGGACGGTGACCTGGGAGCCGCTGATCATGGGGGGGACGCTACCACCCGATGAGGGTGCTGACCATGATCGCCAGCCCGAAGGTCAGGCCGAAGGTGACGCCGACGAACTTGACGAGCTCGACCACCGCGCGGTCGGTGCGGGGACCCGGATCGGTGCGGGCCCACCGCATCAGCAGGTCGAACTCCTCGTCGGTGTGGCGGGAGGAACCGGGTTTGATGTCACCAATGATCCGCATGGGATGGGGCTCCCTCTTGGACGATCCGACGTTCACAGGCTTCGGCGCTGATCCTAGCCGTTTGACATCCTCCCCGAAGGCGGGGATTCCAACCTACACAAGGAGCGTAAACGGTCGGTCAGTTCCTCGCCATACACATTGACTCTCATCAGTCGTCCTTTCCCTAGCCAGGACCGCCTTCGTGATCTTGTCGGCCTCCACTCGCGCCTCCGGAACGGACAAGTGATCCCACTCACCAGAGAACAGAAACGCCCCGACCTCCATCTGAACCTGAGCCACCAGCCTGGGATCCGTGACGTGCCGCCAATCGGGACACGACTCAACCTCGCACCCGTCTCCTACCGGAACGTGCCAGCCTGTCATCACAGGCCTCCTTCAACTTTGAGCGCCTGATACATCGGCTTCACCCAATCGTTCAGATACCGGCCGGCGCTCGGTGCCTCGAGGATCCCCATGAACACACCCCGCGGCACATCGAAGTAGTCGTACAGGGCCCCGTTGGAGAACTCCACACGCAGGATCCCGACGTCGGTGATCTCCGTCTCCCTCCACCCGACCACCTCGATATGACTCGAGTCGACCGGTCGCATGTCGAATCGTTCGTCGCTCATCTTCCATCCTCCCGTTCGTCTAGGCATCGCCACGAAGCCCTGCGGGACCCGATGCCTGTAACTTCTCGTCGACGCCGGGGCAGCGTGGCCCCAGGTGATCTGAACGCGATCCGCCACCGTAACTGCCACAATCCGCGGTCAAGGGGGACTTGCATCTCCCCGACGCGCCATCCGGCCACTTCGCGATTCGGTCGCAGCCGTTGGCCTGGGGAGGAGGCCGCTTGATCTCCCAACTCGACGGTCAATCCCTATCCCAGGTCTTTGTGGGTTGGGGTGATCCTCACCGCATCAAGAGTCTTCCTCCTCTCCACCGTGGGCGCGCCACAGCGCACCGATGACGAGTTGCTTCATCTGGATCTCGGCGCCCTTGATCAGCCCGAGCGCGGTCCACGCCGGGATGGTGGTGGTGAGCACCACCAGGGTCTGGTCGGCGTCGTTGGTGTGGGCGATCTCGACGATCGCCACCGCCCGGGTCGCCACGAACGTCGGGGCGTATCCCGCCATGATCATCACCGCTTTGAGGGCGTCGAGAAGTTCCTCTCCGAGCTGCGCGGTGGTCGGCGGCGGCGGGTCGTGCGCCTGGTGTGATTCGTCGGTCATGGTCGTCCTCCTCGTCGGGGCGCGCGACCCTAGCGCGCGCCGTTGGTTGATGTCGGGAGCACTTTCTCCGTCTTGATCGTGAGCACCGTCGTCCCGGTTGAGATGTAGGCGACGGTGTGAGCGAGATAGCACCGACCGTTCGTCACCAGCACGAAGTCGTCGACGATCTCGTCCGTCTCTTCCTCGCCGGTGGCTAGGTCAGTTGCCGTGACACGCGTCCCCGCGGTCCCGTCGGCCAGCACCGGGTCATAGGTGGCCTCGAAGATGTCCGGCTTGCAGGGGTAGAACTCACCCTGAACGCCACGGATGATCCAGTCGCCGACTCCGGCGCGCATCGAGCCCTCGAGGGTCATAATTCCGATGGCTGGGTTATCGCTCTCGACGTTGAATAGCTGCCAGTCACCGAAGCCGTCTCCGAAGAAGGCGTCGACCGACTGGAGGTTCTCCCCCGTCCACTGGATCGCGGACACGACGACCGGCTTCTTGCGGAACCGGGCAAAGGGTGGGTTGGGCATGTCGTTCATGGTCGTAGTCCTCTCTATGGTCGGGTCAGTCGTTGATCGAGCGGGGTCGCCTCGGTCCGGTGTCGCCGGCGTCGGTGGTCACGATGCCGGGAGGGACCAGCAGGTACTCGGCTGCGGTGACGGGGACCCGCAGATGGCCCACCCCCCGCGGGTACGCGGGCCGCCCATCGTTGAGACGTGCTCACCTGTCGACGGTGAGGATCACCACGAGAAGCCGGTTGTGGTGAATCCGGTGGACCCGGCGGCGCCGCCGAATGTCGGCCTGAGCATCCTCGAGGGGGTTGGTGAGCGCCTCGCGTTGCCGTTGGTTCATCCCGTCCCCCCTATGCGTTGTGGTAGTGGTACTCGGCGCCACGGGCCACATGGCGCATGCCGGCTCGCTGCTCGTCGCTGATCGTCGACATCGAGGTCCGGACCAGCACGTTCTCGAGTGGATCCGACGGCCTCGCCACACGCAGCTCCCCCGCCGGACCGAGGAACAGCCGCTCCGGCGGCGGCCAGTCGAGCCCGACTTTGACGAGCCGCACGTGCTGGGTGCCGATGGTCAGGTTGAGACGGACGAAGTCGTCGGGGAAGGTCGTCATGCCGGCCCCCTGGTCGCCCGGTCGACTGCGGTCCGCACCGCGACCATCCCCACCAGGAACGGCTTGTTCTGATCGGCGCCGGCGACGAGCTCCGCCTTCACCGCCTGGTAGACCCGTGGATGGGGGTCCTTGGTGCTGAGCACCCACCCTACGATCGAGCGGGCCAGGTCCGAGGGGCCGGATCCCCCGTACCCCCACGCGAACCCGTCGGGACTGTGCTTCACCAGGTGGGGCAACGGCTCGGTTGTCCCATCCGAGTACTCGATCACCACCACGGCGCGCCCGGGACTCTCCCGGAACGCCCCCTCCGACCGGATCTTCACCGGAATCCGTCGCATCCCCTCGTCCTTTCTCTCAGTGGCCGAGCCTCTTACGTTCCGCCAACAGCAGCTCGTACAGCATCGTCGACACCGTCGTCCCCCGACGGCCGGCTTCCTCCCGCACCCAACGGCGTGTGTCGGGGTCGACCATCGTGTTCACGAACACCGTCCGCCCCCGGCCCCGCCGGCGGGAAGTCGTCTCAGCCATCGGTATCGTCCCCTTCCTGTCTGGCGAACTCGGCGACGTCGTGGCGTGCCTTGGTGAAGGCGAGCTCGGCGAAGGCGATCATCGGGTCCTTCCGCTTCAACCCGGCCCAGTGGACCCGATTGTCGTGGCCGGACGGCTCCACCCCGTACTTCCCGAGGTGGTCGTAGAGGGAACCGTCGGGCCAGATCCCCTGATCAGACATGAGCTGGTAGAGACGTCGGACCTGCGCCTCGATCCGCTCCCTCGTCTTGGTGTCGACCTCCCCCCCGATGAGGGCGACGAGCTCATCCCACCCGTCACCGCCAGGCATGCCCTCGTTGTCCTCGACGACGTCGGCCTCGACGATCGCCGGGTCGTCCTCGGGGAGGGGGATGGTGACGATCGCTCCGTCGTCGTCGAAGTACGACTCGCCCGGCACCGGGGGATGAGCCTCATCCGCCGGTGCCAACTCGTCGGCCGTGTACCCGAGCTTGAGAGTCACGTCGGGGAACATCACCCGCGCCGCCCATGAGACGCAGCGGGCCCACAGCATCTGCGGCGTGTAGTCCTTCCACACCTTCTTGCTGGTGAGCGGCACCCACTTGCCGTCCTTCTTGTAGGTGACCTTGTCCATATCCTCGATGGTCAGCACGAAAGCGAACTCCTCGGTCACCCGGAAGGGGTCGGCCGGGTCGTCTCGGCGGCGGGCGAGCAGCTCGCAGTAGTCGGCTCCGACGTGGACGGGGAGCAGCGAGTGGCCGGCTTTGCGGATCATCGCGTTGAGCAGCTCCGCCGACGGGGTCGGGTTGCCGTCGATCACGTCGATGGCACGCATCGAGGTCATCGGCCCGAGCCCCAACTCCTGTCCGGTCTTGATCGCGGCGAGCGCCGCCATCGGCTTGCCGCGCAGCGCACCGGGGACGAACTCGGTGCGGACGATGTTGTTCAGCATCTTGAAGGTGAGCGGCGCCTCGGTCACCGCCACCGCCAGCTTGTTCTCCATCTCCTGGGCCTTCGCCGGGTCGACCGCCGCCGCTGCGGGTGTCCCCGCCGGTGACTCCTCGGACTTGTCGGTCATGGCTGGTCGTCCTCCTCCTTGGGCAGCGGGCCGCCGAGACTGTCGAGGGCGCTCGTGAGTTCGTCGATCTCGGCTTCCGTGGCGGTGCGCTTGGCGAGCAACCTCTCGCGTCTCCGCTTCGTCGCGGCGAGGTCGATGATGATGGTCTCTCGACGTGTGAGCGCCTCGGCGATGCTGGCCTCGATCAGGGCGCGTGCTTGCGTGCTCATGGCTTCCTCCTGTGCTGGTCTGCTTCTCGTTCTCTGTTGGCTCAATGGTCGTGTGTCGGGTGGGCCAGCGTGTCGAGGATGGTGGCCCGCAGGCCCTGAGCTTCATAGCCGCTCCCGTCGCCCCAGGGGAAAGCGGGCTCGGCGGGGAAGTCCCCGCGGGTGATCGCTCGGACGACTTCGGTGAGGGTGTCGTCGATTTTCTCCCGGGTCCATTCGGCGCCGACTTGGACCCGGAGATTCTGAGGGGTCAGGGTCGTGTCGTAGGCCATCAGTCGGCTCCTCTCAGGTCTCGGATCGCCGCAACGAGCCGGTCGCTGGCATCTCTGCCCCGCTCCTGCGTCTCCAAGAGGACGCCCATGTCGGTGAACTCCTCACAGGCCTCGGTGACGATTGCGGCCAGGACATCGGGAGAGAACGCCTCTGCCTGGGTCGCCTCGTTCTTGCCGAAGCCCCAGTCGCCCCGCTGGTCGGTGTGCTTCGCCGGCGATGACGGGAGGTTGTACTCGGTGACCTGATCCTCAGTGACTGCGACACGCCAGAACTCGGGGGCGGTGCCGCAGCCGAGCCCTCGAGCGAACTGGATCACGTCGGCGGCGAGGCTGTCGAAGACGGCTTCGCCACTCGGGTCGAAGTCACCCACGTGGAGCACGACGGTCGGCCGCTCGTCACGGGTGATCTGGCTAGCGAGGCGATGGGTCACGGTGACCGAGTTGAAGCCCCCGCTGCTTCGGGCGTCGACGCCGTAGGCGCGTGCCACTCGTGCGATCTGTGGGAGCATGCCCGCCGCCTCGACCAGGAAGATGACCGTTCGCTCCTGCCCTTGGCTGAGGTCGAACATGAAGTTCTTGGCGCTGCTCTCGACGCTGTCGTACCACTGATCCTCGGAGTCCCAACCCCCGGCACCTTGGACCTGTTCACCGTCGTCACGGATGGCGCTCCACGGGATCAGCTGTGCCCGTCGTGCCCTGTTCAGGTACTCGCCGAGCCGCTTGTACGCCTTCTCGGTCTTGTCGTACCCGTGGTGTCCGACAAGGCGGTAGAACACTTGGCGGAGGGTGAGCGGAAGGTAGGCCCGGTACTCGGCGATGACTTCCGTGATCTGACGGAGCACCACGAGTGTTGCGTCGCGTGGCTCCCATTTGATGAAGCCCCGTTTGCGGGCCTGGGGGTAGGTGGCGTAGTAGTCGGCCAGGTCGAATCGCTCCATCAGTCCCCCCTCTCGTCGTGCTGCCAGTCGGGGTCGTCGGGTTCGGGCGGGGTGACCAGCGGGATCGACGGACCCGGCGGCGTGTACGGCCAGTCAGCGGCCTTCTCCCCGGAGCCGGGGCACCATGCGCCGAGTTCGGGCCGCGGGGCGACACCGTTCTCCGGCTGGTGCTGGCGGAGCAACCCGCCGTTGCGGAGGGCTGCCTCTGCTCCACAGGCGCATCGGCCTCTAGGAAGCGGCGGCATCGTCGTCCTCCGTCCAATAGACATGCGACACCGACGTCCATGGCAGGAGGTACTGGATGGTGACGCCGTGCTCCTTCTGTGAGAACCGCAGGAACGAGTTCGACGCCCGGAAGCGGGCCGTCTCGTCCTCGATCAGGAACCCCAGCTGCTTGCCCGACCCGTCCATCCGGGTCATGTTGGTGACGATCCGTATGCCCTTCACTCATCCTCCTTCTTGTCGCCTTTCACGCCGACGATCCGGGTCCGCGTCGTATAGGTCTCCCCCACGTGTGGCCCGTCGACGTCACCGAGATCCTCGATCTCGACATGTTCGATCCGCATGGGGAGCTGGTGGGTCTGGAAGTACCGCTTCAACGGCGTCCAGCCGAAGGTGAGCTTGGCGGCACCCTCCCTGATCAGGTCGAGGATCACCGCCAGATGGTCGCGTTCGGTGCGGGTGGCGACGGTGTCGATGATCGCCGCCGTGCCGAAGCTCCGCTTGGCGACCCGCTCCTCCACCGTCCGGTACTCCGCGCCGGTGACCGCCGGCGTCTCGGGGTAGAGGCCCCGGCGATGGTCGCCGAGCTTCCGTTCGATGTTCTGGATCCGGCCCAGGTAGTCGGCGATCTCCTCCTCTGGCGGTGTCGGGATCGAGAGGATCAGGCCGGTGAGCTTCTCGAGGAGCTCGATCAACTGCTGCCAGGTGCGAGGGTTGGCATACGCCATGGTCGTCCTCCTTCTACGTTCGACCACTTCGCAGGTTAGCAGGTTATAGCGCCGCTTCCCGGGGGGACGGAGCGCACCGTTTCTGGAGGTCGTGGGTTGCCAGCGGCTCCCCGCAACCCTTGCAGCGACCGATACCCTCCCGCGGCTCGGGACCGGGCTCTGCCCACTCGTCGTACCGGGTTCCGCGGGGCGGCGGCCGGAGGTCTCTGAGCTCCTGGTAGATCTCCTCGACCCGGCGGGCGGTGCGGGCACGCACCCGTTTGCCGTTCATCTGGAGGCTGGCGGTGTTCGGGTTGCCGGTGATCCGTCGGGCGAGCTCCGCCTTCGACCAGCCTCTCTTGACCAGCCGGGTGATGAGTGCCCGGGTCGGTGCGGCGGCGATATTGGAGCCTCCATCGGCGTCGGCGGTGCTCACCGCGAGGATCTTTCGGGCGAGTTCGACCCCGATCGTCTTGGGCCCACCCTCCGCCGTCCACGATCCGTGCGACCCGGTGTAGTCAGGCCAGCCTCGATCGGGGCCGGTGCCCGGAGATGCCAATGCCAATCCTGATAGGCGTAGCCTCGAAGCCGATCACACCACGGGCAGAGCCTAAAGAACCCTCGCGCGGTGCCGTGCTCGACGAACCCGCAGATGTCACAGGTCCACGACACGCAGCGGAACAGCCTCTCCCACTGGGGCTCCTTGGCCCGGATCGCCGCCTCGCCCCGCGCCTCGGAGATCTGCGCAACCACCCCCGTCACCGGATGGGGGTCGGCGACGATGCGGAGGCTCATGGCTCGAACCCGGCGAAGATCTCGGACCAGCGGTCCTTGTACTTCCGCATCCACCGGCCGAGCTTCTCCCAGTCGACGTCCACCCGGGCGACCCCCTCCTTGTCGGCGAGGATCAGGGTGTGTTCGCCTCCGCATCCCTCGGGATCCCATCCATGGACGACGCCGTCGATGCGCCGATATCCCCATCGTCGGAGCAGGTTGTGGTGGATCCAGATGAGCCACTCCGCGACCTTGTATCCGTTTTCGACGCCCTCGAGCGCCTTCCCGTCGGCAGTCGGGGTCCATGGGCAGCGCTGAGACGGCTGCCGGGCCGGGTCGTCGTCGGGGTAGCCGAGGAACAGAGTGTCCTCGAGGGGCACGCACCCGTGGCCCGCGTGACTCAACAGACCCATGGGAGTCAACTGGTCTCCCTCACATTCGACGTAGACCTTCGACCCGGGCTCCGTCTCGACACCCCGCCATGGCTGGACCATCCGGTGACCGGGCGGGACCTGCCTGCCGATCATCCCCAGGTCGGACTCTCCGACATAGAAGTCGCCGTACATCCCGGCCGTCAGCAGACCCGCCTCGAAGCGGACGACGTCGGGGAGCCCGTCCACCGAATAGGGCACCCGGGCGACCCGCTGGGTCTCTGCGAACCGGGCAAGGTACGCCACCTGCGCCTCCTCGAGAGGCGGGTAGACCCTGATTTGGCCTCGATAGATCATTGCTCCTCCTTCTACAATCTGACCGGCATGATCAGGTTGGTGCGTCCGCCGTCCCGGAGGACCGCCGGCTTTGCCGGGTCGACGATCTGGAGTGTCGGCTCGTCACCGCCATGCGCCACCGCGTCGGACAGGTACTTCCAGTTGAACGCCATCATCATGCCTTCGGGCATGTCGCTCCTGGAGCCCTCCACGTACCCGGTGAACCCTCCGACGTCTTGGCGGACCACCGTCAGCTCCACCCCGGAGCCGTTGAGGGACACCACCCGGACCGGGACGTGGCCGGCGGCGACGGTCTTGGCGGAGGCGAGGGCCTGTAGCCACGCCTCCCGGGGGGCGGTGGCGTAGTGGGCTGTCGCCTCCGGGATCAGGCTGCGGTAGTTGGGGAAGGCACCCTCGATACCCCGCACCGTCAGGGCCCCCTCGTCACCGGCGATCGTGAGCCACCGACCGTCGTCCCGTTTGTGGATGATGCCCCACTCACCGCCGCCGGTGAGCCTGGGTATCTCGGTGCCCAGCAGCTTCGCCGGGAACAGCGGCCTGCCCAGGCCCGCCGGGTAGGGGATCCCCGTTTCGGAGACAGCGAGGCGGTAGCTGTCGGTCGCCACCAGCTCGAGTCCGGTCGACCCCTCGGCGAAGCAGACCCCGCCGAGGATCGGGCGGCGCCGGTCGGTCGATGCGGCGTAGGCGACCGCCAAGACGTGCGGCTGGACTGTCTCCCAGGCGACATCGAGGCCCTCGTCGCCGAGATCGGGTTCGGTCGGGAAGTCGTCGACGCCGCCGAGTTGGCGGATCGTCGAACGCCCGCCGGCGGCCGATACCGCGATGTCGTGGTCGTCGGTCTCGATGGTGACGGTGTCACCCGGCAGGCTCTTGACGGTGTCGCGGAGGATCGCCGCGGGGGCGATGGCCTGGCCCGGCTCGTCGACCGAAGCGGCCCCGTAACGACTGCCCCAGGCGACCACGTCGCCCGAGTTGGTGTGGCAGGTCGCCTGGAACTGCCCTTCGGCGGCGCTGAGGGCCACGCCCAGCAGCGTCGGCCGGACCGCTCTGGAGGCGGCGAGCCTCGCCACCCGGGTCAGGTGGTCGACGAAGCTCCTGCGGTTGACGGTGAACCTCATGGTCTTGTCCTCCCCTTCAATCCCGCTACCATCGGCAGCGAAATGGACTCGTCCTCCTTTTCACCCGTATGGGCGGGGGCGCGGCCTGCGCCGGGTCCCCGCCCAACGGGCCTTCTCTACCGGTAGACGAGGACGTTGACGGGCTGTGGCCCGGCATCCTCGAGGTAGACGAACACCTTCGTCGTCCCGGCCTTGAGCTCGAAGCGGTCGTTGCCGCCCTTGCTCTCGCCGGCGAAGGTGGCGACGCCTCGGACCAGCGTCTCACCGACTGCCTGGGCCGGCGTCTCATCGCGGTCCGTCTTGACCTCGGCCTGGGGCGCCGGCGGCGGCTCCGTGGCCTTGGTCGTCTGCTTCGGGCGCCGGGCGCGGGCGGCTGTGGTGGCACTCATTCTTCGTCCTCCTTGGTTGAGTGCGTCGGTCGACGACCGGTGGGGGCTGTACCACTCCGTTGTCGCACGCCGATCTGCGACGCCCAGCGCTTCCCTCGCCTGGTCACGGGTGGCCTTGGCCCCATCCGGCCGTCACTCCCCATGCGGGGAGTTCTTGTCGAGCGCGAGCTCGAGATCTCGTTCGGGGATGAACTCGGCACACCAGCACATGTCGCCGTCGGTGCTGAGTATCGAATGGCAACGGAACCCTGCCGGTTCACCGCGGTGAGGGTGCCCACGCCCGTGCGTGGCCTGGCGGTGTTGGCACCGGGGGTGCTGACAGTCCTCGCAGTACGGGTCGTGGACCCGGCAGTCGCGGTGATGTCCCTGCCTGATCCACTCGCCCGCATCGAACCCTTCGACGGGCATGGTCGTCCTCCCTGGTCGGTCGGTGGTGCCGATATGAACACTATCCCATTGCTGTCAAGTTCGCAGCCCTTACCGTTGGGGGCCGCCCGGCCGGCCGCGAGGGCGAACAGGCGGCCGACCGGGCGGAATCTGTCAAGGCTCCCGGAACACAGTCCACTCCGAGAGGTCGGCGACGACGTCTACCAGCTCGGTGATCGGGTTGGCCCGTCCGTAACCCATGCCGTCGGTGATCTCAGCCACCGTCGAGTCCTCCCTTCATCAGCTCGGTGAGCGTCATGCCCGTGTGGTACTCCACGTTTCCTGAGTCGAGCCCCCACGGGGCCTCCATGTATCCGGGGAGCAGGTCGATCACCCAGTCCCGCAGCGCCACACAGAACCGCCGGGCCTCCGAGTCGTCCCATCCGGCGTGCTCGCACGCCTGGTACTCGTAGCAGTCGATCGCTTTGAGCGCCCACACCGAGCTGACCCCCCGCACCCGGGCGAACAGGTAGGGCTCCTCGAGCTCGTCCTCGTCGTAGCGGTGGTTCACCGAGCGCTGGTTCTCGGCCAAGAGCATCGCCCCCACCTGCCCGGCGGTGTCCTCGGTCAGCTCCCGGCGGTATTCGGCGATCTCGGCGAGTCCCCGGATGTTCTGCGTCCACCACCGCAGGGTGTGCCCCGACATCGGATGGCGGAGCATCCCGGCGGTGAGCATGTAGTCGATATGTGCCTTCTCGACAATGAATGTGCTCATCTCTCGTCCTCCTCGTTGGTCGTCTTCACCAGCCGAACTCCCAGGCGGGCCACTCGTCGACGTGGTCCAGCACCTTCTCGGCCAGCTCCTCGGTCTCGGGTGAGATCGGGCTGCCGAGACCGTCGACGGACCAGCCCACCAGGTCGAACTTGGAGGCGTCGAGGAGCAGGTGCTCGTCCTCGACGACCACCTTGAGGATCGTGCCCTCATCCAGGTCGACCTTGATCGACACCGGAACCGAGCCGACGATCACCACTTCATGCGGCCAGTCCAGCTCGTCCCGCACATCCTCCTCCTCCACCTCGGGGAACACCTCGAGCGCGGCGAGGAGGGCATTGGGCCGGGTGTACCCGGCCTTGTGGTTCTCCGGGTCGTCCCGGTTGAACCCGACGGCTAGGGCCTTGGCCGCCTCCAGGGACGATTTGTGCCGGGCAAGGTACTCGCCGCGGAGGGTTGGGGTTCGGTCACTCATCGTCGGCCTCCTCGGTCGGTAGGGTGATTCCCAACAGGCTTGTCCTCAGGGCGTGGACGGCTCCCTCGGCGGTCGCCGCCTCGAAGATGGCATCGGCCCACACTTCGGGTGACCGGTCGCCTTTCACGGTGGCGTAGAGGGTGATCGTCCGGACTGGCTCGTCGGGCTCCCTTGGGATCGGTGTGTCGGTGATGCCGCTGGCGTCGAGCATCATCACCTGCCGGTAGGCGTCGGAGGGTTCGTCGCCCCATGACATGCCGCCGGCGATGAGCCAGCGCACCCCGTCGAGGAGATGGATGGTGGTCTCCCGGCTCCCGTCACACATGAGACGCACCGCCGAATGGAGTTCGGCGCGCACCGCTTCGGGTTCCAGGCCCTCAGCCCGCCCCGCCTCGTCGATCTCCCGGAGATAGGCGTCGGTGAGCTGGTCCACCCGGCGGGTCAGCGTCTCCAACGCCTTCCCATCGTTCGGGTCCATCGCCTCGCCGGTGTCGTATTGGGGCCATCTGGCGGTGGCCACTATCAGGTCGGCTCCCATGTCAGTCCTCCTGGTCGATGGTCGGTCCGGCCGGGCAGACGGCCCGACCGCAGTGGTCGAACCCGACGAGCACCGGCTCACCACACAGGGTGGGTTCTTCGGTGCGGACGGTGACCAGGTAGCGGGCCATCCGTGCGCCCGACTCGAACTGCCGGATCTCCGGCGGTGACGCCAGCCGTCCGCTTATCACTGTCAGATTCAAGTCCATTGTCTCGCCCTCCATTTACTCAAATGAGACGACGGATTCGCCGCCTATAACCACAATCCCACGGCTGTCAAATCGCCGTGCTTTGCCGTCCCGCCCGCTCGCCCGTCCGACCGGCTACACCCGGCCCCGTCCCCTCCTCAACAGGCCGGGCCGTACCGACGGCTTCTGCTCGAAGCAGACCGCCCCGTCAGGGCGGCTAGGGCACAACGGGCCGCATACCACCCAACCGACCGACCCTTCCGGGATGATCCCCTCGAGGGGCGTGCGGGCCCGATTGGTTCGGCTGTCGACTTCGACGCCGCATCCCCAATGGCAGATCGCCACCATCTTGTCCTTCGCCCGATTCATCTTCGTCCTCCTTGCTCGTTCGCTGGCGGTACTGGGCCGGTTGACTGGCGGCACTGGGCATTCCCCCCGCCCGGCTCGCGTCCGCGCTCGCGCTGCCGGACTGGTGCCCGCGCACCGCGGACGCGCCCGCACACCTTCGCGGGCGGGCGCGTCCGCCCTCCTACCCGCGGCCGCTCAGGGTCGCCCGGTAGTGCTCCGCCAGGAGCCTGCCGCCATCCTCGCTCTGCCGCCTCGGGAAGAACGGACGTGCCCGCCCGCATACCGCGCATACCGCTGCGCGGAGGGTGCGCCCGTCTGCCGCCTCTCCGTCGGGGACCAGCACCGTTATCGGTCGCTGCCCGACGGCGGCGCATTCGCACACCCGTGGGGCGCGTTCGCCCCGGCATGGTGCGCATGTTCCCGAGGCGAGCCCATGCCGACAATCGGTCATGTCTGCCTCCGTCCCGCGCCCGGAGCCTGTCCGGACGCGCATGAGGGCACGCGCCCCGATGACGCGTGCCCTCATGCCCGCCCGTGCGGGCCTCCCGCTCAGGTCGTGATCCGGCTCCAGCCCGCCGCCACCCGCAGTACGTACAGCCCGCGTGCCCGCTCGGCCTCCTGCCCGAAGCGTGCCTGCTCCGCCGCCAGTACCCGCGGACCCGGAGTGGCGCCACCGTGGGCGTGACGTGACGCGGTCCGGGCGGTGAGCCGGGCCGCGGTCGCCGTTGCCGAGAAGCGTTGCCCGAGTCTCGCCCGCACCGCGGCGGCAGGTAGCGGCCGCAGCACCGTGATCGTGCGCCCGCCCTCCACCCGCGTGGCTGAGACCGTGCCCGGCCCGCCCGCCGGTGACGTGATGCCGCAGACGCCCGGCACCGGGGTTCCGTCTAGATACGTGATGGTCATTCTCGCCCTCCCTTGTGGGGACGGACCCGGAGCGCCATGCCCCGGGCCCGTCCAGGTGTACGCCCGCCCTAGGCGAGCAGCTCTGCCGCGTCCCCCGCCGCCTTCGCGGGAGCCTTCCCGCCGGAGACCTTCACCAGTCGCCCGGTGAACTCCACCGCGGCACGCACCGAGTCGGTCGCCACGCCCTCCGGGGCGTAGAGGACCAGCGTCATGCCGTCCGCCAGCCTCTCCTGGTAGGTGATCTGACCGCCCTTGGACACACCCTTGATCGCCGGAGCGAACGGGACGACCCGAACCTCCGTCGCCTCACCCGTCGCCCGAGTCCTCGACTTTGCCGCCATGGCTCGCCCTCCGTCTCATGGGCCGACCTCGCCGACCCGATGCCACCATCGTATCACACCTGCAAAGTCCGCAGGTATCGGACGGAGTCCGAGGGATCACGCGTTGCCGGCACCCGACCACGCACCGCGGCCGCAACACCCGCACGTGAAGGCCGAGCTCCCCCCGAAGATGCCCCCAAGGGCCCTAGGAATCTCTTCCAGGCCCTCTTCAACTTGACATAACGCGCGGTCCCGGGGGGGGCGCCGTCTCCTGGTCCGAGACCGCCAGGTCCTGGCCCGAATCCCGGGTGCCCGCGTCCAGAACCCCTTATCCTGTACCGTATCCCGGCCGCGAAGCCAACCCGCCCATGCCAATCCGAGGGGGGGTCTAAGTAGATGTCTTAGTCTGCATCAATCGTGGCGCATTAGGGGGGTGCGTGGGGTGCGTGGGGTGGTCTCGGCTGTGGTGTGGCTCGAGGGTTCCGGGGAGCGGGGGGGAGGCTACGGAGAGTGTTGGGTGTGGTCCGTATTTCCCCGACTGGTGGCAGGGGTTTGCTTCCTGCGATGTTGCGAACCTACTGGCGCCGGGGGGAGGAGGGCGCTCATCTCCGGTCGTCTTTCCTCCCGTCCCTGCCGGCGACTTGGCTGGGTTGGGGCCGGGTGCCTGGTGAGGGGGGGGCCAGTGTGCCCGGAACCCGTCTCTGTCGGCCCCTTCCCAGCGTGTGTCGGACCGGTGAGTCTGACGGCGGCAGGCTAGCACCGGGTCGGCTAGCGTGGGGGACCTCTTGGAGGGCTGTGTCTAGTCGAGGAGGACGTCATGGTGGAGGCGACGATCAGGGTCGATGGTGACGGGGTACTGCTTTCTCAGGAGGTGGTGGTCCACCGGACGTTGACCTCCGGGCCGATTGTCCACTTCTTGGCCCCCCGCGACCCGGGGGACCGGCTCAGCCACAGCCGGCTCAATGTCGGGATGCGCCGTCAGG
>Ga0214471_10000329_pt1 | contig 42187 bp, 37 predicted proteins | sample RVTome_5_FD_207665 | JGI IMG/M metagenome (GOLD analysis project Ga0214471, IMG submission 207665) | Soil microbial communities from uranium-contaminated site in the Upper Colorado River Basin, Wyoming, United States - RVT142D155 | ecosystem: Environmental > Terrestrial > Soil > Contaminated >... | reverse complement strand
CAGCGGCACGGGCGGCGCGCGGCACTGGCGGCCATGCGGCATCACGTCCAGATTCGTGCACACACATCCCACCGGAGCAGATCGATGCGCGCGTTCCTGACCCTCGCAGCCACCGTGGCGTTAGCCCCTTCGCTCACCGCGCAGACACCCGATTCGATCCCCGAAGAGAGCAGCGGCGTCATGTTCCCGGTGCGGCTCGCCGCAGGCGGTGGGGAGCACGTCTTCACCGGCGCCGGCATGCGGACGCGCACCTTCCTCAAGGTCAAGGTCTACGCGTTCGGACTGTACGTCGATGCCGCCGGCGCGCGCGCCAACCTCGCGGGCTTCGCCGGCAAGACCAGCCGCGATCTGGAACGGGACGACGCGTTCTACGACGCCCTGCTCGCGCGGACCTTTCCCATGACGCTGCGGCTCGTCATGACGCGCGACGTCGGCGCGGAAACGATGGCCGAGGCATTCGACGGGGCGTTGCGCCCGCGCGTCGAGCGCGCCGCCGCGGAGATGAACATGCCCGGCGGCGTGGAAGCGCTGGAGCAGTTCCGCGCGTACTTCAGCGTCGAGGAAATGACGAAGGAATCGGTACTCGTGTTCACCTGCACGACCGGCGGCACGCTGTCGACGCGCATCAAGGCACGCACGGAGCCTGACATTCAGTCTGCCGCGCTCTGCTGGGCCCTGTTCGACGTCTACCTCGGCGACGATCCCATTTCGGGCGACGGCAAGAGGAAGGTCATCGCGCGGTTCCCCGAAATCCTCGGGGCAACCGACTGAAACTTGTGCGAGGCCATGCTCTTGGTGACATTGCGTGTCCGGCGGGACCCGACCGGTCCCGCCGGACGTCATTGGAGAGGTGGCCGAGTGGCTGAAGGCGCCGGTTTGCTAAACCGTTATAGGGTTTAAAGCCCTATCGGGGGTTCGAATCCCCCCCTCTCCGTAACCCCATGACCCTGCGCGTTCGTTTCGCCCCGTCTCCCACCGGGTACCTCCACGTCGGCGGCGCACGAACGGCGCTGTTCAACTGGCTGCTCGCCCGCAAGCTCGGCGGCGCGTTCTTGCTGCGCATCGAGGACACCGACCGGCAGCGGTCGTCGGACGAACACACGCAGGTCATCCTGGACGGACTGACGTGGCTGGGGCTCGACTGGGATGAGGAAATCGTGTTCCAGGGCGCGGGGCTCGCGCGGCACCAGGCGCTGGCCAACGAGTTGGTCGCATCCGGCCAGGCGTACGAGGACGACGGCGCCATTCGATTCCGCATGCCCGATGGTGAGATCGCGTGGGACGACGTCGTATACGGGCGGATCGGGTTTCAGGGCACGGATCTCGACGACTGGGTGATCCTGCGGTCCGACCGCACGCCGACCTATAACTTCGTCGTCGTCGCTGACGACATCGAGATGCACATCACGCATGTCATCCGCGGCGAGGACCACGTCTCGAACACGCCGAAGCAGATCGCGCTGTACGAGGCGCTCGGCCACCCACCGCCGGCGTTTGCCCACCTGCCCATGCTGTACGGCGCCGACGGCAAGAAACTCTCCAAACGTCACGGCGCCACCGCCGTCGGTGACTATCGTAAGGAGGGGATTCTTCCGGGTGCGATGCGCAACTTCCTGGCGCTGCTCGGCTGGAACCCCGGCGACGAGCGCGAGCTGTTCTGCGACATCGATGAGTTGGTCGCCGCCTTCTCGCTCGAGCGCGTCCAGCACACCAAAGCGATATTCGATACGACCAAACTCGAGTGGATGAACGGCCAGTATCTGAGCCGCATGGAGCCGGCCGACCTGCGACCCCTGGTAGAACCATTGCTCGGCGAGGCCGGACTTGACGCCGCCGCCATCGGTCGCGATCGGCTGTTACGGTTGCTCGCCGTGGTGCGCGAACGCGCTCGGACGACGCGCGACTTGGTATGGATGATCGGGGTGCGGGTGGACCGCGCGCGCGTCGTGCGGGACGATCCCAAGGTCGCCAAGTACATCGCGAAGGATCCAGCCGCGTATGCGGCCGCGCTCACGAGCGTTGCCGAGCGGTTGCACGCCGTGGATGACGCACACTGGACCGCGGATGTTCTCGACGACCGACTGCGCGCGCACGCGGAGGCCCGGGGCGTCGGGCTGGGCGCGGTGATGCAGCCGATACGGATCGCGCTCACCGGAACCACCGTATCGGAGGGTGTGCACGTCCTGCTCGAACTGGTTGGGAAAGAAGAGAGTCTCGCCAGAATCGAAGACGCAAGCAAGCAGTAACGGCGAGAATCGATTGGGTTTGACCCGCACCATCTTCCCGAAGGCGCCCACCAGAACGTAGTATTGGGCATGAGATCCATCCGGACACCGCGCGGGGATGGGCGCTGGAGGACCGCGCGTGGCGCCGTCATGCTGGCCGCGGCTATTGCCTGTGGCGATCAGAAATTCGCGACCGGCGTTCAGGTCTTCGTGCAGGGTGTGGTCACCTCTCCCACCGGAACGCCGGTCGGGGGCGCGCGTGTGTTGATCGAGATCTTCCAGGCCGCTGATGGCCGGCGCCTGGGCGAGGAGCCCACGCTCGCCAACGCACAGGGCCGCTACGGTATTCTGCTTGCCGTGCTGGGCAACGCTCGCGTCGATGGCACGCTCAACGTGCAGGTCGAAGGAGAGCAGGCGGGCGTCGCACTCGAGGGCCTGGTTGAGGGGATACCCTTCAGCTTCAAGAACCCGGAAACCGGGATCGACACCGTCAACGTCGACGTGACGCTGGAGGAATCATCGCCGTAGCGCCCACCAGTCCATCCGCAGTCCCGTTGTCGATCGTACCGAGCTCGGTTCCCCGCCGCCGTCCGACGACGGAGTCAACAACAAACGGTCGAATCTGCCATCTGCCATCTGCCATCAGCAATCTGCAATCTGCAATCTGCCCGGTAGCAGGCGGCAGCCCGCCGCTAGGCTAGGACGGTCCAGCTTCAAAGAACGGCTTCCACTTCGCTTCCGGTGACGCCGGCGTCATCAGGCTGACAATCACCATCAGCGACATCGACAACAGTACACCCGGTACAACGATGTAATCACTGCTCGCGAAATCGAACGCCGTCCCGCTGATCGTCAGCGTAAAGTCCACGCCGATCTCGCTCAGCACCTTGATGGCCAGGATGCTGCCCAGGCCCCCCGCGATACACGCGACCCCGCCCTGTGGCGTCACCCGTTTCCACAGAAACGCCGCCAGTAACGCCGGCGTGAGACTCGCGCCCACCAGCGAGTAGGCGTACAGCGCCATCGCCAGCACGCTGTCGAAGAAGGTCAGCACCACCAGGCCCAGCGCACCGAACAACACGATGAACGCGCGCTGCACGTTGAGCTTGGCTTGCTCCGACGCCTGAGGATTGACGAACCGCTCGTAGATGTCGCGGCTGACATTCGTCGACGGCACCAACAGGAACGTGTTGCCGGTCGACAAGACGATGGCCACGGCGGAAGCGAGCAGGATGGCCCCGCCGATCATGGGCAGCGAGTTTTTCGCCATGAACAGGATGATCGTTTCGGATGCCGCGCGCCCGATGAGGTCGTTCGTCTGCGCCGCCAGGTCCGGGTACACCGAGGCACCAACGACGCCAAGCAACGCGATGGCGGTCTCGATGACAACGATGCCGACCAACATGCCGATCACGGCCCTTCGGGCCGACTTCGCGTCCTTCGCGGAGAAGAACTTCTGGTACATCCCGCTCTCACCGAGGATGAGCAGGAACGTCGGTGCCGCCACGCCGAACACCCACAGCAGGTTGTGGCCGCCGAGCGCGGTGAGGTGACCGTCGGGAAGCCCCGCCGCCACCGCGCCGATTCCGCCATTCGCGAAGACGATGTACGGCAGCGCCAGCAGCACGCCGAACGTGATGACGATGCCGTTGAACACGTCGACCGTGACGATCGAGACCATCCCCGCAAGCGCGGTGAAGACGACGATCGTGGCCGCGGTGATGAGCATCCCCACCATCGGCGTGATCGCTCCGTCGGTGGCGATGCTGAGAATCCAGCCGCCGCCCCGGAACTGGTACGCGGCGATCGTCACATACGCGAGGATGATGGCGAGCGTCCCCAACAGCCGGGCCGCGCTGTTGTAGCGTTTCTCGAGCAGATCAGGCACCGTGTACTCCGCGATCCCGCGCACCCGGTGGGCCAGGAAGTACGCCACGATCAGCCCGATCCAGCCGCCCGACGAGAACCACAGCTCCGCGATGCCCGAGCGGTACGCCAGACCCGCCCCGCCGAACAACGATCCCGATCCGATCCACGTGCACACCAGCGTCCCGACCAACAGCGCCACCGGCACCGATCGGCCCGCCACCATGAAGTCGGCATGGCTCTTCACCGACCGCGACCGCCAGATCGACACGCCGATCAGGATCAGGGGATACACGATGACCGCAAGCACGAGCAGGTTCATGATGTCTCTCGGAAGGAGTGAATCGGCGAGCAGAACCTACGACCGGGAAGATCCCCTGGCAACGACGCTCGACCGGCTACGACCGGTCTGGCCGTCCTCGACCGTCCTGGGTCCTCACCGTATCCCTCGGTGGGACCCGTCGATTGCGCTCGAACTCGCGCGCCGCTTCGCGTCGCTCGCGGGTCTCCTCGACGTACGTACGGAACTGCTCGGCCGTCTCGGCGCGGCGGGCGGCCTGCAAGATGTCCTCGCGAATGCGCATCAACTCGGCGGCGCGTTGCCCCTGCTCGAAGTTGCCCTGCGGCCACGGGAGCAGCCCGAGGATCATCGTCGGCAGCTTCAGCCCACCGAGGTAGATCCAGCTCCCGTCGATCCCCCACTGCTGGCCGTTGACCTCGGCTACCCAGCTCGGCGGTGCGGCCACCGCCATCGAGTCGCGCGGCAGCGTGTCGAGAAACGCGTAGATCTTGTCCGCGAGCGCGCTGTCGAGGCGCTCCAGGTGCCGGGCATCCGACGTGTCACCGGCAACCGCGTCCGCAATCGCCGCGGCGATCGCATCTCCGGGCCGCAGCCATAAACGCCCGTCACCGAGCCGTGGCACGAGTACGCGGCGCCCCGGCCCGCCGAGCCGCCCGCCCGCTCGACCCCCGGCACCCTGACCCTCCCGCACCGCGCTGTCGCCGCGCGGCACCTCCGGCGCCACACCGGTCGGCACGCCGGCGGGTGGTACGATCGCGACCTCCACCGGCGCCGGACCAGCCTCGTCACGCTCCGCACCCTCCCCCGGTGCGATCGGCCCACGCGACGGCAGGTCGACCTCCCTCGGGTCTCCACCGGGCGGGAGCGCGATGAACGAGACGACCTCACGTTGAAACGACGGACCGGAAAAGACCACGAACAAGGCGATCACGACGACGTGAACGACCGCACTCGCGATGCCCCATCCCGGATGTGAACGGGGGTACGGCGGCGGCAAGAACCGTTTCGTCACGCGCCGACCCACCCCACGACCGACGCCAACCGCCCCGCCGCTTCGCGCAGCCGCCCGGCTTCGACGGTCAACGCGATGCGGAAGAACCCTTCACCGCCCAAGCCGAGCGCCGAGCCCGGCAACACCGCCACCGCCTCCGTCTCGAGCGCGCGCGTCGCGAACTCGGCGGAGGTCGTTCCTTCAGGAACCGGGATCCACAGGTACATCGTCGCCTTGGGCACGTCGACGGCGAACCCCGCTTGACGAAGCGCCGCGACCGCCGCGTCGCGACGCACCCGGAAGCGTTCGCACAGATCGGCAATCAGCGGTTCGGCCTCATGCAATACCGCGGCCGCCGCCTGTTGGATCGCGAGGAACACGCCGGTGTCCACGTACGTCTTCACCTTGCTGAGCGCCGCGATCAGTTCCGCACTGCCGGCGGCCCACCCCACACGCCACCCGGTCATGCCGAAACTCTTCGACAGCGAGTGGAACTCCAGCGCCACCTCACGCGCGCCCGGCACCTCGAGCACGCTCGGCGCGCAATACCCGTCGAAGGTGACGTCGCAGTAGGGGTTGTCGAATGCGAGCACCATCTCATGCTGGCGACAATACGCGACCGTGCGCGCGAGGTAGTCGCGCGGCGCGACGGCGGCCGTGGGGTTGTTGGGATAGTTGAGGTACACCAGCCGCGCCTTGGCCGCCCGTGCCGCAGGCAACTCGGACAACTCCACCAGGAAATCGGTGCGCGGTCTGAGGGGATAGATCTCGATATCGGCATTGGCGAGCGTGGCACCACCCATGTAACACGGATACCCCGGCTCCGGCACGACACACACGTCGCCCGGATCGAGCACCGCCAGCGCCAGATGCGCGAGCGCTTCCTTGGATCCGATCAGTGGCAGGATTTCGCTCGCGGGGTCGAGCGTCACGCCGAAGCGGCGCTGCATGTACGACGCCGCCGCCTCGCGAAACGCCATCAACCCGACCTGATGCGGATACCGGCTCATCGCCGGCTTCGCGGCCGCCTCGGCAAGCGTGCGTACCGCGACGTCGGGTGGTGGAAAATCGGCGTCCCCGGCGCCGAGATCGATGACGTCGCGCCCCTCCGCCAGCAGGCGCCGTTTCACCTCGGCAATCCGCGCCACCGCGTACGCCGGCAGCGAGGCGGCCCGCTCGCTCAAGACTCTCATCCCCGTCCTCCTGTTGGGGCCGGCACCCCAATCCCGTGCCGGGCGAAAAAATCCTCCGCCGCGGTCCGCACGTGCGCCCACGGGCCGATCACCCGCTCGGCGGGCGGCAGCGTCTCGAGCAACACCGCCCCGTATCCCTTCGTGACGACCCGCGGATCGAGCAGGATGACCACCCCCACGTCGTTCTTCGATCGAATCAGCCGGCCGAACCCCTGCTTCAACTTCAGCGCCGCCAGCGGGACCAGATACCCCATGAACCCATCAACCCCTTCTGCGGCCAGCCGTTCCAACCGCGCGGCCGTGATGGGCTCGGTGGGGACCTTGAACGGCAGCTTGGACAGCACCAAGACGCGCAGCGACCGGCCCGGCACGTCCACCCCTTCCCAGAAACTATTCGTGCCGAGCAGAATGGCCGAGCCCGCGTCGCGGAAACGCCGCAGGAGCTGATCGCGCGGGCCCTCTCCCTGCACGAGGAGCGGCCAGCGGCTGCCGATCGTGAGCCGAACCGCACCCGCCACACGCTTGAGCGCCGCGTGGCTGGTGAACAAGACGAACATGCCGCCGTCGGACGCGTGCGCCAGTTCCAGAATGGCCTGCGCCGTCGCGCGATCGTGTCCGGTCTGATCGGCACGGGGATCGGCCAGGTCGGTCGGCACACCGAACAGGCACTGCGCGCCGAAATCGAACGGCGATGGCAGAATCGCCTCGAACTTCACGCGGTCGGGCTGGAGCGACAGGCCCACCCGGTCTCGGAAGAAGGCGAACTCCCCACCGGCGGCCAGTGTGGCACTCGTCACGATCACGGTTTCGATCCGATCGAACAACGACTCCTTGAGCATCGGCGCCAGTTCCAGCGGTACCGTCGCCAGACCAACGGGGAACGGCAGTTCCCCCACCGGACGCGAGCCGCGCCGCTCGATCCACCGCACCGTCAGCGCCCCCGGTTCGGGACGCAGCGTGTGCAGCAGGCCGTCCTGTACCGCCTGCAGCCGCCGGACGACCCCACGCAACTCCTGCAACAGCTGCGATCGCCGATCGGTCTCCTCCGATATTTCCATGCGGTCGGCCACCGTTTCGACGCCTTCCCGCAACGCGCCGAGTCCGCGCACCAGGTTGTCGAGCACGACCCCCAGTCCACGCTCCCAGATTTCGTCGTCGCGGAACTCGTCGGTGAGCCGCAGTTCGTGACTGGTCTCGCCGCCCAACCGCTCCGCCAGGAGGACGAACAGCTTCATCGCGTCGCGCCGTGTATCGACCACCGCCGGCAGCACGCGCTTCCGCAGCATCTCGGTCGACGCCACGCTCAGCAGATCGGCGCGCCGCGAGCATTCCGCCGCCAGCGTCGGCACCAGTCCCTTGCCGTTCCGCTCCAGCCGGCCGAGCAGGCGGGACACGCCCCACGACGTCACGCGGCTTCCCAGATGTTGCGCGGCGGTATCCTCCAAATGATGCCCTTCATCGAGCACCAGCCGTCGATAGGGCGGCAGGACGGCCGCCTCCTCCCAATTATCCTGGATGCGACGCACCGCGATGTCCGACGCGAGCAGATGGTGGTTGACCACGATCACGTCCGCATCGGCCGCGCGGCGCCGCGCCTCGAACACGAAACAGCGTTCGAAGTACGGACATTTCAGTCGCGTACACAGGTCCGGTTCGGCGGCGACCTCATCCCACACCTCCGACGCCGGCTGATCGGTCAGGTCGGAGAGCGAGCCGTCATACGTATGTGCCGCCCATCCGGCGATCCGGTCGAGTTCGCCCTGCCGATCCGGCTCGAGCAGCGAGTCCTGTCCACCGCGGGCCAGGTCGAGTCGCGACAGACAGAGATAGTTCCGCCATCCCTTGAGCAACGCGTACGTCGGGCGCCGCTCGGGACCGGCGAACGCCGATGCCAGCAACGGCAGGTCCTTGCCCACCAGCTGTTCCTGCAGGTTGATCGTGTTGGTGGAGACGACGGTCCGCTCACCGTTCTCGAGCGCCCAGCGAATGGCCGGCACCAGATACGCGAAGGACTTGCCGACCCCCGTGCCCGCCTCGAGCACGGCGACCCCACCATCGTTGTAGGTGTCGGCGATGTACGCCGCCATGTCCCGCTGACTCGGCCGATCTTCGTAGTAGCCCATCACCTGCGCCACCGGGCCCCGTTCGCCCAGCAGGCCGGCGACCGCGATCGCGTCCAGTGGGGTGTGCGTGCGCGGCCGTGGGACCTCGACCACGACGTAGAGGCTGGTCGCCGCGTTGTCGACGATACCGAAACCGACGCCGGCATCATGGAAGCGCGCGGCCACGTGCAAATCAGCTTGCGACGGCTCGAGCACGCCGCTGGGGTGGTTGTGCAACAGCATGTCGCCGCGCTCGGCGATACCCGGGAGCGCGAGGACGCGGTCGACGGTGCCCCGCGCGACGGCGCGCGCCTCGACGATGACACCATCACCGTCGACGGTGGCCACAAACGAGACCTCGCGTCCACCGGCCGCCTTGATCTCCGCCATGATGCGGTGGCGGGCATCGGCGGCGAGCCGGCTCATGTCTTCAGCTCGCGCTTCTTCGCGGCGGGAAACAGCACGTTGTTGAGGATCAGCCGGTATCCGGGCGAACCGGGATGCAGCGAAAGGTCGGTCGGCGGGTCACCGATCTGATGTTGGGGGTCCTCGGGATCGTGCCCGCCATAGAAGGTCCACGTCCCCTGGCCGAACTCACCGTGGATGTACTTGGCCCAGCCGGCGCCCTCCTCTTCGGCCAACACCGTCACGCCCGGCTTCAGCCGGTCACGCCGGAACGAGGTGGTCAGACCATAGAAATCCGGCAGTACGTCGCGGTGACATTGCACCAGCATGGTCGGTACCGGATCGATCTTGGCCGCGAAGCTGAACAGTTTGTAGGCGCCCAATTGCTGACGCTGGCCCGGGTTGTTGACCTGGTGGCCGTCGATGTCGGAGAAACTGGCAATGGCCGGAGACGCCTCCAACCGCGCGCCCTGGAACGCGAACGACCGCTGCCACTGCATCTTGCCCGCCGCCATCGGGTCCATCGGCGTCCCGTCGCCATACGGCGCGGCGATGTCGACGCCCTCCGCCGCCAACGCCAGTTCGATCGTCTCGGTCGCGGCACACATGGCGAACAGGAACCCGCCCGGCTCGACGAAGCCGCGGATGGTGCGTGCCACCGCCTGCTTCAGGGCCGGCACGTGCGGGAACCCGAGCGACTGCGCCATCGCTTCATTCCGGCGCATCATGTCGCCCAGCCACGCGGAGCCGCTGTAGGTCAGGAAGAACTTCGAGTACTGACCCGTGAAATCCTCGTGGTGCAGGTGCAACCAATCGTACTTGCGCAGGTCCCCGCCGATCACCTCGGCATCCCACACCTTTGCGTACTCGATGCCGGCGTATTGCAGCGCCATCGTGACGGCGTCGTCCCACGGCGCGGCGTTGGGCGGCGCGTAGACCGCCACGTCGGGCGCTTTCTCGAGGGGAACCGCGTCCATGTTGTTGGTCGCGATGACACCGCGAATCGACACGACGTCCGACTCGCTGACCGTCTCCATGCGCACGCCCGCCAGCGCCGCGTCACGCTCCACGACCGACGTGATCGGCAGCAGGAAACTCCCGCCGCGGTAATTCAACAACCACTCGGCCTTGGCGCCGCGTTTGATCGTCCGGTACGTCAGGCCGTAGGCCTTGAGATGGTTGGTCTGCCGTTCATCCATCGGGACCAGGAAGGACGAAGCAACCCCGCCGATCGGCCCGCCCGATGCGATGAGGCGCGGCGCCAGGAGCGCCGCGCCCGCCGACACGAACGCACGGCGTTTCATGATCTCGGGATCGCTCCCCGCACCTGATCGAGCAGCCGCCGCGCCTGGGGAATCACGGCGCTGTCGGGGAACGCCAGGATCAACCGCTCCAGCCGCGCGATCGCTGCCTGATTCCGCCCGTCGCGCACGGCGAGCTCGGCGAGCATCAGTTCGGCCGCGGGCGCGACCGGACCGATCGCGTCCACGGCTACCGCCTCCTCCAACAACAACTCCGCGCGGGGGTCGTTGAGTTGCACCGCCACCCGACCCGCGAGGTGCAACAGATCGCTTCGTCCTTTCACGGCCGGGAGTGAGCGCGCCACCACGGTGAGGTGGTCGATGGCGGCGGCGCTGTCGCCCCGGGCGAGCGTCAGCAGGGCGTCCCCCACCGCGGGGGCGTGATCGACCTCGATGCGTTGGATCAAGGCCAACATCCCGGTACGCGCCGTGGCGTCTTCGCGGGAGCCGGTATAGGGTCCCGCCTCGCGGAACCGGTCGCCGGCTTCGCCCAATGCCCCGCGGTACAGCGCGACCCACCCGCGTACCGCCGCCGTCGCGAGCGACGAATCGTGGTCGAGCACGCGTGCGGCCGACTCGAGATCCCCGCGGCGCAACCACCCCCACGCCAGCCGGTCGCGCAACGTGGCGACATCGTCCACGGCCAGCCGGCCACGCCACTCGGCCAGCCGCCGCTCGGCATCCTCGATCCGGCCGGCATCCACCAGTACGGTGATCAACGTCGTCATCGTACCGCCGGCGGCGGCGGGCGCCTGCGCCGTATCCCGGGCGATCTTGCCCAGCATGCGTTCGGCGTCTGCGCGATCGCCGGCGTCGGCGAACGCGCGCGCGGCATCGATGCGCGCCTGTTGCGCCGCGGCGCCGTCCAGCATCGTCGCGAGGCGCTCGAGCGCGAGCCCGCGCACCCGATAAGCCTCGGGGGTCGCCGACCGCCGCGCGCGCTCCGCGAAGCGCTGCAACACCCTGGCCGCACGATCCGGGGCGGCGGGTAACGCGTGGTCAAGGAGGGCCCACCCTTCGCCTGGACGATCCCAGCTCACCAAGACGTCGGCCGCGATCTGGCGGGCGGTGGCGTCCCCAAATTCCCGCAGCAGCACGTTCAACACGACGTCCCGCGCGCTCGGCGGCGCCTGCGAAAGACTCAGTCCGGCCGCCGCCCCGACGATCTCCACGGCCCGCGCCGACGCGTGCCAGTGCCGGGTCGCCTGCGCCCAGTCGCCACCCACCACGTCCATTTGCGCGAGTTCCTGCAGCAGCGCCACACCACCCAACACCCGGTTGCCGCGCTGCAGCACGAGCCGTGCCTGTTGCACGTCGCCGTGCTGTGCCAGCGCAAACGACCATTCGCGATACGGATCCTCCAGGCGGGGAACGAGGTCGATCCACCGCTCGGCGGCCGCACGCGCGGCGTCGCCTTGCCCCAACGCCACCAGGACGCGGAGTTGCAGCGACCGTACCGTGTGCTGGCCAGGATTGAGGACCACCGCGGTATCGAGGAACGGCATGATCCGCTCCAACGCCCCCAGCTTCCGCAGCGCGCGCTCCAGGCCGAACAGGGCCTGCAATGCTCCCGGACTCGTTTCGAGCGCCGACGCGAAGAGATCCGCCGCCTCCCGATGACGCCCGCGCCGTTCCAATGCGAGCGCGGCGGAGAGATCGGTGCGTTGCTGGGCGGCCGGCACATCGGCGATCACGACCACCGCCAGCAGCGCGAGGCCGAGCGCCCTACGGATCACGTCGGACCTCGTTCAACCGCCGGAAATAGTCCAGGATCAAGCGCCGCTCGTCCGGCGAGAGCCGCTGGAGCGCATCCCAGGACGGATACGCGAACCGCGGGCCGGCCTCCGGCACCCTGGTGCCGTCGGGTCGCAGCGTATTGTCGAGCTGCCCGGCCACACTCTCGCGCTCCTTGCGGTCGTCTTCTTCGTTGCCGCGCAGCGAGCGGCCCGCGTCCAGCAGGCGGCGGTAGAGTTGTTCCTGCCGTTCGATCATCTCCCGATCGAGCAGGCCGGACTCCAATGCCCGGGCCAACTCGCGCGCTTCCTCCGCCAGTTCCCCCGCGCCGCTCTGGTCGCCCTCGGCCCGCATGCGGTCCAGTTCTTCGCCGAGGGCGCGCTGTTGTTCAGCCAACGCTCGGAGCTGCTGCATCAACGCTTCACCGCCTTGCGGCATCAGCGGCAACATGCCGCTCGATTGTCCCGTCATGGCGTTCTGCTGCTGCGCCAGCTCGGACATGCGCTGGATGGCTTCCTGCATCCCCGACCCCGACGCCGACGATGAGACATCCGACCGGCTGCGGAGCAGCTGATAGGCGAGCGCGTTCAGTCCGTCTACCGCGTCCGCGGCGTCGCTGCTCGCGCCGCGCGTGTTGGGATTGGCTTGCTGGATCTGATCGAGCGCCTGCGTCATCTTCTGCTTGGCATACCCGAGCGCGGTCCCGAGCTGCGGCGAGACGAGCGCGTTTTGGCCCGCAGCGCCCTGGAGCCGCTCCATCACCCGATCCACTCCGTCGCGCACGGCGGCCTGGGCGGACCGGAGGTCAGCACGCGATTCCCCTCGACCGAGGCGCCGCTGGATCGCGTCCTGCTGTCGAGCGAGTTGTGCCGTCTCGACCAACGCGTGGTCCATCGACTCGAGCACCTCGCGACGCCACTCGTCGCGTAGCGCATCGCGCTGCTGCCGCAGCTGGTCGGCAATGGGATCGAGGTTGGAGGACGCCTGGTTGCCCTGGTCCGCCGCGCCCGACTCGTTCGCTTGCTGCGCCTGTCGCGCCGCCTGACGCATCTGCTGCGCCGCCGCGGACGCCTGTTGCGCCGCGGCCTGATCGGCGGTCTGGCCCTCCGACCCCGCTTGCTGCTCCATGTGGTGTTCGAGTTGCTCCAGCCGCGCGGCAAGTGAGTCGGCTTCCGCCGCCAGTCGCTCCTCACGTGCCGCCATCGCACTATCGGCCTGTTGCGCCGCCGCCTGATTCCACTCCTGCTGCCGGTGGGCCAACTCGTCGGCGTCGTCCGCCATCGTGCTCATCTCACCCTCGAGCGCCGCGCGCTCGAACAGCGTGCGCCCACGTTCCAGCTCGTTGCGCAACTGCTCCTGCGCTTCCGCGAGCCGTTGGAGCGCATCGCGCAGGGCGCCGGCGTCGAGCTGCTGCATCGCGTTCCGCAGGGCCTCGAGCGCTTCCGCGATCTCCGGCGTGATCGCCCGCTCGAGCAAGGCCTGCAGATCGGCGAGTTGCTGGTGCCATGCCGGATCGGTGAGCCCCGCCTGCCAGGCCGCCTCGGACAGGTGCCGCACCTGATCGCGCAGCTCCGCGGCCCGATTCAACAGGTCGGCCTGCTCCCCGGCGATTTCCTGGGCCCGCTCGGCGGTCCGAAACCCGAGCTGCTCGTCGCCCGGCTGCGCCCCCGCCCCGTTCGGGTCGCCCCGTTCGCGTTCCGAGGCGAGATCCTCGGCGGATCGCGACAGGTCCTGCTGGCGCTGCGCCAGGGAATCGGCTGCCTGGGCAAGTTGGCGCGCGTCACGCCGCGCCGCCGCACGCAAATCCGCCATCGAGGGCAGGCGCAACGCGAACTCGCGGCTCTCGGTCACGTGCCGATCCGGCGCGTTGTCGGCCGCCCGTACGCGGAAGTAGGCCGTATCGCCCGGCAGGAAGCCGCGTTGGGTGAGGTCCAGGGACCATTGCAGCACGGCGCCCTCGACCCCGCCAGCCGGGAGCGGAACGCGCTCCACCAGTGGTTCGCCGGCGATCCCGAGCCTGCTCACCCGCCGGCTCACCACCTCGACCGCGACAACGCGGTGATCATCACGCACGTCGATCACGACCGGCTGGCGCAGGGTCGTCGGGACGGTGGTGTCGGCGCCGGGGATGGGCACCGCGAGTATCGGCGCGCTGTCGGGCACGGCGATCAGCATCAACTCGACCGGGTCGCCTTCGGTCGGCGCGCCGTTCCGCGCTCCCACACGCAAGGTCCACCGACCGGAGCGCGTGACCGGAAGCATGCCGGAGAAGCCGTTGCCCTCGACCTCGAGCGCGACCGCCAGATCACCGCGCCACCAGACGGCCGAATCCACGTCGACCGTCAAGCGCCCGCGCGTCACGATGGCGGTACCCATCGGCAACGCGAGCGGCTCGGGACCGGACGCGAGCGGCTCGTCCGCTCGCTCCAGATACCGGGGGTACCGCGCGAGCAGCGCGAGGTCGCTCACGAACGCCGGCACGGCCACGTGGATGGTCACCGTGTCGGACAGGCGTCCGCCACTGGTCGCGTGCAGGAATCGGTCGCTCTCGAGCGGTCCCAACACCACACGCGCACGACCGACGCTATCGAGCGGCAGGCGCGTCGGCTCCCACGGCTCGCCGGGCGCACGGACGAACAATGTCGCCGACCGGCGGCCCTCCGCGACCACCTGGACCGTGACCGAATCGCCGTACCGCACCGTCCGGGCGCTGACCTCGATGCCAACCGGCCCCCGCGCACGCGCCATGTCACGCAGCGGATGCCAGAAGGTCCCCGACCTCGAACCCGGCAGCACCACGACGACCGCCGCCAGTCCGACCGTCGCGAGAATCGCCGAGCGGCCGACGGCCCGCCGGTGCTCCTGACGGGCGCCGTCGAGAATCGCGTCACCGTGGCGATCGAGCCACTCGCGCATGCGGCGGTCGGCCAGCAACGCGAGTGACCGGCTGCCGGCGGTCGCCACCCCGGCCAAGCCCGACACCGACCCGCGACGCAATCCACCGCGACTCTCCATGTCGGCCGCGATACGCGCCGCCGACACGGCTCCGGCGTGACGCCAACCACGGATCGTACCGGCGGCCAGGATGCCCACCATCACCACCCAACCGGTCAGCGCCAGTTCCGGTACGGTGCGGTACAGCCCCGCCCGGTCCAGCACGATCCCGAGCGCGCACACGGCGGCTAACAGCCCCAACGTCACCAACCCGTCGGCCAGACTGCGACGGACGAGGAGACCCGCCCGGCGAGCGACCAACCACGCGCCGGTCTGCGTCATGGTGACGCCGTCACCGCGTACAGGAACAGATTGACTCCCATCTTCAGGGCCGCGTCGCGCGACGCCGGCAGATCGTCATGCACGCCCGGATCCTCCCAGCCATCCCCCAGGTCGGTCTGATACGAATAGAATACCACGAGCCGATTGCCGAGGAACACACCGAGGCCCTGGGCGGGCTTCCCATCATGCTCGTGGATCTTCGGGATGCCGGCGGGAAACGCATTGACGATCCGGTAAACCGGGTGATCGAGCGGGACGTCGACCAGACGGTGGTCCGGAAAGACCCGGCCCAGCTCACGCCGGAACGACTCGTCCAGCCCGTAGTTGTCGTCCGCGTGCAAGAACCCGCCCTGTTCGAGATAGCGTCGCAGGATACGAACCTCCTGCTCGGTGAACAGCACGTTCCCGTGTCCGGTCATGTACAGGTACGGAACCTCCCACAGGTCCGGCCCCGTCAGCGTCACCACCCGTTCCCGTTCGGCGACGTTGAGGCCGGTTTGGTCGCGGATCGCCGCGAGCAGGTTGGGAAGGCTCGACGGGTTCGCGTACCAGTCACCGCCCCCGTCGTACTGCAGCCGACCCAGCGTGATCGACTCGTCCGCTCGCGCGCGCGCGCTATCGTGGCCGTCCCCGACACCGACCGCGACGGTGAACGCGGCCAGCGCGAGGGTCGGCGTGCGTCGCATGGCGGTCACTGCTCGTTCACCAGTCGGTATGCCTCATGGCGAGGGAGATCCGCTTCCCGTGCGAGCCGTGTTGCTGCGTCTTTGCGGCTCAATCCTTCGGCGAGGAGCGCGCGGGCGAGGTCGGCGGCGGCGGCGGGATCGTGTGCAGCGGCGCGGACCTTCCCTGCGCCGGCAACCACCAGCGTGACCTCTCCACGGGCCGGGCGTGCAGCATAATAAACCGCCAACTCGCCCAAGGTCCCGGATTGCACCGCTTCGTGCAGCTTCGTGAGTTCGCGCGCCACCACCGCCTTGCGCTCGGCTCCGCAGACGGCCCGCAGCTCGTCGAGCAGGCGTTCGAGACGGTTCGCCGCCTCGAACAACACGGTCGTCCACGGGCCATCGGCCACCTGCTGGAGTAGCGCGGCGCGGTCTCGGCCTTTGCGCGGAAGAAAGCCGAGGAAGGTGTATCGGTCGGCCGTGAACCCGGAGACGCTGAGCGCGGCGGTCACGGCGGACGGGCCGGGTACGCAGACCACGGGGAACCCCTCCTCGACCACCCGCGCCACCAGCGTCGCGCCGGGATCGCTCACCACGGGCGTTCCGGCGTCACTGACCAACGCCACCGCGTCCCCCCGACGCAGGACGGTCATCACCTGCTCGAAGCGCGCCGGCTCCGCATGCGCGTGCACGCTGAGAAGCGTCGGATGCGCGTCGATGTGCGAGAGCAGCGTCCGGGTGCGCCGGGTGTCTTCGGCGGCGACGAGACGGACCTCCCGCAACGTGGTGATGGCCCGTGGCGACAGGTCTGCGAGATTGCCCAGCGGGGTGGCGACGACGTAGAGTGCCGCGCTCACCAGTTGACGGACCAGGGGAGTTTGTCGAAGAACCCCGTCTTCTGGAGCACGAACCGATGCTCGCGCGTCGCGTCCCTCAGAATCACCGGCGCGACCCCGGGCGCAATCACCTCGAGCTGCTGCAACAGTTGTCCGGCCCACTCCGCGAGCCCGGCGGTCAGTTGCTCGCTGGACACCACCATCGGCTCGGGCGATCCGTCGCGCGCCGCCCCGATGAGCCCGAGCGACGGATGGACGCCGGACACTTGACCGAGCACCTTGGCCGCCCGGCCCGCCGCTTCTCCCGCCGCATGCTTTTCCGCGGTATCGGTGATCTTCCAGTACAGGCCGCGATAGCGGTCGACCATGGCCGGCGGCGCCTGTTCGGGGACATCGGCGCGAAGTGGAAACAACGTCGCGGCCACACTCGGCGTGGCCCCGCGCTTGACCGGCCTGAACAGCGACTCGACGTGTTGCGACACCGACGCGCCTTCGTCCTTGCCGCAGAAATGACCACTCTGAAACTTGCCTTGCTCGAAACTGAAATACGTGACGCGGCCCTCGGAAATCAGTTCGAGCGTCCCCGAATACGCTTCCTGCTTGAGCGAGCGGAACAGGAGTTCGGGCTCGTTGAGGGCCACCGGGCGTGGTGTCCGCTCCTCGGCACAGCTGGCGTACATCCACGCCAGCTGTTCGCGCGGGGCCTCGCAAAACACCAACTCGCCGCGCTCGGTTTCGCGGTGAATCCGCTCGAGCGCCGTCGCAATGGGGAGCACCTCGCGGCCGCGCTCCATGATCGCCACCGACGTCGCGAGGTTCCCACCCAACAAGAACAACAGCGCGACTTCGTCCGGCAGATATGCCGCCACGAACCCGTCGATACGCCCGTCACGGTCGATCTTGGAGAAGTGCAACAGATTATCGATGTGGATATACGCCAGACGCGTCCGCTGCACGTGGACCCGCGTGGCGGGAAACTGCAGATCGGAGAGGCGGACACCGGTATCCGCCATCAGGGCCGTGCTCGAGCGCATCGGAATCAGGCCATCAGATGTGTTGTTCGATCTTGGCGAGGAGATGTGCCTTGGGAACCGCTCCGACGACCGTATCGACGTGCTTGCCGTCTTTGAAGAACAACACCGCCGGAATGGACCGGACGTTGAACCGCATCGCCGTCCGCTGGTTGGCGTCGACGTCGAGCTTGGCGACCTTCACCCGACCGTCAAACTCCTCGGACAGCTGTTGGACAGATGGCGCGATCATCTGGCACGGCCCGCACCACGTGGCCCAGAAGTCAACCATCGCGAGCCCTTCGTGGCCCTCGATTTCTTCCGCAAATGCGTCGTCCGTTACCTGTATGAGATCTGCCATGTCGGTTTCCCTCCCGTTATTTTCCCGGTTGCGGGCCCCGCCCGCAAGGGTTAGTTCGGATTTCGAGACGTTCCAGCGGAGGCCGTCGTGAAGCTCCTCAACGCCACCGTCGCCCATATCGGGATCGCGGTGCCAGACCTCGCGGAAGCCTCAGCCTTTTACCGCGACATTCTCGGCGCGGAACCACGCGGGCTCGGCCAACTCGACGGCGCGACCATCGTATCATTCCAACTCGGTGAAGTGGAGGTCGAGCTCTTGCACCCGGAAAGCGACGACAGCCCGGTCGGCCGGTTCCTCGCGCGTCGCGGCCCTGGCATCCATCACATCTGTTACCGCGTCCCGAATCTCATCGAGACACTCGCCAGGTGCCGGGCCCAGGGATATCGCCTGGTCGACGAGGCCCCGCGCGTGGGACAGGGCGGCAACCGCGTCGCGTTCATGCACCCCAAATCGACGGGGGGGATCCTGATCGAGCTGACGGAGTAACGGCTCAACGACAACGTGCCTGCGGATTCCCCGCCGCCGAGAGATCGATGTCGGACACGAGCCACCCCGAACCGGAGCGCACGACGGTGAACGGCACCGTCGGCGTGCACCCCTGGCGCACCAGGCGTACTTGCACCACGCGTCGATCGGAGGTCATGCCGAGCGCGCTGGCGCTGGCCTCGAGCAACTCGTAGCTGTCGTGCACCAGGTAACTGCGAATGATCGTGAGTCGTTTCTCGAGCACCTCGCGATCCATGTACGAGACCGCCGGTCCGCGCTCGGTGCCCCACACCTCGCCCATCGCCACCAGACTGTTGGCGTTCACCGCGCTCATGAAGGCGCGCACCGCGGCTTCGGGCTGGACGGGAGCGGGGTAGTTCCTCGACCCCCCGCAGGAGCAGAGAAACAGGCCGAAGAGGCTTACTTTTGCGGTAGCACGAAGACGAGTCACGAAACCCGCGCAGAGAGGTACGGATGAACGTAAGCCGTTCCCAAACCCCGGGCAAGCCGATCCCGCGGCTGTACGTCAACGTCGATCATGTCGCGACGTTGCGACAGGCACGACGTGCCGTCGAACCGGACCCTGTGGAGGCCGCCGCTGCGAGCGAGCGCGGTGGGGCTGACGGCATCACCGTGCACCTGCGTGAGGACCGCCGGCACATCCAGGATGATGACGTCGTGCGACTCCTCGGGTCCGTCCGGGGCGCGCTCAACCTGGAACTCGCCACCGCTTCCGACATCCTCGCGCTCGCCGCGTCGCTGCGACCGCATCAAGCCACGTTCGTGCCGGAACGGCGGGAAGAGATTACCACCGAAGGGGGGCTGCAGTTGGGCGCCGTCGGGGCGGCGGACCGGCACCTCGCGGACGCGGTGCGGCAACTGGTCGGCGCGGGGATCAGGGTGAGCCTGTTCATCGATCCGGATCCGGACATGATGGCGGCGGCGGCGAGCCTGGGCGTGCAGGCGGTCGAGTTGCACACCGGTGCCTACGCCAACCGCCACCCGGACGCGGCACGCGCACTCGCCCGGTTGCGCGTGGCCGGCGAGCGTGCCAGGTCGCTCGGACTCGCCGTCCACGCGGGGCACGGCCTCACCTACCAGAATGTCACGCCGGTCGCCGCGATTCCCGAAATCGAGGAACTGAATATCGGCCACAGTATCGTGAGCCGTGCCGTCACAGTTGGCATGGAGCGGGCGGTGCGGGAAATGCGGGCGCTCATTGTCGAGGCCCGCGTTGACTAACCCTCGATGTTTTCATAGTTTAGCCTCGTCCTTCACCCCGTGGGGCCGATGAATCAGCAGTTGGGGATGGCCGAATTCTTCGCCATGGAGGCGAGCGAATACCTCGAGCGGCTGGACACGCTCGTGTCCGCCACCGGCACACCCGACCCCGAGAAATTCCAGCGGTTGACGCGCGCGTTGCGCGGCGCGGCGCTCATGGCGAACCAGGAACCGATCGCCCATGCGGCCGGGGCATTGGAACAGTTGGCCCGCACCATTCGCGACGGGACTCGTCAGTGGGACGTGGCGACCCGGCAATTGTCGACCAGGGCGGTCGACGACCTGAAGGTCTTCGTGCGCCAGGTACGCAATTGGTCCGACGCGGATACCGCCAAGGCGGAGGAACTGGCCGCCGCGTTGGAAGCGGTGAGCGGGCGCCGGTCCCAGTCGATGCGGGCCCCCGTCGAGGGCGGACTCGACGCCGGGACGCGGGCCTTCATCGCCCGGGAGGGCGCGTCCGTGGCCAGCGCGCTGGACCGGGCGGCAACCGCTATCGCGCACCACCCGCAAGGACAGGATCCACTCCGCGGCGTGCTGGACGTGATGCAGCCGCTCCGCGGGCTGGCGAGCCTTGCGGATTTGCCGCCGATGCCGGACCTGTTGGAGGGAATCGAACGCGGTATCGCCGAAGCGCTCCGCGCGTCGACCGCGCCGGCCGGGGCGTCGGAAACGCTCGACGCCGCCGCCAAAGCGTTGTCCCAGGTGGCACGCGAGGTCGCCGCGGACGGCAAGGCCGAGTATGAATCCCTGGCGGTGCGCCAGTTCGCCACGATGCTCAGCCGGCTGCTCGGATTCGACCAGGCGGTGCCGTCGATCGAGTCGCTCTTCTTCGACGACGCCGGCCCGCACATCGTGGAGCCGGGCGCGGCGCGCGGGAGCGCCGGTCCGATCGACAAGGTTCTCCTGGTGGCCCAGGGCGAACACCTCAAGGAGGTCGCGGACCAACTCACTTCCGCCGCATCCCTGACCTCGCGCGAATTCCGCGTGCATGGTCTTGCGGGAACGATCCGGGTCCTCGAGGGCCTCGCGGGCTCACCTCCGGGAGATGCCACCGCCCGCTTGGCGCGCGCGCTCCGCGCCGCGATCGCGACCGGCGTGGCCGTGAACGACTGCGCGACGTTCTGCATGCATCTGCGCAACGCGAGCGCCGCCCTTGCCTCGGCATCGGCTTCGAGTGACCCCGAGTTCATCGGCTACATCAACGACGTCGCGGACGACATCGACGCCGGCGCCCCGGCGGTCCCCATCAGCGAACTCGCGCCCGAGGAGCCGGCGCGCTCACGGCCCGCTCCCCTCCCGGCCGCAGCCGCCCCCACGGCCGCCGCCGCACCACGCGACACCGGCGCGGAACCCAACGACCTGGTCGGCACGATGTTGCGCTACGAGCGGCTCAGGGACACCCTCGGCCCCGGCGACCCGTCCCTCGACGCGCTGGTCGCCGGACCGGTCACGGCGCCAGTACCAGCAGCCGCGGCCGTGGCGACACCGCTCGCGGCAGCCGAACAGGACATCGTCCCGATCACCGATCTGTGCTACCGTGGCGCCGCGGCGTTGCGCCGGGCCATGAGTCTGAGGGATCAGCTGTTGCAGGCCGCCGGCAGCTCGTCGGACGATGCGACCGAACTCATCCTGGAAGTCTTCGATCTCGTCGAAATCAGCCTCGAAACCACGTAGCGCCGGCCCCGGCTGGACCGGGGTCGTCGGGATCGTGATCACGCTCGCCCTCCTCTGGTGGGCCATGCGCGACGTCCAGCTTGACGAGGTGCGCGGACATCTTGGGCGCGCCCATCTCGGGTGGTTCCTGCTCTCGATTACCGCGGCAACCCTCGCGTTCCCGCTTCGCACCGTGCGGTGGCGCTACCTGCTCCGGCTCGAGGGCGAAACGCTGCCGTTCGGCCCGCTGTGGCACGCCACCGCCATCGGGTTCATGGCCAACAACCTGTTGCCCGCGCGCGGGGGCGAGCCCGCGCGCGCGTTCGCGGCCAGCCGGTTTACGGGCGTGCGGTTTTCCACGGCGCTGGCTTCGATCGCGGTCGAGCGGATCCTCGATGGCATCACGCTGGTCGCGATGTTGACCGTCGCGACGGCGGCCGCGGGATTCGAACCCCACGCGGCGGTCTTCGGTATTTCGATCGAACGGCTCGCTGCCTCGGGCGGCATCCTGTTCGGGGGGATGTTGGCGGCCGCGCTCGCCCTCGTGCAGTGGCCCGGACCGCTCATCCGACTCGCCCACCGAGCGCTCGGTCTGGTCCTCCAACCGGCGTGGACCGATCGGATCGCCGACGTGCTCGAGGGAATGGTGCAGGGCCTGGAGGCGCTCAAACAGCCACGCAAGTTCGCCGCGGCGGTCGCCTGGTCGATCGTCGTCTGGCTGGTAAGCGCCGCGTCGTTTTGGCTCGGCTTCAAGGCGTTCGGGATCGCGGTGCCGTGGAGCGCAGCCCTGCTGATGCAGGCCGTCATCGCCTCCAGCGTCGCCATCCCGTCATCCCCCGGATTCTTCGGCGTCTTCGAAGCGGCGGCGAGGGAGTCGCTCGCGCTGTACGGCATCGCCGCCGGCACCGCGGTGTCGTTCGCCATCGGCTACCACATCGCCGGGTTTATCCCGATCACGGTGCTCGGGCTGCATGCACTCTGGCGGGGTGGGCTGAGGATGCGCGACCTGCGCGGGGACGCCGAGTGAGCGGCACCGTGCCGGATTCCGTCACCGTCCACGCGCACGCGAAGGTCAACCTGTTCTTGCGCGTCCTCGCCCGGGAGACGACCGGATACCACACGCTCGAAACGCTCTTCGCACTGCTCGACCTACACGACGTGCTGACGGTGGACCGGACGGCGCAGGGCATCGAGTTGGACGTGGTCGGACCGGATACGGGACCGGCGGACCGGAACCTGGCGTACCGCGCGGCCGCCGCCGTGCTCGAAGCGACCGGCGGCGCGTTCGGCGTACGCGTCCGCCTCGAAAAGCGCATCCCGCTGTCCGCGGGCCTGGGGGGAGGGTCGGCGGACGGGGCCGCCGCGCTGCACGCGGTCAACGCGTTGGCAAGGAACGCGGTGCCGGCTCACGAGATCCTGCACATGGCCGCTAAACTGGGAAGCGACGTGCCGTTTCTCGCCGCCCGCACACCGATGGCGATGGCGTGGGGACACGGCGAGCGGCTGTTTCGGCTCGCGCCACCCGGGGCGGCACCGGTCCTGTTGCTCGTCCCGCCGTTCGGCATCAACACCGCCAAGGCCTACCAACTGCTCGATGACCACCAACCCGCGCCACCGGTGCGCGGTCCGGTGGTATTCGACGAGGGGGCCTTTAGGTCCTGGGGTGGCATCGGGCGTCTCGGCGGAAACGACTTCGAGGTGCCGGTATTCGGCCGCGAACCCGCGTTGCGAGATCTGTTCGAGCGGTTATGTGCCACGAGGCCCTTGATGGCGCGGATGTCGGGCTCGGGCTCGGCGCTGTTTGGGATCTACAAGCACGAACGGGATCGGGACGCCGCCGCGGCCGAATGCAGTTCGCGGGATTGCGCGCTGATCGCCACCAGCACGATGGACACGCCCGCCGCAGGGGCGCGTGCGGCACCCGTTTGACCCCGTGAACGTGGCAGTCTAGCTTCCACGCCACTGGCCCCTCGTCCAATGGCAGGACACCGGTCTTTGGATCCGGGAATCCAGGTTCGAATCCTGGGGGGCCAACTCGCGACCAAGCCGCGCCCCCGCCCCTCAGCAGGGCACCGATGAACCTTGTCATCACGCATGACCCGAGCCGCCATCGCTTCGAAGCCGTCGTGGACGGGCTCGCGGCATTTCTCGAGTATCGGCCGGTCGGTCCGGACGAGCTCGATTTCGTGTCGACCTGGGTCGCCCCACCTCTCCGGAAACGGGGCGTCGGCCTTCTCCTCGTCGAGCATGCGCTGGGCTACGCGCGCGAGCGCGGGTATCGGGTGATCCCGAGCTGCTGGTTCGTGAGGGACGTCCTCGATGCGGCCGGCGAAGCCGCAAACCCGAGACTACCACCAACCCCATCTCATGACTAGGTTTACGGGCTGTCATGGCTGACATTTCGCTGTCGCAGAGCCAGATGCTTGTCCTCGCGGGGACCGGCAACCGGCTGCTGGCCGAAGAGATCGGCCAGTGCCTTGGCGAGCCGCTGTGTGCGGTGACGGTCAAACGGTTCTCCGACGGGGAGTTGTTTGTCCGCATCGACGAGAACGTGCGCGGGCGGGACGTCTTCATCATCCAGCCGACCAACCCGCCGGCCGAGAACGTGCTCGAGCTGTTGTTGTTGATCGATGCGGCGCGCCGGGCGAGTTCGGCGCGGATCACCGCGGTGGTGCCGTACTTCGGATACGCGCGGCAGGACCGCAAGGACCAGCCGCGCGTGGCGATCAGCGCGAAACTGATGGCGAACCTTCTGACCACGGCCGGCGCGGAACGCGTGTTGGGGATGGATTTCCACCAGCACCAGATGCAGGGGTTTTTCGATATCCCGGTCGACCATTTGTACGCGTCGAAGGTGTTCGTGCAGTACTTCCGCCAGGTGCGGTTGCAGGACCCGGTGGTCGTGGCGCCGGACGTCGGGAGCGCGAAGATGGCCCGCGGCTTTGCCAAGCGGTTGGATGCGTCGCTCGCCATCATCGACAAGCGCCGGCCGTCGGCGAACGTCGCCGAGGTGGTCAACGTCGTCGGGGAAGTCGGCGGGCGAGACTGTCTCATCGTCGACGACATGATCGATACGGCGGGGACGATGACCGAGGCGATCCTGGCGCTGAGCCGGCTCGGGGCGCGTGACGTGTATTGTTGTGCGACCCACCCGCTGCTCTCGGGACCCGCGGTCGATCGCTTGATGGCGACACCGGTCAAGGAAGTCGTGGTCACGAATACGATTCAGTTGCCGGACGAGAAGCAGTTCGACCGGCTGCGAGTCCTGTCGATCGCGCCGTTGCTGGCGACGGCGATTCGCAACACGCACAGCGACCAGTCCGTCAGTTCGCTGTTCGACTAACGCAGGCACGGGAAACGACATCATGGCACAGGCAATCACCCTCGTGGCCGAACCGCGGTCCGAGAAGGGCAAAGGCGCCGCGCGCCAGCTGCGGATGCGGGGACGCATTCCGGCGGTCATCTATGGCCACGGCCGCGATCCCGCGAAACTCTCCATCGCCGCGACCGACCTGGAAAAGGCCTTGGGCGGCGTGGCGGCCGAGTCGACGATCTTCGAACTCTCGATCGGCGGGAGCACCACCCAGGCGCTGATCCGCGAGATCCAACGTCATCCGGTGCGGGCCAAGGTGCTCCATCTCGATTTCTACGAGATTCACGCCGGCGAAGTGCTCACCCTCGCGGTTCCCGTCTATCTCGTCGGCGAACCCGACGGCGTGCGGAACGCCGGGGGCGTGTTGGATCAGGTGCTCCGCGAGATCGAGATCGAGGTACTTCCCAAGGACATTCCCGAACGCATCGAAGTGGATGTCACCAACCTGAAGGTCGGCGACTCACTGCACGTGTCGGACATTCAGGTCCCGAACGCCGACGTGCTCACGGATCCGGAGTACACGCTGTGCAGCGTCGTCCCGCCGCGCACCGAAGCCGAGCCCGTGGTGGCGGAGGAGGCCGAGGGGGTGGAGGTGGTCGAACCCGAGCTCATCCGGAAGCCCAAGGCCGAGGACGAGGAAGACTCCGGCGCCGAGGGCTAGGCCCTGCGTGTTCTGGTGGGGCTCGGGAACCCGGGCGCGGAGTACGCCGACACGCGTCACAACGCCGGCTACCTGCTCGCCGATGCGCTCGCCGAGCGGTGGGGTCTCCCGCCGTTCCGCCGGGCGGGGCGCGTGCGGTATGCGGAAGGCGAGGTCGGCGGCCAGGCCGTCGCGATCCTCAAGCCACTCACGTTCGTGAACCGGAGCGGCGCGGCCATCACGCCGCTCCTCGCGGAACCGGGGTTCGACCCGGCTCGCGACCTGTTGATCCTGGTCGATGAGGCGGCGCTGCCGATCGGCAGCTTCCGACTGCGCGCGCGCGGGACGGCCGGGGGACACAACGGGCTCAAGAGCGTGCAGGCCGCGTTGCGCTCCACGGAATACCCGCGCTTCCGGATCGGCGTCGGGCCGGAGCAACGAGACATCGAAGACCTCAGCGACTTCGTGCTGGGCCCGTTTACCGACGACGAATGGCGCATCCTGGAGTCGCGGGTGCCCGACATGACGGACGCGGTCGACTGCTGGATCACGCATGGCATCGAGGAAGCCATGAACCGATACAACCAACTGGGGAACGTCGAGTGACCGACTTTTCGTTGCTACCGATCGTCGCCATCGCCGCGGGCGTCGCGGGCTTGCTCGTGGCGTTGGGGACGTACTTCTTTGTCCGCAAACAGCCCGCGGGCAGCGAGATGATGCGCGACATCGCGGACATGATCCACGATGGCTCGATGGCCTTCCTGCGCCGTGAATACACGGCGTTGTTGCCGTTTCTCGTCCTCATCGCGGCGCTGCTCGCCTGGCTGATCGGCTGGCAGACGGCGGTCGCGTATCTGGGCGGTGGTATCTCGTCGGTGTTGGCCGGGTTCTTCGGCATGCAGGCCGCGACGCGGGCCAACTCCCGCACGAGCGAGGCGGCCCGCGCGTCCGGCCAGGCGATGGCGCTGCGCGTCGCCTTCAGCGGCGGGGCCGTGATGGGCCTGTCCGTGGCGAGCCTCGGTCTGCTTGGCGTCGGGCTGATCATGGTGGCGTTCCTCGGAACGCCTGGCTCCGACAACGCGTGGAAGCTGTTCAGCGAGATCATCACCGGGTTCGCCATGGGCGCGTCGTCGATCGCCCTCTTCGCCCGCGTGGGCGGCGGGATTTATACCAAGGCGGCCGATGTCGGGGCGGACCTGGTCGGCAAGGTGGAGGCCGGCATTCCCGAGGACGATCCGCGCAACCCGGCCACGATCGCCGACAACGTGGGTGACAACGTCGGCGACGTCGCGGGCATGGGCGCCGACATCTTCGAGAGCTACGTCGGGGCCGTGATCGCCACGATCGCCATCGCCGCGACCAGCCCGGTGCTTGGCGATCACCGCATGGCGGCGCTCGCGTTGCCGGTGGTGTTCATCGTCGCCGGGCTCGTGGCGAGCCTGCTGGCGATCATCGCGTTCCGGATCCTCGAACGGTTCAGCCCGGCCGTCGCCTTGCGCCTGGCCGGATTCGTCGCCGCGGGCCTGTTCCTGATTGGCGCGTATGTCATCACGCTCCGCTTCGACCTGGGCCTTGCCAATCCGCTCGGACCGTTCTGGAGCGTCCTGTCGGGGACGTTGGCCGGCGTGTTCATCGGCTTGGTCACCGAGTACTACACGGCCGCCAAACCGGTGCGCACCATCGCGGCCGCATCGCTCACCGGCCCCGCGACCAACATCATCGCCGGCCTGGCGGTCGGCATGCGGTCGACGGCGATCCCGCTGCTGCTGATCAGCGGCGCCATCTGGGTTTCCTTCACCACGAGCGGATTGTACGGCATCGGCATCGCCGCGGTCGGCATGCTTGCCACCGTCGGCCTGACCATGTCGGTTGACGCCTACGGCCCGATCGCCGACAACGCCGGCGGTATCAGCGAGATGAGCGGCCTCGGTCCGGACGTCCGCAAGATCACCGACAGTCTCGACGCGCTCGGCAATACGACCGCCGCGATGGGGAAAGGCTTCGCCATCGGCTCGGCGGCGCTGACCGCGCTCGCCCTGTTCAGCGCCTATGCGAATGCGGTCACGCCCCCGGGCGCGGAACCGATTCTGCTCGACATCGTCGACCCACGGGTCGTCATCGGCCTGTTCTTCGGCGGCATCATGCCGTTCTTCATTGCCGCGTCCACGATGGATGCGGTGGGCCGCGCGGCGGAGGGGATGGTCCAGGAAGTGCGCCGGCAGTTCAGAGAGATCGCCGGCCTCATGGAAGGGACCGCCAAACCCGACTCCGCGCGGTGTGTCGACATCTCGACGCGGGCGGCGTTGCGCGAGATGATCATCCCGGGTGTGGTCGCGATCGCCGCGCCGATCGCCGTCGGCAAGCTGTTCGGTGTGCAGACGCTGGGCGGCATGCTCGCCGGCGCCACCCTTACCGGCGTCATGCTGGCGCTCTTCATGGCCAACGCCGGCGGCGCGTGGGACAACGCCAAGAAGTACATCGAGGGCGGCGCGCACGGCGGCAAGGGCTCCGACCCGCACAAGGCGGCGGTCGTCGGCGACACCGTGGGCGATCCGTTCAAGGATACCAGCGGGCCGAGTCTGAACATTCTGATCAAGTTGATGTCGGTGGTGAGCCTGGTGTTGGCGCCCTGGTTCGTGCGCTAGGCCGCTCGGGGAACTTCCGACAAGCGGCGTCTGGTCGTCCCTTGACCGCTCACCGACGCCCGATGCCGTTGACCGAGGTTCGGGAAGACGCAGTTGACAGTGAGTGGTTACGCTACACCTGCTCGAGCGCGTCGATTGTCGGGCGTGCAGCCGATCGAGATTCCTATTCCGCAGACGAGCGGGACCTGGTCAGGGTCAATGAAATCGGACGCGTACCTCTTCAGTTCCGTCAGCCGTTGCCTGGACCGTCGCGACCGCCACCGTGTCCGGAATAGGAATCTCTCATTGACCCTGAGCAGGCATCGCTCGTCTGGCTGGTATGGCCTCTTGGCTGTCGCGCTCGCAGCCTGTGCCCCAGACGGGAGCACCCCGTCTATGGACGAGGGATTCCTCGCTGGAGCCGGCGGTGCGAGAATCTTCTATCGCATCATCGGTACCGGTCCGGACACGCTCATCGCGGTTCACGGCGGGCCCGGCGCCGGCATGAACGCCTTTTTCCCGGACGTCGCGCCTATCGCAGCACGTCACACCATCATCTTCTACGACCAGCGGGGCGGGGGCCGTTCCGCATTGCCGGCCGATACGTCGCTCCTCGAGGCGCGATACCACGTCGCGGACCTTGAGGCGGTGCGCCACCGGTTCGGGCTCGAACGCATGACGGTCATCGCCCACTCGTTCGGTGCGATCGTGGTGGCGACGTACGCCGAGTCCTACCCCGAACGCTTGGCGCGTCTCATTCTCCTCGACGCCGTGGGCCCACAGCGCGAGGCGGCTGCCGCCGTGGCGGTGTCCCCGTATGCGACCGCTGACAGTGCCACCCTTCGCCGATTCATCGGGGTCATGGAGATTCTCCTTACCGGGGCGGCTGCGGACCCGGTGGCGAGCTGCCAAGAATACGAGGCGATCGGTCGAGAGATGGCGTTGGCACGTGGCGACACCGGCCGCTGGCAGGGAAGCAGCTGCGACATGTCGGCGGAGGCCGTGCACTACTATTACCGCTACACCGCGCGCATCGGACCCGCCTCCTTTGGCCAGTGGGATTTCACTTCCAGCCTTCGGGACGTGACCGCACCGGTTCTCATCATCTATGGCGATCGTGATACCGTGGGAATGGCGGCGCAACGGGCGTGGGCCGGCGCGTGGCCGCATGCCCGCCTGCTGCAGGTACCTGGCGTGGGAAAGGGAGCGCTTGCCGATCGGCCCGACCTTGTGGTTTCGGCGATCGAGCAGTTCGTGAGCGGGCGGCGGGCTCAAGGTACGACCGGTTCGATGCCGCAATATGGGGGCGCTCTGGATCTGTGAGGTGCGCAACTCTGCAAAGACTGCGGGACGGCCGCCCTCGGCCTGCAGCGTCCGGGTCGCGAACCCGCGCCGCTCGAAGAGTCGCTGGATAGCCTGCGCGTTGCGCAAGATGGCGATGGAGTCGTTCACATCGTTGGGGTTCCGGACGAGCTCGACGAGTTCCGCGACCGCGGATGCCCGGCTTTGTGCGACATCGGTCATTTGAACGCTCAGTTGAGTGGAGAGCAGCAAAGTGAGGATCAGGTCTCGGCCTCGAGGTGCGCACCCAGTTCATTGAGGACCCTGATGCAGGTTTCGGCATCGTACAGTGTCGAGCGGAAGTTCACCACGCATCCGCGCAGCGCGACGCTGCCGCGGAGCGTCATCGCGCCAAGGAACATGCGCCCGTCGCGGTCATCAGAAGTGGTCAGCATGGGATTGTGGCAGGGCCATCGGTGAGGATTGCGTCGATTGCTGCGAAGGCAGCCTTGCAGACCGTGTCGCGCGTGTCGTACTCGGGTGCGTATGAGGAGACGGCGGCTGCGCCGAGCGTCACGTGCGCGCGAATGGCGAGAATACTCGCCGTCAGCTGCTCGACGGACAGGCCATCGGGCACAGGCAAGGAGTTGGCCTGGCCAACCAGCATCGGATCGAGCACGTCCATGTCCAGGTGAAGGTAAGCGAGCGCGTTCGCGTCAGTCAGCTGCGCACGCGCCAGCGCCGTTGGCAGGCTGGCGGGGTCGTACGCGTTCGGCATGCTGGTGATCGCCGACCCCGCCAGGAACGTCGCCTCGGGGGGGTCGAGATCGCGAACGCCGAACAGGAAAGTTGCCTCGGTTTCCACGGGGTGATAGCCGGGAACGGTCGAACACAGTTGGTGCCAGCACTTGCCCAGCGCGGTCGCAAGCCCGGTGCCATCCGCGAAACCCGACGTCGTCGTATCGGGTGTATTGCAGTCCGCGTGCGCGTCGAACCAGAAAATGGCGCGGCGGGCAGGCGTGAGACCACTCAGCGTCCCGACCGCCGTGTTGCAATTGCCGCAGAGGACCACCGGGAACTGTCCCGCGCCGCGCACGGCGCGTACCGCAACAGCGACTTCGCGCATGAGGTCAAAGGCCGTCGCGATCTCTGCTGGTGTCTGTGTCGGGTCGGGCTCGATGATGCGCACCGCCACGGTATGTCCTCGTGCCTCGAGATGGGCGGTAAGCCCGGCCCGCAGCAGGTGTTCGGGGCCGGCCCCACAGCGCCATCCGCGACGCGCGGTATCGTACGGAACAAGCAGAAGGACGATGTCCACGAGTGGCCCGATCGGGTTGGGGGGAGTCGTAGGAATTCCTGTGCCCGTATGATTGAACCACGTGAAAGGTGGCCGCCGCGACCGCCCGTGGTCCGAGACGGATGACCGCGTGCATCCGTCCAACAGTGTTGGTTGAAGACCGTTTCGAACTGGCCCGCCGCGTCGCGCGTTGACGCTTGCCTCACAATACTCGTCCACCTCGGCTCCAACAAGGGACACGCCTTTAGGGAAGTTAGGGATTGTAACGAAATAAATGCTTGATATAGAGCGCGGGCGGATGTAGATTCGTGGTCCGTGGACATCAAGACACTGCGCCGGAAGTACCGTGCTGTGGCGCCGGGGTTGACGGAGCGATCGAGGCGCCTGTGGGCCGCGGCGGAGGCGGCGGCGCTGGGCCACGGGGGCATTGCCTTGGTAGAACGCGCGACGGGCATCTCGCGGTCCACGATCAGCCGCGGGATGCGCGAAGTGGCGGTGGGGGCCCACGCGACGTTGCCGCCGGAGCGCACGCGTCGGGCGGGCGGCGGACGCAAACGCGCGACCGAGCAAGACCCCACGCTGGTGGCCGATCTGGAGGCGTTGGTCGAGCCGACGACCTCGGGGGTGCCGGACTCGCCGCTGCGCTGGACCTCGAAGAGCGTGCGGCACGTGGCGGACGAGCTGCAAGCCCTGGGGCACGCCGTGAGCCATCAGCTGGTGGCGAAGCTGCTGCGCACGGCGCGCTACAGTCTGCAGGCCAACCGCAAGACGCGCGAGGGGCCGCAGCACCCGGATCGGGACGGGCAGTTCCGCTACCTCACCGAGCGGGTGCGGCGCTCCCAGCGGCAGCACCAGCCGGTCATTTCCGTCGACACGAAGAAGAAGGAACTCGTCGGCAACGTCAAGAACGCGGGCCGGGAGTGGCGGCCGACGGGGCAGGCGGAGCCGGTGCGGGTACACGACTTCCTGATCCCGGCCCAGGGGAAGGCCATCCCGTACGGCGTCTACGACCTGAGCCGCGATGAGGGGTGGGTGAGTGTCGGGATCGATCACGACACGGCCAGCTTCGCGGTGCGGGCGATCCGCCGCTGGTGGCGGGTGATGGGCCGGGCGGCATACCCCCGGGCGACCCGGCTCTTGATCACGGCCGACGCGGGCGGCAGCAACGGCCCCCGGATGCGCTTGTGGAAATGGGAGTTGCAGCAATTCGCCAACCGGACCGGGCTCACCATCACGGTGTGTCATTTCCCGCCCGGCACGAGCAAGTGGAACAAGATCGAGCACCGGCTGTTCTCGCACATCGCCATGCACTGGCGGGGCAAGCCGCTGGTGAGTCTGGCAGCCATCGTCAGCTTGATCGGCTCGACGAAAACCGCGGCGGGGCTCCGGGTGCGTTCCGAGCTCGATCGCGGCCGCTACCCCAAGGGCATGGCCCCCACCGACGAGCAGATGGCGCGCCTCAGGCTGCGCCCCCACGCGTTCCACGGCGACTGGAACTACACGATTCGGCCGAACCGACGACCGTGAAGTTTAATCATTTAGTTTTGCTTGGGGGCGAGCCGCGAGAACCAAGGCTGAATCTAATCATGCCATTCACCGAACGGCAGAGCGGTTCACCGACGCTGGGAGGCGGAAAGGGAAACCCCGGCCCGCACACCAACGTAGTGGCAGTCCTACCTTCTGAAGAGGCTGAGAATGGCGCAACGCCGACGCCCGTATCTGTCGGGTCGGTCCCTCCAGCTGCTCACCGTGGCCATGATGGCGTGCGGCTGGGACGCCGGCCCGATCCGCGAAACCCGAGGGCCGTCGGTTACGCAGGGGCCCCTGACGCTGACACCCATCGTGTTCGCGGAAACCGAGTATTGGCTGATTCCCACGCCGCGGAAGCTGATCCCCGGACCGAGAACGATCGACGCTGAAGAGGGACGCCTGCGCGTTCCCGTGCGCCACGGAGATGCAGGCCCCGATTCCATCGAGATTCACTTCGTGCGGTTTCGGAGCACCAGCGACAACCCCGGGCCACCCATCGTCTATCTGGCTGGGGGACCCGGGGGGGCCGGCACGCTCTCGGCGGCGGGTGACCGGTTCGACCTGTTCCAGGCATTGCGGGCCGCCGGTGACGTGATCGCGCTCGATCAGCGCGGCGTCTACCTCACGGATCCCTACCTTGTCTGTCCCGACAGTTGGAGTCACCCCCTCGATCAACCGACCACCGTGGCGAGCCTGCGGGAGGCAAGCGGGCCGTTTCTCGAAGCCTGCCACGCATATTGGTCAGACTCCCTCGACGTACTGGCCTTCAACACGCGCGAGAGTGCGGCTGACCTCGACGACCTGCGCGCGGCCCTCGGTGCCGAGCAGATGGTGCTGTGGGGCATCAGCTACGGTACGCACCTGGCGCTGGCGTATGTACGGCAGTTCCCGGACCGGGTGGCCGCAGCCATGCTCGCGGGTGTCGAAGGACCCGATCACACCTACAAGCTTCCCGCGAATCTCGACCGTGTGCTTCTTCGGGTGGATAGCGCTATGCAGGCCGATCCCCGGCTGCGCGCGGTCGTCCCCGACTTTCTCGGCGAGCTGCGGACCTTGCTCGCCCGGCTCGAGGCCGAACCCGCGCGCCTGCCGTTCGTCGATCCGGACACGGGGGACAGCCTCATCGTGGTGCTCGGGGCCGATGAACTGCGTCGCGGGGTCTTCGGCGAGCTGGGCGAGCGCGACGATATCGTCCGGTTTCCGTCACGTATCATCCCGATTCTCCGGGGAGACATGTCGGCGATCGTCACGCCGGTGGCCCGGTCGCGGCGCGGCGTCCGCGAGCTGGCGATGACCGTAGCCATGGACTGCAGTTCCGGCGCTTCCGCCGAGCGGCTCGCGCTCATCGAGGCCCAAGCGACGACGGCTATCCTGGGCGATGCGGGCAACATGGGCCTCAGGGCAAGCTGCGCTCATTGGCCGGCCGAAGATCTCGGGGATGCGTACCGGAGCCCCGTCGTGTCGAATGTGCCGGTGTTGTTCATCAGCGGATCACTGGATATCAAGACGCCTCCCAGCAACGCGGACGAGGTGCGACAAGGGTTTCCCAACAGCCATCATCTCATCATTGATGGTGGCTCGCACGACGACGATCTGTTCCTCTCATCGCCGGTGATCCTGGAAACCATGCTGGCGTTTCTGCGTGGCGTGTCCGGACTGCCGGAGCGGGTAACGCTGCCGCCGATTCGGTTCAAGCGCCCGTGAGTGGCCTACGCGGCCTATATGGAACTCGGATTTCTCGCCCCCGTTGCAATGAGCGCAGGAATGGGCTGTTCTGTACCCGAAGTTTCGATCGGCTGCCACCGGCGCCAGCTCGTTCTCATCGGCGCAGCGGCAGATAGACAAATCCGAGCCCGGCGAAGCCGGCCGACACAACGCGGGTTTCGACGGCCGACGCCGCCTATAAACCCTACGGCAATCGGGTTCAATACGTGACTGGTGTCGTGGGCGTAGGATGTGTCATACGACACGCCACACTGCATCCGGACGGTCTCGATCGCCCTCCCGAGAACCGCCGAGCGCTAGCGTTCCACTCGCCAAACCACAGGAGGCATGATGGCCAGGCGCACCCTTCACGGCGCGATCCAGCTTGTCTGCTCGCTCGCCTTGGTACAAGGAGCATCCGCGCAGGCGCCCCCGCGCGCCGTGGTGCCCACAATCGACCTTCCGCAGTACTTCGCCGTGCTCGTGACGGATGCCGACCTATCGGCGGAATGGTACCGAATCGCCTTTGGCCTGCGCGAGCTCGACCGTTCGGCTGCGGAGAACGGATCGTGGCAGATCGTGAACCTGACCAACGACCGCCTGGTAATCGAGATCATTCGCGATGACCGGGCGCTGAGCACGGCTCGCGCGCGAGGCTTCGTCAAGGTGGGATTCCACGTTCCAGACGTGGAGGCAATTGCGGACGTCGTTGGCCGGACGACGGGGGAGCGACCGCGGGTGCTGGAGTTCGCTCGCCATGGCGTCCGCTCCATTCAGATACGAGACCCCGATGGCAACATCATTCAGCTCTTCTCGCGACTCGGTCGGTAGCGAGCGCTATCGATGATGATGAACAACAGTGGATTTGTGCGCCCTTACTTCACCGCCCGGGGGGCGTGGCCGTTACAGTTCGTCGACCGGGCACGCGCGATTGCGTGCGTCCGCCGACGTGTAAGAGTGCCAGGAGTGTGACATGGCTCAGCAGATACTGAGTGTTGGTCGACGCGGGATATGGATCGGCGGAGCTATTGGCGGCGTATTGCTGTGGCGTATCGCCGCGTATGCGTCACCGAGTTCTTTCATTGCTATCCCCGAGGGCTTGCATTTGCCACATGCGCTGCTCGGGATACTGTTTCTCGCGGCCGGCGCGTGGGCATGGTGGCGTCGGCCGAATCAATGGACGCAGCTATTCCTGATTACGGGGATCGCGTTCGGCATTCACTGGGGGGGAGCCGTCGGCATCACAAACCCGGCCATCGAAATGAGCGTCTTTTGGGTATACCTCGCGTTGTCGGCGCTCGGCGATTCGGCCCTGCTGCACCTCGCTCTCATATATCCGCATGGCAGACCCCTATCGCGAAGTTGGCGCAACGTCCTGTACTTGCCGGCACTGGCCGCAGTGATGCTGGCGCCCGTGGCGATCTTTGTTCCGCAGAATGCCCTGAGGGTTGCCATCGGTACCATGTTGCTGATTGCGCCCCTGCTGTCACTTGCCGCAGGAGTAGTATTTACCGTTCGACTGTTCATCGCGGATGCCGCGACGCGTCGGGCGGCGCGCCTTCCGCTGATCGTCGCGGGACTGTGGGCTGGCGGCATTACTGCGCACTTGGGCGCCGCGAACCTGCTGCCCGGTGTGCCGGAGGCCTGGAATCTCGCCCTCGCTCTGCTGCCGATTACATTCGCTATTGCATTGACTCACCAGTCTTCCGCGCATCCAGGAGATCACGAACATGCAGGTAGGTGAGGCCACCAACCACGCTAGGCCGATCATCGCACGGCGCCGCGGGGGGCCCTAGTCGCTTCATCCGGGTGAGCCGCGCGGCGGCTTCACGCCGCCGATCATCGCGGAGCATCGGCTCGCCGCCAACCTCCCTATCGGACGCCGCCAACCATCGCAGGAGGGCGACTGGACAGGAGGAACCGACCTTCAGGGGCGCGCCGATTGAGAATTCCTCAGCGGACACTGCGACCTCGAGAACCTCCTATCCGAGATGACGGCGCTGCGGGAGCAGGTCACCACGCTTCACGTCAAGATTGACTCGCAGAACGCCATGCTGAACGATCGGCTGCCATGAGCACCGCCAGCGTCAACGGCGCGGCGTAACTCCCCGCCCGTTCGACGAACTCCCAGATCGGATCGCCCACCGCGAGGAAGAGCGACTCGGTCGCCAGTTTCCAAAGCACCACGAAGACGAGCAGGGACACGGAAGGCCGTACGGCGACCACCGCCGCGAGCGCGAGTTCGAACCAGCCCACCCAAGCGGTCGTCACCGCTGGCAACCCCACCACCGCATAGTGCACCGTGAGCATCTCTTTCGCCGTGAACGCGCCGAGCGCGCCGTGCCCCACCAGCAACACTACGGTGGTCCACTTGAGCACCTGGGCGACCTCGAGGCGGCGCAACGGCCGCCACGTGGGCCACGGGTAGTACAAGAGGTAGGCGAGTGGCACGCCGTAGTTCCCCGCCCGTTCCAATGTCTCCCACACCGGCTCACCGGCCAGCGGTCGTAGCACGGCAGTCCACGCGCCCCACACCACCATGTAGGCCAACGCGAGCGGCTGGGGAGCCGCCAACACCACGAGCCCGGCCACGACATCCACCGCCCCGATCACCGGCATGAGTTTCCATGCCCACGTTTCGGGAATGCCGGCCACCGCGAAGTACGGCAGCCAGGCAGCCTTGGTGATGAATCCGAACGCGCCGTGCCCAATAAAGCACAGGCCGGCGCCCATCCGGAGAATGGTTGGTGGCGTGATCCTCATGGCGCGGAAGGTACCACGCGCCCGCAGAGTGATCTACGAGCCGGGTGTTAATCGGTCGCCTGCTGTTGCAGGCGGCGCGCGGCGCAAGAGCTCCACGACGTCGCCCGCCTTGCGGCGACTGATCGGCAGGCGGCGACCCGTCGACAGTTCGACGGTGAGCCCGCCATCGCGTTTCAAGCCGCGGACGTGCGCCAGGTTGACGGCCGCCGACCGATGGATCCGCACAAACTGCTGGGCGCCAAGCCGGCCCAGGATCTGGGCTAACGACTCGCGCACCACATGGGCCCGGTCGCCGACATGCACCCGCACGTATGCGCCGCAGGCTTCAAGCCACACGACATCGGCTACCGCCACAGCCGCACCCCCGAGTCGTCCGCCCAGCAGAATGCGTTCTTCGCCCGGCGTGCCGTGCGCGCGCCGGACGCGGTCCAGCGCATCCGTGAACCGCGCCTGCGTCACTGGTTTCACCAGGTAATCGCTCGCGGCAACGTCGAACGCACGCGCCGCATGCTCGGGGTGCGCGGTCACGAAGACCACATGCCGCACACGGTCACGCAAAGCCGCCTGCACCCCGAACCCGTCCACATGCGGCATCCGGATATCCAGGAACACCACATCGGGTTTGAGCGAGCGGACCAGGCCCGCCGCTTCGCGGGCGTCGGTGCACTCCCCGACCACGTCAAAATCGGGCGCTGCCGACAACAGTTGCCGGAGCCGACGCCGAGCCAAGGGTTCGTCATCAACGAGCAGGACGCGGTTCATGCGGAGCCGTTCGGCACGATGACCTGGACCATGACCCCGCCACCGCCGCGCGGCAGGAGCGTGAGCGAAGCCTTGTCTCCATAGGCGGTGGTCAGTCGCGCGCGCGTCGCGGCAAGGCCCAAACCGCGCCCGTCGGGACGGGTGGCCGATGGGTCGGGCGTCGGTCCATCGTTCTGGACCGTGAGGCAAAGCCCCCGCGGCACGGCAGCCGCGGTGATGCCCACGTGGAGCTGTTCCTGTCCGTCAAGGCCGTGGACGACCGCGTTCTCCACGATGGGCTGCAGCACCAGCACCGGCACGAGACCCTCGGCCACTGCGGGCGCCACGGTCACCTCGTACCGCAACCGGTCCCCGAAGCGCATCTGCTGGAGCCCGAGGTATTGCTCGGCCAGTGCGACCTCCTCGCGGACCGTCACGATGTCGCTGCCATCCTCACGCAGCGAGGCGTGCAGCAGTTCGGACAGTTGCTCAATGGCGGTCACGGCCCGGTCCACCTTGCGGTCGGCCACAAGGGCCGCGATGCCGTGCAGGGTGTTGTACAGGAAGTGCGGTTGCAGCTTGGCCCGCAGAGCGTCGAGTCGGGCGGCCTGGAGCAGCGCCTCCAACTGCGACTCCCGAATGGCGCGCTGTTCCCGCTCCCGGGATTCCTGGATTGCCCAGGCGACCGCGAGAACCCCGACGTACGTAGCGACCATGACGGGAATGCCGCCATACCACGCGCGCGTCAGCCGGGCCATCAGGGGGAACAACTGGGCCATTGGCGTGGATCCACCCATGGTCCACGTGACCATGGCGGCGTGACCAACTGAAATGAGAAGGAACAAGGCCAGATGCATCAACACCACGTGGGCCCTGACCGGCCGGAGTCCCTTCCAATGAGCAAGCCACAACACCAGTGGTAGTGTGGCGCCCAGGAACATCCAGCGTGGCATGGTCGAGCCGAACACCACGCTGGACGCCACGCGCATACCGTGCGTCAGCGACATGTGATGGATCTCGATGACGCTGATCACGCCCAACAGGACGCAGATGCCGGCGACCGCCAGTGTGGCGATCCATGGCGGTCGCGTCACCGGTGCGTACCGCCTCTGTGCAGGGCAAACGCGAGCGACTGGATACGGCCGTCGGGAGCCGCCGTAACGCGAACGACCAGTTCACCGACGCGCGTGTGTCCCTGCAGCGCCACCTCGTTGTCCGTCGAGGATTCGACGCCGATCACCATGATGGGTCCGTGTTCGGCGAACAACTGGGCGTAGCGCTGCACGCGCGCCTCCGTGGGGCGATCGGGCACCGGCGTCATGTACGCCTCCGTAAAGACGCGCATGCGCGCGGTGTCACCCGAATTGAACGTCTCAATGTAGCGTGTCGCAAGCGTCCCAATCCGCGTGGTGGGCAGGGTCACACGGGCGCCATGGGCACTGGGCGCGCCATGGTCCATTGGGGCGGCTTCCGCTGACGACGCCGTCTCCGTGCCCGCGAGCGCGGACCAATCCGCCAACGTGATGCGCCCAACAAGCTCAACACCGCCATGGCCGTTCGGACGCACCACCGCGACCTCGCTCTCGCCGATCGCCCCCGGGGCAATCCCGGGCACGAGCGCTTCGATCACGAAATGGTGCGTCACCAGCACACGAATGGTGCCGGGTCGTGGGGTCGCGGTCACGATCGCCGCGGTCTCATCCGTGGTGGGAAAGACGCGCAGGGCCATCGTGAGTTTGGGCGCGCCAAACGCGTCGGCGGTTTCCTTGCACCGATAGATCGGGCTGGAAATGACCTCGCTGATCGGCAACCCGTATCGTGCTACCAGCCGTGCCATCAACCGCACGTCCTGCTCCCCCTCGGGGGTCAGGTTGCGTTGGTCCGCACGGAGCGGCGGGCTGTAGCCCGGGGTTTCACGGGTGGGGATCGACCGGTCGGTCCGAGCGTGCCGCACGAGCAGGGTGTACCCGCCTCCGCGCAGGGCGTGCATGAGTGCCTCGCCGCGCAGCTCCTGCGCCGGAGCGGCGGCTTGGACGAAAAGCGTCACAACAGTCAGGATGGACAGCATGTCAGGCTCCGGATGATCGTGTGGCGCGAACGAAATCGCGTTGGAGCGTATCAGCCAATGAGGAGTGGTGCCGTCGGTCGGCTGGTGTTGTGAGCGGTCAGCCCGGGCTGAAGCCCGCGCTGAGTGGGACGCCCTGCCCTGCAGGCAGACAGCGCATCGGGGTCATGCGTCCTTCAGGACAAATCACGTGGCCGAGCCCGCCTCACCGGCGAGCCGTTCACGCGTTCTCCCCATGCGTCGTTGAGGACACCGTCGTATCGTCTTGCCGTCTCCTCTTCCTCGTCTTCACCTCACCCGCCCCCCATTTGGCCAGGAATTCCGTGACGAACCCGTGCACGTACTCCGCCTCGACGGCGAGCGGAGCCAGCGCCATCGCGACGGTCACGGCGATGTGGTAGGGCTCCGATTTCGCTCCGACCGCGCGCCGGTACGCAGGGTGCGCGTCGTTGACGTACACGGTCGACTCGACTAACCGCCCCAGCGCCGGATCGTCAGGGCGGTGCTCGAACAGGATGGTGAGCGAATAACGCGCCGGACGGCGGCGACCACTCCCCCCGGGAGGCTTTGTGGCAAGGTCAGGGGGCTTTGGCGCTTCAGGTGTTGCGTGCACAACCGCATCGCGCAGCTCGGGTTCACTCGCCTGTGACGATCCAATCGCTCCCTCGACCGGTATGAACGCGCCCTTCCCGCCCGCGGCCATCGGGAGGCGCTTCTGTCCCCCGCGGTGACGCTCGATCAACGTCGCAAGCAGCGGATACTCGTCCGCCAGGTTAGCCAGCACGTCCTCGATGTCGCGCTCAATGCGCCGAGTCTTGCGTTGGCGCTTCTCCTCCTCGGCGTTGTCGCCATCGCCCCACTGCGCCAGCACGCCCGCCACCGCCTTCTGCATGGCGGACCGGTGCGCCAGGTAGACGGCCCCACGGGCACCCGTTCGCAAGAAATCGGCCTTGTTGAGCGTGAGACACTCGGCCAGCGCGGGGGCCTCGATCATGCCGGAGACGTCGTTGGGAGACGTCGGAGACACGCCGAGCCAGTCCCAGCCGCGCTTGATGACCTTGCCCAGCGTACTGACGGCGATGCCACCGCGACTTCCGTCCGCGCCGGCGCGAACCATGTAGCCCACGGCGCTGGCCTTGCGCCGTCGCGGCAGGCGTACCGCGATCGGCGTCGCGCCGCGCGCGCTGACCGGCTGCGGCAACGTATAGCCCGCCACCTCGAAGCGAACGCCGTGGGGGTATGCCGGCGCCAAGGCCGCGGCGAAGGCGGGATCGAACAGCGGCGCGAAGTGACGGTACAGCATCGACGCTATCGCGTGCGCGTCGAGTAGTGGTGAGAGCGCGTTCGCTAACGTGAGCCGGACCGCCGTGCCCCGTTCCGTGACGTAGCCGGGCGGATCGACCCATTTCCACGGGGCCCTCTTCTTGGACGACATGCGCCACGTGGTCGCCACGTGCGTCTTGCCGCGGCGCGTCTCGGTCAACACCTCGTCGCACGCCAGGAGGCCCAGCTTGATCCCGACCCCAGCGAACCCGATCCCCTGCCCTCGCTGTTTCGTCGTGGTGGCCAAATCGTGATAGCGACGAAGCGATTCCCGCGTCATTCCCTGACCGTTGTCGACCGTCAACAGTGTCGCGCCGTCCCGATTGGGAAGGAACGCGATCTCCGTCGCCTTGGAGTCCAGCGCGTTGGCAACCATCTCGGTGACGATGGTCTCCTCCAGCGACTCCGGGTACGCGTCACGAAGGTCCTCCAGCAGGTGGTGGAGGTTGACGCGGGTTTCGCCCATTCGAATAGCGCCTTTGGTCGATTATGCCTCCAAACAAGCACGGCGGCGGACCGTTTTCCAGCCTCGTCCGATGATCTGGTCATTCCGTATCCACCTTCCTGCGTCCCTTCACTCCCCCGGCGTTACCCGGCTTCCTCGCTACTATGGACGCTCTGACTTCTGGGCGGCTGGCTCTTCGGCGACCTCGCCCGCGGCAGCGGCCACGGGGTCCGGTGACGCCTGAACACCCTCCTTGAATCCCCCCAGAGATCCCTAGCGACAAGGCCTTCCGGCTAACACCCGCCGTCCCTTGATTCGCCGGGTCAACCCGGCGCTCGGCGCCGGCTCCGCCGGCGACAGGTCCTGAAGGACGCCCACCGCATGCGCTTCAGCGCCCGTCGCGCGAAGCGCGCCCAGCCGCGGTTTCAACCGCGGAACAACGACGGGGACTGCGGGCCATTTTCCTCGACCAATCATCCGCGTGGTCTACCCGCGGCTCGGCTCTGTCGGGTGAACCGACGGCGCGTGGCCTTGGCGCTTCATGCGGCTGGGCGGAGCGGCGGCTTCACGCCGCCGATCATCAGCGACAAGGCCTTCCGGCTAACACCCGCCGTCCCTTGATTCGCCGGGTCAACCCGGCGCTCGGCGCCGGCTCCGCCGGCGACACGTCCTGAAGGACGCCCACCGCATGCGCTTCAGCGCCCGTCGCGCGAAG
>Ga0214471_10000328_pt1 | contig 42213 bp, 27 predicted proteins | sample RVTome_5_FD_207665 | JGI IMG/M metagenome (GOLD analysis project Ga0214471, IMG submission 207665) | Soil microbial communities from uranium-contaminated site in the Upper Colorado River Basin, Wyoming, United States - RVT142D155 | ecosystem: Environmental > Terrestrial > Soil > Contaminated >... | reverse complement strand
CGAGGATATGGCCGGCTTGCTCAATCTTCTGGTCTCGGGAAAGCTACTGAACGAGACGCTGACGCAGCGTGCTCTGGAGTACTTCGGCCTCGACGTCATACAGAGCACATTACCGGACGCGCTGATCGGCAGCGGCGATTCCTTGGACGGGTTTCGCTATCGAGTCGGCACCATTCCGGCTGATCCGGATGGTGTCTACCAGCTTGCTGCAACGATTGGCCTGATGCAGTTGGATGACGGACGCTGGGTGATTATGGGCGCGATGCATCATCAGGCCTCGAACGATGACATCAGCAACGACCTGATCCGAGAACAACTGCGGATTATCTGGCAGCAAGTGCAATCATCCGCAGCCGGTGGCGCTCAGACGAATGACGAGTCGACTCCGGCCCCCGCTGCCTGGACCGCCGTGCCGCAGGCGCTGATGGGGCCGGAGGGGCCCCCGGCGCAGGACGGGACGTATGTCGCCGGGCCGGGGGGCCGGCTGCGCCTGGATGAGACGCCGGAGTGGCAGGAGATCCTCCAGCAGCAGGCGGCCGGCGCGCAGGCCGGGCAGGTGGTACCGCTCGCGCTGGGCGACTGGCGGCAGGAGTTCCGGGTCGTGGCGGCCCAGGGCCGGCGGGTGCTCGTGCCAGTGAAATGGCTGGACAGCGCGCCGGAGTCCGACGGCCGGGCGGGGGCGCTCCTGGCGCAGGCGCTGGAGGGGCTGGGCGGGGAGCTCGACGCGAGCGTGCCCTACATCCTCCTGCCGGTTGAAGAGTTCGTCCTGGACGACCACGCCCACCTCGCGGGTGACCACACCCGGAACCACATCCTGATGCTGCGGGAGCCGGCCGATCCCGCCCGGAACGCCTTCGAGCTCTTGAACGCAGACCTGGAGTTGACCGAGCTCAACGCGTTCATTCGCTCTCAGTGGCCGGACCTGCGGGGCGCGGGCGACTTCCTGCGGGTGGTGCTCTTGCGCCATGAGTTCGCCCATGAGGCGGCCCTGCCGGGAGATGAGGTGGCGTACGCCGCGCGGGATGCCCGGTGGATTCATTATGACCTGGGCGAACACACGGACCGGTTTCTTGAGACCGCTCGGGCGCTTGGCATTGCGGAAGCGCTTCCAGCAGCCGCACTTCATCCTGAAATGGCCCCCCTCGACTTCGCCAGCACCCACCCACAAGTCCAATTTGTGGATCTTTTCTCGCGGGTGGGAGTGTGGCAGGATGAATCGCATCGCGCGCTGGGGTTGGACCGCGCGGCGCTTGCCAGCCAACGGTTCGGTAAACAGAATTTCCTCAATCCGCTGTTTCAGCTGGCACTGGTTGATTTCGACACCGGCCAGGTATTCGAGTTCGGACCCGGCCAGGCGGCATCTCGCCGAACGGAGTGGTTCCCGTGGGGTGTGGTTGAACACGCCACGGTGGATGGGCTTGACGTCCAACTGACCACGGTGTACGCGACCAGAGATGTTCTCTCGATCAATTCGTCAGTGACCAACGTGTCTGATCGCCCCAGACGATTGGCGTTCCGGTTTCGGACTCAGATGGTTCCGGAAGACCGGGACGCGAGCGTCTGGTGGGACGCCGCTGCCGATATGATCTGGCTTCGTCAAATATCGGACCCGACCGATGCGCAATTCCAACTTCGCGAGGAGCCTCCGTTCGAAATCGTGAGCGGCATCCAGGTTAGGACTCGACTCTCTGGGGTGACGCTGGCACCGGACGGTCGGGGCTACACGGCGGAATCCTCCCCGCGTCTCGTGGAATTCGGAGAACAACTCGCTCTGCAGGTCCTTTTTGGTGCGGCGGCCGAGGATCTGTCCGGCACCGTTGCCACGACCACACACCTGACCGATGTGGTGACAGCTCGGATGAGAGGATGGCAAACGGACCCGGCTGAGATTGAGAAGATAGCGCAGGATCGATGGCGGCATCTCCTCGCCCGGGTTCCTCCAGAGCTCTCCGAAGCCGAGCAACGGCTGTATGCGCACGCGATGATCGTCATGATGCGCAATACCATCGCACCCCAGCCTGAGGTGGGCTATGGCGCCTCGCTAGGCCTGGCGCCGGTGACCCTTCCGTCACGGAGTTTCTATGAAGCGATCTGGCCGTGGGATGCGGCTTTTCACGCGTTGGCGTTTCTGGAATTCTCTCCGGAACTCGCGAAGGATAATATCCGCGCGGTGCTCAGGAATCAGCAGGACAGCGGCGGCATCATGCTCGCACACCCGGACGCGGTTGCCTTACACCCGCAGCCTCCAGTGCTGAGTTGGGCGGTGTTGACAGTCGCGGTGCGCGAGCAGGATTTGGAGTTCCTGGCGGAGGTCTATCCGGCGCTGGCTCGCGCCAACCGATGGTGGTTTACCAACCGGGATGAGGACCATGACGGACTCTGCGAGTGGGGCCGTCGAGTGGAAAGCGGGCTGGACAATTCTCCGCGCTGGGATGACGGCGTTCGGGGGCTCGAAGCCGTAGATCTGAACAGCTACCTGTTCCTCGATTTAAGGATGCTGGAACTCATCGCCACCTTCCTTGGGGAAGACGCGGAAGCACGCGTCTGGCGCTCGCAGCGGGATGCGCTCGGGACGCGGATCACGGACACGTTTCTTGACCGCGAGCAGGGCGTATTCTTCGATGCCTGGAATCCTGCGCACGAGCTCCACCGCACGGTGTTGACACCGGCGTCCTTCCTTCCGCTCTGGGTGGGGGTTCCACTGAAGCCCGATCTGGCGGCACAGATGATCGAGGCGCATTTGTTGAACCCAGCCGAGTTCTTCGGCGAGGTGCCGTTTCCGAGCGTGGCATACTCTCAGATTGCTTCCCGTCCGGATGGAAGCGATGAAGCGGGGTTTTACTGGAGGGGCGCGGCATGGTTGTGGCACCAGTACCAGATGCTGGACGCGCTCATGATGGCAAGCGAGTGGTACGGACTGGATCCCGAGCGCTATACGGCGTCGTTCGACGAAGCGCGAACACGAACAATCCGCATGGTGGCGGCGCACCCCTATCTGTATGAATACTACAACTCCAGAACGGGCGCGCCCGGAGAGGGGCCATGGGACGTGGACATTCCCGCGGCGCGCGAGTTCAGTTGGACGGCGGCATTCCTGATGCTCATGATGCGGCGACGGTTCGGCAGTGTCCATGGACTGGAGCAGGCGGTTACGCAGTGGCGGAATGAGGAGGCGACGGCGCTCAGGTCTGCGATCGGGCAGCGGCTGAAGGCCGCGGGAGTGACCGGCGGGCGCGTCGATGCCGTGATTGAGAAGCTGACATCGCTTGAGCTGCAGCGACGGAGGTATGGCGTGCTCGACGAAATGCAGAAGCGGCAACTTGAACAGCACCTTCGCGCGATGCTCGCGCGCGGACCTCCCAAAGTCGCGATGGTCCATTTCTATTTCCCCCCGCACATCAGCGGGGTGGACATTGTGCTCTTCGAGCAAGCCAAGTGGCTGTCCCAATACCTTCCGGTGACCGTGTTGGCAGGTACTCCTGACGGCTATGAGACCCCTCCGGCCTTCCGGTATGTTCAGATCCCGGAATTGGACCCCGGCCTGGAAGACCCCATTCTCAAGGCGTTGAACCAGGGGAGGACGTTTACGCCGGAGGAAGAAGAGGAGTTCACCCGACGGCGAGATGCGTTCTCAGCCCTGTGGGCTGAGCAACTCAAAGACATGGATGTCGTGATCCTCCATAACATCATGACGGTGAGACTTAACCTGCCGGCGACAGTCGCCCTCCACCAGTACATCAGCGACCATCCGGAAAAACAGTACGTGATCTATACGCACAACGTGGAGGACCGTCCTCACGGGGAAGGCAGGCTGTCGATCCTGGATCCAACACGGCGCGCGTCCAATATCTCGTATGCCACCGTCAGCGAGGCATACCGTGATCTGATCGCGCGGCAGTACCGCATCGCCGCCGATGATTGGACGGTTGTTTCTCCCGGCTTTCATGCCTATGCGCCGCTCCAGATGCGTCAGGAGTCGCTGGACTTCATGGCTCAACACAGCCTGCTGGAGGAGGGGCCGATCTTGATCTTCCCCACCCGCATTCGCGGGGCCATGAACAAAGACATTTTGGGAAGCATGGAAGTGCTGTCGGCGTTGCGCCGGCGGCGGCCGGGGGCGAAGCTGATTCTGGTCTCGCCGGGAATCCGGTCGGCACAGGATATCGAGGACGCCTTGGAATCCCAGATCAGGATGTGGGCCGATCCCGGGTCCGGGGCGTATGAGTCCGAGCTGGCTCGCCTGCGCGCGCGGTTCGCTTCACTCAGGGACCTGTTCGATCAGGGTGCCATCGTGCCGTTTGACTATACCGCCTCCGAGGGCTACGAAACGCAGCGGCAGATTCTTATGGACCTCATGGCGGTGTCCGACGCCCTGTACTTCCCATCGTGGATGGAGACATTCGGCATGCCGTTGGTTGAGGCCGGTTCGGTGGGCACGGGCGTGATCGCCTCTTCGCTCGAGCCGCATCGGGAAACCATGGGCTCCTCGGCCCTCCTGGTTGAGTTGACCGCTCCCAAAGAAATACTCGCCGCGCAGATTGAAGAGTATCTGAATCGGGAGGATCCCATCGAACGTCGGCTGCGGATCGACCGGGTCTGGCGCTATCAATGGAATCGTGTCATGGCGGAGCGGATGGTTCCGCTTCTTCGCGAGATCCTTGAGCGAGACGATAGGACGGGTATGAAAGGCAGTCCTGAGGCACACGACCCGGGAGTCGGAGTCCACCTCGCCGGCCGCTACGTGGAGCACGAGGCGGTCAACGCGACGATCGCCGCGGCGATCGAGGCGGGCCGGGTGGTGGAGCACGTCTGGAACGAGGAGGCGCAGGCCTGGCAGGCGTTCCGGGTGGATTTCGTGCCGGGCTATGACGGCACCCAGGAGGACCGGGGCGATCGAGCGGCGGAGCATGATTTGACGCCGGAGCAGGGCCGGCGGCTCAAGGCCGCGATGGGGGAGCGGGCGCCGCCGGCCATCCGGGAACTGTTCGATGAGACCATCCTGCTCGAGGACGGCACGCTGGATCACACGGCCTTCCTCCATCCCGGCCGGGGGACGCGGCGCAACCTCACGCGCCAGCAGGTGTACACCGGCCGCGGCTTCTTCCGGGACCTGGTCGGTACGGACAACGCGGACCTCGCCGACTTCCTCGCCCATGAGTTCCTCCACCTGGACGACCCCGCGCATGAGGACGATTCCGAAGATTTCGGCTACCAGCGCCTGCTCGGACGCGCGCACGTCCGGATGGAGGCATTGCCCGAGCGCCACATACACATCGGCGATCAGGTGATCCAGCGCAACGGGGGGAACGGCAAGGGACGGGTCGGCATTGTGGCGGGTATCCATGAGATGCCGGGCCGGCTCACCATCCGGTTCGGAGACGGCTCCACGAGCTACCCGGCGCTCAGCGCGCTGCCCGAGTCGCTGGAGTTTCCCGGACGTATCGGCACGGGGTCGCTGCATCGGCGGGAGCCTCCCGTCTGGGCCGGCTATGCCCGCGTGACCGCTCCCCGGGGCTTGAGCCGCTCAACCAGCAAGGAACTGGAATGGTTTCTCCATACCGCGTTGGGCACGGGCTGGCGGTCCGCATCGCGGACGCTCGAGGAGGCCGGGTGGCGCGCCGACATCGCGCTGTACCCGCACGCGGACGCCCTGGGTCAGTGCGCGTTCAACCATGCTTCGGGTCTGCGGCTCGGCATTATCTACTACCATTCCGGGCGCCGTCAGCTCATTGAGCTCGGGACGGACGACCTCGAGAGCTTCCGGCGGCAGGCGCCCGGGGCGGGGATGCTCTCTGAGGAAGCGCTCGATGCGGCGGTGGCCGACGCCACGTTCGACGGCCATGCGCTCGCCCTCATCAGGAAGCACGCGGATCTGTTGCGCACGGTCCTGTCGGACACCGATGATGACCGTCTGCGGCTCGAGGCGTTCCTGGCCATCGCGGAGCAGGACCAGCCCGCGCGCCGGCTGGACGGCCGTGACCTGGTCTTCACCGGCCGGGGCCGATGGCTCGGTCTGACCCCGGACGCGCTGGCCTTGCTTGCGGACCTGGGAGAGGATGCCGCCCGATCCGGCATCATGCCGGCGCCTGCACCGCTCATCCCGGACCATGTCGACGCGGTCGCCGATGGGCCCTCGATACTGGAGCTCGATGAGCGGCCCCGGAAGACCCCGCGGCAGATGCTGCGTTGGGAAGTGGCCAGAGCCACGCGGCTGCAAAAGCACGGCAACGCGACCGGGGCCCGCAAGATCTGGGACGGCATCGCCGGGGACTACGCGCGGGAGCTGGAGCGCCTGCAGTCCTACACCGTCAAGGTGGCCGCGATGGTCATGCTGTTCGCCATGCTCCATCGGGACCGGCCGCCAGACGGGCTTGCGCCCACAGACATCGAGTCCGCCGCGTTCCTCGCCTCGGGTCCGCTGGTCGGGGAGCGGGCGATGGTGGCGCTGGCGCCGCTCCTCCATGAGTTCGGGGTCGATCTGTCCCGGATGACGTTCCGTCACATCGATTACAGCGAATCGATGCTGCTTGAGGGCTACGAGGAGCTGGACACCCTGCTCGCGCACCTGCGGGAGGAGCTGCCGGGGCATGTTCCGTTGCCGGAAGACGGCCGCCGGCACCACCTGGACATCAGCGACGTCGCCGAGGCGCCGCTGCCGATCGCGAGCGGGGAGGTGGATCTGGTCGAGACCGGGAACGTCGGGTTCTTCCCCGAGACGCCCAACAGCGCGGGTGTGCTGCCGGCGATTCACGTGTTCCTCGAACTGAACCGGGTGCTCTCGGACGGCGGGTACGCCCTGCTGACGATGAAGAACCAGCAGGTGCCGGAGGCGTTCATCAGCGCCGCGCAGGAGTTCGGGTTCTCGGTGCGGGTGGTGCCGACCAACGAGTTCGGGTTCCACGCCGTCGGGATGACGCCGGAGGAGGGGCGGGAGCTGACGAATCGCGCGCTGCGCCGCGTGACGGATGACGCGTACACCCGCCAGCGGCTCCGCAAGCACCTCTCGACGGCCTCCGCTGTGATCCTGACCAAGACGCGGACGCTGGGATTCCGGGAGCGCCAGGCCATCCTCGACGACCAGGCCGCGATCGCCCGCCGGCTGTCGGTCCCCGAGCCGACCGAGGAGGAAGTGGCCGAGGAGGCGGTCCAGCTTGAGCCGCGGGCGCGGTCTGAACGGGAATTTTCCCTGCCCGTATACGCGCATTTGCGACGGGCCGATATCCTCCCGGACGACGCCGGCGCGGCCGGGCCATCCGGGATTCCGTCCGGTTTGGATGGCGCGTGGGAGCCGCTCGGGGAGGCGATCCGGCTGCTGGCGGGGGCGCCGCTGGAGGGCGCGGAACCCGCCATCCTGCGGGACGCGCTGGAATGGACGCGCATGGCGCTGGAGATCGACCCGGACATGCCCCAGGCGCTGGTGTTGGAGCGACGGATTGAGGTTCAGCTGGGGGAACCTCCTTCCATGCCCGTCACGGTGACAGGCCAGGACCTTTCGGGGCTGACGTTTTCCGAACGGTGGCAGGTGCTGCTGAGCACTGTTCAAGCGGTGCGGGGCGCGTTCGTCCTGGAATGGGACTCGCTTCCAGCGGCGCGGTTGGTGCTGCAGGGAGAGCTTCGCGACCGCATGCGCGAGGCGCTGGATCGCCGCGGGCTCACGGGGGTGCTGCCCATGAACGGGGACCGGACACGGCTCGCCATCGAGTCATTCACGCGCGGCACCGTCACCGTTGCCGTTGAGGACTCGGGTCCCGCTCCGGATCTCAGTCCCTTCTGGCAGGAGCTTGAGGAGTTGGCCGCGATGGGGACGCCTGCGCCAAGTCTGCGGTCACTCTTCTTGGACATGGCGGTCTATGGCATCACAGTGGCGCTCGGGTTGGAGCCAGCGGAGCCAGGACGGGAGGCGGCAATCCGGGCGGCCGCGGCCCAATTTCGGCGCGCGGCCGAGACACAGTCGGCGCAGGATGTGGAGCAGCGCCGCGTCCCGCTCCGGCGGCAGCTGGCCGAGATTACGCAGCTGCTGGCCAGGTCGCGCGACACGCTCGATCAGCAGCGCTTCTGGCTGCCCCGGGAGGAGCGGCGGCAGCCGTCCATGCTGATGGAGGATGGACGGATGGAACGGCCCATGCTCACGAAGATCTCAGAAGGCCTTCAGGCATTGGCCGTCCGCGCGGAATCGGCGGGAACCGCTCTCGACGCTCCCTCGCGTGCGTCGTGGCCCGATCCGGATGAACTCACCGCGCTGCGGGAAACGGCGCACACGCTCTGGATCCGAGCGTACCATGTCCAGCTCGGCCATCGCGTACTGGACGCCATGGAGCGGATCTCCACCGGGCTGCGTCCGGAGCTGCTTGAACCGGAAACCATGCAGGATATCGCGCAGGGCATCGCCGCGCTCAAGCAGGTGATCCGTCTCGGGCGCCTGCGCCTTCAGGAGGCCGCCAGCTCGACCGATCCGTACGAGCACTTTTCCGGATTTGTCGGCCAGCTGGAATTCATGTTTACCGTCCAGCGGCATGCACTGGTCGGCGAGTTTATTCCGCTCGGCGGGTATCTGCAGGCGTTTGAGGCCGGTGTCGCGAAGCGGTTGTCCGCGTCGAGCGGCCGGATTTCCGTTCAGGTCGGCGGTGAATCTCGGGCGCTCGCCGGCATGGGCCAGGTCGACCAGTTCCTGCGGGCGGAAAGCGGGTTGACCATGGAGGAGATGCGGCGCTTCGTCACCGCGATGGGCCGGTTTGTCGGAGCCTGGGAGCGCGCGGTCGATGCGCGGGAGCTGCGCATGCCCGCGCTTCCATCCATGCCGGCGAGGCCGCTCGATCTGGACCGCATCGAGCAGGAAATGCGGCGCACCATCGCTGCGATGGGCGATGGAAGAAGTCCGGATCTGAGGCGTGCGATGCAGCTTGTCCGGCGGGGCATGGACCCGGCACACCGGGACGTTCTGCAAGAGGGCATCATCGGTCTGGAAGCGATCGTGACGCCCCGCACGGATGCGCCCGTGGACACCCCACCGCGCACGATGGGCACCGCCGCCATGATCTTGGGCTATGCCACCCTTGCACAAGGAGACCTGCTTGGCGCAGCCGGGGCATGGGACATGGCGTCCGGTTTCGCGGAGATCGAGCCGGATCGGACCGGGGCCTTCGTCTCTCTCTACCTGCAGGGGGCGTTGCGCCAATGGGTGAGCGCCGGGTGGCTCGATGGGACGGCGCTTGCGTGGGCCTATGACCGGTTGCGGACTCCGGTGTTGGCCTCGCTGCTTCCGAGCGAGTTTGGGCGGATGCTGGAGCTGGTACAGGAGAGCTTCCAGAGCGCAAGCGAATTGCGGGACCAGAACGCGGATCTGTATGTGCTGGTGCGGAATGGCGTCACCGAGGTCCTGCTGGACGCCGAGGAGGCAGCACGAGTGTCCCCGGTGCTGGGCCCTCGGATGCTCGCCCAACTGGCCGCCACCCATCTCGAGCTGGTGTCGGTCGGCCTCTCCAATGGAGAGCGATCATGGCAGGTCCCGAGCGAGCGGGTGGTGGATTTGAATGCCGATGCCGCTACGCTCGATCGCGCACTTGAGCAGGTGATCGGCCTAGCCGATCCCGCCATCCGCACCCGGGCGAGGTCCGACGTGCTTCGGGCCCGTGGCGCTGCCGGCGGGGCGTTTCAGACGGCGGAGCGAGCGCGCGCGTGGGTCCAGGATGCCGCCAGGCGTGGCCTGTTCCCGGAAGCAACCCGGATTGAATTATCCCGGCGCGTGCGGGTCGAGGCCCCCTTCGAGCCGGCATCGGGAAACATGCCGGGTGTGCCGAAAGCTCTGGCGCTCTACGCCGAGGCACTCAACGCTCCTGGAGTCCGCGAGGACTCCGTGCTGACGGCCGCACTCTTGATCCAGCGATCCCGGCTCCTGTGGGGCAGCGGGCGGTACGGCCAGGCATTGGCCGATCTTCGCGAAGCCATTCGGCTGGATCGATCGTGGAGAGAACTTGTGGCGTCCGATGTGAGGGATCTTGGCGTGCTTGCGGCCGTCGAATCAGGCGGGTCGTCAGGGTCGCGCGTCCACCTCGCCGGCCGGTACGTGGAGCACGGCGCAGTGAACGCCAAGATCGCCGCGGCGATCGAGGCGGGCCGGGTGGTGGAGCACGTCTGGAACGAGGACGCGCAGGCCTGGCAGGCGTTCCGGATCAATTTCGTGCCGGGCTATGACGGCACCCAGGAGGACCGGGGCGATCGAGCGGCGGAGCACGACCTGACGCCGGAGCAGGGCCGGCGGCTCAAGGCGGCGATGGGGGAGCGGGCGCCGCCGGCCATCGGCGAGTTTCTCGGCGAGCGCGTCCTGCTCGAGGACGGGACGCTCGACCACATGGCCTTCCTTCACGCCGGACGCGGCCGGCAGCGGGTCTACGCCGGGAGCGGGTTCTTCCGGGATCTCCTGGCCGCCGAGAACGCCGACCTGGCGGATTTCCTCGCGCACGAGTTCCTGCACCTGGATGATCCCGCCCATGCGGATGATCCCGGCGATCCGAGATACCAGCGGCTGCTTAACCGGGCGCTGATTCATGCGGCTCAATCGGATGCGGTCTCTGAAGAGGCAGGGTCTTCTCCCGCGGGAACATTCGTGGATGATTTGGAAAGCTGGATGCGGGAAATTCGGCCCCTATTCGCAGTCCGCGGAGTCAGTACGGCAGTCGGCAGTCGTCCGTATGCTCGGTTTGATCTTGTGATGGACTCGGTGGTCATTTCCACTCGCTTATCGGAACTTCTGAACCATTCGCGGGAGGATATCCGGGCCAATGCCCTGCTGACCGCCCGAATTGAGCTGCTCCTTCAGGAGGCGCGCAACCTCGCCCGCGCCGGTCAGGGCGAGGCCGCGCACGCGCTCGTGACACGGCACCTGCCGGAGCCGCCGCTTGACGACGCCCGGATCACCCAACACCTCTCCCGGTTGTTTGTTCGTTCGGCGCTGCCGCCCGATGGGGCCCCGGTCACCGATGCCGATATGCTCCGCGCCGCGGCTGAGCTTGACCGCGCGCTTCAGGATTTCCCCTATGGCTACACGCCGCTCAAAGCCGTGGCCGGATACCTCCTGCAGGGGGCCGGGGAGGACGGCACGCTGGATGTGTCGCAGGTGCTCGCGCCGTGGGATCTCGTCCAACAGCTGCGCGACCTGGTTGTGCAGAGCGGGGTGCAGGATGAACGGCTGGACGCTTGGTGGGAGACCCTCAACCTCCGCTGGGTCCGCATGTGGAACGAGTTCCGCGCCACGTTCGCGTATGACGAGCTGTATGTCGTGTCCGCGAAGCCGTCCGGAACCCTGGGCGAGTTCGCGCCGCGCGCCGTCCCGCTCGGCGTGGAGTTCCGGCTGACGCGCGACGGACTGCGCGCGGCGCTGGAAGAGGAATTCCAGCGCATGCGGTTGGCTGCCGGAAATGGCGATGACTACCCGGCGGGCTTGCGCGCCACGGTCATCGCGAGCCTGCACCTGCCGGAGGCGATCACGGATGGCGAGCTCATCAGCGCGCTGACTCTGTACGCGATCGCGAATCCCCACGCCGTCATCTGGGCGGGAGACGGCCTCTCGATGAAGCACTGGGGCCTCTTGGATCCACCTCGGCTGACGATCGACGGGCGGAGCGAGGATCCGGCGATTCTCGAGGACGGCTGGCAGGTGCATTATCCGCCGCGGACGTTCGACGGCGCCATCGGAGAATGGCAGTGGCTGATCGCGCCAGATTTGTCGGGACTGCGGCAGCCCAGGGTCCTGTCGTACAAGTTCGGCATTCGCCTGCCGGGGGCCGCGGGGCGGACGATGGTCTGGATTCCCGATCCATCCGTCGCGGCGAGGACATCGGATGATCCGGTGACCGGCCGCGGCGCGTACAACAGCGTGATTAGCATCGCCCGCAGGAGCCGGCTCCACGGCTACGCCGCGGATTCCGGAGAAACGCTCGCGTTCGACCGGCTGACCGAAGCCGCTGCGGATCCCGGCGGCATCGTCAAGCAGGTGAATCTGGATGCGGAGGCGCCGCCGCCCGACGCCCTGGAGGCGGCGGGATACGACAACGCGATTCAGTGGCTGACGGATCACCTGGATGGATACCGCGGGCGAGGCTACCGGACGCTCCAGCTGGCCACGACGCTGATGCTGAGCGATCTGCCATGGCTGTCGGGATACGCGCCGGCGGCCTACGTGTCGCCGTACGGCAGGCCGGTTGATGTCCGGCAGCTCATGGCGAAGGCGGAGCAGCTCGGCATGGCCATCGATCTCGATTTCGTCGGCGGGCATACGAGTCCTCACGCGTGGCCGCTTCCCGCCGGCGCCTATCTGTGGACGCTGCAGGCTCCGGAGCTGATTCCCGTCTTCTCCTGGGGACGCCGGATCGATGATCAGCGGCCGGACGCGACGCTCTATCGCGTGTGGATCCTGAAGGCGCTGGGCGCGACCCGCGTCCGGGGCGATGTCGGCCATGCCTCCGGGGAATGGATGTGGCTCGAACTGGCGCGCCACGGGATCCGTCCGGCGGTGAATGAAGGCAACGATCCCAAGTACGCGCTGCCGTTCGAGGAGATCTATTACCAGGGCGCGCGACGGCAAATGAAAGTCCGGGACCGGATCAGCGGGGGATTGTCGGAGGACGTGTCGTACGATGAGTTGGCAGACGGCCTGCGCGGCGCCCTGGAGGCGCTCCACGAGATGAAGCCCGGCGCCCGGCTGCGCATGGTCTGGAACGGCCACGACATGAGCCAGCACACCGGCGGCACCGCCGTCTATGTCTCTGATCTTGATGAAGTCCAGCGTTCAACCAAGCTACGCGCCCTCTTCGCGGCCATGGTCATGCTGCATCTGACGTACCTCGATGAAACCAGCCTCATGGAATACTCACTCGATGACTGGGGGGTGCTCGAGCCGGTGCTCTTCATGTACGGCGGTGAGACGGACCGGGAGTACGCGCATTCGCGTGATGAGGCGTTCAAGGCGCTTCACGATGAGTGGGTCGCGCTCGCGGCCCGTGTGCAACACGCCGGGCGGCCCGCCGGGCGGATCGACACCGGCGATCCCTTCGTGGCGGCCGTCGAAGTCACCGAGAACGGGCGCCGGACGCTGCTCGTCGGGAATCTATCGAGGTCCCCGCGTTCCATCAATGACCGCCTGCCGGAGGCCGTCGGATCGCTCGATCCGTATGAGGTCCGCTTCATCGAGGAGATTGATCCGGACGTCATTCCCCGGCGGCTTGCTGACCTCGAGCAGGCGCGAAGTCAGCGGGTTGCGGAAGAAGCCAGCTACTACAGCGATGATCCGAACCGGTCGTCCGCGATGGAGACGGAGCCTGCCAAGCCCGCGCTGGAAACGGCAACCGCGCCGGACGTGCTGGCGTTCGTGAAGCGCTACCCTCGCACAGTGCCGGTGATCGACGAGAACTTCCACTATTACCCGGCGCTGTTCGTCACGGTGCTGCAGGGGGGGCTTCTGCAGTTGTCCGGATACCGGCTGCTGCTTCAGCAGGCGATTGAGCGGCGCAATCATCACGAAGCGCAGGATATCCTGTGGACGATGCTCGACGCGAATCAGCTGACGACGGCAAGGGAGTTTCTGAAAGTGGTCAAATCGCTTGGAGCGCCGCCTGACATGGTCGATTCGCTGTGGGTGGATCTGCACGACATGCTGGACGCGACGACGGAATGGCCGAGAGGCGGATTGGCTCGCTTGGTCCTGGACAGGGAGGGGGCCGCCGGCCCATCCTCGCTCGATCTGGCTGTCAGCAGAGCGTTGCGAACTGTGCCAGGCCGGCGTGCGGATGCCGAGCTCCGGATCCGGCAACGTCTCGATGAGATCGACAGCCGGCGTTCCTCACTCGAGCCGCGTGATCGAGAGCTCATCGAGGAGCTCAGGGAAGATCTCGCGAATCATCCTCATGTGCTCAGCCTAGGTGCGTATGAGCAATTTGAAGCCGTCGTCTACCTGGGCGTGCGGAATGGGTTCATGTCGGAAGAGGACAGGGAATCGGTGCTGGCCCTCGCAGGGCTGCCGTATTGGATCGGGGAAATCCGGAGGAGGGTGAGGGATCCTGTGTTGGATGAGCAGGACCTCCGAGGCCGGCTGTTTGCCGGCTTGGACGTGGCGTTGCGCGGCGCCCCTCATGTCCTGCATCCGGAGGATCGCCAAGCGTTTGAAGAAGTGCTGGCGCTCAGCGTTGAGCGCAAGGTCATCAGCCCGGAAGTCCGCGACCTGCTGTTCGTGCATGCCGGACTGCCTGCATGGGCGCACATGGAGGCCTCGCCCGGCGCGGCGGTGACGCCCGGTTCGGTTCTGGACGGACTGATGGCGATCCTGGCGGCGGCCAGAGAACATCCGCATGTGCGGTTGACCGCCGAGGTCGTCTCGGCATTGTTACAGGAACGGGGCAGAGACCTCTCAGCAGGCGATGCGGCCGTTCTCCTCGACACGCTGGAATCGCTCAAGCTGATCGAGCGGTGGGGACAGGATCGGGAGGGGCCTGGAGACCAGCACGGCTTTTACTTGCGTACCTGGCTTATCCGGGGCATTCGGCGCCTGCCGATTGAAGCGCTTGAAGGGCAGCTCCTGAATCCGGCCGCAGCCGGCCGTGTGGCCGGTCTGGAAGCCTTGCAGCGCGCGCCGGAGCCGGCGTCGCAGACGCAAGAATGGGCGGCCGCCTACGCGACCGTGGACCGGCTGAAGGAGGCCTTCACGTACGCGGATCGATGGGAGAACTGGACCATTCCGGCCGATGGCCGCCCGGAAAGCGAGTTGCTCCGGCCGTTCCCGGACACGTCGCCAGGCTTGTCGATGACGGTGACGCCGGAAGAAGGCGGCATGGCGCGGACCGTGCCGGAGGACCAGGCCGATTTCGCCCGGGCGCACCCGGATGTGCGCCAGATCGTCGATGAGGCGGCGCTGAGCGAACGCGCGCGGGCCGATCTGGCAGGCGCGCAGGCGACATCCGGCGGATCGTCTGGCGCGCGGCCCGGCGACGATGCGCGCGCCGGAACGGGGGAGGGGGTCCTGCGAGAGCCCGGTCAACCGCGTCCCGACCCCCCGCCGCCAAGGCGACATCATCTTATGAGATCGCGAATTCTTGCCGCGATTCGCGCGCTGATCAGCGCGTGAGAGATGCCGCGGCAGCCTGTTCAGACGCACACCTCGCTCTGACCTCTTGACCGCTCCACGGGCGTCCGGTATACTAGCAAATAGTTAATATACTTAACTATTAACTTATTGAACAATATGCCGTCGCAGCCGCGCGCACAACTGACCGAGCTCCAGTCGCTCATCCGGGGTATCCAGGTGGGCTTTTCTTCCTTCTATGCGAAGGTCCTGGAGCCGCGCAAGGTGAGCCTGGCGCAATTCGCCGTGCTCATTTGCCTCGCGCAGGAGGAGCCCAGGAAGATGAGCGCGATCGCCCGGTCGCTTCACGTCAGCCTGCCGGCCGTGACGCATCTGGTGGACCGCCTGCAGCTGAAGCGGATGGTGGTGCGGCGGCCGGATCCTCGCGACCGCCGGGTCACCATGGTGGCGATGACCCCGTTGGGCCGGGCGCTCGTGGCGGACACGCAGGGCCGGACGGTGCGGATCCTGACGGCGGCGTTCTCGCGGCGACGGGCGGGGGAGCACCAGGCGATCCTCGAGTTCATGGCCGCGCTCCGTGACGGCCTCGAGCGCGAAATCACCCGGACGGAATCCGATGCCTAGCCCCCGATTCGGGGACATTCCTCGCAACATGTTCCGGCAGAAGCGGGTAGCTGGAAAATACCCCACGTGCCACGCCATCAGGGAAATCTGCTCGACGAGCCGCAATCGAACATCCAGGCGGCGCATGGGGGGGGGTCTCGATCAGCATCAGGCCCGTCGTGTGTTGCAAGGAATATCCCCATGGTTGGTGGTGATGGTGGCGTGCGGGGCAGTGTGGGCAGAGCAGCCGGCGGTGCCGGAGGAATTCACGGTCGATGACGTGAGCCGGCTGGCGCTGGCGCGTAACCTCAACGTCAGCGTGCTTCGAATCGACCGCGACATCCGCCGGGAGGACATCCGCATCGCCCGGTCGCCGTACGACACCACGCTCAGCGTCCTCGGCGAATACGAGATCGACGAGACCCAGCCCTCCAGCACGATCTTCGGCTCCCGGACGGTCCACGGGGCGCTCCGGACGACGATTGAGCAGCTGCTGCCAATGGGGACGCGGCTCGCCCTGACCCATTCGGCCTCGCGGGAATCCACCCAAAGCCCCTTCTCCTCCTTGAGCCGTTATTACGAGGGTTCAGGCGGCGTCTCCGTCACCCAGCCGGTTTTCCGCAACGCGTTCGGGCTCATCGACCGGGGGCAATTGAAGCTCGTGAAGCTGGATGTGGCGCGGTTTGATTTCGCGACGCAGGACCGGATCGAGGCAGAGGTGTTCGGCGCGCGGCAGGAGTACTGGGAGTTGGTGTTCGCCGACCAGGATCTCGCGGCAAAACGAGGGGCGCTCAGCCAGGCGGAGGACTTCCTGCGCGCGATGCGGGAGAAGCGGGTCCTGGGCCTGGCCGAGGAGCAGGACGTGCTCGCTGCGGAGGCCAACGTCCGGCTCCGCGTCCTGGACGTGCTCGAAGCGGAAACCGCGCTGGAGGGCAGCCGGGATCGGCTGCGGACGCTGCTGGACCTGCCGGAAGGCCTGGCGGCAGCGCCGGCGGACCAGCCGGTCTTCGAAGAGATAGCCGTCTCGGTGGAGGAGAGTCTCGCGCGGGCGCTGGTCAACCGGAGAGACCTGCGCCAGCTGGCGCTGGAGACCGATCGGGCGGATCTCGAGACCATCCTGGCGCGGTCGGGATTGCAGCCCCAGCTCGACCTGGAAGCCGCGTACCGTTCGAACGGCCTGGACCGCGAGCTCTTCGACGCCCAGGGGAAGATCGGCGGAGGCAATCATCCGACCACGTTCGCCGGCTTCACCTTCAGCGTACCGCTGGAGAACCGGAAGGCGAAGGCGCAATACCGCCAGGCGAAGCTCCAGGAGCGGCGCGTGGAGCTGCTGGAGCGCGAACTCCGGCTCCGGATCGAGCAGGAAATCCGCGATGCGGTCCGGGCACTCAGGCTTGCGGCGGAGCGCGTCCGGCAGACGCGCGAGGTCGCGGCGCTCCAGCAGCGCAAACTCACGCAGGAAAGCCGAGCCTTCCGCCTCGGCCGGTCCGATTCCAGAACCGTCATCGACTATCAGGAAGACGTCATCGACTCGGACGCCGCCCTCGCCCGCGCGCTGGTCGGCTATCGCCTGGCGCAGGACACGCTGTGGCGCGCGGAGCACCGTCTCATGGAAGCCGCAGGCCTTTTCGACGCCGACATCGCGGCGCAGGCGGAATAGCCGCATGAGCCCGCAGCGCCTCCGCGCATGAATATCGCCAGGTTTTCCGTTGAGCGCTCGCTTGCGGTCAATCTGCTCTCCGTGCTGATCGTGGCGGGCGGGCTGGTCATGGGCCTGCAGCTGCCGCGGGAAGCGTTCCCGAACGTCGACTACGGCTACGTGTCCATCACGACCGCCTATCCGGGCTCGACCCCGAAGGAGGTCGAGAAGCTCGTCACGATCCCCCTCGAGGACGAACTCCGCGACGTGGACGGGGTGGACGAGGTCACCTCGATTTCGCTCGAGGGCCTTTCCATGATCATGGTCAAACTCGACGTCGATGCGGCGGACACCAACCGGATCCTCACGGACATCCAGCGCGCGGCCGACCGCGCGGGCGATTTGCCGGAGGAGGCCGACGATCCCATCGTCGATGAGATCAACACGCACGACGAACCCATCCTAATCGTGTCCCTCGCGGGCGAAGACCTGTGGGAGGTCCGCCGGCTGACGGAAGAGCTGGAGGATCTGATCGAAGAGGTGCCCGGCGTCGCGCGCGCCGACAAGATCGGCTGGAAGGACACGGAGATCTGGGTGGACGTCGAGCCCGAGAAGCTCGCGGCGTACCACGTGTCGTTCGGGGAGGTGGCGCGGGCGCTTGCCGCGCGCAACGCCAACGTCCCCGGCGGCAAAGTCTACGTGGACGGCACCCAGCACGTGGTGCGGACCCTCGGGGAATTCGCGACGCCCGAGGAGATCGCGCAGGTCATCATCCGCTCGAACGACCAGGGGCACGCGCTGCGGGTACGCGACGTCGCCGAGGTCCATTTCGCGCTTGAAGAAGGGGACCGGCTGGACAAGACGAACGGCCGCATGGCGATGAACCTCATGATCGTGAAGAAAGACGGCGTCGACACGCTCCGGCTCGTCAAGCGGCTCACCGAGGAGATCGACCGCTTCGAGGCCCGGGTTCCGTCGGACGTCACCGTGACGCAGATCGAGGATCTGGCCCTCAAATACGTCCGCCGCCGGCTCGGCATTCTGGTCAACAACGGCCTGATCGGATCGGTGCTGCTCGCGGCGGTGCTGTTTCTCTTCCTGGGCTGGCGGGTCGCGCTGCTGACGGCGTTCGGCATCCCGATCTCGTTCTGCATCGCGGCGATCTACATGCGCTCAGCCGGCGTGACGATCAACCTCATCGCCATGTTCGGCCTGATCATGGTCCTGGGCATGCTGGTGGACGACGCGATCGTCGTCTCGGAGAACGCCTACCGGTATATCGAGCGGGGCATGCCGCCGCGCGAGGCCGCGGTCCGCGGAACCTCTGAGGTGATCAGCGCGGTCACCGCGACCATTCTCACCACCGTGCTGTTTTTCGGTTCGCTGCTGTTCATGACCGGCATCATGGGCAAGTTCATCTGGGTGATCCCCGCCGTCGTGATCACAGCGCTGCTCGGCTCGCTGTTCGAGGCCGCCGTGATCCTTCCTGCACATATCGCGGACTTCGCGGGCCGGGGGCAGACGGTGGGGAGCCGGTTGGAGCACAGCCGGTGGTTCCGCAATCTGCGCGGCTGGTACATGCGGATGCTCAAGCGGGCCATCCGGAGGCGGTGGCTGGTGTTCGCGGCGGCCATGGCGGTGTTCGTCGGCTCGCTGGCCGCGGCGGCGGCCGGGATGACACTGGTGCTGTTTCCTTCTCAGGGCGTGGAGCTGTTCTTCATCCGGGCCGAGGCCCCTGCGGGGACGTCGCTGCAAGGGGTCGAGGAACGGTTCCGTCCCGTCGAGCGCGCCGTGGCGGCATTGCCGGATCGCGAGCTGGAGCACTTCATCACCACCATCGGGATGATCCAGGATACGCCGGGGGATCCGCAGCAGCGCCGCGGGACCAATCTGGGACAGATCCAGGTGTTCCTCACGTCGGCTTCAAAGCGCGACCGGGAGGCGGAGGACATCATCGAGCAGCTTCGGGAAGACGTCGGCACGGTGGAGGGCCTGGACGTCACCTTTGAGTCGATCCGAACCGGTCCGCCGGTCGGCAAGCCCATCGAGGCCCACATCCGCGGAGCGGAGTTCGACGCGCTGGAGCGGATCGCGGAGGAGATGAAGGCGTTCTTGGAGGGCATCCCGGGCGTGCGTGACGTCCGGGACAATTTCGAACCGGGCAAGCCCGAATTCCGGGTGCTGGTGGACGAAGAGGCGGCCCGGCGCGCCCGCATCAATGTCGCGGACATCGGACGGGCCGTCCGGTTCGCGTTCGAGGGCATCGCGGCCACATCGATCAAGCAGACGGACGAGGAAATCGACGTGCGGGTGCGGTTTCCCGAATCCGCCCGCGAGAATCCGGCGGCGATGCGGCGCGTGATGATCGAAAACGACGCGGGCGCCCTGATTCCGCTCGAGGCGGTGAGCCGGTTCGCCGAAGCGCCGGGGCTCTCCTCTATCAGCCGTCTCGATTTCAAGCGCTCGATCACCGTGTCGGCCACCGTGGACGAGCGCACGACGACCTCCTTCAAGGCGAACCGGCGGCTGATACAGCGGTTTTCGGACATCCCGGCGCGCGACCCGGGCTACACGGTCCGCTACGGCGGGGAGCAGGAAGAGACGATGACATCGCTGGCGAACTTCCGCCGGGCGTTTCTGCTGTCGCTGTTGGCCGGGTTCATCATCCTTGCCATCACGTTCAACTCCCTGAAGCATCCGGTGCTCGTGATGAGCGCGATCCCGTTCGGCTTGGTCGGCGTGATTTGGGCGTTCATCCTGCACGGCCTGCCGGTGAGCTTCATGATGATTCTGGGAACGATCGGACTGAGCGGGGTCGTGCTCAACGATGCCATCGTGCTGGTCAGCTTCATCCTGCAGGAGCGGCGGGTGAACCGGTCGCTCCTGCGCGCGGTCATCGGGGCGGGCCGATTGCGCCTGCGCCCGGTCCTGATGACGACCGTCACGACCATCGTGGGGCTCGCTCCGGTCGCGTACGGGATCGGGGGGCTCGACCCGTTTCTGCGGCCTGCGGCGCTGGCGATGACCTGGGGGCTGGCGTTCGCCACGGTGCTGACGCTGATTCTGATTCCGTGCCTGTATGTGATGGAGACCGATGTGGACCGGTGGGTGCGGCGCTGGCGAAACCGGCGCATCCCGCGCGCCGGCGCCGAATTGGGGACGCGCTAGCTCACTGCCACGCTTGTCAAGACATGCTTGAACACCATAGAATACGCCAACGCATGCCGACGCGCACACACCCTCAACGTCGTCTGCTGGCCTGGATCGAGCGCGAAGTCCGCGGTTGCCGCCGGACGGCGCTGCGGTACGCGCGTTCAGGGTCGCTGCGCGTCGCGCGCAAGGCCGACGGTTCGCCGGTCACCGCCGCGGACCGCGCCGTCGAGGAGCGGCTGCGGCGCGCGATCGCGCGCGCCTGCCCGGGGGAGCGGATCCTCGGAGAGGAGTACGGCGAGTCCGGCCGCCCGGGAGCGGCCTACTGGACGATTGATCCCATCGACGGCACCCGGGCTTTTTCGCGCGGACTGCCGACCTGGGCGATCATGGTCGGCCGCGTGGAGCGCGGGCGCCCGGTGCTCGGCGTGTGCGACTTTCCCGAACTGAACACCACCATGGCCGCGGCCCGCGGCCTCGGGGCGCGCGAGCGCCTGGGGTCCGGCGCGCCGAGCCGGTTTCCGAGGAGGCGGCGGGCGCCGGCGCTGCGCGACGCCGTCATCTTTCACGGCGGATGGCGCTGGTGGGAGCGGACCCCGTACGCGAGGGGATTTACCGCGCTCGTCCGGGCGTGCTTTCTCGAGCGGGCGTTCGGCGACTGCTACGGCTATCTCTGGCTCCTCCGCGGCCGGGCGGACGCCGTCGTCGATTACGGCGTCAAGCCCTGGGATCTGGTCCCGCTTGCCGCGCTCGCGGATGAAGCGGGCCTGGCGGTGACGGACTGCGCCGGACGCCGGAGCTTCTCCGGGCCGGAGACCGTCATGGCCCCGCCCGACTTCGCCCGGACCATCTGCCGCATGTTTCGCCGATCACACGGAACCGCACGGCGCTGATGGGCTCGTCGAGCTTCACCGTGCCCCGCGGGTTTCTCTGGGCCGCCGCCACCTCCGCGCATCAGGTCGAAGGCGGCAACATCCACAGCGACTGGTGGGCGTGGGAACAGGCGGGCCGGGTGGCGGAGCCCTCGGGCGCCGCGTGCGAGCACTATCAGCGCTATGCTCAGGATTTCGACCTGGCCGCCTCGCTCGGGCATACCGCCCATCGCTTCTCGATCGAATGGAGCCGTCTGGAGCCGTCGGAGGGGGCCTGGGACGACCAAGCCCTCGCGCACTACGTGGACGTGGTCCGCGCCCTCCGGGCCCGCGGTCTGGAGCCGCTGGTGACGCTGCACCACTTCACGACGCCGCAGTGGCTCGTGGCGGAGGGCGGGTGGGCGGCGCCGAAATCGGTGGAGGCCTTCCTCCGGTATGCCGGACGGGTGGCCGGAGCGCTGCGGGGTCTCGTCAAGTTTTGGATCACCATCAACGAGCCGATGGTGTACGTCAACATGCACTATGTGGAAGGCGTCGGTCCTCCCGGCGCGCACAGCCTGCGGGATGCCTTGCGCGTCACCGAGCACCTCATCCGGGCGCATGCGGGGGCGTACCGGATCCTGCATGAGGCTTCCGGCGCCGGCGATGCGCGCGTGAGCATCGCCAAGCACGCGCCGGTGTTCGTGCCGTGCCGGCGATGGCATCCGGGCGACCTCGCGGCGACGGCCGTGACCGACCGCGTCTTCAACGGGGCCATGCTGGAGGCGCTCACGACCGGCCGGTGGTCGGTCCCCGGCGTCGCGGCGTTCACGGTGCCCGACGCCGCCGGCACGCTGGACTTCCTGGGCATCAACTTTTACGGCCGCCAGTTCATCCGCCTGGGGCGGGGGAACGCGGGATGGAAGGGATGCGGCTGCGACCTGGGGCATCATCCGAGGGAGGTCCCCGAACGCACCTCGATGGGCTGGGACGTCCATCCGGACTCGTTCACCCGGACGCTGCTGCGCTGGCGGCGGCTGAAGCTGCCCATCATCGTCACCGAAAACGGGACGACGATGGCGGACGACGCCGACCGGTGGCGCTTCATCCTCCGCCATCTGCAGGCCGCCGCCCGGGCGATGGAGCAGGGCGCGGACATCATCGGCTTCTGCGTCTGGTCGCTGCTCGACAACTTCGAGTGGGCGCAGGGCTACGGCCCGCGGTTCGGCGTCATCGAGGTGGACTATCAGACCCAGGCCCGGCGCGTCCGCGACAGCGCCCGTCGCTACGCCGACGTCTGCCGTTCCAACGCTATTCCCCTCGACGTGGTGTAATGTGCCATGTGTAATGGGACGATGTGTTCATTACACATTACACATCGAACATGACACATGTTCAATCGATGAAGGCACTGGTGCTCGGGGCGACGGGCCACATCGGCGCGCACATCGTCCGGGCGCTGCTCGCCGAAGGGCACGAGGTCCGCGCGGCCTTCCGTAAACCCGCCTATCTTGAAGTCCTGGACGAGCTGCCCGTCGAGCGCGTCCGGGTGGATCTGGACTCGCTCGAGGGGCTCCGGGAGGCCTCGGAGGGACGCGCGTGGGTGTTCCACGCGGCCGCGTACTATCCGCGTCCGACCGAACTCCGCGACGGGGCCATCGCGCGGGGCACCGAGTCCGCGCGGCGGGTGCTGGAGTCCATCGGGCGCGCCGGACCCGCCAAGGTCGTGTTCACCAGCAGCGCGGCGACGCTGCGCCGCGCGGAGGGGCGGCCCGTCACGGAGCGGGACGCCGAGGCGTGGCCGCCGCCGCCGTCGCGATCGGTCTACGCGGCGGTCAAGATCGCGATGGAGCGGGAAGCGCTCAATGCGCAGGCGCGCGGGCTGCCGGTCGTGGTGACGAATCCCAGCGTCTGCCTCGGGGAGTACGACGCGCACGAGTTCTCCGGCCGCGCGGCGCTCGTGTTCGCCCGCGGCCGCATGCCGTTCTACCTGGCGCACATGTTCAATGCGGTGTATACGGGCGATGTCGGGCTGGGGCACGTGCGGGCGGCCGAGCGCGGCCGCCCCGGAGCCCGCCATCTCCTGGCGGCGCACGACGTGACCGTCAAACATTTCGCGGACCTCGTGGCCCGTGCGGCGGGCGTCGCGGCGCCCCGGTGGCGGGTGCCGCAGCCGGTGGTGAACGCGGCGGCGCTGGCGACGGGGGCGTGGGCCCGGCTGACGCGTACCGAGCCGTTGATTCCGATGGAGCTTGTCCAATACGCCCGGATGGATCAGCGCCTGGACGCAAGCGACTCGGCCCGGGAGCTGGGGCTTGAGTGGACCCCACTCGAAGAGGCCATCCGCCGCACCCTCGCGTGGTTCCGGGAACACGGCCGCCTCCGCTAGTGCACAGTCCACAGCCGCCGTTCGTCATTTGTCGGGCATCATCAGAAGAAGATAGAAGATGGAAGGTGGAAGGTGGAAGGTGGAAGGTGGAAGGTGGAAGGTGGAAGCTGGAAGCTGGAAGCTGGAAGATAGAAGATAACCATTCTACCTTCTACCTTCTACCTTCTTCCTTCTTCCTTCCACCTTCTACCTTCTACCTTCCATCTTTTCTACCATCCACCATCTACCATCCACCATCTCCCGCAGCGATGAGATTATGAGATAATGAACCGGTGATGACGATGCCTCCTGACACGCAACGGCAAGCGCTGAGCCGGTTCGCGGTCGCAATCGCGGGCGGGCTGGTCGTGCTGGTCCTAGGCGCGACGGTCTGGGCGCAGGCGGACGCCGGTGGGGCCGGGGCTGCTCCGGCATCGCATTGGCTCGCGGATGTAGTGGAGCGAAACGGGATCTGGCTCGGGCTGCTCGCGGTGTTGCTGGGCGGCTTGGCGCTCAACCTCACCCCCTGCGTGTATCCGATGATCCCGGTGACGCTCGCGTTCTTCAGCGGTCAGGCCGCCGGCGGCACGCTCCGCACGCTCAGGCTCGCCCTCCTGTATGTGTGCGGCATCTCGCTCAGCTACGCGGTGCTGGGCCTGTTCGCGGCGAAGACCGGGGCGCTGCTCGGGTCGTGGCTGCAGCAGCCGGCCGTGGTGCTCACGGTGTCCGCGGTCATTTGCGCCCTGGCACTGAGCATGTTCGGATTCTATGAGCTTCGTCCGCCGGCCGCCGTGGCCCGGCTGCTCGGCCAGGCTCCCGCGGGGCTCCTGGGCGCGTTTGTCATGGGACTCGTGGTGGGTCTCGTGGCGGCGCCGTGCGTCGGGCCGTTCATCCTGGGTCTGCTGCTCGTCATCGGGAAGCTGGGCAGCGCGTGGCTCGGGTTCGCGCTGCTATTCACGCTCGGCGTCGGGATGGGCTTGCCGTACCTCTTCCTGGCGCTGGCCGCCGACCGCGTGGGACATCTGCCGCGCAGCGGCGCCTGGCTCGTCTGGATCAAGCAGGCGCTCGGCTTCGTGCTGCTGGGGCTGGCGCTCTACTTCGTGCGGTCGCTGCTGTCACCGTGGCTGCTGACAGGCGCGTCGGTGGCGCTGCTTCTGGCCGCGGCCGTCTACCTCGGATGGCTCGCGCGTCCGGCTCCGGCCTCCCGGCCGTTCCGGCTCTTCCGGTGGGGGGCGGCCCTGGTCCTGCTCGCCGCCGCCGTCGGGACGGCGTGGCCGCGGCCCGCGCCGGTTGCGTCGAACTGGACCCCCTACACGGAGGCAGCCTTCGAGCGCGCCAGAGCCGAGCGCCGGCCGGTCATCATCGACATCTACGCCGACTGGTGCATCCCGTGCGTCGAATTGGACCACGCGACGTTCCGCCATCCGGACGTCGTGCGCGCGCTCGAGCACGCGGCGACGTTCCGCGTGGACGCAACGCGTGAGGTGTCTCCGGACGCGGAGCGGCTGCTGGAGCGCTACGACGTGATCGGCGTGCCGACGGTGCTCCTGATCGGGCCCGACGGCGAAGAGCGGGCGGAACTTCGCCTCATGGGGTTCGAGCCTCCTCAGGCGTTCCTCGAGCGGCTGAAGCGCATCCTGTAGCGCCGGAGCGGACCCATGGCGGTTCACACGCACCAGCGGAAAGCGGACAGCGGCCGGACGGCGCTGGTCGTGGCGTTCCTCGCGACGCTGGCGATGATGGCCATCGAGTGGGTGGCGGGGCTGCTGAGCGGGAGCCTCGCGCTCATCGCCGACGCGGGGCATATGCTCACCGACTCCTCCGCGCTCGCGCTCAGCCTGTTCGCCTCCTGGATTGTCGCGCGTCCGGTGACGCCTGAGAAAACCTACGGCTACTACCGGACCGAGATCCTCGCTGCCCTGGTCAACGGCGTCGCGCTGTGGCTGCTGGTGATCTGGATCGTGGTGAACGCCGTGCAGCGGCTCGCCGCGCCGCCGGTGGTGGACAGCGGACCGATGATCGTCGTGGCCGCGTTCGGACTGGCGGTGAACCTCATCGTCGGCTGGCGGCTCGCCAAAGCGGGCCGCAGCAATCTCAACATCCAGGGAGCCTGGCTCAACGTCATGAGCGACGCGCTGGGGTCGCTGGGCGTCATCGTGGCCGGGGTGTTGGTCCGGCTGTACGGGTGGCACGCGGCCGACGCCATCGCGAGCATGCTCATCAGCGTGCTGATCGCCGCGAGCTCATGGCAGCTGGTCACCCGATCGGTCAACGTGCTCTTGGAGGGCACGCCCGCCCATCTGGACACCCGGGAAGTCATCCGGGCAATCCGGGCCGTGCCGGGAGTGCGGGACGTCCACGATGTGCACCTGTGGACGATCACGACGGGCCTGGAAGCCATGAGCGGCCACGTCCTGGTCGAGGATATCGGCAGGAGCGCGGCGACGCTCGAAGAGCTGAACCGCGTGCTCTCGGAACGGTTCGGCATCGCCCACACGACGTTCCAGCTGGAGCCGCCCGGTTAGCCGTCATCCGGGGCACGGCGTGGAGATTACCATGAGAAGGTGGAAGGTGGAATATATCTACCCTCTACCCTCTACCCTCTACCCTCTACCCTCTACCCTCTACCCTCCTTCTATCCTCCAGTTCAACGATTACACGACGCGCCCCATACCCCGTGCCCCGCGCCCCGTTCTGGGGTCCCGCTTGAAGGAGGCGGGTGAGTTTGCTACACTACACGTGCGTTGCTTGTCGTCCGCGTGGACGGATCGAAAGACAAGCAGCGGGGTCGGCGCACACACGGCACGCTGGAGGCACAGGCATGGGAGTCGTTCGTTGGGGAATTGCGTTGGCAGGAATCGGAATGCTCGCCGGATGCGGGGGCACGCAGAGTTCGGTGTCGGCACAGCGGCTGCAGTCGAGGATCGGGCTGCTCGAGCAGCGCGTCGCCCAGCTTGAGCGGACGGGCTATACGCCGGATACGTCCGCGCCGGCGATGATCGACGTGAACGTGCCCGTGATCGAGACGGAACCGGCCGCGCCGGCCAAGCCCTCGGGTAAGGCCAGCACGACCAGCATCCAGCAGGCGCTGAAGAACGCCGGGTTCTACCAGGGGTCCGTGGATGGGAAGATGGGTCCGATGACCCGCTCGGCCATCCGGGAGTTCCAGCGCGTGCACGGGCTGCAGGTGGACGGCGTGGCCGGTCCCAAGACCTGGGAAAAACTCCAGACCTATCTCAACCTCTCCTCCGGCGGCGTCGCGTCGGAGTCCATGAAGTAACGCGCGCCACGCGCGTCCGGCAGTCGGCCCCGCCTCGGCGCGGGGCTCCCGTGCCGGACGCCGCTGCGATGCCGGCCACCCTCCAGCTTCATCCCGGCCGATTAGCCGGCGCTCTCACGACGGGGCTCACGCGCCTCGCCGAGGCGCGCGTGTTCGACCGGATCTGGCTTCAGGATCCGGCGCTCTGGTCCGATGCTCCGGACGTGCAGGACCGGATCCGCCGCCGGCTCGGCTGGGTGCGCATCCCGCACGCGATGAGCGGACGGCCCGTCCGGGAACTGGCCGAATGGGCCCGGAGCCTGCGCGAGCTCGGACTGACGCACGCCGTGCTGCTCGGGATGGGCGGCAGCAGCCTCTTCGCGGACGTCGCCGTCCGCATTTTCGGCCCGCGCGCCGAGGCCCTGGCGCTCACCGTGCTCGACACGACCGATCCCGCCGCCATTCTCGCCGCGCGTGAGCGCCTGCCGCTCGCCGACACACTGGCCATCGTGTCCAGCAAGTCAGGCACGACCGCCGAAACGAACGCCCTGTGGCGGTACTTCGAGGCGGCGTTCCGCGAGTCGGGAGCGCGCCCCGGCGTGCACTGCGCCATCGTGACGGACTCGGGCACGCCGCTCGAGCAATTGGCGAGGACGCTGCCGGCCCGGCGGGCGTACACGCTCGATGCGGCGACGGGACAGGACATCGGCGGACGGTATTCCGCGCTGTCCTATTTCGGCCTCGTCCCCTCGGCGCTCATGGGTTTGAACGTCGAGCGGCTGATCGCCTCGGGGCAGCGCGCGGGCGCCGCCTGCGGCCCCCGCGTCGCCCTCGAGGCCAATCCCGCGGCGGCGCTCGGCGCGCTCATGGCCGAGGGCGCGCGCGCCGGCCGCAACAAGATCACATTCCTGCCGTCGCCGGACCTCGAGGCGTTCGGCACGTGGGCCGAGCAGCTCATCGCCGAGAGCACCGGGAAGGGCGGGCAGGGCGTCGTCCCGGTGGTCGGGGAGTCTCGCAGAGATCCGGGCGCGTACGGAGAAGACCGCCTGCTCATCGAGCTGCAGCTGGCGGGACGCATCGATCCTGAGCTGCGCCGCGCGACGGACTCCTACATCGCCGCGGGGCATCCGGTCGTCAGGATCGAGTGGGAAGACCGCTACGACCTCGGCGGGGAGGCGTTCACGTGGTGTCTGGCCACGGCGGCCGCCGGCGCGCTGCTCGGCGTGAACCCGTTCGATGAACCCGACGTGAACGCCACGAAGCTGCACACGAGCGGCGTCCTGAGCCGGTACGAGCGGGACGGGCGGCTGGAGTCGCCGGCCCCGCTCCTGGCTCACGGCGACCTCGCCGTGTACGGCACGGGCGCGTCCGGCGCGACGTCGCTCGCAGGCCTGCTCGGCTCGTTCCTGCGGCAAATCCGGTCCGGGGATTATCTGGCCCTCCTGTCGTTTCTGCCGCAGACCGCCTCCGTGTCGGCGGCCGTCCGGAGCCTCGCGGACCGGCTCGGATCTCGCCTCGGCGTGGCGGCGTTCGTGCAGACCGGGCCGCGCTACCTGCACTCGACGGGGCAGCTCCACAAAGGCGGACCCGAGGCGGGCGTGTTTCTGGAATTGACCGGCGACGACCCGAGCGACCTCCCGATTCCCGGCGCGCGTTACTCCTTCGGCGTCCTCAAGCAGGCCCAGGCCTTCGGCGATTTCGAAGCGCTGCGTCAGCGCGGCCGGCGGCTATTGCGCGTGCATCTCTCCGGCGATCCGGACGCGGCCCTCGCCCGGCTCGCGCGGGCGCTCGAGGACGCACTGGCGCCCGCCAAGCCCGCCCGCCGCCGCTGACCCGCGCCCCGGGACACGAGACGGCAACCCGTGACACGTGCGGAGCGGAGAGCGATGAGCGCGAAGTGATGGCCCAGCGCGACCATTCGTGCATCTGGTCACGCTTTCGTTGTCGAGGTGATGAACCCGGTTCGATGCACACACGTCACCCATCGTCACGGGACACGGCCAGTTCCGCACTCCGAACTCCGACTATGTTATCAGCTCCCATCCACCGTCTGCCGCGCGCCTCACCGTGATGCGGATCTGCTCGCTCGTTCCCAGCGCAACGGAAATTCTCTTCGCGCTCGGGCTCGGCGATCAAGTGGTCGCCGTGACCCATGCCTGCGATGTCCCCGTGGAGGCGGCCTCGCGTCCCCGGGTGCTTCGCTCACGCCTGGACCCCGAGGCCGAAGGCGGCGCGCTCGATGCCGAGGTGCGGCGGGCCAGAGGGGCGGGGGAGAGCCTGTACGACGTCGATGAGTCCGGTCTGCGGGCGGCGGCGCCCGAGGTCGTGTTCGCGCAGGATCTCTGCGAGGTGTGCGCCGTGAGCGCCGCGGATGCGGCGCGGGTGGTCGCGCGGCTGCCGGGCCCGCCCGCGCTCGTCCCGCTGCATCCCCACAGGCTCCAGGAGTGTTTGGGGGATATCCGCACGATCGGACAGGCGACCGGCCGGATGGAAGCCGCGGAAGCGCTGATCGAGTCGCTGTCGATTCGCATCGACTGCCTGCGTGCAATGACGCATCGCGCTCGGCCGCGGCCCCGCGTGGTCTGCCTGGAGTGGCTTGACCCGCTCATGATCTCCGGGCATTGGATTCCCGAGCTGATCGCGCTGGCAGGAGGCGACGACGTTCTGGGATCGCCGGGCGCGGCTTCGCGGCGCGTGGAGCCCGAGGAGGTGTCGGCGGCCGATCCCGATGTCGTGCTCATCATGCCCTGCGGGATGCGCCCGGACCGGGCCGGCCGCGAGCTCGACCGCCTGGCCGGATCGCCGTGGTGGAGCGCGCTGCGGGCCGCGCGCGCGGGGCGGACCTATCTGATGGACGGGCCCGGTTACCTTCAGCGGTCGGGGCCGCGGATCATCGACGGGGCCGAAATGCTCGGGGGCCTGTTTCATCCGGGCGTCTTCCGCCGTCCGGCGCCGCCAGGCGCCGTTGTCCGCGTTGCGCCCCGCCGCGCCGCGGAGCGCGACGGTGGTTGACGCTCCGCTTGCGCTCGTCGGCGGAACGCGTTACCATACCATGACCTGGGACAGGCATGTTCGCCGGAACAGGAGTCGTGATGTGCTGGGAACGACTGATTGACGCCGAACACCCCGCTCGTCGGGACGCGGCGCGCAGGACGCCGGACGCGCCGGTCGAGGCGCCCCGGCCCGAATCCGTGCCATCCGGCGCCGCCGAACCCGCGCCGGAGCCCGTGCCGGCCGCGTGTCCTGACCGATAACGCGGCGCGACCATCGCTTCGATGACGTCGAGCTACCTCCAGCCATACGTGTTCATCGCCCTGCTCGCCGGGACCGCGCTCGTCATGGCGGTGCTCCCGCTCATGCTGGCCCGCCTCGTCGCTCCCCGAAAGCCCGGGCCGTCGAAGCGCGCCGCCTACGAATGCGGGATGGAACCCTCAGGCGATTCGTGGATCCCATTCAGAATCGAATACTACGTGTACGCGCTCTTGTTCGTGGTCTTCGATGTCGAAATCGCGTTTATGCTCCCCTGGGCGCTGATCTGGCGCGGGATGGGACTGATCGCGCTCGTCGAGATGGGGCTCTTCATCCTCATCCTCGCCATCGGGCTCGCGTACGCGTGGCGCAAAGGCGTCCTCGAATGGAAGTAAGCAAGCCAAATTTGGTGCATGCGGGCCAGTCCCCCGAGGGACACCCTGCCGTTTTTATAGCAGGGTGTCCTGAGGGGGGCTGGGCCGCTCGTGATGAGGGGGCGCGAGGCCGCTCGTGACCAATGGCTGACGACGGGCTGAAGAGCGAGCTCCAGAAGCAGGGCGTCTTCGTGACGACCTGGGATGATCTCGTGAACTGGGGCAGGAGCAACTCGATCTGGCCGCTGCAGTTCGGCCTCGCGTGCTGCGCGATCGAGATGATCGCCTCCGCGGCCTCGCGGTACGACATCGCCAGATTCGGATCGGAGATCTTCCGCGCCTCGCCCCGCCAGGCGGACCTCATGATCGTGGCCGGCACGGTGACCAAGAAGATGGCCCCGCAGGTCGTCCGGCTCTACAACCAGATGGCGGAGCCGAAGTACGTCATCTCCATGGGCGCCTGCGCGACTTCCGGCGGTCCGTTCCACCGTGGCTACAACGTGCTGAAGGGGATCGACCGGTATATCCCGGTGGACGTCTACATTCCGGGATGCCCGCCGACGCCGCAGGCGCTTCTCGACGGCCTCCAGCGGCTCCAGGAGCGCATCCGCAGCCGCCCGATGGGCCGGGTGATGGACGAGAAACGCGGCGAATACCCGGTGCCGGAGTTCGGGCCCCGGGGCCTTGAACCGCGCTACACGCCCCAGGTCTGGCAGCCGCCGGCGAGCCATCCGTTCGATTACCAGCGCGCCGCGCGTCCCGAGGGCGGCTCCGGCGGAGGCGCCGCATGAGCGCGCCCGCGCCGGAGGAGCTCAAGGCGTTCCTGGAGCAGCAGCTCCCGGGCGTGACGCTGAGTCAGGATGCGCTCGCGCTGGCCGTGCTCCCGCGGGATCTGGCGGATGTCTGCCGCGTCCTGAAGGACACCGAGCGGTTCCGCTTCGATTACCTCTCCAATCTCACCGCCGTCGATTATCCCCCCGACTCGATCGTGGTCGTCTACCACCTGTACTCCATGCACCACCGTCACGGCCCGCTGGCGCTGAAGGTGACGCTGCCCAGGAGCGCGCCCGCCGTGGCCTCCGTGACGCCGATCTGGCGCGCCGCGGAATTCCAGGAGCGCGAGGTGTACGACCTCTACGGCGTGACCTTCGAGGGGCACCCCGATTTGCGCCGCATTTTGATGTGGGACGGATTCGACGGGCACCCGATGCGCAAAGACTACGTGCCGGAAGACCAGAACGCCTGATGATCGCCTCCGAGCAGCTCCTGGAAATCAACCTCGGGCCGCAGCACCCCTCGACCCACGGCGTGTTCCGCATGGTCGCGACGCTGGACGGGGAGACGATCGTGAAGCTCAAGCCCGTCTTCGGGTATCTCCACCGCAACCACGAGCAGATTGCGGAGCAGATCACCTACATCGCGAGCTTTCCGTTCACGGACCGCCTGGATTACTTCAACGCGATGTCGAACAACTTCGGCCTCGCGCTGGCCATCGAGCGGCTGGCAGGGATCCCGGTGTCCGAGCGGGGCGAGGCGCTGCGCGTCATCATGGCGGAGCTCACCCGGCTGGTGAACCACTCGGCCGTGACCGGATTCCTCCTCAACGACATGGGGGCGTTCGGCACGCCGCTCCTGTACGCGTTCCGCGAGCGCGAGCGCATCCTGGACCTGTTCGAGTCGGCCAGCGGCTCGCGCATGATGTGCAATTACGTTCGTCCCGGCGGCGTGAGGGAGGACGTGCCCGACGGCTGGCTGGAGGAGGCCAAGCGGATCGTGGACGCGTTCCCGAGCTTCCTCGATCAATTCGAAGAGCTGCTCACCGACAACGAGATCATCCTCCAGCGCACGAAGAACGTCGGCGTCCTGCCGAAGGAGCTGGCGGTGAGCGCCGGCGTGACCGGTCCGATGCTGCGGGCCTCCGGCGTCGCCTACGACATCCGGAAGGTGGACGGATATTCGATCTACCCGCGGCTGTCGTTCAAGGTTCCCGTGGGCACGGCGGGGGACGTCTACGACCGCTATTACGTCCGGATTCTCGAGATGCGCGAGAGCGTCAAGCTGCTTCAGCAGCTGCTGGCCGGCGTGCCGGGAGGGCCCGCGATCAGCCCGAAGGGGCAGGCCCTCGTCAAGGCGCCGCGCACCTTCAAGCCTCCGAAGGGCGACGCCTACGGGCGGATCGAGGCGCCCAAGGGGGAGCTCGGATTCTTCCTCGTCAGCGACGGCAAGGCCCAGCCCTACCGCTATCACGTCCGCGCCCCCAGCTTCATCAATCTGACGGTGCTGGAGGACATGTGCCTGGGCCAGAAGGTGGCGGACGTCATCATCATCCTGGGCTCCATCGACATCGTGCTCGGAGAGGTGGACCGATGAGGCGGCTCATCGGCCTCGGCGTGGCGAAAGGCCTGCTGGCGACGCTCCGGGAGTTCCTCGGCACCTACGGGCCGGGGCGGCTGCTCCTCAAGGCGCTGGGGCAGGAGGGAACGAACGGGCTCACGACGCAGGAATACCCCGAGCGGCCCCAGCAGCACGCCGAGCGCTTCCGCTATTTCCCGTTCCTCGTGTACGACGGCTCGCCGGACAATCTCCGCTGCGTCGCCTGCAAGATCTGCGAGCAGGAATGCCCCCCCCAGTGCATCCACATCGTCATGCAGAAGGATGAGCAGGGGCGGGTGGCGAAGGCGCACGGCCGGACGTTCCCCGCCGAGTTCGACATCGACACGTCCATTTGCATGTCCTGCCGGATCTGCGTGGACGTGTGCCCGTTCGACGCGATCGAAATGGACAACCGCTACGAGTACGCGGGGCAGGACCGGTTCGGCCGGATGGTCTTCGACCGCGACGCGCTCCTGAGGTCCAATGAGTACTTCCGGACCATCAAGCCGACCGAAGCGGCGGGCGTGGACCGGCGCCTGGAGGCCAAGCAGAAGAAGGCCGCGCCCGCGCAGGGGTCCGCAGGTTCGGGGGACGGTTCATGAGCGGGACGCTCGATCAATTGTTCGTCGACGCCAGGGATGCGGTCCTGTCGCTTGCGGGCCGCGTCGCGCCGGATTCGGCGCTGCCCTGGATTTCGATGGGGCTCGCCGTCGGCGTGATCGCCGCCATCGCGCCGGTCATCATGATGTACCTCACGTGGCTCGAACGGAAACTCATCGCCCGGTTCCAAAACCGCATCGGCCCGAACCGGGTCGGCCGCTACGGGTTGAAGCAGCCGCTGGCGGACGGGCTCAAGATGCTCATCAAGGAGGACCTTGTGCCGGCGGGCGCGGATCCGCTGCTGCACCTGCTCGGGCCGGTTCTGGCGGTCGTGCCCGCGATCCTCCTGTTCGCGGTGATCCCGTTCGGCCGGAACATGGCGGGCGCCGACTTGCACGTGGGCCTCCTCTACGTGCTGGCCATCGGGTCGGTGAGCAGCTACGCCATCTTCACCGGCGGCTGGGCGTCCCGGAGCCGCTTCTCGCTGTTGGGCGCGATGCGCTCGGTCGCGCAGATCATTTCCTACGAGGTGCCGGGCGTTCTGTCGGTGGTCACGGTGATCATGGTCACGGGCACGATGTCGCTGGTGGGCATCGTGGAGGCGCAGGAGGCGCGCTGGTTCGTCTTTACGCCGTGGGGCCTCGTCGCGTTCTTCGCGTTCTTCATGAGCGGGATCGCCGAAGTCAATCGCACGCCATTCGACATGCCGGAGGCCGAATCGGAGCTCGTGGCGGGGTTCCACACCGAGTACAGCGGGATGAAGTTCGCCCTGTGGTACATGGCGGAGTTCCTCGAGGCGTTCGCCATCTGCGCGATCACCGCGACGCTGTTCCTGGGCGGCTGGCACGGGCCGGCCGTGCCGCTGTGGGGCCTCCTCGCGATCCTGGCCGCCATGACGGCGGGGGCGCGGGGCCTCGGCCTTCCGGCGCGCGCCGTCGGCCTGCTGCTGCTCGCCGGGGCGGGGCTGCGCTGGGGCGCGGAAGCGATTCCATCATGGATCTGGTTCTTCGGCAAGACCTACCTGCTCGTGTTCGTGCTGGTGTGGCTGCGGGGCACGTTCCCGCGGCTGCGCGCGGATCAGCTCATGGGCATGGCGTGGAAGTTCCTCCTGCCGATGACGCTCGTCAATATCGCGGCCGCCGGGGTGTGGGTGGCGTTTCCGTTCCCGGTCGGGACGGCGCTGTCCGCCCTCCTGCTGGCGGGCGCGTACGCGGCGCTGATCGCCCTGAACCGTCCGGCGTCGCTTGAGCCGAGGACGTATCTCCTTGCCGAGTGACGGCCTGTCCATGCGGCTGGTCGCGGCCGCCGCGTGCCTGGCGGCCGCGCTGGCGTGCGGCTGCGAGCCCGCGGAGCTCGACTGGACCCGCGTCGAGCCGCCCGTCTCCGCGCCGGCGTTTACGCTGCCCGCGCTCGATGGCGGGGAGGTGCGGCTGGACGATGCGCGCGGGGAGGTCGTCATCATGGAGTTCTGGGCGACCTGGTGCGGCCCGTGCCGGTACACGATGCCGTCGCTCGATCTCATCCACCGACGGCACCGGGACCGCGGCCTGCGCGTGTTCCTCATCAACGTCGGCGAGGATCCGGACACGGTGCGCAAGTTCGTCGGCGAGAAATTCCGGACGCCGGTTCTGCTGGATGAGACCCGGCAGGTCGCCCGCCGCTACGGCGTCTCGGGCATCCCCCGCCTGTTCGTGATTGATCAGGAGGGCCGCGTGCTCTACGCCGAGGCGGGCTACGAGGGATGGCTTGAGCGGCGCCTGGAGCTTGTGCTCGATGAGCTGCTCGGAGAGGAGGGCGCGCCGCATGGGAACTGACCGGCTCGAACTCCACGACGTCGAGGTCGACTGCCGAATCGGCGTGTTCGAGTGGGAGCGGGAGCGGCCCCAGCGGATCCGGATCGACGTCAGCCTCACGGTCGATGCCGAGGCCGCCTCCCGCGTCGACGACATGAGCGCCGCGGTCGACTATGGCCGCCTGGTCACCCGGATCCGGCAGTTCGCCGGCCAAGGGACCTTCGGCCTGATGGAAACGCTCGCGCACCGGCTGGCGGGCCTCTTGGCGCAGGAAACGCCCTCCGCATGGGTCAGGGTGCGGGTGAAGAAGAGCGCGCTGCCGGGGATCGGGTTCGCCGCGGTGGAGGTGGAGCGGGGGCCGCGCGCCGCCGGGGCCTCGCCGCGACCGCGCGGCGGGCTCAATCGGGGCGGTACGCGGCGACGGAGCGCTCGGTCTCCCAGACGCGGACCTCGCTGACGGACAAGCCCTGGGTGAGCGCGTAGTCGAAGATCAGCCGGGCGATCGCCTCGGCCGTCGGGTTGACGTCCATCAGATAGATCCGCTCGCCGCGCGTCTTCAGGCTCTCCGCGAGCGGATCGTCCTTCCGGAGCAGCATGGCGTGATCCAGCGTGTCGTCGATCCACTGCTGGATCGTCTGCTTGATGTCATCGAAGTCCCGCACCATTCCTTGCGCATCCAGTCCGGCCGCGCGCAGCTCCACTTCCACCCGCCCGTTATGGCCGTGGAGGAACCTGCAGCGGCCCTCGTAATTCAGCAGCCGGTGGCCGTAACTAAAATGAATCACGCGCGTGACGGTGTACATCAGGCGTCGCGAATCCAGGTAGCAACACGCAACAAGCAACAAACGACAAGGGAGGATCGAGAATCCGAAACGTTCGGTTTCGTTCTGCCTTGTTGCTTGTCGCTTGTCGCTTGTCGCTGCGCAATCGGCGGTGTCATCTTATGCGATGAGGCGGCCGCCGTCCACGTGCACGACGGAGCCCGTCATGAAGTCGGTTCCCTCGATGAGGAACACGACGGCGGCGGCGATATCCTTGGGGCTGCCCCAGCGACCGAGCGGCACGGCCCTCGCGATGCGCGCGCGCTGCGTCCGGCTCATCCCCTCCGGCGGCAGCACCGGGCCGGGAGAGACGGCGTTGACCTGGATGCGCGGCGCCAGCTCTTTCGCGAGCGCCCGCGTGAGTCCGATGACGGCCGCCTTGGACACGCAGTAGGGCAGGTAGTCGCGGTACGGGCGTTCCCCGGCCCAATCGGCGATATTGATGATCTTTCCGCCGCGCCGGGCCATGAGCCGGCTCGCGTGGAGCGCGCACAGGAACGGGCCTCGGGCGTTGGTGTCCAGGGCCTCGTCCCAGTCGCGGTCGGTCAGCGCGCCGAAGGGCGTGCGGTGGAAATTGGCCGCGCTGTTGACCAGGACATCGAGGCGGCCGTGCCGCGCCCGGACCTGGCTCATCAAACGGCGAACCTGCCGGGGATGGCGCAGGTCCGCGCGGAGCGCGTCCGAATCCGGGCTGAGCATCCGAAGCCGCCGCCGGGTGTCCGCGGCGCTGCGGGCGGATCGGTGGTAGGTGATCACGACACGCGCGCCGCGCTCCGCGAGCGCGAGCGCGATAGCGCTGCCGACCCGCTGAGCGCCTCCGGTGACCAGCGCGACGCGCCCCCGGAGCGTCATGTGCCTGGGCCGGGACTCCGCCGCTCGAGCTGCTCGGCCATCTGGTTGATGGCCTCCGCCAGGTCGATCAGCACGTCTCCTTTGCGGAGGATGATCCGCTGCGAATAATCTCCGTTGCCGATCGCCTCCAGGGTCTGCGTGATCCGGCGGATGGGGCCGACCACCCGGTGCGTGTGGCGGATCCCGACGTGGTAGATGATCGGCAGCACGATGACGAGCTGGACGGCCAGCGCGATCGACACGGCCAACAGTCCCGTCACGAGGTCGCGCTGGTCGCCGAGCCGGGGGTCGTAGAGGTTGAGCCAGAGGAGCACGCTGCTCGCCAGCAAGGTGCCGAGCATGAGCATGATGGCCAGCACCGACATGCGCCAGACGACCTTGAGCTGGTAGGCGCGGTCGACCAGGTATTGCGTGCGCTTGAACGCGGGTTTGCCGCTCATCACGGCGGACAGTATAACATATCAGAGACCAGCAACCAGCAACCAGAGACCAGCAACCTCATCCGGGACAGGGGACAGGGAACAGGGAACGTGTCGTGCGATCGCTGAACTGGCGTTGAACTGGTAGAGGGTAGAAGGTGGAGGGTGGAAGGTGGAAGGTAGAAGGTAGAGGGTAGAAGGTAGAGGGTAGAAGATAGAAGGTCGACGGTAGAATGGCGATATTCCACCTTCCACCTTCCACCTTCCATCTTCTCCCTTCTCATGGTCATCCCCACGCCGTGCCCCGGAGCGAACGAAGTGAGCGGAGTCCTGAGCGAAGTCGAAGGACTCGCCCCGTGCCCCGTACCATGCCGCGCCCACCGCCTCGTGCCAGGTCCATGTTCCAGCTTCCAGCCTCCAGCTTCAGACCGATAGGAGCCGACGCCTCATGCGTCATGTTGCGCGGCATCACATTTCATGCTACAGTCAGCACTTACGGCATGCGACGACGCCGTCCGACGGTTTGCGCCCTGGTGAGTGGTGGCCTCGACAGCGCGGTGCTGGTGCACCGCCTCCTCGGGCGTGGAGAGGTTGTGGTGCCCCTGTACGTCCGGTGCGGGCTCCGGTGGGAAACGGCCGAACTCTATTGGCTCCGACGCTGGCTGCGGCGAATGAGTTCGCCTCGGCTCGAACCGCTCCTCGTGGCGGCGCTGCCGCTGGCGGCGCTGTACGGCCCGCACTGGAGCGTGAGGGGCCGGCGCGTGCCGGAGGCCAGGGATCCGGACGCGGCCGTCTATCTTCCAGGCCGCAACGTGTTCCTGGGAGCGATCGCCGGCATCGTCTGCGCGCGCCGGCGCGTGCCGCGCATCGCCCTGGGCACGCTCCGCGGCAATCCCTTCGGCGACGCCACGCCGCGATTCTTCCGGGAGTACGGCCGCTCGTTATCTGCCGCGCTCGGGCGCGGGGTGCGGATCACCGCTCCGCTGTCGGGTTTGCGGAAGGCCGAGCTGATTCCCGGACGCGGGCGCGCGCCGCTGGGGCTCACGTTTTCCTGCCTGGCGCCGTCGGGACGGCGCCACTGCGGCCGCTGCCAGAAATGCGCCGAGCGCCGGCGGGCGTTCGCGGACGCGCGCGTGCAGGATCCGACGCGCTATGCCGATGCCGGATGACGCGTCCGGCGGACGGGCCATGACGGCGACCACGCTGAGCTCCTCGATCGGAAAGAAGGCAATGATGGCGGCCAGCGGGATCCTCCTGCTGGGCTTCGTGATCGCCCATCTCGCCGGCACCCTCCTCGTCTTCGCCGGCCAGGACGCGCTCAACGCCTACGCCGAAAAGCTCCGGCACTTCGGCCCCTGGCTCTGGGTCGCGCGGGCGGGCCTGTTGGCGACGGCCGCGGTGCACGTCTGGGTGGGAATCGTGCTGGTTCGGGAAAACCGGCAGGCGCGGGCCGTGGGCTACCGGAAGCCGGCCTGGCGTCAAACCACGGCGGCGGCCCGCACCATGGCGGTGACCGGCGCGCTGCTGGCGCTGTATGTCGTCTACCACCTGATGCATTTCACCTTCCAGACCGCGCATCCGGCGCTCGCCGCGGGGACGGACCCGCTCGGGCGGGCCGATGTCTACACGATGGTGGTGCGCAGCTTCCAGGATGCCCGGATCGCGCTCGTCTACGTGGCGGCGATGTTCTTTCTCGCGCTTCACCTCAGCCACGGCATCGCCAGCACCGTCCAGACGCTGGGCCTGAACACGGAGCGGTCCATTCCCGTGACGGCCAGGATCGGCGCGGGCATCGCCGTGCTCATCTTCCTCGGCTACGCGGCGATCCCCGTGGCGATTTTCTTCGGGGCGGTCCGCCTGCCAGGAGCCGGCTGATGGGCCTCGACGCCAAGATCCCGCCCGGCCCCCTGCCGCAGAAGTGGGAGCGGCACCGCGACCGCCTGCGGCTCGTCAGTCCGGCCAACAAGCGCAAGTACCGCGTCATCGTGGTGGGCAGCGGTCTCGCGGGCGCATCCGCCGCCGCGACGCTCGCGGAGCTCGGCTATCACGTCGACTGCATCTGCTTCCAGGACAGCGCCCGCCGGGCGCACAGCATCTCCGCCCAAGGCGGCATCAACGCCGCGAAGAACTACCGGAACGACGGCGACAGCGTCGAGCGGCTCTTCCACGATACGATCAAGGGCGGGGATTTCCGGTCCCGGGAGGCGAACGTCTACCGGCTGGCCCAGGTGAGCGGGCTCATCATCGACCAGTGCGTCGCGCAGGGCGTCCCGTTCGCCCGCGAATACGGCGGGCTGCTCGCCAACCGCTCCTTCGGCGGCGCGCAGGTCTCTCGCACCTTCTACGCCCGCGGCCAGACGGGGCAGCAGCTGCTGCTCGGCGCCTACCAGGCACTCCTGCGCCAGGTCGACGCCGGAGGAGTCCGGATGCGGCCGCGCACGGAGATGCTCGATCTGGTGGTGGCCGGCGGCGCGGCCCGCGGCGTCATCGTCCGGGACCTCGTCTCCGGGGAGGTGTCCGCCATGGCCGGGGACGCCGTGGTGCTGGCGACGGGCGGCTACAGCAACGTGTACTACCTCTCGACCAACGCGCGGGGCTGCAACGTGACCGCGATCCATCGCGCCTGGCGGCGCGGCGCGTGGCTGGCCAATCCGTGCCTGACGCAGATCCACCCGACGTGCATTCCGGCGGCGGGCGAGCACCAGTCGAAGCTCACCCTGATGTCGGAATCGCTGCGCAACGACGGCAGGATCTGGGTGCCGTCGCGCGCAGGCGACGCCCGGCCCCCCGCCGACATTCCCGAATCGGAACGCGACTATTACTTGGAGCGGATCTACCCCGCCTACGGCAACCTCGCGCCCAGGGACATCGCCTCCCGCCGCGCGAAGGAGGCCTGTGACGAGGGGCGCGGCGTGGGGGCCACCGGGCAGGGAGTCTATCTGGATTTCTCGGACGCGCTGGCGCGGCTGGGCGAGGGCGTGATCCGCGAGCGCTACGGCAACCTGTTTCAGATGTACGACGAGATCACCGGAGAGAACCCGTACCAGTCGCCGATGCGCATCTACCCGGCGCCCCACTACACGATGGGCGGTGTGTGGGTGGACTATCATCTGATGAGCACCGTGCCGGGGCTGTTCGTCATCGGGGAGGCGAATTTCTCCGATCACGGCGCGAACCGGCTGGGCGCCAGCGCGCTGATGCAGGGACTGGCTGACGGGTATTTCATCCTGCCGTACACGATCGGGGATTATCTCGCCGGCATCGCCCCGGGGGCGGTCGGCGCAGACCACGCCGCCTTCGGCGCGGCGTCTGAGGAAGTCCGAATGCGTCTGCGACGGCTCCTGTCCGTCGGGGGGCGCAAGCCTGCGCAGGCGTTCCACCGCGAGCTCGGCGCGCTCCTGTGGGACACCTGCGGCATGGCGCGAAGCCGGCAGGGGTTGACGCAAGCCCTCGCGCGGATTCCGGCGCTTCGGGAGGAGTTTTGGACCGGGGTGGGAGTCCCCGGCCGAAACGAGGAGCTCAATCAGGCGCTCGAATACGCCGGGCGCGTGGCCGACTTCCTGGAGTTCGCGGAGGTGATGTGCCGCGATGCGCTCGCCCGTGAGGAGTCCTGCGGCAGCCACTTCCGGGTCGAGCACCAGACGCCGGAGGGGGAAGCCCGGCGCCATGACGAGGAGTTCTGCCACGTAGCCGTCTGGGAGTACCAGGGCGCCGGCCGGGAGCCCGCGGCGCACCGGGAGCCGCTGGCGTTCGAGCATGTCCCCCTAGCCCAACGGAGCTATACATCATGAAGCTGACGCTCAAGATCTGGAGGCAGCCCGGATCCGGCGCTCCGGGCCGGTTCGAACGGCACGAGCTGGACGGCGTGAGCCCCGACATGTCGTTCCTGGAAATGCTCGATTTCCTGAACGAACGGCTCATCCGGCAGGGCAAGGAACCGGTGGCGTTCGACCACGACTGCCGCGAGGGCATCTGCGGCTCCTGCTCGCTCGTCATCAATGGGCGCGCCCACGGCCCGGCCTCCGGGGTGGCGAGCTGCCAGCTTCACATGCGGCGGTTTTCCGACGGCGATACCATCGTCATCGAGCCCTGGCGCGCGCGGGCGTTCCCGGTGATCCGGGATCTCGTGGTGGACCGCGGCGCCCTCGACCGGATCATCCAGGCCGGGGGCTACGTGTCGGTCTCAACGGGAGGCGTCCCGGACGCCAATGCCATGCCGGTTCCGAAGCCCAGGGCCGAGGAGGCGATGGACGCGGCCGCCTGCATCGGCTGCGGCGCGTGCGTGGCGGCGTGTCCGAACGCGTCGGCCATGCTGTTCGTGGCGGCGAAGGTGGCGCATCTGGCGCTCCTGCCTCCGGGCGAAGTGGAGCGCGAGCGGCGCGCAGGCGCGATGGTCCGCCGCATGGACGCGGAAGGCTTCGGCAATTGCACCAACCACTTCGAGTGCATGGCCGCGTGCCCCAAATCCATCCACGTCAAGTTCATCGCCACGCTCAATCGCGAGTTCCTCCGCGCCTCATTTCGCCCCCGCTGACCTTCATCGAGCAACCAGTGACCGGCAACCTCATCCGGGACAGGGGACACGGGACAAGGGACGTGTCGCGCGATCGCTGAACTGGCGTTGAACTGGTAGAGGATAGAAGGTGGACGGTGGAAGGTGGAGGGTAGAGGGTAGATGTGTTGTTTCAAGACATCGGTGACAGTTTAAAGTAGGCCTGGCGTCGTTGAACAGGCGTGAGTCCACCAAGACTGAGATGGGGCCGTGCATGATTGTAATAGCGCACGAAGTTCT
>Ga0214471_10000323_pt1 | contig 42344 bp, 54 predicted proteins | sample RVTome_5_FD_207665 | JGI IMG/M metagenome (GOLD analysis project Ga0214471, IMG submission 207665) | Soil microbial communities from uranium-contaminated site in the Upper Colorado River Basin, Wyoming, United States - RVT142D155 | ecosystem: Environmental > Terrestrial > Soil > Contaminated >... | reverse complement strand
CCGTCCCCGTACCCGTACCCGTCCCCGTACCCGTACCCGTACCCGTACCCGGACCCGTCCCCGTACCCGTACCCGGACCCGGACCCGGACCCGTCCCCGTACCCGTCCCCGTACCCGTACCCGTCCCCGTACCCGTACCCGTACCCGTACCCGGACCCGGACCCGGACCCGTCCCCGTCCCCGTACCCGTACCCGTTCACGGTGCCCACCCGCAAGCGTTCACGGCGGCGAAGGCCGCCTCGTTGCTCTCAATCATTTCACAGCACCCGTAGACGGTCGTGTCAACGGGCTCCGCTACGCGCGAGTACTCGGGCACGCATCCGTGTAGGGCTAGCTCGCTCGTAGTATGCGCTCCGCGCCATCGCCAGATCTTGCGCGCGCTGGACAACGTCACCTCGCCAGATCCGTGGTAGCCACGAAACACACCCATCCAGACACCGGAGTCACGCGAGCGCACGAGAACGATTCTGCGGGCTGTCTTCTTCTTGGTTGCCATATTTCTCCCTTTCGTTTGCAGCGCCAGGCGCTGGTTAGTCCTCGTCAATCGCTCCTAGCGCCCGGTCCAGCGCTTGCCCCATCTGCTTGGTGCGCGCGCTCTTACGCGCTCCCCGGTGCGAGGCGTCCACCCGCTCCTTGGTGCTCGGCGCAAAGAGGCACTCGAAGACCACCGGCTTCTGGCCGCGCCGCTTTGGGCCCTTGTAGGTGCTGGCGAGCTCGCGCCCAAACTGGTCCGCCCATCCTGGTTTCATGGGCTCAGTCCTCCCCCGGCTGGCGACCGAGCACCGTAAACGGCGGCCGGTTCGCCTGGATGCTCATCGTGCCCGGCGCGTTCAGCAGCACGGCTCGCGCCCAGTGCAGGGCGGCGCGCTGCTGTTCCTGGCTCCAGTCGACGATCCGCGCCGTGCCCACGCTCTCCCAGTCGGGGTCGACCTCCCCGAGCGCCTGGTGCAGCTCGGCCACGTCCACGGGTGGCGGGGTGATCGACGGAGCGGGTGTTTCTGGGGCTTTGCCCCACGAATCCGCCTGCTTAGGCTGATCACCGGCGGGAGTTGCCGCTGCTGGCGCTGGCTTGGCCCGCCCGGGCATCTTCACCCGGCGCCCCTCGGGTGTTCCGGTGGGCACGGGGGAGGGCGCTGGGGTCGGCTCCGGCGCCTCGGATACTGTGTCCAGCACGCTTTGCACCTCGGGTGAGAATTGCTCGCGCTGGTCAACGTCCCGTTCTAGCGCCTCGTCAAGGCGCTGCGCTACCGCCTGCTCGGCGCTCTTTGGCAGCCAGCTCCACAACCTACGCACAGCCGTCTTCATAGCCATCGCATCGAAGTCCGTCACCCATGGCCCGGACCCGGAGGCGCGCGAGCGCGCGCGGAATGTCTCGACTTTAGCTCGGGTGAGCACGGTGAAGATTGGCTCACCGGTGAGCAGCCGCGCCACGGCGTAGACGTGCGTCAAGACGTCGCTCTGCTCCTTCGGCTTGTGCCGGAGCTTGGGTTCCAAGCCGAGCTCGTAGTCAAACTCGTCGCCCTCGAAGACCGGGTGCGCGTAGATGGCTTTGACCAGCCCGCTGCGCCGCGCCAGGTCAAGCATCCCCTGGTAGCCGATGACCAGGGTTGCCACGTCTTTGTATGGGATCAGGTAGGCGTGCCCGAGCGGCGTGTTCACCTCGAGACCGAGCTGACTGGCCTGCAGCAGGCTACCCAGGAACGATACCGGCGAGCACTTCGCGAGCTGCGCGTTGGACCTCACAGCGGTCATGGCGATGCGCGCCATACGCTCCGCCGATATGTGTTTGGGCAGCGCTTGCGCGATGGCCGGCTTCATCTTTTCGAGCAGGCCCAGCAGGCCCGCGTCACGCTTCGCTAGTTCGCTCATGTTACCCTCTTGATAGTTAGTTTTTCGATCGTCGTCGTCGTGTACGCGCCCGCCGCATCGAGAGCCGCATCCAGCTCTCTCACGGCCGCAGCACCCTTCCCCCGGCCAGCTCGCTTCGCTACCACGTCTTTGGCTTTGCTGCCACTGATGGTGATGCACGCCGCGAAGTCCTTATCGTCAAACTCCGCGGCCTCCAGCACCGGAAACGCGGCCAGCGTGTCGACCATGCGGCGCTCTTCGGAGACGATCGTGAGGTACTTCTCTTCGCCGACGATATCGCCGCCCGTGAGCACCTCCGACTTTAGAGCATCACGGACGCGCGCGGCCACCTTTGCCACGTGGTCGGCCACCTCGAGTAGCGCGACCTTCTCTTGCGGCGTCCGTCGTGCCAGCGCTTCCGTTACGTCGAGGTTGGCGATCCACGCCACGTCGCGCCGCACCATCGCGTTGACCGCGGGACACTCGTGGTTGCGCGGACAGTGCGCGCAATGCGAGCCGGGGCGGTAGGTGCCATCCCAATTGATGACCGAGCCGTGCAGCCGGCGCTCCCAGTCGGCCGCCTCCGCGCGCGTCATCTCGTAGTGCTCGACCTCCCCGTCTCTCACCCACAGCACCGATGCCGTAGCGGACTTCGCGTCAGGGTCCGCGGCGAGGGCCAGCAGCGCGTAGCCGCGCAGCTGGTGCGAGTAGTCCCCATCCTTGTGGCCCGTCTTCCAGTCGCCAACATGCACCGCGTGTGGGCTGTGCCCGATGATGTCCGCGTGCCCCGTGAGCTTTCCGTGCTCTAGCTCGACCTCGACGTCAGGCTCGGGGAAGCTGCCCTTGACCTGCTCCCACAGCTTGGCGCCGTTGGCCACGAGCATCCCGAGCTCGGCGCGGTCCACGCCGTTGACGCGCGAGATCTCGCCGACCAGATCCCAGTCGACGGACCCGGTCAGCACCATCGCCGCCAAGACCTCGTGCGCGGCCGTACCCATCTCGGCCGCGTCGCTCGTCGGGTTGATGAGCACCTCCGCCGGTCGCACCGCGCCGGGGCACTTGAAGGCGATGGGCAGCGACGAGCAGCGGATGGTTACCAGGTTGGTCACGACTCACCCCGCAGCTTGCGCGCCACCTCACGGCAGTCAGCCGCACGGGCGATGAGTCGCGAGCCGTCCCGCTGCATCTGGTCCGCCAGCGCGTCCAGTTCGGTCGCGCTGATGCACTGCCCCGATGGGGGGCGAATCGTCTGACGCTCGCGCGTCGTGCTATCATTGTTCATTGCTTGTTCCCTCGTTAACCCAGGTAATGAATCCCTGCTCGTGGTCGTAGTCGACGCTGAAGTGCCCCGGCGCGCCGCACGAGTCGCACCGGTGCGGCACGTTGTCCAACCGGCTCATGTTCCCGGTCTGAGTTATGTCGGCCGAGATGTCCCCGCAGGCGTCGCAGAAAAACTCCATGCAATAACCCTATCCCGCATAGGGCGCGCGGTCAAGGGGTGGGTTGCGTCTTAACGCATGGCCTTTCGCCCGCGCCGAGCCAGCGAGCCCAACGCACGCACCAGCTCGACCCGCTCCTCTTCGGTGAGCAGCGCCGCGCGCAGCTTTCCGAGCGCGCTCTTCTCGATGTTTGCCACCGTGCCGTGGCTGACCCCAAGCGCCTCCGCGCACTGATAGAGCGTCATGCATCCGTAGGACGCGACGCGCTTGGGCTCCTCACCGAGCTTGGCGTGACGACAGCGCGTGCCCGTATTACGCGCATTGCGCGAACGTGGCGTTTCTGGAGAATGCTTACTCATCACCCCTCCACGGCATGGTCTCTTGCTCCGGCTCTCTGTGGCGCTCGCAGTGCAGGCGATACCAGGGGCAGCGCGCCGAGCAGCCACGCCGCGCGCAAGCGTTGGCGGTGTCCGCCTCGCTCGGGTAGCGGGTTCCCTTCGGGGCTGGGGCCCCCCTCACCGCCCATCCCCTTCGGGATCCGGCGGAAGCAACCGCATGACCTCAGCCGCAATCATGGCCGTGGAGAGCCGCCCGGGCCTGTCGAGCAGCGCTCGCCCGCATCCCTCGTAGAGCTCGAGCGCGCGCCGCACGCTGCCCTCGTCGCCTCCAAGCATCCACCCTGCGACGTAGAGGCGCATGTGCCGGTTAAAGAAGCACACTTCGTGCTCCGCGTCGCATCCGCCATGGTCAGCGTCGCAACGATCCACCAGGTCACTCGGCGGAGTGCGCACGCTTTTCTTCCTCCAGGATTTTGGACAGCACGCGCAACTCGGCTTCCGTGCCGACGGCGCTCGCCGCCTCCAATGCGCGCACGCGTTCGGCAACTTTGGCTCGCCGGGCCAACTCGTCTTCTTTTGCTTTGGTGTCCATGGTCATCCTTTGGCGCGGCTCTTGTCAGCCGCGGTCTGTGCTCGGTTGGGGGTTGATGGGCTCGTGATTCGTTTCGCGGCGTAGTGCCCACCCAGGCACCCGCCGCAGTGAAGACTCGGCAGCAGCGCTTCGCGGTCGCGACAAGCTCGGCAAACGATCGTTCCGTCCTCGCACACCAGGCGCTCGCGCCTTGCGTAGCAGAACGCTGCCGTCTCGATCATCTCGGCGAGGCCATCGCCAGCGGGGGCGGTGGTCATGGGCCCTCGAGAGCGGCGTCGATGTCAGCCGCAGACAGACGCTTGCCGGCGATCGGGGACTCCTGTCGCTGGCGCGGCGCAGCGGGCACGACGACCATTGCCGCGGCGCCGCTGGGCTCCGGCTCTGGCGCACGCTTTCTTGCCGCCGGTGGCGTCTGGGGACCAAACTCGCGCAGCCCCGCTCGAGGCGCGGGCAGTGGCTTGCCGGCGACCACGTCAGCCCGTTCGCGCTTGGCGCTCTGCTCGTAGAGCTCGATGAACCGGGCGCGCCCGGCGGCGTCGTCCGCCGGCGAGGCACACACGTCCACCCACGAGCCCCACACCCCGAGGGCCCGGGTGATGTGCGGGTCACGGAACTTCGGGGGCGAGCACCACCCACACGCCGCGATGGCCCGGAGCAGAATCGCGTAGGCCTCCTCGCCGGAACGGGCGGGGCCGAGCGTCACGTCGGCAGCCGTCTCTCGGATCTCGGCGATGGTCGGCATGAACCGGGCTTTGGACAGGAGCCTCCGGACGGCCTCTTTGGCCGGGGAAAACCCCAGGTCCTGGACCATATCCACATAGATATCGCACCCTTGAGCGGTCAGCCTGGAGTGGCCGAACGCCGCGTTGAGCATGGCGACGATCTGGATTGCTTCTACCTTGGTCACTGCGCCTCCTTGGCCACGGCCTCTCGGTACATGGCGGCTAGATGGTCCTGGGTGGCCTGCTGCTGGCTGTAGGCTGGATGCCGATTGCTGGCACGACGTTGACCGGAGAACGACCTTGCGTTCCGGAGCCACGTCCGGAGCCCGGCGTCCCAATCGGCCCCCAGAGTGCCCTTGTAGCGGTGGTGCTCGGCAAACTTGGGAAACTCCTCGTCGAGGGAGACCCCGAGCTCGAGCGCCAGCGAGCGGTGGCCTGCGTTCGGTGCGAAGTCCGCGGGCAGTACCCGGCGCGGCTTGGAGCGCTTCGGTTTCTTGGGTTCCCCCTGCACCCCCTCCGGATCAGATCCAGAAGGCAGATCACAGAAGGCAGATCGATTAGGCATAACGCGTGTATGTGATGTCACGGCGTGATTCCGTGACGTGTCCGTGTCTGTCCGTGTCTCACGCGCCACCTTGAGACGCTCGCGGTAGCGAGCCGAACGCAACGGGCTCGTATGGTCTTTTTCTCGATGTTTCATGTAGTTGAGTATCAGGTAACCGCCATCTATGCGGACCATGCGACGCCCCTCGAAGGTCTGTGACCGGCTCTCCGGCTCCGGAGCACCAAGCCTGGTCAGCGCTGCCATGCCCTCGTCATGAGGGAGCCCCACGGCGGCGCCGACGATGCCAGGGCCAGAGGCAGGCACGAACCCGTACCAGCCAGGCGGCACCACCCACCCGGTTTCCTCTATAACTCCCACCTTTAGCTGGGGAATGGGCTCTGAAAACTCGCGCGGCTCAGCGAGCAGAAGAGCGGTGATGAAGACTTCTCGCGCTGGCCGGTCGAGCCACGTGGTCGAGCGCAAGATGGCGCAGTCAAGTTTGACGAAACTCATGCGCCACGGATGTCACGCCGTGACGGGCGTGTCAACCTCGCCACGCAGAAAAGCGCCACATGCGATTCCTCTTGCGTGCGGCATGCATTCGGGATAGGGGTACGCCCACATGAAAACACTCATCACGACTGCACTCACAATCGCTCTGTCGCTCGGTTGCGGCGGGGAGGCCGAAGACACGGACCTCGGGCAGCTCGAGCAAGGCCTGTCAGCGCGCGGGACCTCGACGAGCTTCTCTCTCGTGAGCCCGAATTGCACATGAAGAAACGACGACCACTGACACCCGGGCAGCGTCGAGCCCTCGAGGCGGTAGCGCTGCTCACCGAGCGGCTTGGCCGCTCACCCTCCGAGCGGGAGGTGGGCAATCAGCTCGGCATTGGTAAGGCGGGAGCGCGCTATCAGCTGCTCGAGTGCCACCGACGCGGCTACATGAGCGCGCCGCGACAGACCGTGGTCGGCGGGTGGGCCGTCAACAGGGCGGGGCAACTCGAGCTGGATAAGGGGGATACATGACCGAACAACTAACATCAGAGGACCGGGCGCGACTGGATAGGATCCGGTCCGATGCTGACTTGAGCTACAAGGATGAAGCGTTGCTGCTCAAGCTCCTACGCATCCACGACGAGCAACGCGACGCGCTGGAGCGGGTGCGGGACATCGTCAAGTATGCCCCTACGTACAAGGATATGGCGGTAGCGCTGGTGGATGCCCTCACCGAGCCCACCCCGGCGCAGACCCTCAGCGCCAAGACGTGCCACAAGTGCGGGGTCACAACTACGTTCGACGCGCGCGGGTTCAATCACGACCCGGATTGCCCGGAGGTAGGAGGCACAGCCCCGGCGCAGACGGCGAACCCCGTGCCGATGCAGCTGGATTGCCCGAAGTGCGGGCTACATCACGTGGACACGCTGGACGCGATGACAGGTATCGACTGGGCAACGCGCCCGCACAAGACGCACCTGTGCCTGGGTTGCGGACATCTGTTCAAGCCAGCCGAGTACACCACGGTGGGGATGCCCGCCCCGGCGCAGACGGCGGAGCCAGAGTGGATTACGGATGTATTTCCAGAGCCCGCGTCGACCCATACGGCGAAGCCGCTAGAGCTGAGAGACTTCCCCATGTCTGACCCCGCCCCGGCGCAGACGGCGGAGCAGGCGGAGCAGGCGGCCATCGCCGAGGGCAAGGCCAAGCTCAGGGAGTTGCGCATGCAGGAGCGTGCCACGCAACAGCTGTCGGGGGAGTTTGTGCGGTTGCAGGGCTTACTCGACGCAGCCAACGCCCGCATCGAGGGGCTGACCGAAAAATGCTACTCAGCTGCGCGGCAGTTGCTTGCAGCCGACGCCCGGATTGCGGATCTGGAGCGGATGCTTGCCGGCCACGAGCGCATGACTGTAGCGCTGTCCAGAGAGGAGCAATCACACCTTGCCACGCTGGCCGAGCTGGAAGCAGCCAACGCCAAGGTTGCTGAGCTGGAGCAACAGGGTGCTAGCATGGCCCGAGAGTGCGCCCGTGAGCGTGGGCGAGCAATCATGGCTTCAGAAACGCTCGAGACGTGCGAGGAAGAGCGCGATGCAGCCAACGCCCGGATTGCGGAGTACGCCGAAGAGTTGGCGATCCGGGTCCAGGAGGTGAACGCAGCCAACGCCCGCGCCGACGCAGCGGAGAAGCGCGCCCTGGAGCTGGAGGCGGAGCTGCATTCCGACGCCACACTGTACGCATCCAATCGTCTGGAGCTCTGGAACCAGGCGAAGGAGGCCAACGCCCGCGCCGACGCGGCGGAGCGAGGGTTCGACAACGCGCTCAAGGCGCTAGAGGGAAAAGACGACCTGGAGTTGCGTGCGACCGCAGCCGAGGACCGCGCCGACGCGGCGGAGAAGCACGCCGAGATTATGAGCGAGGGCCATGCAACGCTGCACGCGCGGATTGCGAAGCTGCAAGACGATTTGCACGGTCACTATGACCGCCAGGCTGCATTGGCCGCAGCTAACGCCCGGGTTTCTGAGCTGTGTGAGGAGCGCGACGCAGCCGAGGACCGAATCCAGCGGGCTGTGGAGGAGCTACACGACGGGAACGCGGAGGAGTTGGCAGACGAAGATGGCCGCTATCTGTACCGACGCATCCTAGCCGCTCTGAAGGTGCTCCGTGGCAAGTGAACGCGAGCCGGTGGACGGGTGGGTGTTCTGGGTTAGCACCGGCGAAAGAGCCAGACTGCAGCGCGTGTCTCTGCCCATGCTCCGCGCGCTGCTCGCCGAGCAAGGCCTGCACCTCGTCGACGCGCGGGAGAAGGCAGAGCAGGCGGCCCTCCTCGAAGGCCTGACTGCGGAGCGGGACCACTATCGGCGCATCGTGGTCGAGACACGCGCGGAGTCTGCCAAGGCCGTGCTGGATGCGTGCGCGGCGATGGCACTGTGCGACGACCAGTACGCCATCGTCAAGGCCGAACTGGCCCGGCGGGAGGGCGAGCGAATCGAGTGCCCGTGTTGCAAGCTGTGCGGGAGCGATGCCCATCACCATTACCGGGTGAGCCTTGGCCCGCTCGAGCTGTGGCTGGACCCATCATGAGCATCGACGGCTCGGCGCTGACCGAAAAGGAGCTCGCGTTCCGCAACGCGGTAGGGACGCGGGCCTATGCCAAGTGGGCGCAGGAGTGCCGGGCTCAGTGGGCTTTAGAGAGACAACAGAAAGAGGGAAGTGGATGAACTTCGGGCACATGGATGACGACGCTCTGGCGGAGCACAAGCTCCGGCTGGAAAAGCAGCTGAGAGAGCTAAAAAACGCTCGCGCCAAAGCGGTCGCAGTGCGCGCCAGGTCGGGTGTTCCAGCGGAACGCCAGTGGTGGGCTACGACTTGTTCAGCTATCGATGGATCGACGCAGGCCATTCGGGAGGTAATGGCCGAGCAGGCAAAGAGGCGCAGGGTGAGAAAAGCAACCAACATCCAGCTTGCTAGTGTCGGCGACGCGAGTGATGCGAGGAAGTTCGTCAGGGCCGCTAAGAGGGTCCTGCCAAATGCGCAGTACATGCTCATCTGGCATTATGCACTGCGGGACGGCGCACCCGATGTGGCCTCGCCAGACAGAGAGCACGTGGACATGTCCACCGTCGTGGACCCGGAGGGGAAGTGACACTCCCGCCGCCACCACGTGTCGTCGTCGGGGAAGGGGACTGGTGTTCAGTCTGGCGCCCGGGTGTCAAGCCTGACAACTGACAAGATCCTGACATCAGCGGTCACCGCGCCTTCGCGGCCATTGCCCGTAGCGCGCGCCGCACCGCGTCACTGGCCTTGCACTGCTCGGAGTCCATGATGGTTCGCAAGGCATCCACGGCTTTGCGGTCGAGCCGGACGCAGAGGGTTGCGGCTGTCATGAACTTGAGGCGCTTGCCGAGCAGGCGGCCGAGTTCGAAGTCAGGATGGCGGGATGGTCGTTTGGCCATAGGGCGTGGTAATACTCTAGCATGACCGACCCCGCAGCCTGGGTAAGGCCTGACCCACCCCCGCTCGAGCTCAAGGACGCCCGCCTTGGGGGGACCCCGCGCCAGCTGCTCGGGGCGCTGGCCATAATGCTGGGGCTGCTGGCGGGGTTCCCAGGTGGCCGCTAAGCGTCGCCGACGCTCGCGCGAGCGGGACCCGAAGACCGAGCCACACGCGCTCGAGGGGCCGAGCTCGCACCCGCCTTGCCCCATCACCCCGGCGCGGCACGCGGCCATCATCGTGGGGCTGAGGGGCGGCGACTGGCCTGCCATGGTGGCCCTGCGGAACGGCATCGCGCCCAACACCATGCTTAAGTGGGTGCTCAAGGGGCTCGACCCGGACGCGCCGTCCGCCTACCGGGAGTTCGCCGACGAGGTGGTGAGCGTCGAGGCGGAGCTGTCCAAGATGCTCGTGGACGTCATCATGGACAAGGCGCTCGGTCGCACCCGACCGCCCGAAGAGGACATGCTGCGCCCCAGCGCGGAAGACGCCAAGTGGCTGCTGCAGAAGCGCTTCCAGTTCCTCTGGCAGGAAGACAAGGAGGGGCGCGTTGGTGGCCAGTCTGTGGCGGAGGTCGTCACCCAGCGAATCGAGGGCATCGAGGGCGAGCACAAGGCGGAGGTCCGGCGCATCCTGGCCGAGCTCCCCGCGGAGGCCAAGGGTAGGGCGAGAAAGGCGGGGTTCTTGGTGCCATGAGATTCCAGCGCAAGGACCGCAACCACGCCGAGCTTCGCGCCCAGTGCGCCAAGCTCGGCATCAGCTGGACGAACCTGGTCAAGGACGGGGGCGAGGCCGAAGGCAAGCCGGACGCGCTGCTCGGGTGGCGAGGGCGCAACGTGCTCATCGAGGTCAAGGCGCCCGGCGGCAAGCTCCGCCCGGGGCAGCGCAAGTGGCGCGACGGCTGGCGCGGCGACCCGCCCTCGAGGGTCGAGACCATCCAGGAGATCCTGACACTGTTTGACACCGGACCGCCCCCCGGTCATCATTGACCCACGCACCACGGCGCACCGTGGGAGCCCTAGCGTGTAGGGCGTAAACACACGCCGGCCCGATAGCGATAGTCGGAGGCGGCGCCCGGAGCCCCATCCCCGGAGAAGAGAGCAGATCCGCGAGCCCACACAAGGCTTGCCGTCACCTTTTCCGGAGGGCCATTGGCCAACACGTATCCCGAGCAGATGCTCAAGAGGAAGTATGACAACCGCACCAAGGTGGAGAACCTGGCGCTGGTGGACACCGGTTTCTTGCACAAGGTGCCCCGCACGGTGGGACCTGATGGGGAATCCTTCACGAGCTTCATCCAGATCTCTGGCGGCGTCGGCTGGGCAGGCACCCGGCAAGGCGCACGAGCCATCGCAGGTCAGGGAGGGCGCAGGGGCAACGGCTCCTTTCAGCAGATCAAGAACAGCGCAGGCGCCCTCAAGGGTGAGTGCGAGGTCCGAGAGCGCGACGTAGCTCGAGGCGACGCGGGCGACGCGGCGGCCCTCCGAGCCATCGCGGCCACGGTCGACGGCCATCTCGCCCAGTTCGGGCAAATGGTCGAGTGGATGGCCATGGGCGACAACGTCTCGATGCGGGTGTGCACGGGCACCATCGTTGCGGGCGTCATCACCATCACGAGCCACGTCGAGCACGTCACCCGGCTCCGTCAGGACATGCTGCTCGTCGCGAGCCTAACGGCTGGCACCAGCGGCTCACTCGTCGGAGGTGGCTCGATTGGCTACGTCCAGCGCGTGCAGCGGCTCGGAGCGGCCCCGACCATCAGCGTCTCTCCCACGAGCGGCGGCGCCATCGCGACCCCCGCGGGCTGGACTGAGGCCACGACCCTCCACATCTTCATGTACGAGACCTACGCCCCGGCAAACGGCGGCGCGGGCATTGACGCGGGCGTGGACGGCGACACCTCGGGCTTTGTGTTCGACACCATCGAGTCGTGGAACCCGGCGGCAGGCGTCACGGCAACCCCGTTCAAGACGATGATCCGGACGACCGAAGACCTGCTCGGCGGGCTCTTCCTGTCGGACCCGGAGGTGGCGAACCTCAACATCCTGCAGCGCCTGGCCAAGCTGGCCGTGCTCGGTCGGTCTCGCGCCGGCTGGAAGCAGGGTCGAGCGGTCCACGCCTACGTGCACACCACGCAGTTCCACGCGGCCACCACGCTCTTGCAGCGCGAGGACGTGCGTCAGGCGGGCTACCGCATGGGCAACGCAGGCAAGGCCGAGACCGGCTACGACTGGGTGGAGATCATCTGCATCGGAGCCAAGATCGTCTTGGAAGAGTGCCCGATGTACGACCCGACGATCTGCCGCATGACGAATCCCGAGGATTGGAACATCCACTCCTCGCACGGGTTCCCGCAGGTCGTGTCCGACATCGACGGGCTCAAGTGGATCCGCGACAAGGACAACGACACCTACGTGCTCCAGTACAGCGCGTACCCCTCGATCCGCACCCGCAACCCGGCCATGACGGCCCAATGCCCCCTGGATTGAGCTGAGCATGACTGACGTCACTGGACAGGGGTTCTATCGGGATGAGCCCGTAGGGACCCTCTACCTCAACCCGTTGCGCTGCTACGTGGTCGGCACGTTCAGCGCCTCGGGAGCAACCGTCACGGTCGCCACGACCGCGCGGACCAGTCACCCTGGCGTCACCATCACCGGTGCGTCGGGGGACTACGACGTCGCGGGGCTACCGCGGGGCAGCCAGTACCACGTGGTGGGATGCAACCTGCTGCTGGCCGATGGCACGGTCGACCCGTGCATCGCGACAGTACAAGCGGGTTCGCTCAACCCAGGCGCGGGTACTCTCACATTCCAAGTGCGGCGCATCGGCACCACGCCAGGTGGCGAGCTGGCGCCGGTCGACGGCACGGTGGTGCACCTGACGCTCGACGTGGAGACCAGCACCCTCTAAGCTGACCCCCATGGCAGCACGCAAGGGAATGATGGGCCTCCTCTCCGCGGAGGAGGCCCCGGCCGAAGACGACGAGTTCCTCGACGAGGAGTTCGACGACCTTGGCATGGGCATGGGCGACGACATGGGGCTCGATGAGGACATGCCCATGGGCGGAGCCTTCGAGTCCTACGCAGATACGGCATTCAACCCAGAGGCCACTCCCGAGGAGCGATCGGCGGCGCTGCGTAGCGCCATCGAGACCATCCTCGAGGAGCAGGCAGGAGCAGGACCAGTCGATGCGCTCGTTCCAGAAGACCTGTAAGGCCCTCGTGCTGTTCGCCCTGGTGGCGTGCACCCCCGCTGCTCAGCAGGGGCTACGCTGCCGCCTGAGCGCGCTCGACGCGCTGCCCGAAGACCCGAACCTCGTCACGCTCAGTGACGCGGTGCAGCTCGTCAGTGCGGTAAGGCAGTGCAAGACCGCGCCCGCCGAGCAGCCTGACGGGGGCTGAACCGTGAGCGTCACCCGCTCAGTGGGCGACCTGATTGGGGACCTACGAGACCGCGCCGACATCGAGCTGATGGACGTGCGGCACCCCGACGAGCGACTACGCGTGTACCTCACGCAGTCGCTTCGCGCGTGCCTCAACGAGCTCGTGCGAGCCGGCTACACCGAGCACCTGACCTGGGGTGCCGCGACCGCGCTGCCCATCGTGGCGGCTGACGGCGGAGACGAGAGCTACCTCGAGGTGGACTTCCCCGTGCCCGGTTGCCAGATCTTCGGGGTCGACGTGCACAACACCACGCGGTGGTACTCGCTCGACAAGATCCAGCCCGAAGAGCGCCGCCAGTACGAATGCAGGCAGGGCCAGCGCCCGGCGGCGTACCTCGTGCAGCGCCTGCCCCGCACCGCGCTCACCGCGGCGGCTGCCCTCGACGACGGCATCATCCAGATCTACCCGGCGAGCACGCTCGGCCTGGATTACCGGCTCATCTACCTCGCCCCGCACCCCGAGCTCACAAAGAACAGCCAGCTTGTCGCTGGATTCGACGGTGACTGGCTCGAGTGGGCCATCTGGGATGCGGCGATCAAGGTGCACTTCAAGGACGACGAGGCCGACCCGAGCCAGGACGCCAAGGCCGTTCGCGAGCGGGCCATGGTCGGAGCGCGCATGGGGGTCAACATCAACCGTGTGAGCCGGGGACCCATCCTGCCCACGAGGGCGGGAACCACGTCGCGCCGCGTCCACCGGGGGTAGCCCATGGCGATTGACTGCGATCACCCGCGGCCGCCACTCAACCTGCCCCGCAAAACGCCGGCTCAGCTGGCCTGGCAGGTGCCGAGCTACCTCAGCGAAGACCCGCTCGAGATGCGGCGCCAGCTGCTCGAGGTGCTCTCCGGCATCTACCTCGAGGAGCAGACCCGATTCGCGACCCCGGCCATCATCCCCTTGCACGGGGAAGACTTCACGGTGGGCCCGGGGAGCGTGGTAAAAGGGGTGGCCTCGGGACAGACGGTCACTCTCCTTCCGTCTGTCCCTGGAGGCTCTACTGAGCCGGTCGTCTTCATCCTCACCGCTGTGAGCGACCCGCTGGTGGTGGCGCTGCCCCCCGCGACGGGCGAGACGGACGGCACGCAGACCGAGATCGGCGTGGCGGGCGTCTACACGTTCTTTCCCGACGACATCTCGGGATTCCAGCAGCCGCCGGGGGACAGCTCGCCGATCGGCACGGGCGTTACGGGCCCGGTGCTGCTCGGACGCAACGAGGCCACGGCGGGCACGGTCGTGCCGCTCACCACGACGGACACCACCGAGATCGACGCGGTCACCACGAGCCCCACGGCCATCAGCTGGGTGCTCAACGTGGCCAGCGTGGCCCTGGCCAAGCTCGCCGACCTCACGGGGCTCTCGGTGCTTGGGAGGGCCGCCAACAGCTCCGGGGTCATGGCGGCCATCACCGCCACAGCAGCGCGCCAGGTGCTCCGCAACAACGACGCGGGCACCGCGCTCGAGTGGGGCAACCCCGTAGAGGTGCGAGACTCCGGCGCCGACCAGGGCGACGCCTTCGCGCTCAACTTCGTGGCGGGCACCAACGTCAACATTGCGGCGACCGTGGCCGCAGGGGTCGCGACCATCACCCCGAGCGTCGACCTGACGAGCGTCACCTACACGGCTGGCGATGGGCTCGACCTGGTAGGCAACGAGTTCGCCGTGGACGTGAGCGACTTCGCGGGCACGGGGCTCGAAGACGGCGGCGCGAATGACCTACGCATCGCAGCGTCCGCCGCTGGGGCTGGGCTCACGGGTGGTGGTGGGAGCGCGCTTGCGGTGGGCGCTGGCGCCGGCATCACGGTCAACGCGAACGACGTCCAGCTCGACACCATGGCGGATGATCAGTTCCTGGCCAACATCAGCGGCGGCGTGGCTGCCCCGGTCGGCGTGGCACTCAGCACGCTGGCGGGCGCGGGACTCACCGGCGGGGCGAATGCTGTCCTCAACGTGGGCGCAGGCGATGGCATCGACGTGGCCGCGGACAGCGTAGCGGTCGACGTGAGCGACTTCGCAGGGGCTGGCATCGAGGACGATGGGGCCAACAACCTCCGCATTGCCACGAGCGCCGCCGGCGGCGGGCTCGGTGGAGGCGGCGGCTCGGCGCTGTTCGTGCAGTCGAGCCTAGACAGTAACGCGCGCGTCGGGGTGCGAGAGTCCACGGGCACGACGTTCCTGCGGCGACGCATCTCGTTCATAGAAGGTGCCAACGTGTCGCTCACCGTCAACGACGACGCGGGCAACGAGGAGGTGGACGTCACCATCAGCGCGACGGACACCGACACGACGTACAGCGCTGGCTCCGGGCTGAACCTCGCCGGAACCACGTTCAGCGTCGACCCGAACGACCTCGACTCGACGAGCGTCGTGGTGAGCGGTGGCACGTTTCAGCGCGCGGCCATCTCGGGCGACATCACCATCTCGCAGAACAGCAACAGCGCCGCGATATCCGCGGGCGTCATCGTCAACAACGACATCAACGCGAGCGCCGCCATCGCCACGAGCAAGCTCGCCGATGGCTCGGACTTCGCGCGGCTGTCAGCGACGCAGGTGTTTACTGGTGCAAACGCTTTTGAGAGCGACTTCCGCCTGCGAGGCGTCTTCACCACGAGCGCCACGGGAACAATCAACAATCTAGCCATCGGCAATGTCAACGTCGTGAGGTTCACGGGCGCATCCAAGACGCTCACGGGAATGGTGGCCACGAGCAGTGGTCAATTCGTGCTACTGGTAAACGCCGGCACAAACGACCTGATCATCAGCACCGGTAACGGCTCATCTAGTGCCGCCAACCAGATCGGTGGAGCTAGCGAAGACATGACCATCGAGCCCGGCGACACTACCCTGGCTTGGTATGATGTAACCTCGTCGCTGTGGCGCCCGGTGCGAGCCGTGCTCTAAAGCTCGGGGTTGAACACCGAGCACGGTTGAGCCACGCAGACAGCTTCGAGCGCATCGGAATCGATGAGGCCGCCGGGCGCTTGTGGCGATGCCATGAGCCCTCCCAAGTGGGAGTGGATCCCGAGGGCGTGGCCCAACTCGTGGGCTACGAGTTCGGCCATCGGCGCGCACCCATGAGCTTCGGTCATGGCCTCGCTCATCCAGATCTCGCCGCCGGTCGTCAGGGCTCCGCAGGTGGGCGTGCCGCGCAGCTGGGGATCAACATCGGCCGCCGTGCCGTCAGGCATGCGGACCACGATGGGCTTAAGCTGCACGGGCAGACCGCCAACCCCCACGGGCAAGTCGAGACCAGTCGCCGCGGACCATCGCGCGGCAGCCGCCAGCGTGGCGCTGAGCAGCTCAGGCGCCGGGCTCAAAGCGGCAGCCGCCATAATGGGAACAGCCTGCTCCGGCGTGGCGAGGGGGGGTGAACCATCGCCGGAGCAGGCGCTCACGCAAATAGAACCTACAAGGTGGGCCCCGAAAAGCCAGCGGGAAAGCGCGGGCCTCTGGAATTGACGGCGAATCATGCCCTTACCGTACCACGGATCACGCGCTGCGGCGCTCACCCCCAGGGTGCTGCACGCGTGGGCAGTGTCCCACCAGCGTGGTACGCTCGACAGAATCGCCTCGGAGGTGCACCCTACCGGGGCGCCTTGGCATCCGCGGGGCGCGTAACCCACCGAATCCCCCGGAGACCCGCCAATGCTCACCGCTACCCATACAGCCGCGAAGGACCCTGCTCATGCCACCTTGGTTGCCCCGATTGCTAGACTTTTTAGTCGCGTTCGATGGGCCCTTGTGCGTGATCGTGCTCGCCCTCGTGCTCTATCGGAGCTGGACGAAGGAGGACTCATTAGGCGAGCTTTTGCGCCTCGAGCGCGCCTCGAGTTTGCGGCAGCAAAACGAGACCATGAAGATTCTCTTGCAGAGCTTCGTGCGCGGGGGGCAGCCCACGCTGAGAGACTTGGTCGAGAATATCGACGACGACTGGAGTCTCAAACCATAAAGACCGCAGTGCTAGCGACCATGGCCAACCACAACAGCAGGATCCAATGAGCGCAACCGACGACACAGAGCCCGGCTTTCCCCCGCCCCGCAAGCCCAAGCTGGAGCCAGGCTCCTACGCGCAGGTCATCGCCGACGAGCGGTCCAGGCTGCGCGCCACGACGCTGCCTCCGCCCCACAAGCCGATGGGGAACGCGAAGAAGGGCGGCATCGTGGCGATTGCGCTCACGGTACTCACGGCGCTCAGCCAGGTCCCGTGGGACCAGGTGCTGGCGTTCCTGACTCACTTCGTAGGCGCTGACTGATGAATACCTCCGCGCGCATGGTCGACATGATCGGCTCCTTCGAGGGGCTGATGCTGAAGGCCTACCTCTGCCCCGCTGGCGTGCCGACGATCGGCTACGGCCACACGGGCCCCGACGTGACGCGGGCCGACGTGACGGCGCGCAAAGAGATCACTCGCGCGGAGGCGGACCGCCTGCTGGCCACGGACCTGGTCCGCTTCGAGAACGGCGTGTCGAGCCTGCTCGACGTCGAGGTGACTCAGAACGAGTTTGATGCGCTGGTGAGTTTGGCTTTTAACATCGGGCTCGGCGCATTCGGGAAGTCCACGCTGCGTCGACTCTTGAATAGGGGCATGCGCCCCGAGGCCGCGGCGCAATTCACCGTGTGGAACAAGGCGGGCGGCAAGTTCCACCCGGGCTTGCTCAAGCGCCGGACGCTGGAGCTCATCCACTTCATGGGTGCATCGTGAGCCTCTGGGGCGCAGCGTTCAAGGGGGCATCCACCGTGCTGACCGGCGCGGCGATGCTCGTGGAGCGGGCTGACGACGTCTACATTGCAGGGCGCAAGCTCGCGCGCAAGCTGGGCCTGCTCAAGCCCGCGGCGCCACCGAGCAAGCCGCTGACGCATCAGAACGTTGTGGACATCCAGGACCAGATCAAGCGCGCCACGACTCCGAAGGGGAGATAATGCCCGTAGAGCTCATCCCGATTCCCTTTAACTCGGGTGCCAGGGAAGACCTCGACGAGAAGCTACTCCCCGAAGGGCTCTTCCGCGTCATCACCAACGGCCGCCTCTACAAGACGGGCGAGCTTGGTGTGAGGCTGAGCTACACGCAGCTGGGCTCGAACGTCTTCGGGGGCGGCACACTGCGCGCGTTCGACCTCGTGAGCCACGGGGACCGGCTCCTGGCGATGGGCACCACCGACGCGGACGCGAGCGGCCCGGAGAAGCTCTTCGCGCTCGACGAGGAGTCAGGGGAGTGGGTCGGCGAGGACGTGGGCACGGGTCGGCGCTCGCTCTCCGCCGTGACCGAGCTCCGCCAGGTGTTCCGCCCGCCCTACACCGCCACCGACGAGGCGCAGCTGTACGACCTGGCGTACGCCGCCGGCTACCTGGCGCTGGTCCACGAAGACAACGCGGGGGCGAGCCTGGTGCACATCTTTGAGCCCGCGACCGGTGCCGTGCTGTTCGCCGCGCGCGTTGCGGCCCGCACGCGGCCGCGCGTCACCGGCGTGGGCTCGACCTTCGTGTTCGCGTTCCACAACGGGACGAACGTGGTGGCCTCGACCTTCGTCGTAGGCACCTCGACGGCGTTGAGCGGGGAGACCACCCTCCACAGCACGGGCACCGTCACGGACGGCATCGACCTGGCGCCGGTAGCCGGCGCCTCCGAGTTCATGTTGCTCGTGGTTCAATCGACCGGGACGGCCACGCTCCGGCGCTGCGCGCTCGCCCTCACGGTCACGGACTCGGTCACCCTGACGGCCACGGACGTGGTGGCCGGGAGCGTCGCCAGCGTGTCGGGCGGGCTGACCCACGTGGCCTACGTGCGAAGCGGGGGCGGGTACGGGCTAGAGTCCTTCGATACCCCCACGTTGACGAGCCAGACGGGCCCCACGGCGCTCTTTGGTGGCTCCACGGGGACCAGGCCGCCAGCCATCTCGATCGTGGGCCTGAACGTCATCGTGAGCGCCGCAATCCCGGACACCATCGACAGCCAGCTCAAGGTCGACACCCGGGTGGCCTCGAGCCACAGCTCCGTCACCGCGGCCACCCACCGGGAACTGAGCCAGCAGAGCAAGCACCTGGTGAGCTCGGATGGACTCTTCGTTGGGGTGGTCGGCCCCCATGGTGAGGGGAGCCTAACCAGCTTCACCGGGGTGATCGACCTGATCGCGCCCCGGGGCTACGAGCTCGCCCACCACCGGGGCTTTGCCGTCGATGCGCTCTCCACCTGGCTCGGGAGCACGGCCACGGACGGGACCTACCACTGGGCGGTGTTCCCCGTGAGCGACCTCAACTGCGCAAACGCGCCGGTCGTGATGCAGATGCGGCTCTGCTCGCCGGAGCGCCGACAGACCGCGACCATGGGCAATCTGCTCTACATCGCGGGCGGTTTCGTGGCCGTGTGGGACGGCAGCCAGACGGTGGAGAGTGGGTTCTTTGAGACCCCGGTCGTGGTGAGCGGCACCCCCAGCACGGACGGCGACCTGACCCCGGAGTCCGTCTACCGCTACACCAGCGTGTGGGACTGGCGCGACGCGCAAAATAACCGGCACCTGAGCCCGGTGTCCACCGACCTGCAGGTGACCACGGGCGCCGGCGAGGACGAGGTAGACCTCGTGCTGTCCTCGCCCCACACCCGGCGGGCAGCGGTCAGGACCATCGGCTACCGCACGCGTCCGGCGCCGGACCGGGTGCCGCGGCGCGCCGTCTTCGGCTTCCCCGTCGATGGGGTGGCGCTCGCGACCAATGACCAGGCGAGCGATAGCGAGATTCTGACGCAGGAGGTCGTCTACACCCAGGGCGCGCGGGGCAACCTCTCGGGCCCGCTCCAACACGAGGCGCCCTACCCCGCGGAATACCTCTGGGCAGGGCGCGACCGCATCACCAACGGCGGGCTGCCGAACCGCTCCCAGGTCCAGCGCAGCAAGCGCGTCTTCCCCGACGAGCCGCTGGAGTGGAGCGAGTTCCCGGGGCACTTCTTCCACGTCAACGGGTTCGTGTCCGCGGTGTTTGCCATCGACGAAAACGAGATCGTGGCCACGCGCGAAGCGCTCTACGTGGTCGGCGGGGTGGGACCGAACGACGTGGGGGACGGGGAATTCAACCCGCCGCGATTGCTGCCCGGCAACGACACGGGCGTGACCGACTGGCGGAGCGTCGCCGCCACGGCTGAGGGCGCGTGGTTCCGCTCGGCGCCGGACCGCCTGATGCTCATGCCCCGCGGCGGCGCGTCGGTGGAGTGGCTCAGCCAGGCCGTGCGCGACACGCTCACCGAGTTCCCGGTCACGACCGCGGTGGCCATCAGCACCACCGAAAACACCGTGAGCTGGGCCGTGCAGAACGCGGCGGGCACGGACGGGCGCCTCGTGAGCTACGACACGCGCGCGGGCGTCTGGTACGTCGACACGCTGGAAGACCTCGGGGGCGGGCCCATCCGCGCCATGGTTGAGCACCTCGGGAGGCTCGTCGTGGTGGTGGGAACGACCGTCTACCGTCAGGACACCGCCTACCCCGGCGCAAGCTTTCTTCCCCTGACGGCGCGCACGGGCTCGATCGCGGCCAGCGCCTACTTCGATGGCTGGGCTCGGCTCAAGGGCTTCAGCACGACCGGGAAGTTCAAGGGTTCCCACAGAGTGGAGGCGGTCGTGAGCTATGACGACGGCTTGGCGGGCAGCTTCCACAGCTGCGTGATCGAGCCGCTTGACGTGGAAGGTCTCGCAATCAATGAGACAATCGAGCTTCCGTGGTACCCTCCACGAAGAAAAGGGAACCGGTTCGTGATCGAGATCAGAATCACCGCTGACGCGGACGACACGCCGAGCCAGGCGCAGACCCTCAATCACCTGCAGCTCGAGGTGATTCGTGGGCGCAAGGCATCACGGAAGGGCACCCGATGACGAGCAGGCTCGATCGATACAACTTGGACGCGGGAGGCGTGTCGCAGCCGGCGCCGAGCGGCGGCGGCACATTCAAAAAGATCCTGAAGAACGCTGCGACGTCTACGCAGCAGTATGACCAGGCCGCCAACGCTGGCATCGTGGACCCGCGCACGCCGGCCGAGATTGCTGCCGCGCAAGCCGCGCCGCGGACGGACCAGCAGCAGAACCAGTTCATGCAGCTGGGCCAGCTGCCGACCACGGCCTCGACGCAGGCGCCAGCCAACGCGCCACAGGGCTACGGAGGGGCGCCCACAGCGGCGACGCAAGCAGCGTACGCCGCGTCCCGCTCCGGGCAGATGGACAACGCGCGCGGGCTCGGCGAGGCCATGGCCGTTCGTGGCGGCAACGTCTACGACTCGCAGGCTGGCACGGCGTCCAACTTTCAGCAGCTCGGCGCCGGCTACCAGACGACCGCGCCGAGCATCACGGGCGGAGCGCAGACCTACGGCGGCGCGCCCCCGGCACCAGCCCCGCGCGGCGGATCGGGCGGGTTCCTGGATCCCGGCATCCTGAACGGCGCGCCGCAGGGTGGAGGTGGAGGCGCGCCTGCTGGGCAGCCAGCTTTCAACCTGGGTTACCAGAACCAGGCGCAGCAGCACGCCGGGGTGGGCAACGTGGACCCGGGGTCGCTCGGCGGAGTCAACAACGTGATGGGTCAGCTCGGCGGAGCGCCGGGCAACGTGGCGGGCCAGCTCGGCGGCGGCTACCAGGTTGGCGGGGTCGCCAACGTCGCTGGCAGGCTCGGTGCGGCGCCCCAGGTGGGCAACGTGGGGGACATCCGGATGGGAGCCGGCCCTGCCAACGTGGCGGGGCAGCTCGGTAACCTGGGGCTGTCCTCGCAGAACCAGCAAGGCATGATGGGGCGGCTCGAGGGATTCCTCGATGGACCCCAGGGCCCCAGCATCGCGGAGGCCCAGTTGCAGCAGGGCCAGGCCGACAACATGGCCTCGCTCATCGGCGCGGCTCGCTCCGGGCGTGGAGGCGCTGGCTCGCAGGCGCAAGCGCTCCGCGGAGCCATCTCCGAGGGCGGCGCCATCGCCTCCGACACCATGGGGCAGATGGCCACCCTCCGCGCGCAAGAGGAGGACATGCTCAAGAACCGCCAGCTGAGCGCCATCGGGCTCGGCGGCGAGCTTGGCACGGCGATGCGCGGGCAAGACCTGGCGTTCCGCGGGCAAGACCTCAGCGCGTTGCAGGGAGACCAGTCGACGCAGCTTGGTACCCGTGGTCAAGACCTGTCGGGGGCGATGGCCAACCAGAGCACGAGGACGGCGCTGGAGGGCCTCCGCGCTCAGACGGCACTCGGTGCCCGGGGGCAGGACTTGAGCGCCCTACAAGGCGACCAGAGCACGGGGCTGGGGCTCGAGGGGCTACGCGCCAACACGAGCGTCGCGACCCGAGGGCAAGACCTGTCGGCGCTGCAGGGCGACCAGAGCACCCAGCTTGGCGCCCGCGGGCAGAACCTACAGGGGCTCACCGCGGACCAGTCGGCGCAGCTCGGCATGCGCGGGCAGAACCTCAGCGCGCTGCAGGGAAACCAGGCGACCGCGCTGGGCACCCGCGGCCAGGACGTCACCCAGGAGCTTGGCCTAGCCGGCACCAACGCGACCATCCGTGGGCAGGACATCAACGCGCTCACCAGCGACGCGGACCGGGCTCTGCAAGCGCAACAACTCGCGCTCGAGGGCCAGCTCGGATACGGCCGACTCGGCAACGAGGCCATGGGCCAGGGCCTCGACTTCCTGGGGCGAGCGGGAGACCAGGCACTCACCGGCGAGAACATCGCGCAGAACACCTACAACCAGGGCGCCAACCGGGACGTGCAGCTGACGCTGGGCAACCAAGCGAGCGACACAAGCCGGCAGAACACCATCGACCAGATCAACGCCCAGCCGACGTTCTTGGAGCAGCTGGCCGTCAACACGGCCGGCGGCGCAATCGGCGGCATCAGCTCTGCCGGCACCAAGGCGGCACTAGCTTCCGACCGCGCCGCCAAGGTCGAGATTGCCGACGCCACGGACGCGGACCTCGAGGAGCTGCTCGAGTTGTTCGAGCCGCAGACCTTCGAGTATGCGGACCCGTCGGCGCATGGTGCGGGACGCTTCTTCGGCGGCATGGCGCAAGACCTCCAGCAGTCGCGGCTCGGTAGAACGATGGTCGTCCGCAGACCCGACGGGTTCCTTGGCGTGGACGACGCGCGCGCGGGCATGGCGGCGCTGGCGGCAGTGGCGATGATTCACCGCAAGCTGCGCGCCGCCGGGGCCGTCTAAGTGGCTTACACAGACTTCTTGCCCGACCCGGATATCTACGACCCGGACGACGACGAGACCTGGGGGATCGGCGAGTTCATCGACGAGGACGGCACCCCCACGTACGGCTACGACCCCGTGGAGGCGAGCCGCATCGCGGACTTGCGCAAGGCTAACGAGTGGCAAGCCGAGTCGGGCGCGCAGATGGCCCCGCCCCCAGTGCCCGAGCCCGAGCCCGAGCCCGTCGTGCCGCAGGCTCCCATCACGCCGGACGTCGTGCAACGCCAGACGGAAGCCATGTCGACCCCAGGCGCCGAGCCGCAACAGGGCATCAACATCCCCGAGGCGAGCCGCATCGCCTACGTACACAACAACCCGGGCAACCTGATGTTTGCGGGGCAGGCTGGCGCCACGAGGGGCGAGGACAAGAAGGGCGGGGGCAGCTGGGCCAAGTTCGAGACGCCGGAGGCCGGCTACTCCGCGCTCGAGCGCCAGATTGAGCTGGACGCGCAGCGCGGGCACACGCTCGGGAGCTTCATCGGCAAGTACGCGCCCGAGTTCGAGAACGACGTGGCGCGCTACACGAGCAACGTGGCGGGCTTCACCGGCGTGTCAGCGGACACCCCGCTCTCGGAGGTGCCCCGCGACAAGCTGGCGCAAGCCATGGCTCGCCAGGAGTCGGGCGCGACCGTGGGCTCGCGCGAAGAGACCGCCACGGCTGACCCGGGCAGCCTGCTATCCCGCGTCGCACAAGGTCAGCCCCGCGCGACGGGCCCGGTCATCCCACAGATCCCCGGCATGCTGCCGGCGCAAGTCACTACGCAAGGCGTCCCGCTCACCCCCGAGCAAGTTCGCCAGCGCCAGCAGCAGACCATGGACAGCACCAACGTGCAGGCGGCATTCGTGCAGAACGCCGCGCAAAGCCGCGTGGCAGGGCGCAACGAGGCCATGGCAGAGGTTGACGCGCAGGCGCAGCGCTTCGAGCAGGATGCGGCCTATCGCATCCAGCACGAGACCGCCGTGCGCAACGCGGCCAACAAGAAGATCCAAGAGACTTTCGCGGAGCCTGTCGGCAAGGTCGACCCCATCCGACTCATCAAGAACATGAGCACCGGGGACATCGTCATGGGATCGATCGCGCTCATCCTTGGAGGCATCAGCCAAGGCTTGCTCGTCACTGGCGGAGCGAAGGGCGCGCGCAACCCCGCGATCGACATGCTAAACCAGGCGCTAGACGCGGACGTGGACGCGCAGAAGGACGCGCTCAACCGCGGCGAGCGCTCCAAGGAGAACCGCGTCGCCCACTGGACGCGCGTGCTCAACAACGCGGATAGCGGCGTGGACGCAGCGCGGGCAGAGCAGCGCATCGTCACCGCCAAGCGCGTGGACAACCTGGCGCGCACGCAGATCGACAACGCGGACATTCAGGCGCAAGCGCTGGCCGCGTCCGCAGAGATTATGGCCGAAGGGCAGCAGCTCGCGCAGGGCCTGGTGGACCGCGAGAACCAGCGCCTCAGCATCGTCTACCAGCCGCCAAAGCCCGTCGAGGCACCGGTGGTCGGCACCGAGCTCGCGCCGGTCGGCACCGAAGATCGCGACCCGGCAACGCGCGCCGCGCTGGCGGCGAAGTTCGACACGCGCAACCCCGCGCACGTACAGCAGCTCAAGCAGATGGGAACCGGCATGTCGCTGGTGGGGCAGCTCGAGCGCGACCTCGCCACGCTGGAGCAGGCATACGGCGTCCAGCCGGATTCCGCGGGCAACTACCCCAAGGACGCCGACTACGTGAGCAGCGCCACGGGCTACGACCCATTCGATGCTTTCGACGAGATCGGCGACGACGACGCGGCCGCCAAGGCGCGCTCGCTCCGCCAGGCGTGGACCGCCGTGGAGCTCAATTCGCGCATGGGCTGGAAGAGCGAGCCCAACAGCGCGCCCAAGCAAGACGAGTACGCGGGCATCGACCAGCCGACGCTGGACGCGGACGTGCCGAAGAAGCTGGCCGAGCTCCGGCGCGAGATTGAGGCGCGGCGCACCGAGGTGCAGTCGTCCACCCAGGCGCCCGTGCGGGCCGCGTGGAAGCTACAGAACCAGTTCCCGATCGCGGGCGGGGTCAACGTCCGCCCTGTCACCGGCCCCACGAATCGGGGGCGATAGCCCGTGGCCTACTTCGTCGATTCGATGGGGCGCCTCGTCGAGGCGGACGTCGCGCACCCCGAAGACCTGACCGAGCTGCAGCGCCAGGGCTATGCGCCCGCGACGCAACGCGACCTCGACCAGCACGACCAGGCTGAGGCGGTCAAGGCGGCTGACGAGGGCGGCTTCTCCGGGCGAGCGGCGCTCGAGAGCGGGCAGCGCATGGTGGGCCGCGCCGCGGGGCTCATCGGCGACGCGACTGGCCTTAGCGCGCCCGTTCCCGCCGGGCTCGAGGGGGAGGGCACGAGCTCTGCCGAGCAGGCCTTCCCGGATGCTTTCGGCGACGAGGCGCGGCTGCGAGCGGAGGCTCACCCGTTCAGCGCCATGGCGGGCCAGCTCGCAACGGCTACCCCCGTGGCGCTGGCGGGCGGAGCGCTTGCGGCTGGCGCGGTCGGCGCGGGGCTGGCGGGCACCGCGGCGGCCATCGGCACGGAGGCGGCCATCGAGGCCGTGGCGCAGGAGGGCGAGAATGCGTGGCTGGAGGAGCGACCCGCCGAGCTCAAGAACGTCGCGACCTACACGGGCATGTTTGCCCTGGGTGACGTGCTGTTTCGCGGGGTGGGAAAGGGGCTGTCGAGCATCTTCGGGGGCGGCTCGCGCAACATCGTCAGCGAGGCGAACGAGGTGCTTCGCAAGAAGGCGGGCCCCATCGGCGAGCGCCCGGGCAGCGTGGGCGCGGCGCGCGCCAGCGACCTCGACGACGCTTTTGAGCCCGCCATCAAGGAGATGAGCGACCGGGACGCGGTCATTCTCGATCGCGATTCGGACGACTACTACAAGCTCATCTCGACCCACAGCGCGGACAGCTTCACGCGCCTCTATCGCGGCCTCGACGAGGACTTGGGCAACGCAGTCAAATACCAGGACTTCGAGAAAGGCGCCAAGGAGTGGGACGCGGGCACCGAGACGCTTCAGGCGAAGTGGTTCGTGGACCTCGAAGAGAAGGGCGCGCGCGTCGCCGAAGAGCTGCGCCGCAAGCCCAAGGGCGACATCGACGCGATCGACTACGGCAACGCGGGCAAGGTCGCGCTCAAGACCATCGACGACTACACGCGGCAGATCGCCAACTCGCCCAACAGCGCACGCCGCAACTACCTGGCGGACAACTTCAAGCGTGACCTGCAAAAGCAGGTGGTCAAGATCGACGCCTCGTTCGGCATCGACAACCCCACGCGCGCCGCGCTCAAGGATCTGATTGAGCCGCTGCAGGAGGACATCCGCACGGGCCTCATGGACCCGGTCAAGTTCGGGCGGAACGCGCATCTCAACAAGGAGCTGAACGCGGGCTGGACGCAGCTGCTCAAGAGCTGGCGCAAGGTCGAGGAGACGTTCCTCGATAAGACCGGCGAGACGCTTTACAACCACGCGGGCGCTGGGCGCATCGTCAAGGAGGGCACCACGCGCAAGGCGCTGTCGGCGCTGAGCGAAGACCCGCGCCTGAACGTCGAGCTCCAGCGCCACCTGGCCAAGGCCTACGACGGCTTGACCAACATGGTCGAGGCGCGCCAGCGCTGGGGCTTGTCGCGCATGGACAACCTCGACAACCTGGCGGGCGACATTCGCTCGCTCAAAGAGGATTGGAACCTCGCGAGCACGATCGGTGTCGCGAAGAACAAAGCAGCGCACGCGCGGCGCGACCCGCAGAAGTGGGCCAACCTCATTGCCGACATCGGCTCGCAGGCGCCCGTCGTTGGCGGGGCAGTCAGCGCGGCGCGCAACCTGGGGCGCATCGCCGAAGGCACGCGCCTCACCGCCGGCACGCGGCTCGCCGATGTGTGGGATCGCGGGCTCAGTCGCTACGCCAAGCACCCCGACTTGGCGGAGGCCAGCATCAGCCGGAACTACTCCGAGTGGATGCAGAACGCGCTCCGTGAGCACGGCGGCAAGGTGGCAGCAGGCGCGTTGTTCGCTGGGGCAGCGGCGGCGCCAGACGATGAGAGCGGCGCCATGGGAGCTAGCGCGGGCGCGTTGGCTTTGCTGGCGGGCAGAGGCGGACGCAAGGTGGCGCGTCGCCTGTCGGGCTACAAGACTGAGCGCGAGATATCCAAGGAGCTGAGCGAGACTGGCAAGGAGCACCTCTACACGTTGCTACGCGACGCCAAGGTGCCGGTGCGCAATGGCCGCATGGAACGCGAGTTCGATGCCAGCCGGCTCGGGGTTACGGCGGACGGGCGCCCCTTCGCGATCAACGACAAGGGCTACGCGCAAGGGACCGCGCGCTACGAATACCAAGCCAGCATCGACACGCCCAAAGTAAAGCCCGCGATCGACGACGCAGCCACAGAGCTGGCCATGGCGCGTGTCGATCGCAAGGCAGGCTTTAGCAAGGTCACGCACGGTGGTCTCGACACCATCCCCACGAACAGCAAGGCGCTCATCTCGCTAGCGCGCAAGACCGGCGCAGACATCAAGGCTTTGCAGCCCGACGAGCAGCTGGCGCTCCTCGACTATATCGAGGGCGGTGGCGCCGCCGCGTTCCGGGCGCTGCAGCAGGGCACGCCCATACCCGGCAAGGAGCGGTTTGCCGACTCGCTAGAGGCGTTCGAGAGCGCCACCGAGAAGCTGATGCGCTCGGGTCTGACCGAGTCCGTGGGTCCGCTCTGGCGCGGTCTCAGCCTCAGGCCCGAAGACGCGACCCGCCTCGTCAACGCCCAGACGGTCGAGACGGGCGAGCTTACCAGCACGTCGTTCGATGCGTTCTACGCAAAGGACATGTTCGCGGACACGGCACGCGCGCGTGAGATGGGGCACGTTCCCGTGGTGCTCAAGTTCGAGAAGGTCGAGCGTGCATCCCCACTCTCGGCGGCAGGGTTTTCGAAGCAATATGGGTCGTCCGAGCGGGAGGCGCTTTTGCCCCCGGGCGCGACGTTCGAGGTCGTGGACGTGGCGCGCAGTGAAAGCAAGTTGTTCGGCCACATCGAGGTCACGCTACGAGCCGCCCCCAAGGGCGCCGCCCCAGTGGGGTTCGTGCTGTCCGGGCTACTCGGGCTCGGGGCAGCCCTGGCACCCGGCGACGAGAGCGGCGCCATGGGGGCAAGCGCTGGAGCTCTTGCGCTGCTGGCGGGCAGGGGCGGGCGCAAGGCTGCGGCTAAAGCAGCTGGCAAGCAGTCACCCGTCGACCTGACCGGCAAGAGCCTGCGGGACCTCGGCGCGCTCGACGACCCGGGCTCGTTCAAGCCGGAGACGCTCGAGGCGCTGCGCACGGGCAAGGGCGGGCGGGGCGACTTCGCGCGCGACTTCGGGGCGACTGGTCGCGTTGACCAGGCCGGGCAGGTCGAGCAGGGCATACAGATCGAGATGGGCCCGAAGGGCCCGCTGCTCCGTGACGGACGCCACCGGCTCATGGTCGCTCGCGAGCAGGGGAGGGCGACCGTCTATGGTCAGGTTTTCAATGGCAAGCGCGCGCCGGGCAAGAAGCCGATCTACGAGGGCGAGATCCCCATTGCCGAGGCGTCACTCGGAGGTGTCATCCCCACCGACGCGGCCAGTGCCCGGGCCTTGCTCCAGCCCAGCAAAAAACTCCCGAGCCAGGCAGTGGACATTGAACGTGCGGTCGGGGGAGCCAAGGAAGACCTTGCCCCGTTTACCGGGCGTCAAGCTCCAAGCCCCGTCCCATCTCGCGGCGGGCTCCCGAGCAAACTCCCGCCGATCACCAACGATGTCTTTACGCCCCATGTGGGAAGTGTAGCACATGACGGCATCCTGAGCGAGCGCCTAAGCGGAAGACTCGGCAAGACGGAGGGCGGTTTCTTCCGCGGGAAAGACGGGAAAATCCGCTACGTGAAGGCCGACGCGGACCCCATCCACAACGCGATCGAGGTCGGCAACGCGCGCATGTACCGCGCGCTCGGAGTAGGAACACCCGAGTGGGTCGAGATTGACCTGCCCAACATCAAGCACGAGATGGTCACCCCCGGCCCCGAGTGGGGATCCATGGAGCCGTTTACCCCCAGCGACACCCCAGGCATCAAGGCCATGGCGAGCGAGTGGCTCGGCCCGGAGTGGCGCGAGCTAAACGCAGTCGAGGACTGGTCCACGCTGCCCCAGTCGGTGCGCGACAGCTACGCGCGCACGGTTCCGAAGGACATCATTCTCGGCAATTGGGACGTGCAACTCAACGCGCGCAACGTCATGACGGACGGCAAAACCACGCTGATGGTCGACGCTGGCGAGGCTGGCGCAAACTCGCCATTCGCCAACGACTACGAGCAGACCTCTGCGGCCATCCAGCGCACCGTCTCGCAGGGCAAGGGGCGAGGCAACGTCAACACCGCAAAAAACATGTTCAAGCAGGTTGGCTCGGTCGCTCCCCACGAGCTGTTGGCCAGCTACGCGCCGAACAAGGGGCAGCTCCGCTCAGTCGTGCAGCAGGGCTTTGACGAGGCCGTGGCGGTCATCGACGGCATGGGCGGCCCGGAGGGCTTCATCCGCGCGCATCACCCATCGCTATCGCCGGAGGCCGTCAAGCGCCAGGCGGAGGCAATGCAACAGCGCATTATCGCGGTCAAGGGTATCATTCCGATCCTCAGCACCGCGCTCTTCCTCTCGTTCGGCGGCGACGCGCAAGCCGCGGAGGAGCCGCCCCGCCCTCCCCCCGACGCGCTGCCCCCAGAGGTGGCCTACAGCCGCGCGATGGTCGAGAACGCTCGAGGCGGGCGGGCTGAGATCGCCGCGGCGGTGGCTGAGCTCGTCGGCACCCGGCGCCCGAACCGCTCGGACAGCAAGCTGCGCGAGGACGTGCCCCTGACGGCGGAAGCGGCGCTCGCGCTGGGCAAGACCCTGGACGAGCTGATCGCCGACCCGAGGGCGCTCATCGAGCGGGTGGCGGCATCGACGGGCGAGCTGTCCCGGACCCACCCGAGCGTCTACGGGGCCCTGGTGCAGCAGGCGGCGCAGATGGTCGCCTACCTGTCGTCCGTGCGCCCACAGCCCGTGGCGCGGAGCATGAGCCGCCCGGATGGGCTGCCCCCGACCCACGATGAGCTGCTGGACTGGAGCGCACGCGTGCGGGGCACCACGCAGCCCAGGGCGACCATCAAAGCGATCGGGCGGGGCACTGCCCCCCCGCCCGCAGTCGAGGCCTTCGCGGCGACCTGGCAGCCCCTGTGGAACGAGGTCCGGGTGGGTGTGGCTGGCGTGGTCACCAGGATGGCCGAAGACGGCGGCGGGCTCGACCCGGAGCGCCTCAGCTACCTCGACCGCACCCTGGCCTTTGACGGGGCCCTGGACGGCATGCAGAGCCCCGCAATGACGGGGCATATCCTGGCCGCCATCGACCAGCAGGCGGCGGCGGACCAGGCCGCCCGGGAAACGGGGGGTGGAAATTCTGGGGGTGGTGGGTCATCATCCACCCGGTTAGCAACTCGCCTCGGCTCGATCGCGGCGGAAAGGTCCATGTGAGCAAAGCAGCAGGAGGCGGGCGAATCAACATCCGTCGCAACGTCGCGGCATCGACTAACCTCGCGACCATCACGGGGCTGCCGCTCGGCATGCGGGCCAGCACGGTGCTGCTCATGAACAGCCATGAGACCACTGCCCAAACGGTCGTCTTGGACGGCGGCGACGGAACCGACTTCACGATCACGGTGCCCATCGAGACGTATATCGAGCTGGACGGCGACTTTGCGTCGGTGGGCGCGATCAGCGACGCAGCCCTCACCGTGGTTGCGGGCTGGTCTGACGACGGTACCGTTGCCAAGAACCCATAATCCCCGGGCGCACGCGCCCAGAAAGCAGAATCAATGACACTCACAATCGGCACGCAAGTAGCTCCGGGGTCGCAAGGTGACCTCGTCCCGGCCTTCATGGAGTTTTCGGCGCAGAACGCGGACTCTGTGGCCCGCGTCTTCCGCTTCGGCGACGCGGAGAACACCGCGGAGACGACCACCACCGACGCTGACTCGGACATCATCAATCTGTCGGAAGCGCTCGAGGCGTTTGGCGTCAGCTTCATTACCCCGGGCCTCGTGTGGAAAGCCAAGGCCGTACTGATTGGGCGTGGCGCGACCAATATCGTCTACTACTCCGAGCGTCACGCGCTCATCATCGGCGCGTCGACCCCGGTCGTGGTCAACGGCGCTGGCCCGATTACCGTGGACACATCCGGCGAGATCATCCCCGCGCAAGGCGTTGAGATCATCTCCACGCTCGCACCCGAGGCGGTGAGCCCGGCGTTCAAGGTGACATCCGATGAGGTGATCATCCAGTTCGACGGCGACACGGGTGTTCCCGCCAACTGGATTTGCCGCGTGTACCTCGACAAGGTATTCGCGCTCATCGCGCCATAACCCCATGAGCAAACCCAAGGCAGGGGAGATCATCCCCATCGACGACAGCCCGGACGTCGCGGCGCTGGTCACCCGCTTCCAGCTCGAGCAGGAGGCGGCGCTCAGTGCCACGCGCCAGAGCTACGACAAGCAGCTCGACAAGCTGCGCCTAGCGGTAGCTCAGCAGAGCGAGACGCTGCGCAAGCAGACCGCCGAGCTCGAGTCGATGCGGCGCATCTTCACCGACTTGCAGGACGTCTCGCGCAAGGCAACGTCCGACATGGTGCTCTTGCTCAAGGATGCCACGGCCGCGGCCACCACTGCCAAGGAGTCGGCGCAGGTCTACGAGCGCATGGTCGACGCGCGCCCGGACCTGATCCGCCACATCGAGGCCACCAACGCCAACGTCGCCAACTACCGCGGCGAGGTGAAGCGCTACACCGATACCGTCGACAACCTCAGCAAGACTCTCGACCGCGTAGCGGGCGGCGTCGCCGACTACGCCGTCACCAAGCGCGCGGTGGAGTCGATGAGCAACGCGAAGCTTCCCCCACTCGCACCCCCACAGAAAGGCAAGTCATGAAGAGCAAGCCAAAGCCGAAACCGAAGCCCGCGCCGAAGGGCGGCAAGAAGTCCAAGGGCGGTTACTGATGTCCCTATTCTTCACCGGCAGCGCCCAGGTTACACCAGGCTCGTGGAAGGTCGTTGTGGACCACGCAAACCAGGGCTTGAACGACATCGCTCCCGGTCGCCTCGTGCTGCGGCTGGAGGATGGACCGCCTGTGCTACTCGCCAACAACGACGGCGCCGAGTTCGGTTGGACACTGAGCGCTGGAGAGGAGCTGTCGCTCGATATTGACGGACCCATCAAAGTGATGGCCAAGAGCACGTCGACGCAACGGGTCCAGCTTCTGTACTGCCAGCGCAGAACGGTCCTCAACATCGCGTCCGGGGTCGGCTAATGGCAACCCTGTCAACGGCTGCTCGCTCCGCTTGCGCGGTGGCGATTCTTGGAGAGATCGACGCTGCCACTGCGGCCGACTTTCGGATCTTGACGAGCGGAGCCGCTGTGCTGGTCGACATCGCGCTTGCGAACCCCTCGTTCACCGAGTCAAACGGCGTCCTGACGGCGGACGTTTCCCCGGTCCCCAGCGCCACGGCGTCGGGCACCGGCGAGGCGGACAACTGGGAGGTGCGAGACGGGACAGACCCCGTCGTCACTGGCACGATCAGCGACACGGGAACCCCCGACATCGACATCGACAACGCGGCGATCGTCTCTGGGCAAACGGTCAACCTGACGAGCCTGGTGCTCACGGTGCGCACGTCGTGAAGATCAACATCCCCATCAAGGTCGAGGTGCGCGGCAAGGTCACGACCGGGCCAAAGCCGCCTCCCCCGCCGGCACAGCTCGAGCAGGAGCCGCCCCCGGAGCCACCCAAGCAGGCGGCCTGAACCGTGGCGGCCATCAGCACGGCCGCCAAGAACGCGGTGGCGGATGCGATCGGCGCATTTCTCGACACGGGAGGTGCTGCCATTACGCCATTGATCGTCTTGTTCACTTCGGCGCCAGCTGCCGTTCGCACGCTACGTATCGGGTCAGGTCCGCCAACGTGGGCCGTCGCCTCTGGAGGGGTGGCCGCGCTCGCGGCTCCGGGGCTGGCGGTCATCCACGCGCTTGCAGCGTTTTCTGGGACCGTGGCGATCGCCGCCATCGCGGCACGCACCGGAACCGTCCATATAGAGTGCGCCATCGGGGACATTGGCTCGGGCGAAGAGATCGAGATGGCGGGCCGCGCTATCGTGGCCAATCAGGACATTGTCATCCATACGCTCTCAATCGTGATCACGGACTGAGCGCGGCTGAGCCATGGCCGGCCACCTATCGACAGACTCGCGCCAGCTGACGGGCGCGTTCACGGCGATCAGCCTTTCCTCGTTCACGCTGAGCGCCGGCACGAACCGCCGGTTGTTCGTCGTGCTCCAGGGCGAGGACGGCGCAGCCGATAACCCGAGCGTCACGGCGGGACCGACCTTCGGAGGCGTAACCGCAACGCTCGTCACTGATGGCTCGGTGAACGCCGCAGCCCACGCGACGAGCGGCGGCTTCAGCATATGGACCAAGATCTACGAGATCTTGGAGGACGACCTCCCCGCTGACGGCAGCAGCCACACGGTTACCGCAACGATCAGCCCGGAGCAGGATCAGGGCGCGGTCTCGGTCGTCGTCGTCCAGGACGCCTCGCAGGCCGCGAACGTGTCCGACGTCGTGCTCTTCCAGGTCACGGCGGATACTGACCCGAGCCTGTCGGTCGAGGTCGCCGACGACGACTCGCTGGTCCTGAGCTCCGCGTCATGCGGCAATGCGGGCACCTGGACGCACGGCACAGGGCAAACCGAGCGATGGGATCAGAACCTTTCCTCGAGCGGGCATTGCGGCTCCACCGAAGAGCCAGCGGCGGCTGGCACCGAGGTAACGACTCACATCTTCAGCGGGACGATCAACCGTGCAGCAGCGGTCGCGATTGCTGTCCCTGACTCGATCATCGAGTCCAACGCAGACGGCGCGGTGAACGTTGCGGGAGTCGACGCAGCAGGAACCGTCGAGGTCGAGGCGAGCGCCGACGGCGCCGTGGACATCGTCGTCACCAGCATTGACGGCCTGCTCGGCTCGGTGCTGGACTCGAGCGGCGCCGCGGAGGTGGCCGGCGTGGACGCGGCGGGCACCGTCGTGGCCATCAATCGCGCCGTCTCGGGCGCCGTGGATGTTGGCGGCGTCGATGCGGCGGGCAGCGTCACGGTCGAGGCCAGCGCCTCGGGCGCCGTTGACCTGGCAGGGCTGGACGCCTCCGGCACGGTCGTGGCCACCAACCTGGCGGCGAGCGGCGCGGCGGAGCTCGCTGGCGTGGACGCCGCCGGAACCGTCACGACAGAGCACGACGCCAGCGGCGCGGTCGACCTGGCGGGCCTGGACGCGGCGGGTACCGTCACCGTGGAGGTGAGCGTATCGGGCGCGGTGGAGCTCGGTGGCCTGGACGCCTCGGGCAACCTGGCCACGCAAGACCAGACCCTCGTCTCGGGCGAGGTGGACGTCGCGGGCGTCGACGCGGCGGGCACCGTCACGGTGGATGTGAGTGCCAGCGGCGCGGTCGACCTGGCAGGCCTGGACGCGGCGGGTACAGTCGAGGCGCACGCCGGTGCCAGCGGCGCAGTGGACCTGGCGGGCCTCGATGCTGCGGGCATCGTCGAGGTGGATGTGGGCGTCTCGGGCTCGCCTCAGCTGGCTGGCCTCGACGCCGCGGGAACCGTGGTGGCCATCAACCGGAACGCCTCGGGGGCGGTTTCTGTCGCCGGCGTGGACGCCACGGGAACCGTCGAGGTGCTGGTCCAGGTGTCCGGCGCGGTGGAGCTCGGTGGCCTGGACGCCTCGGGGCTGGTGGCCCTTCCCCTAGACCCACCGGGCAGCGTCCGCCTTCGGATCGGCGCCGTGGGCTCGTGTGAGCTGGCGCTGGCCAGCGTCGGATCCGTGTCGCTAAGACTCAGCCGCGTCGGCTCCGTGACCATGGTACTGTCGTAGGAGCACACATGGCCAACGCCCCCACCTTCGACATCGGAGACCAGGTCCGCTCAAGCGCGAGCTTCCGCAACGCGGGGGGCACGGCAGCCGACCCGACCGGGGTCAAGTTCCTCCACGCCGAGCCGGACGGCACGGAAACCACCTACGTCTTCGGTGTCGACGGCGAGGTCGTCCAGGACTCCACGGGCGAGTTCCACTTCGACGTGATCGCGGCGGCCGCCGGCCGGCACGTGGTGCGCTCCGTGGGCAGCGGGGTTGTCGCCGCCGCACAAGAGCGCCCGTTCATCGTGCGCGAGTCAGTCTTCACGACTCCCACTTAGGTCGTCCAGCGCCGCGCCCAGCTCTTCGGTCGCCAGATGCACGCAAAACTGCGCGAGCTGCACCGCCATCTCGTCGCGCGCCAGCAGATCCGCTGAGCGCTCGAAGTCCGCGCGCCCGAGCATCCTGTAGCTCATCGCCCGCGACCGGCAATCCAGCGCCGCAGCGAAGCGGTCAATCAGGATGTGGGTCACCGGCCCTCGCTCACCGGCGCGCGCTGCCCCGTCTCGATATCGTCCACGGATAGCAGCGCGGCAACGGCCAGCATGAACAGGAACACCAGCACGCCGCGCAGCAGGCCCGCTGACCCGTCGCGGCGCCTTGGTGGGGGCAGCATCACCCCGCACCGTCGGAGCCCCGTGGGCGTCATCCTGAGCGGCGGGAGGTCGACCGGAAACTGGTAGCGGCTGCGTGGAGGCGGCCCCAGCACCGGGTACGCCTTGCTCCAGTCGTAGCGGTGGCTCATGGCTTAACCTTGATGCGCGGCAGAACCCGCTCGTTCGCGGCCTCGTACAACGCGGTTAGTTCGCGATGCTCCTCTGGATATTCTAGCGCCGCCCATGCCGCGACGCCCTCGTCTAGGATCTTCGGCGGCGACGAGTCATCGTCCGTGATGTCGACGAGTCGCCAGTAGATCGCGAATCCAGCATCTAGATCGGCGTCCTGCTTGAGAGTGTCGAATCGGTTCTGGTGGGTCACCGCTTCACCTCTGCCGCTAGCAGTCGGAGCACTTCCGCAGCCTCTTCGGGCGTCATCCAGAGCGAGGACTCACCCACCGTAAGGATTATCCTCTTCGCAACGTTGGTGGTCACTTCGACCAAACGCCGTTCTTCGCGGCGAGCCATTACAGCCCCGCCTCCAGTCGAGCAACCGCCGTGAGCAGTTGGAGCGCGATGCGGTCCGAGCGGGCGCCTTGCCCCTCGAGCTCGTCCACGGCGCGCATGACCGCGGCGAGCAGCGTTTGGTATCGAGCGTCGGCATCGACTGCCGCGCACACGGCTTCTGTGACTTCGAAGGGCCCGAGGTCGATCAGATCGACGCCGTCGGCCTCCGCGATGCGCGCGTTGAATTGCGCGTGGGCCAGCGGATCGGTCGTGAATGGTCGCATCATTGTGTGGCTGCCTTTCGTGTAAGGCCCAAAGCCGGGCCGGCGTGTTGAGGGGTCGCCGGCCCGGGTGGGCGCGCTCTGTCGGCCTGCTTGGCCTCGCTCCGTTCCGTCGCCTCTCAGGCCTTGCAGAGCCTTTCCCCCGGCCGCCTGCAAGCGGAGCACGCGGGGAGTGTTGACGGAACGGAGCGGGGCCCCGAAGGGCCAGGGGTTACTGTTCGCAGTAGTTGCACGAGCCGGAGCCGCCCGCTCGGTGGAATGCGCACTGGTCGTCGGCGTGCTCCTTGCGGTTGTCGTTGATGATCCGCTCGCAGCGCGCCCGAGCAGCTTTGCCACCACGCAGCGCCTTGGCGCAATCACGCACGGTCTCGGCGTCGCCCGCTTGCGCCGCCTCCTGCTCCAGCTCGGCGATAGCTTGGGTCATCTCGCTGCGGGTCAAGTCGGAAGCTTTCATTGTCGTGTCTCCTGTTTGTCGGGGCGGCTCCGTGCTGCCCACTCAATCAATATAGCCCGTCCCGCATGGGAGGCAATCACCCCTAGGGTGCTGCACTCGCGTTCAGGTCCGGCTGCGCGCCATGCGCCGGCCGCGCCGGTTGGCGGATGCCCGTTCGAGCTTCGCCTGGTGCGCCGCGTAGCCCGGCTCCCCCTTCTTCGGGGGCAGCCCCTTGCCGGGCTGAAAGCGCTGGCTGAGCGGGTTGACGGCGCCGAGCACCGCGTCGCTCACGTCGTCCACGAACCACTCGCGGTGGTTCTGACGGTCGGCGCTCCACGGCAGCGCGCTCCACTCGGTCAGCACCGCGGCGCACTTGTCCCGCCGGATCTGCAGCGACCGGTTGGCGATAACCGTGCGCAGGTACTCGATCCGCGGCTTCTTCTTGCCCTTGCCTTGCGCCTCGCAGTGCAACCCGAAGTGGGCCATGTTGGCGAGCAGCCGCTGCCCCTCGCCCGCGCAATCGATATAGACCTCCCCGGCGCGGTAGGCCGCTTTCAGGCGCTTGAGCTCGTTCGCAATCTCCTCGTCGTTGAGCTCGGGCAGGTAGTACGCCTCGAGCAGGACGATGGTCCTCGACCGGAGCGACTTGGCGGCCACGGCGAAACCGTTGCCGTCCCCCCACCCGATGTCTCCCGAGACCACCACGCGCCAGGGCGTGCCCTCGTCGAGCTCGTAGCCGTCGTCCAGGTAGTTCCCTTCAGTGGGCAGGTACACCAGGGAGTCGGAGTCTTTGCACCAGTCAGCGAGGTACTCCCGGCGAAACTCCGCGCTGAGCCGCGCCAGGATCGGCGCCCATCGCTCGTCGTCAAGCTCGACGTCTTTGAGCGCGACCAGCCATTCGACGATGGTCGAGGCCGGCGTGTCGTCGAGGATGTGCTCCCCGTTGACCAGCTCCTCGAGCAGGTAACCCGCCGCGTCAATCGCCGGGTTGTCGAGCGCCGTCCACCGGTGTGTGCTCCACTGCAGCGCCTCTTTGCCGTCGTGAGTCCGCCCGGTGCACCGCTCGTAGTAGAGCCCGGCCGGATCCACGCCTGGGCTGCCGATGAGCGCCAGCTGCCCGCCCCCGAGGTGATGGGTGTCGGTGAATTGCGGGACGATGACCGACGAGATCATGTACCGGAATTGCAGGTCGTACGCCCCGAACGACCCCGACTCGTCGATCGCGCAGCGGCGCAGCCCGTGGGGGGAGACGCCGCGGAGGCGCTCCACTTGGGCCTTGTCCTTCGACCCGCTGAACAGGATCCGGTAGCCGTTCGGGTAGGTCCAGCTGTACTCTTTGCCGTCGGAACCCGCCCCGAGCGAATACTTGGAGTTAAACTCCTCGAGCGTGCTCCACAGAATCGCCTTGGCGTGCTCCTTGCTCAGCGCCAGGAACAGCGAGGTCTGCCCGGGCCACAGCTGAAAGTCTTCCAGGAGCCAGGCCGCCACCCAGTAGGATCCGCCCCCGCGGCGCCCCTTCGGGATGCACTTGCGGTTGTCCAGGTCGTCCAGCGCGCGACGCTGCTTCGGGTGTAAGTCCCGGTAGATGCGTTGCCAGGCGGAGTCATCCCCGGACGGGAGACGGCTGGAAAGCAGCGCCGTTTCCAGAGCCGCCGCGTCAGGTTCGATGAGCACAGGCTACTTGCATGGTGGCACACGGCCGGGCACACTGGCCAGCCAGTGGCCTCCACGAAGAAACCGCGCGCGCTCGAATCCTCCCCTTTCATGCGCGCGCTGTGGAGCGAGCAGGAGTCCCCGGAGGCCATGGGCCAGGTCCTGACCGCCCACGCGATGACCCGCCGGGCGCAGACCTCGGGGCGCAAACGACGCGCCGCGGCACAGCTCTCCAGCTACGAGGGGCTGACCCTCACGAGCATGGACCCCGAGGAGTACGACTACGCCGTCCAGGACGGCGACGACCTCAGCGAGGACGGGGGCGGGGCGAACAAGGCGCCCCCCTACCAGCAGACCCACAACCTCGGGGCGCGCGTCATGGATGCCATCGACGCGAAGATCTTCGCGCTCGAGCGCGTGAAGACCCGCTTCGTGGTGAGCGACGGCGGGTGGGAGGTCAAGACGGCGGCTGTCAAGGCGGGGCGCTTCATCGACGGTCAGATGTCCGAGCCGCAGGGCAGCTTCAAGGACATGTGGGAGCTTTGGCGCCACGCAGCCCGCATCGCCACGATAGCCACGGGCACCGCCGCGGTGTTCTTCTGGTCCGACTCCAAGCAGGGGCGGATAGTCACCGAGCTGGACGACACGCTCGACATGTTCCTCGACACGACCGGGCTTCCCTACGACGGCTACAGCTCGCTCGGTCGCACCACGTTCTGGGATCCCGAGAAGCTCGCTGCGCGCTACCCGGACCACGCGCTGCAGATCTACCAGGCCGCGGACAAGTGGGACACCATCATGTCTCAGTACCTGCTCGCGGGGAATGCCGAGCAGGACGAGACGAGCACCAACATCGTTCGCGTGCCGCTCATCCAAGCGTGGAAGATGCAATATGCAGGCGGCGAGAAGAACGGTGGATACGACGGCAAGTACTGTTTTGCGATCCCGGGCGCCACGGTCGATCATGGCGAGTACGATTGCGAGGAGCCGCCGTGCGTGATCTTCAATCCCATGCGCCAACTTGCCGGCAAGTGGGGGCGCACGATCCTGGAGCGATCGCTGCCCGCCGTGGTGAAGTACAACCAGATCCTGAATAGCGCCGACAACTCGACGATGCTGAGCCCGCGCCGCATGTTCTTCTACGACCCTTCGACGACCGACCCCGCGTCGTTCAAGAAGGTATACGACATGATGTTCGTGCCGCACACGGGGTCGATGGCGCAGCTCCCCGTCGACATGACGCCCAAGCCGTTCGACATCGCGTCGATTCAATTCCTGCTCGATACGCACCGGGATGCCGCGTACAACCTGCCCGGGCTCAACGAGGCGAGCGCCACCATGGACATGGGCAAAACCATGAGCGGCGTGGCGTTGCGCCTGGTGAAGAATGAGATCTACGAGATCTTCTCACCCTTCGAGGCGGAGTTCACCCGGTGCGTGGGGCCCGAGACGGCCAAGCAGATCATCCGCTGCGCTCGCGAAGTGCAGAAGAGCGCGGGTGGTTTCTCTGCCACGTGGAAGGGCGGCAAAGATGGCGGGTGGCTCCAAGAGATTGGTGCCGGCGTTTTCGACATCCTCGAAAAACACAAGTACCGGGCCGAGCCCGAGTCGGTGAGCGGCACCACGGATACGCCCGCCGATAACGTCGCGCTCGCCAAGGAGTTGATGGAAACCGGCATCATCACCGGTGAGGCCTACGCCAGCATCCTGCAGACCTACGGCACGGCGCAGGGCGGCACGGCTCTCTCGCAAGCCGAAGAGCGCGTGACCGAGCGCATGATTGACGACTGGATGTACGCGCCCATTGCGGACGCCAAGGCCCGCACCGTCGACCCCGAGATCTGGATGGACAAGGATGGTGGCATGACGCTGGCCGTCGGAGCCGCCTACCTCAACGCGCGCGCGTCTATGATCGAAGACATGGCCGATCGCGAGGTGCGCGAGCGCCTGCAACTCTTCAAGGACTACTTAGCGCGTCTCGAATCCAACGCGGCCAAGCGCGCCGCGATGGCAGCGGCAGCAGCCGCGGCCGCAGCACCGCCCCCCCAACCAATGCTGGCGCCCGCGCCTGCGATGTGAGCCTATGCCGCCTGACGACGACGGACCCCAAAGCCCAGCAGCCAACACCGCTGCCACGTTCACCCCGCCCGCGGCCGACAATGGCCCGAGCGACGACGACATCATCAACGAGCTGCTGCGCGATAACCCGCCCCAGCGCGGGGAGCGCGACGAGCCCGAAGAGCGGCCCGCGCCGAAGGATGAGCCTGCGCCCGAGGACGATGACGTTCCCGATGACGACGTCGAGGCTGGGGCGGAAGACGACGAGCCCGAAGACGACGACGCGCCCGCGGCACCCAAGAGCGCCGTGGACCGCACCAAGGTGCGCGAGCTCGTCAAGGCCAAGAATTACAAGGAGCTGTTCAAGCTCCTCGACATCGAGCCCGAAGACATGGGGCTCGACCCCAAGGCGTGGAGCGCGTGGCGCGCGGCGAACGCGCGGGAGTGGAAGAAGCTCAAGGGCCACGAGCAGGGCGCCATGCAGCGGCTTGGCGCGTGGGACCAGCAGCTCAAGGCGAATCACGCCCAGCTGCAGCAGCACCACGCGGACCTGACCCGGCGCGAAGAGCGAGTATCCCGCTACGAGCAGGCAGAGGCCGCCTACGAAAAGGACGGCGATCCGAAGCACCTGGTGGCGCTCATCGAGGGCATCACCAAACGCCCATATGACGAGGCGCAGCGGGACATCCTCCACAAGAACCGGCGCACGCCCGGGGAGCGCCGACTGCAGGAGGAGCTCGCGACGTACAAGGCCGAGCTTGCCGCGCTCAAGAGCGCCGTGGAGAAGCCGCCCGCGCCACCGCCGGTGGACCCGGAGGCAGCCATGGCGAACGATATCAAGATCATCACGGCGCGCGTGTATGCCGCAGTGAAGGATGGCCAGCTCCACGCGGACACGGCCAAGGTCCCGCACTTCGCGAAGCGCGTTTACACCGTGCTCAAGAAGACCATGGGACCCATGGGGCTGACGCAGACTCCGGAAGAGGCTGCCCGCGTCGTGCTCCGCGCGGAGCGCAAGCGCATCGCGGCTCACCCGCTCGCCAAGACGCCGGCCCCGGCGGCCGCGCCAGCCAAGGGAAAGAAGAGCACGCCTCCGTTGCGCGGCGAATCGCGCAGCCCGGGCACGTCGATGCGTTCCCCGACCGAGAGCAACGACGACATCATCAACGACATCCTCCGCAAGAAGAACACCAACACGAGGCTGGGTAACTCATGAGGCGCGTTTGCCAGGACTTCGTTCGGGTCTGCGAAGATACCGAATTCGAGCAGCAGCTCCACTTCTCGGCTGGCTCCAGCCTCATCGCGAGCACCGACTACCGCATCACCGGAGAGGCGGCGCGGGATCGCATGTTCGTCTCCCGCGTGCTCGAGGTGGGCCCGGGCAAGCCCGTTGGCCCCGGTGGCGCGCTGTGGCTCGACGAGCTCAAGGCCCACTTGTCGCCCCAGGCCTACTACCAGGCGCGCGCCCAGTTCAGCAAAGCGTCCACCATGCCCGCGCTCGAGGTGGGCAACCTCGTGGTCAGCAACCTCAACTCGGTCAGCTACCGCATCCCCGCGACGGACGGGCACTATCTCCTGCGAGGAAACACCATCATGGCGACCATCGAACGCGAGACCTACCGGGTCGGCCCGGTTCAGCACTACCTGCTCGTGCGGCACAACGAGGCGCGCGCCTCGTTGT
>Ga0214471_10000320_pt1 | contig 42609 bp, 33 predicted proteins | sample RVTome_5_FD_207665 | JGI IMG/M metagenome (GOLD analysis project Ga0214471, IMG submission 207665) | Soil microbial communities from uranium-contaminated site in the Upper Colorado River Basin, Wyoming, United States - RVT142D155 | ecosystem: Environmental > Terrestrial > Soil > Contaminated >... | reverse complement strand
GGAACCTCGTATTCGATGCTGGCGACGGCGAGCCGGTCGCCGCCGATGACGGCGCCGTTCTCGTCAATAGGGCCGAGCGACTCGAAGCCATAGCCTCGAATGCTGTTGTCACCGCCCGCGAAGAATCGCACGGACGCAGGAAGCTCGTCGAAGTTCCGCTGCCGTGTCACCCCCAGCCTGGCACGGAGAAGCAGCCGGGATCGGTTCTCAAACGACCAGATCCACTTGCCAGATGCATCGATCTGGATGAAGTCCGTATCCGAGCCCAACGAATCGTTGGCGGCGCTGATCTCCAATCCCAGGCGGTTACCCCGGTCGGGTCTGATGGCGGTATCCGCGTCGACGCGATACCAGCTGATTCCGGGCGTCAGCAACCGCGAGCGGCTTTCGATGTCGCCGACCTCGAAATCCTCGACGGTCAGATCCAGAAACTGAGTTTCCTGCCACGAGGAACGTCTGCTCACCACCCGGCGTATACCGAGCTCCAAGGTATCGCTCGTCGACGTGTCGGTCTTCTCGTGCATGAGGCCCGTGTTCAAGCTGACCCACTCGGATCTCGGGTTTCCATAGGGAAACCGGTAGTTGAAGGAAAGCTCCGACGCGACCGGCGAGAGCAGCCCGTCGACGCCCAGTTGCGCGCCGCGGCTATTGACCCTGCGGTCGGTGCGCCCGAATCGAATCCGCGGACCGGTATCCGTGGAGAAGCCGATACCGTAGCTCCAGGCGCGCCGCCCGCCGGCGCTGAGATCGACCTCGATGGGTATTTGCCGCGACACGGGATCGGCGGGTAGAGGGAATACGTCCACCGCGCGAAAGTACCCGCTACCGACGAGCGCGCCGTAGAGCGCGGTGAGCCGATCGCGATCGTAGGGATCACCGCTCCTGAAGTCGTAGTATCCCTCGACGACGCTGCGATCGAGCGCGTCCTGATTGATCTCGATCTCGCCGAAGCTGTAGCGAGGCCCGGAATTGAACCGAAGCTCTACATCCGCGACGCCTTCCTGCGGATACACGTCGATTCGATTCACGGTATAGGCGGCTTCGGCGTAGCCGCGATAGAGAGCCAAATCCAGCAACGCGCGTTTTACGCGTTCATATTCGGCATGAGACAAGGGCTCTCCGGGCCGCAGCGTCGAGCTCTGCGCCAGCGCCGAGAACTCCGGATCGGAAGATGCCTGCCCGGTAACGGCGATCGATACGTTCCGCAATCGTACTGGCTCGCCGGGATCGACCTCGAACTGAGCCGTCCAGCACTCCACGCCGAAAGCCAGATTGGCGGAAATCTGGGAAGCATAGAAACCATAGGCCTCGAGTCCTGTGCGAATCTGCTGCTCCGCCCTCGAGAACTGCTCCCTGATTCGCCACATGGCCGCATCGCAGGATTCGTCATCGAGCTCCAGGTGCGTAAGCGCATTCTCGCGCAGCGGCTCGTCGAGCCCGGTGAGCTCGAGCTGAGCATGGGCCGCGGAGCACATGCAAAGCATGGCTACGACCTTGGGCAAGGTGCGCGCGATCGCGCTGACCACCGGCTGTCCCTGCGGCACTCTTCTCATTCCGAAGCGTTCGTCTATCGCGCTGACTTGCACTCAGGTCTGGCTCCCAAGAGTCCAATTCCAAGCGCTAAAGCATAGCGCGTCGCCCTGCCGCCGCGGCAAACCGCCAGCCAAATACGGCCTTTCCCAGCCCGCGCTCGCCAGCCTTCCAGCGGCGCGCGCCTCCGCTGCCCAGTCTCGAGCCGAGATGGTATCGTAGCGAGCCAGGCGACGATCCACTCCATGAGCCGGCACTGATCAGTGCCGGGTATTCGGGCACGACTATGTGGGAACGGCTGATCAGCATCTGGAACTACCCCGTGTTCACGGTTGGCGATGCCGCCATCGCCGTCAATCAGCTGGTCATGGTGGCCCTGCTGGTGACGGTCGGTCTGATCGTGACCCGTTGGGTCGAACGCGTTGTCGGCAAACGCCTCAGCGCCGCGAACATGCAAGCGGATGCCGTGTACGCGGTCCAGCGCGTGCTGTTCTATACGCTGCTCGTCATCATCGGCATCACCGCGCTGGGACTCTTGCACGTTCCTCTGACGGCTTTCGCATTCGTCTCCGGCGCGGTTGCCATCGGTGTCGGCTTCGGCGCGCAAAACATCATCAATAATTTCATCAGCAGCTGGATCCTGATGTCGGAGCGACCGGTGCGCATTGGTGATTTCGTCGAGATCGAGGGCAGCCACGGCACGATCGAGACGATAGGCAATCGATCGACGCGTATCCGCCGCGTCGACGGCGTTCACATGCTGGTGCCCAACAGCTTGATTCTCGAAAAAACCGTCGTGAACTGGACTTTGATCGATAGGCGGATTCGCTCGATGGTTCGGGTCGGCGTCAGCTACGGATCCCCCGTTCGAAAAGTCGAGGAGCTCATTCACCAGGCGGTGGACGAGCAGGCGGCCGTGAAGCGCGAGCCCAAGCCGACGGTCATCTTCGATGACTTTGGCGACAACGCGTTGATCTTCGATGCTTATTTCTGGTGCGACGTCAGCGGCGAGCGCGAGATGCGGCAGATACGCAGCGACATCCGGTTCAAGATCATCGAGCTGTTCGAGCAGAACGGCATCAGCATCGCATTCCCGCAGCGTGACGTGCATTTGGACAGCAGCCATCCGCTGCGAATCGAGCTGCTCGGTGTCGCCCCGAGCCGCACCGGCGTCGACTAGGAACCGGCCGTGACGGACGGCTCGGGCTTGGTCTGCGCCTATGTGTTGGACGGCCGCGGATCCGGGCGCGCCGCAACCGCGACCGACATCGATGCCCTCTCCGGGCAACAGGGGCTGCTCTGGGTCCATTTGGACTTGCTCGATCCCGCCAGCCGACGTTGGCTCACGGCGCGCAAGGATGTCGACGACGTGACCGCGGACGCGCTGCTCGCCCTCGAGACCCGGCCGCGCTCCGTTTCGACGGAAGCCGGCTTGTTGCTCGTGCTGCGCGGCGTGAACACCAATCCCGGCGCCGACCCGGACGATATGGTGGCCATTCGCCTCTGGATTCAGCCGCAGCGAATCATCTCGAGCCGGCGGCGAAACCTGCTTTCCATCCAGGACATGCGCGAGGCGATCACCGCGGGCAACGGGCCAAGGACGTCCGGCGAGTTCGTGGTGATGCTGGTCGAGCGGCTCGCCGAGCGTATCGGCAACGTCGTCGACAGGATCGAGGAAGAAATCGAGGCGCGCGAGCTTCAGAGCGTCGAGGCCGATCCTGGAACGCTGCGCCTGCAGCTCGGAGGTCTGCGCCGTCAGACGGCGGCCATTCGGCGCTATCTCGCTCCCCAGCGCGATGCCTTGGATCGTCTCTATCGCCAGCCCGGCCCTCTGTTCACCGACCACGAGGCCAACGAGCTTCGCGAGCAATCGGATCGCATCACGCGCTACCTGGAAGACTTGGATCTCGCCAGGGAGCGCATCATCGTCGTGCAGGAGGAGCTCTTGAGCCGCGTGGCTCAGGAGCAAAATTCGCGAATCTATTTGCTCTCCGTCGTCGCTGCGATCTTTCTGCCGCTGACTTTCGTAACCGGTCTGCTCGGCATGAACGTGGCCGGGCTCCCGGGGAGCGAGGATCCATCGGCGTTTGCCGTTGCGATGCTCGCGATGCTGGCTCTCGGCGCTGGCCTGGGCGTGATCTTCAAATGCAAGAACTGGATCTAACGTTGCTGGTTTGCCGCACGCAGCGCCGTATATAGCGACTCCAGATCGGCCCGTAACAGGTCGACATAGCTGCTCTCGAGCAGGCGGTCGTCTTCGACGATACCGGCATCGATCGGGTCGAGCACGACGAGCCGTGCCCCCGCCTGCTCTATCGCGGCCTGAATACGCGCATCGGGCTCCCACTTGTGGATGACGACCCCGATCGCGTTGTCACGCAAGTAATGCTCGAATGCGGCGGCGTCGGCGTCCGTCCAGTCGATGTCCTGCTTGAGAAAATAGCCGTCGACATAGAGGCCCATATCCGTCGTCAGATAGACGAACTCGGAAGCGAGCGCGAAAACCGTCACGTCGGCCAGCTCCGCCAGCTTGAGCTCGTATTCGAGCTTCAGGCCCAACAGGGCCTCGCGAAGCTCCCGCAGGTTCCGCTCGATCGCGGCGCCGTCCGCCGGCGACAGGCGCATCAGGTCTTGAGCGATGATTTCCGCCATCCGAGCACCGTTGGCCGGGCTCAGCCAGCAGAAGATCGAGGGCCGCCGCTCGGCGGGCCCCGCGTCGCTCCAAGGGACTCGCTGCTCGGGCTGCATCGCCACGGAGATGCCCTCGAGCGTCGTCGACCAGGGCTTGGTCGCGTCGATATCGACGACGCGAACATTGGCCATGCGGACCGCGGTAAACAGGGGATCCTCTCGCCACAGCTTACCCATCGTGACGACCGCGTCGGCATTCGCGAACTGATCGGCAAACCGGTCGCCGCGCTGACTCAACAAGCCGACCAGCGCATTGATCCGCCGGCCGTCCTCCGGCACGTTGCGGACGTCGATGTTCGTGTCCCGCGCCAATCCGGCCGTCATGGAGTAGATCGGTGGCAGAGCGGTCAATACCGCAATCCGATCGTTCTGAGCTCCGGCGGCCGAGCTCGCGAGCAGGCCGATTGAAGCCAAGGCGGCCAGAAGTCTCCCTCGATGCATCTACGCCTCCACCTCTCTGAGCCGCGAGAACGTCATGCGCACGATCATCGTCAGCAGGAAGAAACCGGCGGCGACCATGATGATCGCTCCCCCGGACGGCAAAGGCAGGTCAAACTGCATCGGCACCACGACGCCGGCAATGCAGCTGATCGTGGAGATCGCCATGCTGAGAAACACGAAGCCCTTCATGGAGCGAATCACGTTCCGCGCCGCGGCCGCTGGAATCAAGAGCAGAGCCTCGACCAACACGGCTCCGACGATCTTCAGGCAGGCCACCGTCAGAATCGTGATCAGCAATACGAACACATACTCGAGCACCCGAACCCTGACGCCGCGCACCCTCGCGAGGCTCGGATTCAGGCTCGCCAACAGGAATCGATTGAACAAAGGCACGCCTACGCCCAAGGCCGCGATCGTGACGACGAGCAGCACGTTGATGTCGGTATCGCTGACGGTGAGCACGGAGCCGAACAATACGGCCTCGAGTATATGAGTATTGACCCGCGCGGAGACGAACAGCAGCAATGACGCGCCCACAGCCAGCGAGATCGACAAGAAAACGCCGATCAGCGTGTCGGACGATATCGCCGTGCGCCCTTTCGTGTAATTGAGGATCAAACCGAACAGGATGCAGAACGAGAACATGGAGACATACGGCTCCGTATAGGATTCTCCGAGCAACACCCCGATCGCGACGCCCGTCATTGCCGCGTTGCCGATGGCCTGAGAAAAGAACGCCATGCGCTTCACGACCACCATCGTGCCCACCCCGCCGAGCACGGGCCCGATCAACAACGCGCAAAACACCGCGTTGATGACGAACCCATACTGAAAAGATAGCGGCAGCACACCGTCGTAGGCCAGGTTCTGCAGACTTTCCCGCATCCAGGCGTAAAACTCGGTCACGTCGACATCGCCTCGAAATTCGCCATGCCGAGGCTCGAGAACAACGCTTCGGCGCCGAGTTCGGCGAGCACCTCTGACGGAGGCCCGCTGAACAGCAGTGTTCGCTTGATACAGCTGACGCTGTGAGCCATTTCTCGAACCTGGGCGAGGTTGTGCGCGATCCACAATATCGTGACGCCATCGGCGGCGAGCTCGCGAATGACGCTGGCGAACCGCTCCACGCCCACCTCGTCCATGCTCGTCATCGGCTCATCGAGGACCAGCAAAGCCGGCGCCGGAATCAACGCCTGCGCAAACAGGACGCGTTGCCGCTCTCCTCCGGAGAGGCTGCCGAGCTTGGTCTTTCCCTTGCCGATCAGCCCGACTCGGTCGAGGACTGCATCGCTGGTCGCTCGCGTCGCCTTGCTCATGCCCACGAACGCCGGCCGCCGCTTCTGGCAGACCATCGCCAGAAAATCATTCACGGTTACCGGCAAGGTCTTGTCGAAATCCAGCAGCTGCGGAACGTAGCCGATCGTTCGATTCTCGTCCCAGCCGACGTCTATCGTGCCGCTGTGCGGCATTTGCCCGAGCAGACATCGAACCAGGGACGTCTTTCCACCCCCGTTGGGGCCGATCAGGCAGTGAATCTCACCGCTGCCGACGGCAAACGAGACCGTACTCAGGATATCCACGCCGCCGAGTTGCAAGCCGACGTTGTCGAAGCGGATGCTCGGTCCTCGCATAGGCTAGTCGCCGGCCGGCGCCGCCCGAACTGCCTCGACGAGAGTCTCCAAGTTTGCAAGCGTTTCCCGTTCGAACAGCTCGGGGACGAACTCTCCATCCGACATATGCGAGAAGGAATACATGCGAACGCCGGTCGCATCGCGAATGGTGTCGGAGAGCTTGCTCGCGAAATATTTCTCCGCAAACAGCACGTTGACGCCGGACGTCTTGATCTTCTCGATGGTGTCGGCAAGCTGCCTCGCAGTTGGCTCGACACCGTGCCTGGGCTCTATCACGGCCGCGACCTGCAGGCCGAACTCCTGCATCAAATACCCATAGGCCCCGTGCATGGTCGCACAGCGGAAGCTCGAGACGTCGAGCGTCCGAAGCTCGGACATGAACTGCGCCTTGAGGCGCCTGATGTTCGATGCATAGGCTCGTGCATTGTCGCGATAGAAATCCGCGTTGTCGGGATCGATCTCGCCGAGTCTCTGGGCGATCGTATAGATCTGCTGAATAGCCGCCGTCGTCGAGACGAAGGTATGTGGATTGACCACTCTGGCCTCGCCCTCGTCCGCCGCGATCGGAATCAGCGCGACGCCTTCGTTGGCGTAGATCAACGGCAGATCGCGCTCGAGGCCCGCCGCCTTGACGATCTCGAACGCCCACTCGTCATGTCCGATGCCGTTGACGATCAAGGCGTCCAGGCTCAGCACGCGCTTCATGTCGTCCGGCCTCGGCGTGTAGTTGTGGGGATTGCTTCCGGCATCGATCAGGGGAACGACCTCCGCGCGGTCGCCGACGATGTTGGCGGCGAAGCTGTAGTACGGATGCAGCGTGATCCCGACGCGCAAGCCCTGCGCCGACGCAACTCCCCACTGCATGCCGATTGCCGCCAGAAAAACGTAGCGCAGTGCGAGCCCGCTGACGCTCATCTCATGCTCCTTTGAGGCGATCGACTTCCATCGCTCCACTATACGGCACGACTTCCTTCCAGCCGTTCAAGATCAAGGAATCGCGCACGACCGTCTCCGGAGGCGGCGCGTTCGGGTCCGGATGAACCCAGATCGTCGCGCCGTTCGCGAAGCTTGCGCCCTTGTGCACGTGCGAGAGCATCACGAGGTACGCGCTCTGCCCCGGAACGGTCCCGCCGGAGCCGAAATAGACCGCCGACCCCTCGAATGAGAACGATGCGATCCGCTGCCATTCGATCCCACCATGCTGCGACCACGCGACATCCTTGGTGAACGGCGGCAACAGGTATTCGGTGTCGAGCTCCTCGACCATCGGCCAGGGATCGGCGACCTGCTCGGGGGTGCCGTAATACAACAAATCGCCGTGGATCCACCAGAGCTCGGTCGCCGCGGTCGACAGCGCGTTGTAGGTCGCCTGGTCCGCCGCGTCCAGGTCGTAGAAAGCGCTGATCTGCCAGTCGAACAGCCGCTGCTGCTCGTCGTCGACTCTGCGCTGCTGCACGGCGAAGCCGCCGAGCCCGAGCACCGCGACGGTTACGGCCAGCACGGCGCCCGTCTCGCAGCGGCTCGAAAGCGGCGGAACAATGGTTGACGCGACGCTCATCGCATCTCCTTGGCCTGAACCCAGAGCACCGCGTCCTGCGAGAGCTCCTTGCCCTCATGCTCGGTACCGGGGCCCACGGCGAGCGCGCAAATCCCCCACCAGCCGGCCCGCGGCAACCCGATTGAAAACTCGCCGCGGTCGTTGGCGCGTATCGACATGGTGCCGAAGGACGCCTGCGGCAACTCGACCGCGGGCTCATCCGCCGAGCGGCGCCGCGCCAGGTCAGGGGCATGATTCACGTACTCGACCTCGAGCTCGGCGTTCGGCACGGGCTCGCCGGCGGCGAGCACGACGCCGCGGAACACGCCGCCGACCCAGTTCGCGTAGGGCTTGTCGAGCGGCAGGATCTCGGCGGGCAGGCCGACGGGCTCCGCCCAGTTGCCCGGAACACCGCCAATGTTCAGCATCGTCTTGGTGAACTGCTGGATGTACTTGTCCTCGCCTGCCTCGTAGTAGGGCCCGGGCTCCAGCACCAACACGTAGTCGCCGAGAGAGCGCGTCACGCTGCGCGTAAGTTGTGCCCGATAGGCGCTCGTGGGGCCTTGCTCCGACTCCCAGGCGATCGGCTCGAGATATCGAGCCAGGTCCGTGCGGACGATCACGGCGTCCTCACCCCGCTGGCTCAGCACGTAAAACGCCTCCGGTTGCACCATCGCCATGTGCGGGCCGCCGTGAGCCGGGTGCGTGAAAAGCATCAGGATTTCCGTCGCCTGGCCGGCCGAGAGCGCGGTCTCCGCGGTATACAGCATCTGGAAGTGTGCCTCGGCGGGGGCGGCGGTCAAGCCGGCAGCGATGGCGGCGAGCCAGGCCCGGGTTTGCCGAAACGGCGCCGTGCCGCCGCCCGTCCGGGCCTTACTCCTCGATATCGCCACTGAAGATCGTCACGACGTGGCTCTGTCCGGCATCGAACACGACGTGAAAGTCCTGGCTGGGCCTGTCGAAAGTGAACGTGCCGGCGGCGTCCATGCTGCCCTCGATGAGCACGCGCTCGCGCTCGTCGAGAACGCGTATCGAGACGCCTGCGGCCGAGCCGCCATCGGAGAACCCGCCTTCGCAGGTGATCGTACCGTCGGCATTGTCATAGCAGTTGCAGATGGGGCTGTGGGCGCTCAATGGATTTCCCGCGAGCAACAGTCCGAGCCCGATCGAGCCGAGGCCTGCGCGTTTGATCTTCATCCGTCTCCCTCCAGCATCGTTGGCGAGCTGCTCATATGACATAATCCTGCCCCGAGCAGCCGGCCCGAGGACCTTGAGATGATACGGCCGCGGCGCGAGCGGCTGCCAGTTTAGAACTGTTAAGTAACGGTTAACGCCTATAAGCTGGCCGTTAACAGCGTCGCCCCTGCCCGGGGCGATCCATGAAACGCATTCCTGTCATTGGAGCTCGCACGTATGATTCTCCTGCGTCCTCTCGCTTTGAGAGCAACAGCGCTTGCCGTGGCGCTGGGAGCCGGCGCGAGCCCTTTCACCTCGCTCGCACAACCGTCGCCCGGGAGGGCGGAAGGCGCTCTGGAAGAGATCGTCGTGATCTCGAGCCGCATCGAGACGCCTCTGCGCGAGATCGGCACGGCCGTATCGGTCATCGACAGGGATGAGATCGACCTCAGGGGTTACGACGCCCTGGCGGATCTCCTGCGCACCCAGCCGGGAATCGGCGTCAGCAACTCCGGCGGATATGGGCAACCGACCGCCGTGCGTGTTCGCGGCGAGGAAAGCTACCGTACGCTGGTGATGATCGACGGCGTCGAGGTGTCGGATCCTACGGGCACTCAGGTCGGTCCGGATTTCTCGCACCTCTTGACCACCAGCGACATTCAGCGCATCGAGATACTGCGGGGACCGCAGGGTTTCATCTACGGAGCCGACGCCGGCGGGGTCATCAACATCCTGACGCGATCCGGCGAAAACGGCGTCGGCGGACAGGCCAGCCTCGAGTACGGCGACTTCGACACGGCGCGCCTGGACGCGAATCTGTCGGGCGGTTCGGACAGCGGAGATTTCTTCGTCGCGGTCACGGATATCGACTCCGAGGGCTTCAATACCCGGGCCACCGACTCGGTGCTCGTGGACGATGACGGTTACGAGAACACCACGCTGCATACCAAGGTCGGCTGGAACGCGAGCGAAACGCTGCGGCTGCAGCTCGTCGCCAGGGACGTGGACGCGCGCACCGAGTTCGACCAGTGCGGGTTTCCGACAACGCACGATTGCATTGCCGACACGCGGCAGACGACCTATCGGCTTTCCGCCGATTATCGCACGGGCAAGCTGACACACTTGGTCGCCTATTCGAACACGGACATCGCGAGGTCGAGCTTCGCCGACGGCCTGGATGCATTCTCGACCAGCGGCGACCTGTCGCGCGCCGAATATACCGGCAGCTTCCGGCCGTCCGATGCGGCGACGCTGGTGTACGGGGTCGAGCTCGAGGAAGAAGATATCCTGACCGGTGACGGCGAACGCACGAGCCGCGACCAGAACGCGGTATTTTTCGAGTTGCAGAGGCGCTTCGAGAACCGCTTCTTCGTGACGGCGGGCGCGAGGCGCGACGACAATGACGACTTCGGCCGGCACTCGAGCGTCCGCGTCACGGCCGCCTATCTCAAGGATCTCGGCGACGGCTCGACGCTCAAGTATCGCGCCGGCTACGGCACGGGCTTCCGGGCGCCGAGCCTTTCGGAGATCGCATATAACGCCGGGCCGTTTGCTTTCCCGCCGGCCGCGGAGGTGCTTCTGAGCGAGGAATCGAGCGGCGGCTACGATCTCGGGGTGGAGTACGCGCGGGAGAACGGATTGTCGATCGAAGCGAGCTACTTCGACCAGGAGATCGAGGACGAAATCTTTTTCGACCTGAGCGGTTTCTCCGGCTATTTACAGTCGGCGGGCTTCACGCGATCGCGGGGCGTCGAGCTTGCGGCACGGATTCCCCTGACGAGCCGCTGGACCGTCCTCGGCAATCTCACCTTGAACGATACCGAGGACAGCGCCGGGCTCGAGCGCATCCGCCGCCCGGAGACTCTCGCGAATGTCAGCGTGAGCTACACCTCCACCGGCGAAGCGCTGCGTGTGCTCGGCAACCTCAGGCTCTCGGGCGACGCCGTGGACGAGATTTTCGGCGTCGGCCGCGTGCCCCTCGAGAGCTACGAGGCACTCGACGTCAGCGCCTCCTACCGTTGGCGGCCCAGCCTGGAGCTGTTCGGCCGCATCGAAAATCTCACCGATGAGGATTACGCGGAGGTAGCGGGATTTCTCACCGGCGGACGCACGGCCAGCGCGGGCGTCAGGCTGAGTTTCTGATGGCTCGCTCGATAGTCATTGCGATGGCCGTGATCGCGATCGGGCGCGCGCTCTCGCTGAGCGCGGCCGAGCTCGACGGCACGCTGCTGGTCATCAACCGCGAGGACGTCGCCGGCAGCGTCTCCTTCTTCGATCTGCCGACGGAGAAAGAGATCGCCCGCGTGCCGATCGGCTCGGGATGGCCGCACGAGGTCTCGGTATCGCCGGACGGCCGCTTGGCGCTCACCGCGGAGTATGGTCTCGAGACGCCCGGGCGACGGGTCGTCGTCATCGACGTCCCGAGCGCGCGCATCACGGGCTACATCGACACCGGCGCGGGCTCGAAACCGCATCACACGGTTTTCCTACCGGACAACCGCCATGCGATTGCGACCCTGGAAACGTCCGACCGAGTCGCGCTCATCGACGTCGCCGCGCTCGCAGTCGTCGAAACCTATCCGATCGGCGAGGCCGCGCGCGAGGGTCATATGCTTGCCCTGAGCCCGGACGGCGGCCGCGTTTATGTCGGCGGTCGCAGCGGCCGCGGCACGGTCTCGGTCGTGAACCTCGACTCCTCGACGCCGCCGGCGGTCATCCCCACGGATCTGGGCGCCGAAGCGATCGCCGTTGCTCCTTCGGGCGACGTCTGGGTGCTCAATCAAGACGCCAACTCGATCTCGGTGATCGACGCGCAAACCCTGCAAATTCGAGCGACTTTCGCATCGGCAACGCAACCGAGACGCCTGGCGAGCCTGCCGGGCGGCCGAATCGCCGTGATCAGCGGCAATGCCGAGACCGCCGCGATCCGCATCTACGAAGCCGGCACGCGGGCGTTGCTCAGCGAGCTCGACGTTCCGGGCGAGCGGGCCGGAGCCGGGGGCTTTGGCTTGCTCGCGCTCGGCAGCAGCGTCTTCGTCAGCACGCGTGCCGATGGGCGCATTCTTTTATATGATCTGGATCAACCCGACCAGCCGCCGGTGGACTTCGCGATAGGGCATGACACACCCGACGGCATGGCGTGGTCGCCGCTGCGCGTCGACGCCATGGGAGCACGCTGAGGACTACTGCACGTCATGATTCGGATCTCCTTGCTCATCGCCTCTCTCGCGATGGTCGCGAACGCCGAGGCGCACCACGCCACCACGGTCGCCTATGACCGCAACAACATCGCCACCATCGAAGGGGAGCTGACGTCCGTCTTCTGGCAGAACCCGCATGTCGTCCTCACGATCGAGCGCGTCTCGGAAAGCGGCGTGCGCGAGACGTGGACGGCTGAGTCGGGCTCGCCGAACAGCCTTCAGAGAATCGGCATCGGCTCCGACATCGTCGCGGTCGGCGACCGGGTCTCCCTCACGGGTGCCTTGTCCCGGCAGGGCTTGCCGGCAATGGCCGCGTTCACGATGAAGCTCGCGGACGGCCGCGATGTTCCGCTTTGGCCGCAGCGAGCGGTCGAGATCGGTCGCGAGGTCAGGCCGGCGCCGTTCTCGAGCAGCGCGGTTGCCGCCGGAGAGCGCGACGCTCGCGGGGTTTTCCGAGTATGGAGCCGCACCGGCGGGGCGCTGGAGGGCAATCTGCCGCTGACCGCGGCCGCGCTGAGCGCGCGCCAGGCCTGGGACCCGCTCGTCGACGATCCGGCGCTGCGTTGCGAGCCGCCCGGCATGCCGACGATGATGAACAACCCCTACCCGATTCAATTCGTCGATCGCGGCGACACCATCCTGCTGCGCCTCGAGGAATGGGACGGCGAGCGGATCATACATATGAACGCCGGCGCAAGCCCCGAGAATCAAGCGGCGAGTCTCTTCGGTTACTCCGTCGGGCGCTGGCAAGACCGCACGCTCATCGTCACGACGACGCGAATCAGCGACGCGTACTTCGACGACCTCGGAACGCCTCAGGGCCCCGATGCCGAGATCGTCGAGCGCTTCACCTTGAGCGCCGACGAGCGGCGACTGGACTACGTCGCGAGGATCACGGACCCCGCGACCTTCACCGAGCCCGCAAGCTTGACGGGCAGCTGGGAATGGATCCCCGGCGAGCAGATCAAGGTTTTCAACTGCTCCTTGCGCGAGGGGGGTTAGACAGGAGGTTCTTCTTGACACGTCGATTGATGCTAACGGTCGCGCTGGGTGCCTGCGTCGCTTCCCCTGCCCCGGCCCACCACAGCGAGGCGGCCTACGACGCCGAGACCGTCGTGGCCTTCGAGGGCACCGTGACACGCTACGGCTGGAGAAACCCGCACGTGTACATAGGCGTGTCCGTGGCCGATGGAAGCGGCGAGCCCGCCGAGTGGCTGGTGGAAACCGGCGCGACGCCCATCATGGTCCGCAGTGGCTGGACACCGGAATCGCTGGTCCCCGGCGACGTCGTGACCGTCCGCGCGCACCGGGACAAGCAGCCGGGGCGGCTCCGGGCAATCCTGCTGTCGATGACGAAGGCCGACGGCACGGTACTGGCGCAGCACGACGGCACCCCCGAGCAACCGCATGTCCGTGCCTCGACACTTAACGGCGTCTGGAGCGGGCGATCGGAAACGATCGTGAGCTTCAACCAAGCGCTCAACGCGACGCCGCTGACGCCGGTCGGGACGGCAGCTCGAGAGCAATACGATTTTCGTCGGGACAACCCGGTAGCGAGCTGCGTCGGGCCGCCGGCTCCCGGAATCATTACGGCTGCGTTCTTGTACCTGAGCGAGATCGAGATCGGCGCGGAGATCGTGACCATTCGCAACGAGTTCTTCGACGTGGTGCGGACCGTGCACATGGACGCACGGCAGCATCCCGAAGACGGCGAGCTCAGCAATCAGGGGCACTCGATCGGCTGGTGGGAAGACGGCACGCTCGTCGTCGATACGAGGCTGTTCGCCGAGCATCCATCGGCCAACGGCCAAAGCGTGCCATCGAGCCCCGAGAAGCACGTCGTCGAGCGCTACGTGCTGAGCGAGGACGGCACGGGGCTCGTGATCGACGTGCTTCTCGAAGACCCCGTGTATCTGGCGGAGCCCTTCGAGGGTCGGCTCGAATGGCAGTACGCGCCGGGCCTGCGGCTCTACCAATACAACTGTGATCCGGAAATCTCCAGAGTATTCACCCAACCATGACAAGAGCCCGGCGCGGCGTTTAGAGCACGAGGTACTGCCGCAGGTCACGAACGCTCGGAAGCGCTTCGAGCTCGTTGATTCGCTCGATCAGTCCCGCGGTGCGGTCCCCGCCGAGCACGGGCGCCATGAGGCTGCGCGCCTTCGCGTTCACGCCCGCCGTATCCAGAGGATTCTCCGGCGTGCCCGGCGCGTGGCTGACGAACAGGCTGACGCTGCGTCCGTCCGTCAGAGTAACCTCGACATCACCGCTGCGCGGCGCGTCGATGACGACCAGGGAATCGTCGGCGATCAGCTCGATGCGGGACTTGGCGGCGACGATCGCCGGATCGCTCATGCGCTCGAACGAATGACTGTTCTCGAAGTCGATGAACCCGTCGACGAGCGCGACGGCGAGAATGTGCTGGCAGTTGATGTCGGGCATCGTTCGATTGTCGACGATGCGCGCGCCGTCGGCGGGAAGGCGCACGCGCATGTGCTGCACGTTGTCGGCCCGCAGGCCATGCTCGTCCCTGAGGGCGAAAAAAGCCGCCAGCGGGGACTGGATCGGATAACCCACCGGGTAGGTCTTGATGGCGGTTTCCTCGACGTAGAATCGGCTGCCGAGATCGGCCACGAACTCCTCGGGCTGCGGTTCGGAAGAGAGCGCGTCGATGAAGTTATGCTCACCGTCCAGGGCATCGGTAACGCCGCTGAAGCCCGCCTGGATCATCGTGGCGGTCGCGACCCCGTTGCGTGCCCCCATGCCGCTGAAATCGAACGCCTTCTCGATGTGCTCGACGTCGCGCACCCAGCTCCACACGCCCGATACCTGCTGCACGGCATAGGAGATCGCGTAACGCATGTGCAGCTCGTCGAAACCCGCGACACAAGCCGCTGCCGCAGCCGCGCCGAAGGTGGAGCTGTAGCCCTCGGCGCTCCTGTGATTCGCGCGCACCAAGTCCGGACCGAGCGCCATCAGCAGCCGGCAGCAGCAGTCGTAACCCAGCGTGACCGCGCGGAGAAAATCCAGCCCGGAGCTGTTCTCGCGCTCCCCCATGGCCAGCGCCGCGGGCACGACGGCGCAACCGGGATGCGCCTTCGTGTGCGGATGGAAGTCGTCGGTCTCATCGGCGTGACCGAACATGGCGTTCGCGAGCGCCGCATTGACCGCGGTCGTCATGATATTCGTCGTCGCGACGCTGGCTTCGGGTGAACCTCCCTGCGCCCGTACATAGTCGACGGCGACCTCGCCGGGCTTGAGCTTGGCGCCCGAAACGATGGCGCTGAAGGTATCGAGGATCCGGTGCTTGGCCGCAAGCGTCACGGCTTCCGGCAATTCCAGGCCGCGTGCCGCGGTCATGTAACGCGCCAGTCGTCCGGTGAGGTCGGCTTGACGCGACGTGCCGGTCCCCGCCGCGGGCTGCGCCGACGCGCTTGCGGGCTTCAGCAGGGTCGCCGCGGCGATCGACCCGCCGGCCCCCTGCAAGATGCGTCTCCGGGTAACGGTCGGCCCCTCGGCTTTCGCCGCATCCGAGAGGCCTGGTAGTGCATCGTCGCGGCTGTTTACGTCGTCTTCTGCGGTCACTTCTGCTGCTCTTCCGGTTCGTGATAACTAGACCATTCACCGGTGCCGCCGTCAACAACGAGGCTGCCCGTTTCCCGACCGACCCATGCAGCTCGGCGGAATCGGCTAGCCGGCGTCCGTCAGCACGGCCTTGTGCAGGCGTCGCTGCTGGTCTTTCGGCTTCGACACGTCCACACCGAAAAGCATCTCCAAGATGCGGCTCGACGCCCCGAGATAGAATCCGCATGCCTCATTCTCCAGCGCGCGCGGATTGCGGAACGTCCCGAACAGCATGTCCATGATCGGCAGGTCGGCGTAGTTATTGCGATGCAGTCCGTGATGGACGTTGTGGCTCTCAGGCCGTTGAATGAGATAGCCGAGCCAATGCGGCGTGCGGATGTTGGCGTGTTGAAACATCGCGTTGAAGGTCAGGAAAAGCGCACCGATCACGGCCGCTTCGACGCTCAGCCCCAGCAGCGGGAAGAAGACTACGCTGCTCAAGCTCGTGAACAGCGCCGCATCCAAGGGGTGCAGATAGTAGGCCCCGAACGCGTCCAAGCTTTCGGCGCTGTGGTGCATCTGGTGACCCGCGCGCCAGAGCCAGGTCCATTCGTGAGCGGCGCGATGATACCAGTAGTGGCATAGCTCATAGACGAGGACACCGACGACGGCGCCGCTGAGCATACCGAGCTTGCTGCCGTCGAAAAGGCTGTGGCCGTCGAACACGAAGCCCCAGAATGCGGCGACTTGGCCGCTGAAGACGAAGATTGCGGCGGTCACCAAGAAACCGCGCAGGCGCCAGCCCTTGGTTCGCTTGTAGCGGTGCCGCTGAACGAAGAAATCCAACAGTAAGAACCCCGGTATCAGCGCCATCGTCATGGTTTGCACGAGCTCGAGCATGGCGGTCTCCTCTTCTGCGGTGATTGAGAAAAAACAATACTAGTCGGTATGTTTATTACTCTACCGGCGCCCACCCACCCATGTCAATACCATTTAGTATGTTTTATTCATGAGAACATGTCAGTAAGATTAAGTAGATACGTCTAACGGCCCGAGACAGCGAACCGGAGATCCACAGATACTCGTCAGTATGTTATCATCGAGCCATGTCCAAGAAAGGCGCTGAGACCAAAGCCCGGATCCTCGACACGGCCCAGCAGCTGATACTCGACCGCGGTTACGCCGGACTGTCGCTGGATCAGTTGATCGGCAGCCTCGGACTGACCAAAGGCGCGTTCTTTCATCACTTCAAAAGTAAGAACGATCTTGCGAAAACGCTGATCAGGCGGTACGCGGACGAAGGGATCGCCCTATTCAAGAGCAATTTCTCGCGGGCGAAGAAGCTCAGCAACGATCCCTTGCAACAGCTCTTGCTCCTCGTGGGCTTGTACGAGGAGCTGTTCGAGGGTCTGACCGAGCCCTATCCGGGCTGCCTGCTTGCGTCCTACATTTACGAGCTTCAACAGTTCGATGATGAAGTGCTGCAAATCCTCAACGAGGAGTTCCTGTTTTCCAGAGGGGAGCTGACGAAACTGATCGAAGACATCGAGCACACGTATCCGCCGCGGCGAGCCGTCGATCGAGGCGCGCTCGCCGACGCCTTCATGTCGATCATCGAGGGCGCTTTCATCTTGTCGAAATCGCTGAACGAGCCGGAGCTCACGGCGCGGCAATTGCGGCTCTACAGAACATTGATAGAAGCGCTGTTTTCACCGGCCTAGGACGCTGACTGCTCCGGCGGCTTCACGGCGGTCTTGCACGCGCTCCTTCGGTCCGCCTGCGATATCATAAGTGCTGCAACTCGCCTCTGGATCGAATCAGCAAGCATGGGCTTTACGGACAGATTCGGGCTTACCCCCGTACTCGCAGGTTGCGGCCTCGCGCTGCTGGGCCCGGACGTTTTCGCTCAACCGGGCGGGCCGGAGCAAGCGAAGTTCGCTCAGGCAACGCGCACGGCCACGGCGCCGGTGATCGACGGCAGGCTCGATGACGAAGTCTGGCAACAAGCCCGGGTGATCGACGATTTTCATCAGATCCGCCCGGGCAATGGCGCGCAGCCGTCGGAACGCACGGAGATCTATCTGCTCTATGACGATGACGCGCTCTATGTAGGCGCGCGTCTATGGGATAGCGAGCCCGAGCAGATCGCCGCGAGCACCCTGCGGCACAATCAACGCCTGGGCGCCGACGATCGCCTCGCCGTGATCATCGATCCGTTCAACACCGGACGCGGCGGCTATCGCTTCGAAACCAACGCGAACGGCGTGCGCCACGACATGCTCTATCAGAACGTCAGCCAGACGAATGCCGAATGGAGTGTGATCTGGGAAGTCGAGAGCCGAATCGACGAGCAAGGTTGGACGTTCGAGATGGTGATCCCGTTCAAGACCTTGCCGTTCGATCCGAGCATCGATACCTGGGGATTCAACTTCGCAAGGGCGATTCGGCGCCGCGGCGAAGAGAACGTCTGGGTTTCGCGCAACCGCAGCTACAATCCCAGCATCGTGGGGCGAGTCGCAGGCTTCAGCGGGCTCGATCCGGGTCTGGGTCTCGACGTGGTGCCTTCGATCGCCGTGAGCCAGCAGAAAACCTACGAGCCGTCGACGACCGACTCCGAGACCAACCCGTCCCTGGATGTTTTCTATCGGGTGACGCCTTCGCTGAATGCCTCGCTCACGATCAACACCGATTTCTCGGCGGCCGAGGTCGACGACCGCCAGGTGAATTTGACGCGCTTCAGCCTGTTTTTCCCCGAGAAACGCGATTTCTTTCTCAACGACGCCGACCTGTTCGACTTCGGCCGTATCGGCGGGCGAAACTTCGGCAACGACACGGCGAGCTCGCAAGCGACACGCGAGAACGGCCGCCCCTTCTTCTCGAGGCGTCTGGGCCTGAGCAGCGCCGGCACGCCGGTGGATCTCGAGTACGGCGGCAAGCTCAGCGGCCGAGTCGGCCGGTTCTCCATCGGCACGCTGGCGATGCGCCAGGACGAATTTCAGGACGTCGAGGAAAGCGACATCTTCGTGAGCCGCATCAACGCCAACGTGCTCGAGGAATCTTCGCTCGGCTTCATCATTACCGACGGCGATCCAAACTCCAATCTGGACAACTCGGTCGTCGGTGCGGATTTTCGCTACTTGAACACGCGTTTTCCCGGAGGGCGCGTGCTCGAGGGCGATGCCTGGTATCAGCGGAGCGACACCGAAGGGCTGACGGGCGAAGATTCCTCGTTCGGATTGGGCATCGGCATGCCCAACAACACCGGCTTGCGCGGCAGTGTCGCGCTCAAGGAGATCGAGGAGAACTTCAAGCCGGCGCTCGGCTTCGTGAACCGGTCCAACATTCGCGACGTGACCGCCAACCTGGGCTACACGCATTTCTTGAACGGCGACTTCGTTCTTTCCGCCTTCGGTGGCGTGGACCTCCAGCGGATCACTTTTCTGGACGGCGGTCTACAGTCGGAGACCATCGTCGGGCGCCTGCTGGAGCTCGAAACGCAATCCGAGGACGAATTCGTGCTCCGCTACCATGCCAACAGGGAGGTCGTCGGCGAAGCTTTCAGTATCTATGAGGACGAGTCGAGGGAGGTCGCAGTACCTATCGGCGACTACTCGTTCGACGAGATCTCCGTGACGGTGTCCACTGCGAGCTATCGTACCTTCTCGGGAGAAATGACCTACAGGGACGGGGATTTCTTCGACGGCTCGCGGCGCAACCTCGGCGGCAGCGTCACTTGGCGCCGGTCGTCGAGCTTCCAGATGGGTCTCAACTATGACTGGAACGATATCAGCCTGCCCGGTGGCGAGTTCGTCACGCGGCTGCTGGGGCTGAGCACAGAGGTGATATTTTCCTCACGCCTGTCGTGGGTCAACCTGATTCAGTACGACAACGTGTCCGAGCTTTTGGGAATCAACAGCCGCCTGCACTGGATTCCGCGGGCCGGACAGGAGGGATTCCTGGTGCTCAATCACAACTTACAGGACCTCGACAAGGACAACAGCTTCCACTCGTCGTTTTCCGACTTGAGCGTGAAGCTCAACTATACCTTCCGGTTCTGAGCATAGAGGGTCTCGGCGGCCCGACTGTGAACGCGGTCACCCACCAACCCTACCACTGGTAGTACTATTGCAAAGCCAGCTCGTGGACTCGGGCATGGTGTCGAGTAGCCTGGTCATGGCTAACTTTGGAGAGCAGTGTGAACACCTTCGTCTTCAAACCGCGGTTCGCGCGCCGTCTCCCCGACCCTTCGTTCAACTCGACTCACGGCTCGGAACGGCACATCTTCTTCGTTTCAATCGCCGAGCTCCCTGCCGGCATCTCGCTGGAGCCCGGACCGAGAAATCCGAGCACCCGCTGGGACATCTACAAGGAAGTTCAGGCCAGCCTCCTGGATATCGACTGCACGCCGGGCACCTTTCATCTCAAGAACAGCGGCATCACGATTTTCGCCAAGGATGTGCGGAAGATCGACGAGGACGAGTACGAGGTGGAAATCGGTCCCGGGCATGGCGTGGTCGACGGCTACCACACCTATCAACTGATCAACGAGGCTCAGCGCAATCCGAACATCGAGCTGCCGCGCCAGCAATACGTCAAGGTAGAAATTCTCACAGGCCTTCCGGACGACTGGATACTCGAGATCTCGCTCGGGCTCAATGCCTCGATGCAGTCACAGTCCAACAATCTTTCGAGCTTGACGGATGCGCTGCAGTGGCTCAAGGACGAGCTCAAGAACGAGAGCTATTTCAAATCAATCGCCTGGTCGGAAAACGAACGCGCCGCATGCGACGTGCGTGACATACTTTGCGCCATCACCTGCTTCAATACCATTGCCTACCCGAACAGCGGATCGGCACATCCGGTGGTCACCTACGAGAAGAAACCCGTCGTCCTAAGCAGCTTCGAAGAGGATTTCAAATCCAATGAGGGTAAGGCCTATCGGCGGCTTCGGCCGATCGTCAAGGACATCCTGACGCTGCACGACACGATACAGCTCGAGTTTCCGGTACTCTGCGAGCGTTCCGACGAGCGAGCGCCCGAGCTCATTGAAAAGGCGAAGAAAAAGCCGCACGAATTCGTGTTCCTGCAGACCCGATCCACCGAGAGATTGGCCCGCGGAGCGCTCTATCCCATCCTCGCGGCGTTTCGTTGGATGGTGGAAGACAACCCGAAGACGGGGCAGGTTGGCTGGCGCGGCGGCTTCAAGGCCGTGCTGAACCGCTGGCACGAGACGGGATCGAGGCTCGTCGCGCAGACGATCGACAAGAGCCGCGAGGTGGGGCGAAATCCGGACGCGATCGGCAAGAGTGCATCCCACTGGGGCGCCATGCACAAGGAGGTGGCGTTCGTCGATCTCATGGCCCAGAAAAACTAGAAGGTCGATGTAAGACAGTGGATCGCATGCGCGGGCATGGGCACTCGGCACCTTCGGAAAATGCGTATGACTTCCAGCTTGAACTATCCCCCCGGTGCCGCCACTAACGGCGTATAGTACGCCGCCGGCGGCGATTGGGAGATTATCGATTGAGGACAGTGGTATGAGAAACCTGGCTCGCATAATTGGCAGCTTGAGTCTTTGGGCGTCAGCAACGGTAGCGTTGGCTCACCACGGCGACGCCGGGCGCTTCGAGGACGAGCTGACGACCATCACCGGCACCGTAGTCGCTCTCCAGCTCATCAATCCACACTCGAGCGTCCTGTTATCCGTTACGGACGACAGCGGCAAGGCCGTGACCTGGCGCGTCGAGATGGAGGCACCGCAGAGGCTGCAAAGCGCCTTTGGCTGGAGCAGGAGCACTTTGCCTCCGGGCACGCGCATTACCGTGACCGGCCGGCGCATCAAGAGCGGCGCTCCCGACCTGAACGTTACCGAGAGAGCGCGAATACTTCTGACGGATTCCTGCAAGGAGATCTACCACTCGCGCGACCTCGAGCCGCTGGGTGATCAGGCGGGATCCTGCTCCTGATTCGGCCCTCAGCCCCGCAGCGCTGCTAGGGCTGCGACGAGAGCTCCGCGTATATCCAGCGAACGGTTTCCTCCACCGTAAGCCGTCCGTCGCGCCAACCGAAACCGGCGCTCGGATCGGACGCGATCACCTCTTCCACCGAAAAACCGTCTGCGATTCCCGCCGAGATCCGATCGCGCACGGTCGCCATGATGTCGCGAACGTGTTGCAGGTCGTCGCGGGACGAAATGCTGCCGTGGCCGGGAATGATCTTGGTATTCTCGCCGGCGAGGGCCAGGACGAAATCGGAAGCTTCAATGAGCCCTTGATAGGAGCCGCCGTTGTTTCGATCGAAAATCGGCTGGCCGCGCGTCCTGAAAATATCGCCCATGTGAATCACGTCGGAGCCGCGAAAGAAGATAACCGAGTCGCCGTCCGTATGCGACGGCGGCGCATGGTAGATATCGATGCGCTCGCCGCCGAGATGGAAAGTCATCGATTCCTGGAAGGTGATTACCGGTAGCGCTTGAGGGCTGAAGGCCGGCCACGTCGTCTGGACCATTTCGATGAAGTGAGGCTGCGCCAAGGTTCGCCGCACGTTCTCGTGAGCGACGATCAGTGCCCCCGCCGTACCGAGGTTCTCGTTGCCGCCGGTGTGATCGCCGTGAAAGTGGGTATTGATGACGAAGCGCACGGGGGCGCGCGTAAGCTTTGCGACTTCCGCGAGGATGCGGTCCGTCAGCGGCGCGAACTGGTCATCGACGAGAAACACGCCGTCGCCGGCAACGAACACGCCGAGATTCCCGCCCGCGCCCGCCAGCATGTGGACGTTTCCCGCGACCGGCGTGAGCTCGAAGCTGACGGCGTCGTAGTCGACGCCGAATCCCGGCCCTTGGAGGCCTTGAGCGGTCGCCGCGCCCGCCCAAGCGAAACAGATCATAGCGCTCGAAAGCCCCGCCCGGACGATACGTCGACACATCATGATTCCCCCACGCGATCGCGCTCAGCTGCCAGGCATTATCACTCAACGAAAACTCCGGCGTAAAAAAAACGGCGCCCCCGGAAGGAGGCGCCGCCGATACGAGATATGTATCTTACGTGCTCAGTCGATCAGTTGCCGCCGAAGCGCATGGTGAACTCGGCACCCCACTGCGATGGCGCCTCGTAGACCCTTCGGAGCGCTCCGGAGCGGATCTCGCCGCAAACGATCAAGATCTCCTCGTCCGTGATGTTGTAGCCGAACAGCGCTGCCTGCCAGTTGGCCTCCGCGGGCTCATACGTCAGCCGCGCACGGAACTTCGAGTAGCTGTCCTGATGACACACCGGTGACTCTTCACCCGGCGCCAGGCCGCTCCAATACTCGTAGTCGTCCTGCAAATAGACACCGAGCTGCGGTGTCAGCGTGCCGCCGTTAGCGAGCTGGAACGCATGCTCCACCGAAGCCGTGACGGTCCACTCCGGCGTCCGATTCGAGATCTGAGTCTCCGCTACCTGAGTCACTGCGCCCGAGATGATGTCCGTGTACGAGAAGTTGGCGTAGCTCGAGTCGAGCATGCCGACATCCAGCGACACGAAGCCGCCGTCCCAGGGGCTCGCGCGCAGCTCGAGCTCGATGCCCGAGATCTCGACCTCTCCCGCGTTCGCCGTGTACTCGAGCGCGGGGTCAGGACCCAGCGTACCGTCCGGATTATCGACCGAGATGGCCTCTTGCTTGTCGGTGTAGTCCATGAAGAAGGCAGCGCCCGAGATCCGCAGCCTGCCGTCGAGCAGCGTGCCCTTGAAGCCGAGCTCGTAGTTCGTCACGAACTCAGGCTCGTAGGGCAGCAGCGACTGCACGAGCGCCTGCTTGCCCACCGAGAACTCGGGGTTATAGGGATTGAGCTCGTCGTTGAACGCTCCCGTCAGATAGCCTTGGGAGATCGTGCCGTAGACGATGCCGCTCTCGAGCGTATCGCCGGGCGTCAGATGCCGGGTCAAGCTCACGGTCGGCGTGAGCTCGTCGAAGGTCGCCTCCGAGCGGCCCACGAAGCCGCCCTCGATAACGGACGCGCGATTCAAGGCGAAAACGGGGGCGCACAATCCCAGCGGCGACGGATCGCCCGGGTTGGTATGGGTGCAGGTGCCCGGAACGATCGCAACCTCGACGTTCTGCTGCCTGCGCGTATCCTCCATCCAGCGCGCGCCGACGGCGAGATTCCAGCTCTCGGAAAGCGCATAGTCGAGGTGCGCGTAGATCGCCGTCGACTCACCCTCCGTCTGACCCATGCCAGTAGAGCCCCTGCGGTCTCCGGCGCTGTCCGGCAGACGATGGAACAGCGTGCCGCCTTCCCCCTCACAGAAGATCGTGTCGTCGTTCATCCCGTTGATCGTGCCGACTTGGACGAAATCGTCGTCCGTGCCCTCGATGCCGTCATTGCCGGGATCCACTGGAAGCGTGTTCTGCCCGTTCGGATCGAACGCCGCCCACCACCGGCCGAGGCAGCTGCCGTTGCCGCTCCTCGCGATGTCGTCGAACAAGTAGAGGCCGGTCGTCAGCGTGGCGCGATCATTGATCTCGCCCGTGAAGATGACCTCGAACTCGTCCGTGTAGCGCGCGATGCCGCGGCTGCCTTTCGGGAAGTTGCCGATGTGATCGATGATGCCCGGGCCGTAGTCGCGATCCTGATAGTAGCTGTAGGAGTTGTAGCGCCAGGCTCCCTTGAACTCCAGGCTCACGCTCTCGAAGGTACCGACCGGGCCGTCCGGCGCCCAGGTTGCGTCGAGCGTGAACATCTCGTTGTCGATGTCCGAGTACGTGTCCGCGTCCTGGAAGGTCTGATAGACGTTACCCGACTGGAAGTCCTCCGCGCAGGAGTTGAGCCACACGGCATTCGCTCCCGGATACAAGGCATCGATACGTATGTTCGATCCGCCAACGCCGAAATTCTCGACGCGGTAGTCCGGGTTGTCATTGTTGCCGCCCCAGGCTGCGGAGGCAAATTCATCGTTGAACGGCCCCGGACCCTCGTAGAAGACGTCGTCGGCCGTGCCCGAGATCAGATCCGGTCCGGCGAAGCCGGCCGCACCGTTGATCGTCAGGTCGTCATACAGGTCCTGATCCGGGCGCGGAAAGCACTGCCCCCCCTGATTTTCGTCGCGGTCGTAAGCGGCATTGAGGCGCGCGTCGATCGTCCAGCTGTCGCTGACGAGCCAGCGCAGCGCCAATCCTAGGCTCTGTTGATCCGTGCCGCCCGTTTCGTCGTTGTCGAAGCGGTTGAAGTAGTAGCCGTCGTTCTGCTCTGAAGCAACGTTACCGCGGAAGAACAGATTGTCCGTGATCGGCGTATTGACCATCGCGCGAATGTCGGTCTGGCCGAAGTCGGCCGCGCGCAAGGTCACGTAGGAGTCGAAGTCGGGTCCGGGTTTCGCTGAAATCAGACTGATCGCGCCGCCGGTCGTGTTCTTGCCGAACAACGTGCCCTGCGGACCGCGCAGGACCTCGATGCGCTCGACGTCCACCGTGCTCATGAAGGCGCCGAGGCTGCCCGACATGTAGTGGCCGTCGACGTACATGCCGACACCGAACACCTGCGCCGGGTTCGAGAACCCGCCGCCGACGCCGCGCACGAAGAAGCGCGTGTCGTTCTTACGCACGTCCTCGGCCAACACTAGGTTAGGCACGAACTCCGTGACCTGTTGGATGTTATAAATACCCTGTGCCTGCATGGCATCCGCCGTGATCGCTTGAATCGATAACGGCAGGTCTTGCAGGTTCTCCTCACGCCGGCGGGCCGTAACGACGACCTCCTCCAGCATAGCCGCGGCCGAAGCCGACTGTTGTGCAACAGCCCCCCCCGACAACGACAGCATTACCACCCCGGGCAATGCCGACCCCAATAGCAGGGGTAAACGTCGTTTCATTTTCATAGCTTTCTCCGAACGGTATAGCCCCAGTGACGGGTGAAATGCCCTGACCAGGCGGCAGCCCCCAAGCGCAGCGCCGAATCCAGGGACACATGAGCCACGCCGCGGCCACCCGTCACGGTAGTGGGCCGGCGACGCGGATTCGATGATGGGCACGGAGGTGGGAAGACGGCTGAACGACGCCGAAACGGGCGTGACCCCCGGACGTCGAGATATTGCCGTATTAAGGAACAGAATCCCCCCTCCCAATCTCAACGACGTGCAATGCTGTCTCCTACACCGCACAAATCGCTACTCTCGATCTTAATACGTTGCAAATCTACGAATGTCAACAGAAATCGACAGGAAGATCGTTGCTAATATACAACAGCCGTGCGGCTGCCCGGCCATGGCGTGGCGGGCTTACATTAAGGGCCCATTCAGGTATCTTCCGCTAAAGTGGACGCTAGACTCGAAGGGCCGAGAATCGGGAGAGCGACATGATCGGCACAATCAAAGTCACCGAGCCTAGACATGCGGCGCTGGTTCTCACGTTCCTGGGGATGCTCGCGGCCCAGACGGCCGCCGCTCAGACCTCGCCGTCCCTGGAATCCGGCTCACGGGAGCGCACGCCGCCTGCGGAATGGACCGCCCAGTCGGCCGTCGAGCTCGAGGAGCTCGTCGGCCCGATCGCGCTCTACCCGGACGATCTCGTGGCCGTCGTGTTGCCGGCCTCGACCTTTCCGTTGCAGATCGTGCAGGCCGCGCGTTATCTGGAGCAGCGCGAGAGCGAGCCGAATCTGGAGCCCGACGAGGCGTGGGACGAGTCCGTCGTCGCGCTTTTGAATTACCCCGAGGCTCTGACGCTCCTCGACGGCGACCTCGATTGGACCTGGGCGCTCGGCGAGGCGGTGATCTATCAGCAGGGCGACGTGCTGGACGCGATCCAGACCTTCCGGGATCGCGCCTACGCAGCCGGGAATCTCGAAAGCGACGACCGCCAGAGGATCACCAACAACGGCGAGACGATCGCCATCGAGCCGGCCGAGCCGGAGGTCGTCTACGTGCCCTATTATGAGCCCGCTCAGGTCATCGTTCGCCACAGTTACCCCGTCTATCACTACTACCCGTACGCCTACCCGGTCTACTACTACCCGTACCCGGCCGGGTACTCCTTCAGCTCCGGTTTCTTCTGGGGCGTGACGTCGGCTTTCGCCATCAGCTGGCACGACCATTTTCTGTATGTTCATCATCACCGCCATTTCGGTCACCCCTACTACGGTCGCTCGTACCATCTGCCGTTCTACGCGCGTCACCGGGCTTACGTCAGCATCAACCGCTCGCACGGCTACAACCGCTGGCAACCCGGCTATCGCCACGGAGGCCGGCCTGGCCGCGAGATCGACCGCCGCCTCAGAGACCGTGTCGTCGCCAACGCGCGCTACGAAGCCTCGGCAAGGCGGCTCGCCGGCGGCAACGACACGCGTGAGCGGCTCGCGCAGCCTCGGCGCCAGCTTCGACAAGCGGACGGCGTGCCGCCGTCGGCTCTCAACCGGGCCGTCACGAACCAGCGCGTGGTCGCGACCGAGGCTCGCAGCGCGCGCACGCCGGCCGTCAATTCGGCGCGCGCAAGCACTTCGACGATCCGCGCGGAAAGCCGCTTCACGCGGTCTCGCGGCAGTCGCGAGGATATTCGCGCCGGCGTCGCGGGCTCGAGCCGGGCGCCGCGCGTCGCCGTCCAGGATCCTCAGCTGCGGCAGAGCGCACGGCAGAGGCAACAGAGCCAGAGCGATCCGCGCGGCAGCGCGCTCGCGCGCGCCCGGGTCACCGAGCGCGCGGCGCAGCCGGGCATCCGCTCCGCACCGCGACTTTCGACTGCCGCTCGCGTCGCGGCGGCGCAGCCCGCCCGCCTGACCCGGTCCAACGTCATGCAACGCGTGCAGCCGGCCAGTCCGCCGGCGGCACAGCCGCGATCGGCATGGCGCGGCGCCAAAGGCGCCGGTCAACAGGGCGCGCATGCTCAAGGCGGCGGGCGATCCGCGAATCAGAGCGACCGCGTGATGTCGTCGCCGCAGCAGATCCGCAGAGCGCGTTAGCGTCGAGGCGCCAATTGCTTACAATAGCCCGTCTTTCGCAAACGGGCACCGCGCATTGGCCGAGGCGACCGCAACCCACTCAGCCGTAGTTCGACTCACGCTCTTGGCCGCCGCGATCGCGATCGGCGGCAGCCTCGGCAGCCCGAATGCGCTCCACGCTCAGTCGCAGGAGCCCACGGCTCCACGCCTCCCGGAATTGAATCTCGGCAGAGCCCTGGAGCGCGCAGCCCGCATCCCGCGGCTGCACAGCCTCATCGTCAGCCACCGCGGCGAGCGGGTTCTCGAGCACTATTTCAACGGCACCGATGCAGCGGAGCTCGCCAACATCAAGTCGGTGTCCAAAAGCGTGATCTCGGCGCTCGTAGGCATCGCGATCGAGCAAGGCGCTATCGAGGGCATCGACCAGACGCTCGCCGACTACTTCGCCTCCCGGCTCCAGATCGAGGCAGACAGCACGAAAGGCGCGATCAGCATCGAGGACTTGCTGACGATGCAGTCGGGTTTGGAGACCACGAGCAACCGCAACTACGGCGCCTGGGTCTCGAGCTCCGACTGGGTCGAGTTCGCCCTGGCTCAGCCGCTGCGCCTGCCTGCCGGCGTGGAGATGGAATACAGCACCGGCAACACACATCTGTTGTCCGCGATCCTGACGGCGGCCACCGGACAGTCGACCCTGGACTTCGCGCGGGAGGTCTTGAGCCGGCCGCTGGGTTTCGAGCTCGCGCCGTGGCCCCGGGATCCGCAAGGCATCTATTTCGGCGGTAACGACATGGAGATGACGCCGCGTCAGATGCTCGCCTTCGGCGAGCTGTATCTGAACGGAGGCCGAGCCGGAAACCGACAGATCGTCCCCGAGCGGTGGGTGGCCGCATCGCTCGAGCCGCGCACCGAGTCCACTCGCGAGCCCGGCCGTTACTACGGCTACGGCTGGTGGGTGCGTCGCACGGCCGGCCTGCAAACGCCCTACGCCTGGGGCTTCGGCGGTCAGTTCATCGTGCTCGTGCCGGCACTGGACCTCGTGGTCGTGACGACGGCCGACGGCTCGCCCGGCTCGGCGAGGCGCTCGCAGCGCCGTCACATCTACGAGCTCATCGAGGACCACATCGTCGCCCCCGCCGCGGCGACCTTGCGCCGGCAATCCACCTCGACGCGCGACAGCACCGGTTGAGCTCGCTCCCGCCCTGAGTTGCGCCGGCGTGCACGTTGTACTCTAATCAGCCGGCGTCCGTTCACTTCCCCGATCGCGCGATGGCGTAAGGAGAACATAACATGCCTAATCGTAGGGATTTCTTGAAGACGGCGGGGACGGCGACCGCCGGGCTCATGATTCTTGGCTGCGGTGCCGATACCGGCGCGCAGTCGACTCGCCGTGAGATCATGCTCGGCGGCCAACGCATCCGCACCGTCGACATCCACGCCCACTGCGTATTTCCCGCCGCGGCGGAGCTGATCGCAGGCTCGCCGCTCGAAGGCATAGGTTTCGCGGGCTTTCAGGTGCTCGGCCAGGGCCGGATCGACGAGATGAACATGCGCGGCGTCGACTATCAGGCGCTGAGCGTAAATCGCTATTGGTGGTACGCGGCGGAGCGGGAGCTTGCGAGCGACGTCGTGCGCCTGCACGACGAAGGGCTCGCCGCGTGGTGCGCCGAGTATCCGGATCGGTTCGTCGGCTTGTCGTCCGTCGCTCTTCAGTACCCTGATCTCGCCGCCGAGCAGCTGGAGCACGCGGTCAACGAGCTCGGCCTTCGCGGCGCCTCCGTCGGCGGCCACGTCAACGGCGAAGCGCCGACCTCCGAGAAGTACGACCCCTTCTGGGCCAAGGCCGAGGAGCTCGGCGTGCCGGTGTTCATGCATCCGGGCGGCGCCGAGAACGTGGTGCGCGAAGACGGCCTCGAGGGCCGCGGCGATCTCGGCAATATCATCGGCAATCCGCTGGAGACGACCGTGTTCCTGACGCACATGATCTTCGACGGCACCTTGGACCGCTTCCCCAACCTCAAGGTCTGCGGCGCGCACGGCGGCGGCTACCTGCCGTCGTATCTCGGCCGCACGGAGGTCGCCTGCCAGGTGCGCGACGACTCAGGCTGCCTCAATACCAAGCAGCCGAGCGAGTATCTTCGCGATCAGATCCTCGTCGATTCGATGGTGTTCTCCGACGAGGGCCTGCGGCATCTCGTCGCCGAGATGGGCGCGAATCAGGTGGTCTACGGCACCGACATGCCTTTCAACTGGCCCGACACGCTCGATCTGATCGTCAACTCGCCCTCCCTGACGGACGCCGAGAAGGTCGCGATCGCCGGCGGCAACCTCAGCGAGCTGCTGCGCATCGGCTAGACTCACGCGAGCCGACCCACTGACGGAGGGGCCCACGGGCCCCTCCGTCGCTTCATGGCACGAGAACCTCAAGCCCGCATGCCTGATCCGTTTGCGATAGACCGGCCCAAAGCAAGCTCGGCTCAGCCGCTGCGACAACTCCTGCCTTTCGTTCGCCCCTATCTCGGCCGCCTGGCGATCGCTCTGGCGGCTCTGGCGATCGCCGCGGCGGCCATGCTGGCGCTGCCGGTGGCGCTGCGCCAGGTCATCGACCAGGGCTTCGCCACCGACGACGCCGCTACGATCGACCGCTACTTCCTGGTGCTCTTAGGCGTCGCCATGATCTTCGGCGCATTCGCCGCCTTGCGCTTCTATCTCATCATGTGGCTCGGGGAGCGCATCGTCGCCGACCTGCGTAACGCAGTCTACGGGCACGTCATCAGAATGGATCCGGCGTTCTACGAGATCACCAAGACCGGCGAGGTGCTCTCGCGCCTGACCACGGATACGACCTTGATTCAGTCCATCGCCGGCGTCGGGCTGTCGATCACCTTGCGCTCGATGTTGATGCTCGTGGGCGGGTTGATCATGCTCGCGGTCACCAGCCCGAGGCTCACCGGGCTGATCATCGTGCTCGTGCCCTTCGTCATCGTGCCGATCCTGTTGCTCGGCAGGCGCGTGCGGCGCCTGTCGAGAGAGGCGCAGGATCGTGTCGCCGATACCAGCGGCCTGGCGGGCGAAACGCTCAATGCCGTACAGACCGTGCAGGCATTTACGCTCGAGCCCCTTCAAAGCCGGCGCTTCGCCGACGCCGTCGATACCTCGTTCCAAACGTCCGTTCGCAGGATACGCGTGCGCGCCTTGCTTACGGCCGTTGCGATACTCGCGATCTTCAGCGCCGTGACGCTGGTGCTCTGGATCGGTGCGCAGGCGGTGCTCGCCGGCGAGATGACTGCCGGCGAGCTCGGGCAGTTCCTCCTCTACGCAATTTTCGTCGCCGGCGGGGCGGCATCGCTGAGCGAGATGTGGGGTGAGGTCCAGCGCGCGGCGGGCGCCACCGAAAGGCTCATGGAGCTTCTGACCGCCGAGCCGCGAGTGACGGCGCCGGCCACGCCGGTCGGCTTTGCCGACGCCGACGGCGGCCGGATAGCGCTCGAGCGAGTGTCGTTCACCTATCCTTCGAGGCCCGATGCGCCCGCGCTGAGCGACCTCAGCCTCGAGATCGCCGCCGGCGAGACGGTCGCGATCGTCGGGCCGTCGGGCGCCGGCAAATCGACGTTGTTTCAGCTGCTGCTGCGTTTCTATGACCCGCAAGCCGGACGAATCCTCGTCGACGGCGTCGACATCCGCCTGGCCCGGCCCGAGGAGCTGCGCAAGCGTCTGAGCCTCGTCCCGCAAGACACCGTGATATTCGGCACGACCGCACGCGAGAACATCCGCTACGGGCGCCCCGACGCCGACGATGCCGAGATCGAAGCGGCGGCGCGCGCGGCCGAAGCCGACGGCTTCATCCGGCTGCTGCCCGACGGCTACGAAACCTTTCTCGGCGAGCGCGGCACGCGATTGTCCGGCGGCCAGCGACAGCGGATCGCGATTGCCCGCGCCATACTCAGAGACCCGCCCATCCTGCTGCTCGACGAGGCGACGAGCTCCCTCGACGCCGAGAGCGAGCGGCTCGTGCAGGAAGCGCTCGAGCATCTGATGCAGGACCGCACCACGTTGATCATTGCTCACCGGCTTTCCACCGTGCTCAAGGCGGATCGCATCGCGGTCATGGACAGCGGGCGCATCATCGACGTCGGCACGCACGCCGAGCTCATCGATACGAACACGCTCTACGCCCGGCTCGCCGAGCTTCAACTCGGCGCAAGTCAGGAGCTGCCGCCACGACACTCGGCTGCGCCGCGCCGTTAGCCATGAGGTGGAAAGCCGGCGATGACTGGTGGAGAATGAGACATCGTGAGCAGACCAACGCCTGACGTCGAGCCGCTAGCCCACTTGGGACCGCGCGAAGCGGCCGTCGACTTGCTGATCGAGTCCAGAACCCAGGACCTCGGCGAGTTCACGGTCCGGCGAACTCTGCCCTCTCGTCACCGGCAGCGCGTCGGCCCGTTCATTTTTTTCGATCACATGGGCCCCGCCGAGTTCGCCCCGGGCAACGGCGTCAACGTCAGGCCCCATCCTCACATCGGGCTGGCCACGCTGACGTATTTGTTCGACGGCGTCATCCTGCATCGGGACAACCTCGGATACGTTCAGCCGATCGAGCCCGGCGCGGTGAACTGGATGACGGCCGGGAGAGGGATCGTGCACTCCGAGCGCACGCCGCGTGAGCTCATCGAGCGCGGCTCCACGCTGCACGGGCTGCAGATCTGGGCGGCCCTGCCGCTCGAGCTCGAAGAGACCGAGCCGAGCTTCGAGCACTATCCCGCGGCCCACATACCCGCGATCGACCGCCCGGGTGTCTCCGCGCGGCTCGTCGCCGGCGCGGCCTTCGGGCAGAGATCGCCGGTCGTCACGACTTCGGAAACGCTGTTGCTGACGGCGGACCTCGCGTGCGGCGCCGAGCTGGACGTGCCGAAGAACGTCGAGGAGCGAGCCGTCTACGCGGTTGCGGGTGAGATTCAAGTCGGCGAAGCGCGCATCGGCACCGGCACCATGGCGGTGCTAAAGCCCGGAGTCGACGTTACCGTCGTCGCGCGCACCGAGGCGAAGATCGCGATACTCGGCGGCGCCCGGCTTGCGGGAGACCGGCATCTCTACTGGAATCTCGTCAGCAGCTCCAGCGAGCGAATCGAGCAGGCCAAGGACGACTGGCGCGACGGCCGTTTCGCCAAAGTGCCCGGCGATGACGAGTTCATTCCCCTGCCCGACTAGCCGGCTCCCGCTCGACGCTGCTTGAAAAGCTCCAGACGCAAGCACGAGCCCAGCCCCGAGCTCGAGAGCTACCGGCAAAAGATCGCCGGGCAAAGCCTGGTGCCGCTCTGGGAACGCCTCGGCGAGCTCTTGACCGAGGAGCCGCGGATACGCTCCGTGCCGCATATCTGGCGCTACGATGCGCTGCGGCCGCTGCTGCTCGAGTCGGCGAACCTGATCTCGGCCGAGCAAGCGGAGCGCCGCGTGCTGATCCTGGAGAACCCCGGGCTGGAAGGAAGCTCGGCGGCGACCGAATCGCTGTTTGCCGGTCTGCAGCTCGTGATGCCCGGCGAGATCGCGCCCTCGCACCGGCACACGCCGGCGGCGTTGCGCTTCATCATCGAGGGAGACGGCGCGTATACGGCCGTGGACGGAGAGAAACTGCCGATGCACGTCGGTGATTTCATCGTGACACCGTCGTGGCGCTGGCACGACCACGGCCACGACGGCAGTGGCCCCTTCGTCTGGCTCGATGTCCTCGATCTTCCGACCGTGCGCAATGCCTGCGCGATCTTCTTCGAGGAGTATCCCAATTACCGCTACCCGGAGTCGCGTGCCAGCGGCGACAACGTCTACCGCTTCGGCAGCAACATGAGGCCCGTGGATTACAAACCCTCCGCATCGTCCCCACTGCTGTGCTTCCCTTACGAGCAGTCACGCGTAGCACTCGAACAGCTCAAACGGCACGCGGCCTGGGATCCGTGCCACGCGCTCAAGATGGAGTTCGTGGATCCGACCACCGGCTCCGCGGCGATCCCGACAATATCGACGTACATCCAGCTGCTGCCCCAAGGCTTTTCCTCAGAGCCCTACCGCAGCACCGAAGGCACGGTGTTCTGCGTGATCGAAGGCAGGGGAAACGTGACGATCGGCCGAGGCGATGCTCGCACGGAGCTGAGCTATAGGCCACGAGACATTGTCGTCGTTCCCTGCTGGCAGCCCCATCGGTTTGTCGTCGATGACGAAACCGTGCTATTTAGCGCGTCGGATCGCGCTGCGCAGATGCGCCTCGGGCTCTGGCGAGAGCTCCGTGGGGGAGGCTATGGAGCTACTGCAGAGGTTGAGTGAACAGGCGGCGTTCATCAATGCCGAGGTGATTCCTTGGGTGCTCCGGCTCGTCATGATCGGCCTCGGCCTATCGCTGACGCTTGCCGACTTCAAACGCGTCGTCGTATTCCCGAAGGCGGCAACCATCGGACTGATCGCCCAACTCGTCGGGCTGCCGCTGACCGCATTTGTCCTCGCCTGGGTTTTCAGCGCACCGCCCGCCATCGCGGTTGGTCTCGTCATACTGGCCGCCTGCCCAAGCGGCGTCACCGCCAACGCCTATACGTTCGCGGCACGCGCCGACGTGCCTTTGTGCGTCACGCTGTCCGCAATTACCAGCGTCGTCACGGTCTTTTCCATTCCGTTTCTGATCCAGCTAGCCATGCAGTTGTTCTTCGAAGAGCAACAGGCGGTAACGATGTCCGCGACAGGCATGCTGCTCAATCTGATGACGTTCACGCTGCTGCCACTCACGATCGGCATGCTGCTGCGGCACTTCTTTCCGGCGCCCGCCGAGCGTTCGGTAGAGCCGATTCGGAGGAGCATCCTCTATTTGATGATCATCGTGCTTCTGCTCGGCGTAATCTCGAGTTATCAAGATATTCTCGAGCATTTCGCCACGGCGGGGCTGCTCGTGGTCGCGATGAACGTCATTACGATGGGCCTCGGCTACGGAATCGCGCGCGGGTTCCGGCTCCCGCTGACGCAGGTGATCACGATCACGTTCGAAGTCGGCGTGCAGAATCTCGCGCTTTCGTTCGCGATCACGTTCAATATTCTGCAAAGGCCCGACCTCGCAATCGCCGGGCTGCTCTATGCCGCGGTCATGCCGGCGACCGCCCTCGGCTTCGTCAGCATCGCCAGACGTCTGCTCGACGGCCAGCAACGGGCAAACAGTAGAAGCACCGGCGCCGTGACGCCGTAGACGTGCCGGGTACGCGAACCGGCACGCGGAGACCCGTCTAGCCCCAGAGCTCGCGGCTCGCGATCGCGGCACCCTCTACGAGCGAGGCCAGCTTGGCCCACATGACGCTCGGATGAACGCGACGGTGAAACGGCCCCTGCGCGAAGCCGCAGTCGGTGCTGCCGATGACGTTCTCACGGCCGACGAGGCGCGCGAGGCGCGTGATCCTTTCCGCAACGAGCTCGGGATGCTCGACGATATTCGTTGCGTGACTGATCACGCCGGGAATCAACAACTTGTCGTCGGGAAGCTCGACGCTCTCCCAGATCCGCCACTCGTGCTCGTGCCGCGGATTAGCATTCTCGAGAACGTAGGCGCCCGCATTTACGCTCAGGATCAGGTCGACGATCTCCTTGAGCGCTACGTCCGTTGTATGCGGGCCCGGCCAGCTGCCCCAGCAGACGTGATAGCGCACACGGTCCGCCGGAATGCCTTCCAAAGCATGATTCAAGGCGCCCATGTGCAGCTCGAGCCAGACGCGGTAGTCCTCGAAGGTCGCCGGCGGCACCATGCGGTCGTAGGTCACGGCCGCGCGCGCATCGTCGACCTGCACGAGCAACCCCGAATCCACGATCATCCGGTACTCCGTGCGCATCGCCTCGGCGAGCGCGAACATGCACTCCTCGTCGCTGCCGTAGTGTTCGTTCTTGCGATCGGGAATCGCGCTCGCGGGCGCGGCGACCGGCAGAAACCCCTCGACCACGTCCGCGGCTTCGAGCGCGGCCTTGAAGTTGTCGATATCCCGCTGAAGCGCCGCCTGGCCCGTGTAAGTGATCGGGCCGACGCACACGGACTCGATCTTCACCGCGCCGCCGTCGCCACCCGACACGCTGCGGTCGAGCGCATCGTTCTCGGCATAGAATTCCGGGAAACGCGCACGGTCTTCGCCTTTCGCGAACGGATCCTCGTCGGTATCGCGGAGCGGCCGGCGCTCGAAACCGCTCAGGCGCTCCAGCACATATTGGGACCAGCTGATGTTCTTGCCGAACTCGCCGTCGCTGGCGACGTCGATGCCTACTTCAGCCTGGTGTCGAACGATCTCATTGACGGCCCGCGTCAACAGCCCGTCGTACTCGGCGGGATCGACTCCGTTTCCCGATGCTCGTGCCCTGAGCATGGCGCGCAGCTCGGGCGGCCTGATCAAGCTGCCGACGTGTGTGGTCAAAATACGGTCTTCACTGCGTAGCATCGGCTGAGTCTCCCGTCGTCAGGCGTCGCGAACCGCCACCGTCATCGACCCGATGCCCTCGATCGTCGCCGCAACGACGTCGCCGGCGCGCACCGGGCCCACCCCTTCAGGCGTCCCGGTCATGAGGATATCGCCGGGATAGAGGGTATAGAAGCTGGAGGCATATTCGATGAGCCGCGGCAGGTCGAATATCAGGTATTTGGTGTTGGAGCTCTGGCGCAGCTCCCCGTTGACCCTGAGCTCCAAATCGAGATCTCCCGGATCGCCGATCTCGTCGGCCGTGACCAGCCAGGGCCCGAGAACGCTGTAGGTGTCGATCGACTTTCTAAAGCTTCTGGCTTCGGTGCCGCGCACGGTCATATCGAGCCCGATCGCGTAACCCGCTACGTACTCCAGCGCACTGTCCCGGCTCACTCTATCGGCACGCCGGCCGATGACGGCGGCGAGCTCCACCTCGTGATCGTTCCTGCGATCGGTAAAGCGCAATGCGACGCCTTCGCTCGGGCCCACCAACGAAGTGCCGGATTTCAGGAACAGCCCGTAGTAGTCGATCGTCTTGATGTCACGATCGAAGTGTATGCCCTTGTCGACTCGGGACTCGTCGAGATGCCGCTCATAGTTGACCGGCGCGCCGATGATTTTCGAGGGATTGGCGACCGGCGACAGCAACCGGAGGTCGGCCAATGCGCGCACCGGCGGCGACTCGAGCGCCTCGGCGGCGGCGCGAAAGGCGGAAAGCTCCTCGATCAGCTGATCGCCGTGGGGCACGGGCCAGGACCGCGACTCGAGCGCGCCGAGCGCCTCGGTGACGTCGGCCGCGCGGTCGCCGTGCACGAGCCCGACTCGGTCGTGGTCGAATCTGCAGAGCTTCATTTCTCGGTGAGCGTCGAATACTCGGGATTCTCGCGGATGACTTTCGCGACGTAGGGGCAGGTCGGGAGGACCTTGAGCCCGTTGTCTCTCGCATAGTCGAGCGCGAAAAGCACCAGCTCTTTCGCCGCGCCGCGCCCTCGCAGGGCCTCGGGCACGAAGGTGTGCCGATAGTCGAGAACGCCCCCGGATCTCGGCTGATACTCGAGCACGGCTTCGGCGCCGTCGAGATCGGACACGAAGCGGCCCTTGTCAGGCTCGTGACGGATGCTCATCGCGCTGTCGGCGCGGCGTGCCGGGCCCTGAGGAGTGCTACAAATCATTGGAGAAGCTCACGAAGTACTCGCGCGGGCGCGCATAGGCGATCTCCGCATAGCCGCTGCCGGTCGTCAACGACGAGTTTCCACCCGACGGGTAGAGCTCATCGCTTGCATTGTTCACGCCGACGGTCACGAGCCAACTCGCGCCGGCGGGCCCGTATCCCAGCGACAGATTGGCGACCGTGACGGAGTCGAGCTGGGCGATCTCGAGCGTGTTGTTGGCGTCGAAGAACGTGCGGTCCTGATAGGCGATGTCGAGACGCGGCGTGATGATCGCGCCGTTCGACAAGTTGCCCGTGTATCCAACCCCCACGTTGGCCTGCAATTCCGGCGAGAATGGCAGCGCGTTGCCCACGCTGACGCCGATTCCCGTGCCTGCGATCTCACGCAGGGTGTCGACGCTCGTGTCCAGCGAGCCGACGCCGCCGTGGACGATCCATGAGCCGTTCGGCACCCAGGTCGCCTCGAGCTCGACGCCGTCGATGCTCGCTTTGCCGGCGTTGGCGAGATAGGGCGCGACGCCGACGCGATAAGTGAATTGCAGGTCGTCGTAGTCGGTGGAGAACACGGCGCCGTTCAAGCGCAACGAGTCGTCCAGGAGATCGAGCTTGAAGCCGATCTCGAACGTCTGGGCTTCCTCCTGATCGAATTTCTGGAACTGCGCCCGCTCCTCGGCCGTCTGAGCGCGGTTGAAATGGCTGTTCCAGCCGCCGCCCTTGAAGCCTTCCGCATAGCTGACGTAGGTCATGACCTTGTCCGTCCAGCGGTAGCTCAAGGAGGCCGAACCGGTGAAGGCATCGAAGCTGTTTTCGTAGAGCTGCACCGGCAGATATTTGACGTCCGGGTTCGCATAGTCGAACTGATCCGGGATGGATCCCTTGGTGTCCTCGGTATAGCGGCCACCGACCGCCACCGCGAGCTGGTCGCTCAAATCGAACGACCACTGCGTGAACACCGCCCAGCTGTCGTTTTTGGTGATGTTGTTGTCGCTGTCCGACTGCACGCCCGGCGCGGGGCTGTTGAGCTGGACGAGAACGATATCGTCGATCTCCTCTTCGAAATAATAGAGGCCCAGAACGCCGTTCAACGTATCGTCATCGAACAACAGCTGCAGCTCTTCGCTGAGCTGATCGCCGTCGCTGTCGTAGTCCGTGTGCAGAATCGTGAGCGGCGTATTGTCGGCGTCGCGGATGCCGTCCCAGGTCAGCGACCGGTAAGCCGTAACCGATTTGAACCGCCAGAGGTCGTTCAGCACATAGTTGACGTGGAAAGACGCGCCCCAGTTCTCCAGCTTGCTTTCGAGCGGATAGGTGCCGTTGTTGTTGAATGGCCCCTTGTTCTGGAAATCGTTGGCGCAGCGCTCGTCGTCGATCTGCGGCACCGCCGGGAGCGCGGTCCAGTCCCCGTCGAAGCCCGGGCAGCCGGCGTCCGCGCTCGCGACACGTTGAAAAGTCGCGGTTTCCTCGCTGGCCGCGAACACGAACGGGTTGCCGTTCTCATCGGACTTGGTGTAGTCGAATTGGGCTCGCAGCTCGAGCGCGTCGAATCCGTCCCAAATGAGCTTGCCGGTGGCCGTGTAGGTCTGAGTGTCGCCGAGGTCTTCGCCGGTCTGCAGCCGCGTGACATAGCCGTCGCGTGTTCGCGCGCCAAAAGTGAAGCGCGAACGGAAACCTTCAGCTCCGGGCAGATCGAGCCCGATGAAGGCGTCGGCGAGGCTGTCGGAGCCGATCTGGAAACGATAGTCACCGCCTTGCTCCGCGCCGGGATCCTGGGTTGTCAGCACGATCGCGCCGCCGATCGTGTTGCGTCCGAAGAGCGTGCCCTGCGGCCCGCGCAGCACTTGGACGCCCGCGATATCCCTGAAATCCAAAGTGCCGCCTATCGACTGACCCATGTAAACGTCGTCGATATAGAGCCCCACGCCCGGATCGACGGTGGAAGTCGGATCCGTCTGGCCGATACCTCTGATGAATATCACGGACGATGAATTGTTTCCCGCCAGCGTCGTATCGTTCGTGAATTGCAGATTGGGCGTGACTCGATCGAGATCCTCGGTCGAGAATACCTGCCGCTGCTCGAGCTCGGTCGCGGTGATCGCAGTGATCGAGATGGGCGTATCCTGGAGGTTCTCCTCGATGCGCCGCGCGGTGACGATGATCTCTTCGAGAGCGAACCCCGCGTCCACGGTTGATTGCGCCGAGACCGCGCCCGGCGCGGCGATCGACCCAACGATGAAAAATAATCCGGCTCTCGGGAACCGAGATCGATTCGCGTATTGCATGGTTTCCTCTTGTTCGCGGTGGGCGGTGGCGTGAAGATTCTACGCCATTGGCGATGGATGCGCTCGGTCCAAGGCCCGCTCGAGCACCGATGCAACATGCAACGCCGTGCGTTGCGCCCCGTCTCGGATTTGGTGCCTGCAACTGAAGCCGTCGGCGACGATCAGTGCGTCCGCGCCGACCTTGCGAATCTTCGGCAATAGATCCAGCTCGCCGATGCGCATCGACACCGCGTAGTGCTCGGCCTCGTAACCGAAAGACCCGGCCATGCCGCAGCAGCCGGAGTCGATCGTCTGCACGTCGAGCCCGGGGATCCACTCGAGCACCTCGGCGACCGTCGACCCCAGCCCGAAGGCCTTCTGGTGGCAATGGCCATGGACGATCGCGCGGTCCTGCGGCAAGGCCTTAAGCGCCAAAGAGAGCGTGCTCCGCTGCCGCTCGCTCAGAAGGAACTCTTCAAACAGCATGGCGCGTCTCGCCAATGCATCCGCGGCCTCGCCCGGCAACAGTGCCAAGAACTCGTCGCGCAGCGTCAGCAGACAGGACGGCTCCAGGCCCACGACGGCGACGCCGCGCTCGACGTACGGCGCCAGCGTTTCGAGCGTGCGCCGGGCTTCCGCCTTCGCCTCGTCGACGAGACCGACGTTGAGGAAGGTCCGGCCGCAGCACAGAGGCCGGGATTCGGACGCGGCCCGCGGCGTGATGACGTTGAAGCCTGCGGCCTCGAGCACCTTGGCTGCTGCGGTCACCGTCTCGGGATGAAAGTAGGTATTGAACGTATCCGCGAGCAGCACGACCTCGCGCCCTCCGGCGCGCTCTCGATTCGAGCTCGTGTATACGTCTCCGCGCCAGGCGGGCATCGGCCGCTTGGCGGAGAATCCAAGCGCGCGCTCTTGCAAGCTCGCGAGCGCGGGAATGTGATTTGCGGCGTTGGCGAGCCAGGGAAGCCGTGACACCCAGGGCGCGTAGCGCGGCAGATAAGCGATCAATCGGTCACGCACGGTCGGCGTGTGGCTCTTTCGATACTGGCTCAGGAACTCGATTTTCATGCGGTACATGTCGACGCCGGTCGGGCATTCGCGCTTGCAGCCCTTACAGCCGATGCAAAGCTCCATCGTCTCGTACATGGCCTTGGAATCCAGCGCGCCGGCCCCGAGCTGCCCCGTCAGCGCCAAGCGCAGGCTGTTTGCGCGCCCCCGGGTGACGTGCTTCTCGTCTCGCGTGGCGCGAAACGACGGGCACATCACGCCCGCTGCGAGCTTGCGGCAGGCGCCGTTGTTGTTGCACATCTCCGCGGCGCGATAGAAGCCGCCCCACGCCGACCAATCGAGCGATTCGCTCAAAGGCTGCGGTGAGTAGCCTTGGCCGTAGCGCAACAGCGATCGATCGTCCATTCGCCGCGGGTCGACGATCTTTCCCGGATTGAGCCGCCCTTCGGGATCGAATTCCCGCTTGATCTCACCGAAAGCCTGAGCAATGCGCGGCCCCAGCATCGTCTCGAGAAACTCCGAGCGCGCGATACCGTCGCCGTGCTCTCCTGAATGCGATCCCTTGTATTCGCGAACCAGCGCGTGCGCCTGCTCCGCGATGACCCTGAGCTTGGCGCGGTCGAGCTCGAGCTTGAGATTCAGAATCGGCCGCACGTGCAAGCAGCCGACCGCGGCGTGGGCGTACCAGGTACCGGTCGTGCCGTGCCGGGAAAAAATCTCGCTGAGCCTTTCGGTGTAGTCGGCGAGCTTGTCGAGTGGAACCGCGCAATCCTCGACGAACGACACCGGCTTGCCGTCGCCCTTGGCCGACATGATGATGTTCAAGGCCGCCTTGCGCAGATTCCAGAACGCCTGCTGCGAGCCCGGATCCTCCGCGCGAACGACGGCGTCGTGGAATCCCAGGTCTTGCATCAGCGACTCGAGCTCATCGAGCTGCCGCAAGGGCTCGGCCAAGGTATCGCCGGCGAGCTCCACCAGAAACACAGCGGCCGGCTCGCCGCGAACGAACCGCGCCAGGGTCGCCGTGAACTCCGGGTTCTTCCGCGCGAGATCCATGACGGTTCGATCGACGAGCTCGACGACGGTCGGGTTCAACGCGACGAGATGCTGCGCCGACTCCATCGCCGCTTTGAAGCTCGGGAAATGGCAGATGCCGAGCACGCGGTGCTTAGGCAGCGGCGCGAGCTTGAGGTCGATGCGCTCGAACCAGGCCAGCGTCCCTTCCGAGCCGACGAGCAGGTCGGTCAAGTTGCGATCCGGCCGGCCGAGCCGGTCGAGATTGTAGCCCGCGACGTTGCGCGCGACCTGCGGGTAGCGCGCTCGTATTTCCTCCTTCTCTCTTTGATAGAGCCCGTCGAGTCTCGTCGCCAGTGTCTGCAGGCGCTCCGAGCTGGGCGATGCGAAGCTCGAAGCGTCGAACTTCAAACGCTCGCCGGACGCGAGCACGGCATCGATGCCGCAAACGTTGTCGACCATGTGGCCGTAACGCAGCGACCGGGCGCCGACGCTGTTGTTGCCGGCCATACCGCCGATGGTCGCGCGGCTCGAGGTCGAGACGTCTACCGGGAAAAACAGCCCGTGCGGCTTCAGGTAGGCGTTCAGCGTATCGAGTACGACGCCGGGCTCCACCGACACGCGGCGCCTCTCCGTGTCCAGGCTCAAGATGTCCGTCAGGTATTTGCTCGCGTCGATGACCAGCGCTCGCCCGACCGTCTGCCCGGCCTGCGACGTCGCCGCGCCGCGCGGCAGCACCGGCACCTCGAACTCGTTCGCAAGCTCGAGCGCGCGATACACGTCCTCGGCGCGCTTTGGAACGACCACCCCGAGAGGCCGGATCTGGTACATTGACGCGTCCGTGCTATAGCGTCCCAGGCTTAAGGAGTCGAACAAAACCTCGCCCTCGAGGTCACGCTCGAGCTTGGCCGCCAAGGCGGCGGCGCCATTGTTGAGCCGAACGGACATGATTTTGGGGGCAGCTCTCCGCTGAGTGGGCGCCGGAACGATCAGGCCGTAGTATTCTACCTTTCAA
>Ga0214471_10000319_pt1 | contig 42671 bp, 46 predicted proteins | sample RVTome_5_FD_207665 | JGI IMG/M metagenome (GOLD analysis project Ga0214471, IMG submission 207665) | Soil microbial communities from uranium-contaminated site in the Upper Colorado River Basin, Wyoming, United States - RVT142D155 | ecosystem: Environmental > Terrestrial > Soil > Contaminated >... | reverse complement strand
TCCAGTGACGCTGGCCTCGTGCTGGTCCGCTGTCTATGATTAGTTTGGTACCGCATCCCAACCGGTCGCGCCCTTCGGGTCATCCAGCTATTTCGATGCGTTTTTCCCGTTTCGTCCACCGGTCGGGCGGTCCCCAATAACAACACCAATATTCGAGCGGCATGCACCTGCGGGCTGGCACAGTTGATGCCTGTCTTAGCCGGTAAATTCGCTCAACGAGAGGGGTGTAGGCCATGGCATGCTCCCATAGCAAGCACTGCGAACTGTTCGCGCAGTTCGCGCTCAATCCGGCCCTGAAGATCTGGCAGACGCATTTCTGCGAAGCCGAGTTCACGCAGTGCGCGCGCTTCCAACTGTCGAAGCAGGGCAAGCCGGTGCCGCTCAACCTGCTGCCGAACGGCAAGAAGGTCGAGGCACCGCGCACCTCGTCGGCGTACGGCGCGGCGGCCCTGTTCAACGCCATCCTCAAGGACCGGCTGAACATGGTGCAGTCGCTGCTGCGCACCGGCGTCGATATCAACACCCGCGGCCCCGAAGGCATCACGCCGCTCATGGCGGCGGCCAGCATCGGCAACCCCGACATCATCCAGCTGCTGCTCGCCAAGGGCGGCGACGTCAATGCCGTCAACGCCCAGGGTGAGACCGCTTTCGACATCGCCATGCGCTCCGGCCATCCCGACGAGGCCGCGCTGTTGCGTGCCGGGCTCGGCGCGCCGGCGCCGCTCGCCGAGGTTCCGCCACTGGCCGCGGTCGCCGCTGCGCCGGCGGAGGTTGCCCCCGCGGTTCCCGAACCGGTCGACCCGGTGCCAGTCACGCCGCCGGCACCGGCACTGGCCGCGGTGCCGAAGAGCCAAAGTGCGCGCCCGTTCTACGTGCGCGTCCGCGCCACCCATCCCACGGAGGTCGCGACGCAAATCCGGCAGATCTGCCGCACGCTGGATATCGGGCTCGACTGCCTGGTCCAGAAGGGCGCGGCCAGCGGCCAGGGCGCGACCTCGATCATCATGTTGACGGCGCCGACCACCGTTCCCTTGATCGTCAAGGCGGTGCGCCAAATCGAGATCCTCGACTCAATCGTGAGCGAAGTCGTGTGCATGCGGCTCGACAATGTCCACGAGCTCGAGGAAGCGAGGGTATCGTCATGATGGCTTACTGGCCGTGGTGGCTCGGCGCCATCGCGCTCGCGTCGCTGACCGTCGGTTTCTGGGTGTTGGTGGGCCGCCCGCTCGGCGTGTCCGGCAGCTGGGCGCGACTGATCGCCTGGCGCGAGTCGCGCGAGATGGACAAGGTCGCCCAGGCGTTCAGCGACAACCCCGAGGTGATGGAAGACGCGCTGATGGCGGCGACGCTCGCCGAGTTCGGCGAAAAGACCGCCAAATCGAGCCTCGGCGGCGCCAGCCGTGCGGCACACACCGCGGAGGCCGGCGCGCTGGCGCCGCCGGCACGCGTGCCGTGGAGCGTGCATCTCACCTTCCTGCTGTCCATGGCCGTCGGCGGCTTTCTCGCCTCCGTGTGGAACCAGGACTGGGGCCTGTATTTCGATCTCGGCGCCACGCACAAACAGCTGTTCGGCAGCGGCTGGCTCACCTCGATGGCGCTGTTGCTGGGCGGCGGCATGGTCGGTTTCGGCACACAGATGGCCGGCGGCTGCACCTCCGGTCACGGCTTGAGCGGCTGCTCGCGGCTGGCCCCGTCGAGCCTGGCCGCGACCATGGCGTTCTTCGGCGCCGCGGTGGGTGTGTCCTACTTTGTGGAGATGGTGGCCCTATGAAAACCTCGACGCGCAAACAGCATCTCGTTTACGGTTTCCTCGGCCTGGCCATGGGTTTCGCCTTGAGCCGCATGGGTTTCACCGACTACGGCGAGGTGCACAACATGTTCCTGTTCGCCGACCTGCGCCTGCTGTTGACCTTCGCCGGCGCGGTCGGGCTGTCGATGATGGCCTTCTTCCTGCTTTCCGGCCGCCTTCCCAAGCAACCCAAGCCGTTCCACGAGGGCACCATTCCGGGCAGCATCCTGTTCGGCGCCGGCTGGGCACTGACGGGCTCCTGCCCGAGCATCGCCATCGTGCAACTTGGCGAGGGCCAGCTGCCGGCGATCTTCACCATTTTGGGCATCCTGATGGGCGCCTGGATGTACAGGGAAGTGCATGCCCAGTTCTTCGACTGGGACACGGGTTCCTGCGGGGAGTGAACCGCCCGCGGCCGCGGCTTGCCATCGGCCGGTGAGGGGTCCAAGCTGTATCGATCCGTGGACGCCGCGTCGGCGTCCACCCCGTCGCCCGCAAGGGCCCGACCATGCCCAAGCTGCTGCGCGTGCTCATTGCAATCATTCCGGCGCTGCTGCCCGCCGCCGGCGCGGCGGACCCCAACGCGGCCGCGCAAAGCGTCGTGATCCAGGTGAGCGACGACGATCCCCGCAAGTGGCACCTGGTGCTCAACAACGCCGAGAACATTCAGCACAGCATCGGCCGCGATCGAGTGATGATCGAGATCGTCGCCTACGGCCCCGGTCTCGCCATGCTCAGGCTCGAATCGGTGGTGGGCAGCCGCCTCAACGACGCCATGGCCGCCGGCGTCGCCTTCAAAGCCTGCCGCAACACCATGCGCGCCGAGGGGATCGGCGAGCGCGATCTGTTCCCGCGGGTGGGCTTCGTCGATTCCGGCGTGCTGGCGATCATTAATCGTCAAACGCAGGGCTGGAGTTACCTCCGGCCGTAACAGCCTATATGGCCGGATAGCCCTGCCGGTCCGGTGACTCTCACGTTGGCTAGTGCTTCCATCAATAATGTTATTGACAATCATTCTCATTTGCATTAAGCTTACCGGGAAACCAAGCGAAACCGTGATCCGAACGCCATGTACGTCTGCATCTGCCGCGCCGTCACTGACGAGCACATCCGCCGCGAAGTGCGGAACGGCGCCGACTCCCTGCAAGAGGTCTGTCAGCGACTTGGCGTCGCCAGCGGTTGCGGTCGCTGTCGTGACTGCGCCGCCGACATCGTCGATGACGCCTTGAGTAGTACCTGCCCCAAGCAGTCTGCGGCCTACTCTTCTGCGGCCTGACGCCGCCCGCACCTCGCTGGACCTGCCGATACCCGCCCCACCGATCATGTGGCCGCGTGTTAGTATCGACACACGGCGGAATACCCGCTGTGCTTCCGCCCCCCATTCCAGTGAATCCAGGAGACAACCATGAAAGGGGACGCCAAGGTGATCGAGTACCTGAACAAGGTACTGACCAATGAACTGACCGCGATCAACCAGTATTTCCTGCACGCGCGCATGTACAAGAACTGGGGCCTCAAGAAGCTCGACGAGAAGGAGTACCACGAGTCGGTCGACGAGATGAAGCACGCCGACGCGCTCATCGAGCGCATTCTGTTTCTGGAAGGCCTGCCGAATCTGCAGGACATCGGCAAGCTGCTGATCGGACAGAACACCCAGGAAATTCTCGAATGCGATCTCAAGCTGGAACGCCAGGGCTTGGCTGTGCTGCGCGACGCGGTCGCGCACTGCGAGAAAGTTGCCGACTACGTGTCGCGCGGGCTGTTCGAGGACATCCTCGAGTCCGAGGAGGAACATATAGACTGGCTCGAAACCCAACTCGGCCTGATCGACAAGCTCGGCATCCAGAATTACCAGCAGTCTATGACGTGAGCGCGTTGGCGGCTTCAACCCCCACGGCGTTGCTACGGCCGGCGGTGATCATCGACTGATAAAAAGGTGCCCCGCGCTCGATCCAGAAATGCCAGGCACCTGCCGTCACGCGCGGCCCTGCCCGAGGGGCATTGACATTCAGCTCCCGTTGGTCTTAAATGCGAATGATTCTTATTTGCATATCGGACTAGCGGCAGGCACGGCAGCGGCCGGCACATCCCGCGGCCAAAACGACCGGCCGCGCCGGCCGCACTGAGAACAGGAGCACAACGATGAATCGGCACGATCCGCATCACGAAACCGAGGTCCTGGCGAGCGGCGAGGTGTGCCGCGTGGAACGCTGCAACGACTGCGGCGCCTTGCATGTGCATCTCGGCGCCGTCAGTATCCGTCTGACGCCCGCCGCCTTCGAGTCCGCCTGCGCGACGCTCAGCGCCGCGCGCTACGGCAAGCGCGAATACGTCAACCTCGGCCGGCTGCCGACCTGACACCGGGCGACAGTGGCGGTCGCGGCCTTCAGGTCTTGGGCAGCGTGACGCCGGTCTGGCCCTGGTACTTGCCGTCGCGGTCCTTGTACGAGGTCTCGCACACCTCGTCGCTCTCGAAAAACAGCATCTGTGCCACACCCTCGTTGGCGTAGATCTTTGCGGGCAACGGAGTGGTGTTGGAGAACTCGAGCGTCACGTGCCCTTCCCACTCCGGCTCCAAGGGCGTTACGTTGACTATAATCCCGCAATTCGAGACGAAGACTCCGGCCTCGAGGGCGAAGTTACCCGCCTCGGGAACCGTCAGACAGTAAACGTCGTGATCGCCGGACAGCTCGCGAATGGCCGCGATCTTGTGATTGCGGCCCCGCGTTAATGCCTGCGCACGTACCGGCTGCGCGCTGGCAAACCTCTCACGCCACGCCGGATCGCCCGCGAGTCGCTGAAACCCTTCCCGAATCGCCGCGCCGTGCTCAGCCGGATCGAACTCGGCACCGAAGTTCTCGCGGTTGTGATGACGGATATGCTCTGCGGCCGCCATACGGGTGATGTTCGAGGGGCGGTTATTGCGCCGATCATGGTCCAGATGATGCCGGTGTTCTCCGTCGCGGTCGGGGTATACGCCATGACGGAGGTTCCATTCATCCGCGAGCCTATGCGTGGGCATGCAGTGCCCATTGATCGGCTGATAAACCATCTCGTAACCGCGAAACAAATTCCGATAGAGAGGCATCAGTGCATCGCCGGGACGGAGGTCGTCCGCCGGCGCGATCGTGCCGTCACGCCGGATGAACACGTGATCCGGCGTGCAGCGGATCAGCTCGCCGGAATCGAGCACGATCTCGAGCAGCGCGTCGCGTCCCACCCAACGCGGCGCTTCGAGTTTGGTAACAATGATCCTCCCAAACTCGCCGACGCTGTAGCCCCAGAAGTCCTCACCCCGCTCCGCCCGTACCGCCATGTCCTCGAGCGCTACCGAGCTACCATCCACGAGCGCCACTCGCTGGTCCCCACGAAAGCAGCGCGCATACGTCGATTTTCCGAGACACACCACCAGGGTGCTGCGCGGGATGCGGAAGTACTCGACGGTGCGGGCCAGCGCGAACGAGTTGGGCGGGATGATGCAGACCTCACCCTTGAAATCAACGAACGAACGCGCGTCGAACTGCTTGGGATCGACGATGGTGGAGTTGATGTTGGTAAATATTTTGAACTCGCTCGAACAGCGCACGTCGTAACCGTAGCTCGAGGTGCCGTAGGAGACGATCGCGCCATTGCCGTTCTTCTTCACCTGGCCCGGCTCGAAGGGCTCGATCATGCCGTGCTCCTGCGCCATGCGCCGGATCCACTTGTCGGATTTAATAGTCATCGCGTGATCATTGGAAAAGAATGATTAGCCACGGGGAGCACGGGGGATACGGGGAAAATAACAAACAAGGTTAAACCCCGTGTCCCCCGTGCTCCCCGTGGCAAATTTCTTGTCTTTAAGTATTTTGAATGACAATATTCGGGAACTTGGCGCTGAAGTCCTTCTTCTGCAGCGACAGCTTGGCGGCCACGCGCCGGGCGATGTCGCGGTAGATCTGGCTCAGGCGCCCGTCGGGCTCGGCCACCACGGTCGGCTTGCCGCTGTCGGTCTGCTCGCGGATCTGGATGTCGAGCGGTATGCCACCGAGGAAATCCACGTCGTGCTGGTCGGCCATCCGCTGGCCGCCGCCCTGGCCGAAGATATGCTCCTCGTGGCCGCACTTCGAGCAGATGTGGGTGCTCATGTTCTCGACCACACCGAGCACCGGAATCTCGACCTTCTCGAACATCTTGAGACCCTTGCGGGCGTCGAGCAGGGCGATGTCCTGCGGCGTGGTGACGATGACGGCACCGGTGACCGGCACCTTCTGCGCCAGCGTCAGCTGGGTGTCGCCGGTGCCGGGCGGCAGGTCGATGACCAGGTAATCGACGTCCTGCCAGTTGGTTTCCTTGAGCAGCTGCTCGAGCGCCTGGGTGACCATCGGGCCGCGCCAGATCATCGGCGTCTCCTCGTCGATCAGATAGCCGATCGACATGGACTGCAGGTGGTAACTGACCACCGGCTCCATCTTCTTGCCGTCCTTGGATTCCGGCTTGGCATGGGTGCCGAGCATGCGCGGCTGGCTGGGGCCGTAGATGTCGGCGTCCAGGATGCCGACGCGGGCGCCCTCGACCGACAGCGCCAGCGCCAGGTTCACCGCCACCGTGGACTTGCCGACGCCGCCCTTGCCGGAGGCGACGGCGATGATGTTCTTCACGCCCTCGATGGGCTTCACGCCCTTCTGCACGCCGTGCGCGGCGATCTTCGAGCCGATATTGATGATGACGTCTTTGACGCCGGCGACGGCGGCGACCTTTTCCTTGAGCTTGGCGGCGAGCGCGTCCTGCGAGCCCTTGGCCGGGTAGCCGAGGGTCACCTCGACCGTCACTTTTCCGCCGTCGACGGCGATGTTCTTGACGCACTTGGCCGTGACCAGGTCCTGCTCCAGGTAGGGGTCGATGACCTCTTTGAGCGCGGTCTCGACCTGTAATTGGGATACTTCCGCCATCGTGACTCTCCGATGAAAATAATGGGCCAACCGGGCCGGCCATCCTACACTGAGCGCCGGCAAATGTCATGTTTGGCCCCAACATCAGTAGGTTATCGGCGGTCCCGGCGCGCGAGCCGGCGGCGGCCGCCCGGCACCGCGGGCACGCAAGGGCGCCTCGCAAAAGGGATTTTCGTTTACAATCGCGGCAAATGTCCGAGCCGAACCGAAAGATCCTCGTCACCAGCGCCCTCCCCTACGCCAACGGCCCGATCCACCTCGGGCATCTCGTGGAGTACGTCCAGACCGACATCTGGGTGCGCTTCCACAAGCTCAAGGGGCGGGAGTGTTATTACGTCTGCGCCGACGACACCCACGGCACGCCGATCATGCTGCGCGCCGAGAAGGAGGGCTTGAGCCCCGAGGCGCTGATTCGGCGCATGCACGACGAGCACCGGCGCGACTTCGAGGCCTTCCGGATCGGCTTCGACAACTACTATTCGACTCACTCCGACGAGAACCGCGAGCTCGCTGGCCTGATCTACGAGCGGCTCAAGGCCGGCGGGCACATCACCCGGCGCGTCATCAAGCAATCGTTCGATCCGGTCAAGAACATGTTCCTGCCGGACCGCTTCATCCGCGGCACCTGCCCGCGCTGCGGCGCGCCCGACCAGTACGGCGACTCCTGCGAGGTGTGCGGCGCGACCTACGCGCCGACCGAGCTCAAGAACCCGGTCTCGGCGCTGTCCGGCGCCACGCCGGTCGAAAAGGACTCGGAGCACTACTTCTTCAAGCTCGGCGATTTCGAGGACGCGCTGCGCGCCTGGCTGTTTCCGGACATCACCCAGCCGCGCCACGTGCAGCCGGAGGTCGCCAACAAGCTCGATGAGTGGTTCGCCGCGGGCCTGAAGGACTGGGACATCTCGCGCGACGCGCCCTACTTCGGCTTCGAGATTCCGGACGCGCCCGGCAAGTATTTCTACGTCTGGCTGGACGCGCCGATCGGCTACATGGCGAGCTTCAAGAACCTGTGCGCGCGCTTGGGGCTGGACTTCGACGCCTGGTGGGGCCAAGGCGCGAAGACCGAGCTCTATCACTTCATCGGCAAGGACATCCTTTACTTCCACGCGCTGTTCTGGCCGGCGATGCTGGCGGGCGCCGGCTTCCGCAAGCCGACGGCGATCTACGCCCACGGCTTCCTCACGGTCGACGGCCAGAAGATGTCCAAGTCGCGCGGCACTTTCATCAACGCGCGCACCTGGCTCAATCACCTGAATCCGGAATACCTGCGCTATTACTTCGCCGCCAAGCTCGGGCCGCGCGTCGAGGACATCGACCTGAATATGGACGATTTTGTAGCACGAATTAATAGTGATCTTGTTGGAAAATATGTCAACATCGCGAGCAGAACCGCTTCGTTTGTCACGAGACGTCTCAACGGAAAGCTAAGCAAGGCCAACCAGCTTAGGTACAAATGGGATGCCGGGCAAGGCGAGATTCTCAGCACATTTCAAAACGCCGCGAACACAATTGCAGAGTTCTATGAAGGTCGAGAGTTTGCCAAGGCAACAAAGGAGATCATGCGGCTTGCCGATTTGGCGAACGAATATATTGACAAAGAGCGGCCGTGGGAGATTGCCAAGGATGCCGGCAGAGAAGAGTATCTGCGTGACGTCTGCAGCGTAGGGCTCAACATGTTCCGTCTCTTAACCCTCTATTTGAAGCCAATCCTGCCTGCACTTTCTGAACAAGCGGAGCTGTTTTTAAACATTAGGCCGCTCACCTGGAATGATGCCGGGTCATTAATAGCCGATCATCCAATTCACCCTTATCAGCATCTCGCGACACGCGTCGATCCCAAGCACGTCGCGGCAATGTTGGACGAATCCAAAGAGAGCCTGAACCTCCCCTCTCCCTCCGGGAGAGGGGCCGGGGGTGAGGGCAAACCGGCTCGAAAGATCCTACCGCCAAAGAAACTCATCGAGTTCGCCCGCCGTCTGCGCAGCGAGCAAACGGACGCCGAACGGCTGCTCTGGGAGCTGTTACGTGACCGCCGCGTGCATGACGCACAGTTCCGCCGCCAACACCCGATTGAAGCGGACGGCAAGCGCTACATCCTCGATTTCTACTGCCACGATGCCCGGCTCGGCGTGGAGCTGGACGGCGGGCAACACCAGGAGCACGCAGCGCAGGACGCGGCACGCGCCCGCGTCCTCACGCAACAAGGAATCACGGTCCTGCGGTTCTGGAACAACGACGTTCTTACGGAAACCGAGGCCGTGCTGGAATCCATCTGGAACGCACTCGAGGAACGATTGCCCATGACTGAGCCCTCACCCCCGGCCCCTCTCCCGGAGGGAGAGGGGAGTTCGACCATCACCATCGATGATTTCGCCAAGGTCGACCTGCGCATCGCGCGCATCGAGAAGGCCGGTTACGTCGAAGGCGCCGACAAGCTGCTGCAGCTCACCGTCGACATCGGCGAGGGCAGGACCCGCAATATCTTCGCCGGCATCCGCAGCGCCTACGATCCCAAGGACCTGGAGGGGCGCCTGACGGTGGTGGTCGCGAACCTTGCGCCGCGCAAGATGAAGTTCGGCGTCTCCGAAGGCATGGTGCTGGCCGCCGGCCCGGGCGGCAAGGAGCTGTGGATCCTGGCACCGGACAGCGGCGCCCAGCCGGGCATGCGGGTCAAGTAAGCCGATCCCCGCACCGCGCGGGGCGGCTCAGTAGATGCCCGGAAGGAATTTCCGGGTGTGTTGCCGGTAGGCTGCATAGTCGGCGTAACGCTCCCCCAACCAGCGCTCCTCGCGCACCGCCTTGCGGTCGAAGAACACCACCACGGCGACGACGTACACCATCCCGACGGCGCTCGACCAGGCGAGCGCCCAGCCCAGGCTGGCGAACATGAGGCCGGCATATATCGGGTGGCGCACATGGCGATAAACGCCGTCGCGCCGCAGGTGCGCGCCGTCGCGCGGATGTGGATAGGGCGTCAGCGCATCGCCGAGCTGCACCAGCCCGAGTACCGACATCGTGATACCGGCCAGCACCAGCAAACCGCCCAGCCCGACGAGCGAATCGGCGGAATCGGGGCGGCCGCCGCGCAACCACCACGGGACCAGCGCCGCGCCGGCCAGCACCGGAATCTGCGCCAGCACCCACAGGCCGCCGCGCGCGACGAAGCCGGGGCGCGGGGCATCGGGGACTTCGGGCATGTCGCGATCCTCGGTTCGGGTGGAGCGGCCGTGGCGGACCATTATATTGCGCCCGCGCCGCCGCGATACCATACTCACTTCCCATGCCGACGGAAACACCCAAAACTGGCGACGCGACCGCCCGCGTCGACCGCCTCGACGCCTGCCTGCCCCAGACCCAGTGCACGCTCTGCGGCTACCCGCGCTGCCGCGATTATGCGCAGGCGCTGGCGGACGGCGCCGCCGCGATCAATCAATGCCCGCCCGGCGGCGACGCCACCATCGCCCTGCTCGCGCGCCTGCTGGGCAGGCCGGCGCAAGCGCTCGACGCGCGCTTCGGCGCGCCACGACCGCGGGTGCGCGCCGTGATCGACGAACCGCGGTGCATCGGCTGCCGCAAATGCCTCGACGCCTGCCCGGTGGACGCCATTGTCGGCGCGCCCAAGCTCATGCATACCATAATCGCCGCCGACTGCAGCGGCTGCGCGCTGTGCCTGCCGCCCTGCCCGGTCGATTGCATCGTGTTGATCCCGGCGGCCGCGCCGCGCAACGCGTCATCAGCGTGGCCCGAGTACGGCGACGCCGAGGCGGCACGTTGGCGACGGCTCGCGGCCGCGCACTTCGCCCGGCTCGCGCGCCGGCGTGACGAGCGGGCGGCCGAGGCCGCCCGCGCGCACAACCGCGCCGAACGCCGCGCCGAGATCCGCGCCGCCGTCGCGCGCGTGCGCGCGAAGCGCACGGGCGCATCGCGATGAGCCCGGCCCGCCGGCGCGCGCTGTTCGAGCGTCTGAAACGCGCGAACCCCGAACCGACCACCGAGCTGAACTACCGCTCACCCTTCGAGCTGCTGATCGCCGTGATCCTCTCCGCCCAGGCCACCGACAAGGGCGTCAACAAGGCGACCGAAAAGCTGTTCGCCGTCGCCGACACGCCGCAGGCCATGCGCGATCTCGGCCTGCGGGGCCTGAAGCGCCACATCAAGACCATCGGCCTGTACAACACCAAGGCCGCGAACATCATGAAAACCTGCCGGCTGCTGGTGGAGCGCCACGGCGGCCGCGTGCCCCGCACGCGCGAGGCGCTGGAGGCCCTGCCCGGCGTGGGCCGCAAGACCGCCAACGTCATGCTCAACACCGCCTTCGGCGAGCCGACCATCGCCGTCGATACCCATATCTTCCGAGTGGCCAACCGCACCGGGCTCGCGCCCGGCAGGAACGTGCTGGAGGTCGAGCGCGCGCTGCTCAAGGCCGTGCCGCCGGCCTACCGGCACGACGCCCACCACTGGCTGATCCTGCACGGCCGCTACACCTGCACCGCGCGCAAGCCGCGCTGCGGCGGCTGCGTGATCTATGATTTATGCGAGTACGGCGATAAAGTAGACCCATGAGCCAGCCCGTCGCCACCGGCCTCAGCCACGGCCCGCAGGCCACGCCGGAGCTCGCCGCCCAGGCCGTCGCTGCGGCCCTGAAGCGCGCCGCCGTCCCGCGCGCCAATGGCGTGCTGTTGTTCCTGACCCCGCATTTCGCCCCCGATCCGGAAGGCGCGCTGCGCGCCGCGGCGCGCGCCGCCGGCAGCATGCAGGTGGTGGGCTGCACCGGCGCCGGCGTGCTCACCGAGCAGGAGTGGCTGCTCGACAGCCCCGGTGTCGCCGCCATGGTGTTCGGCGACCCGCTGCGCCTGGCGCTGCCCGAGCCCGAAGGCGAGCAGGCAGTGGTCACGCTCTGCACGCCCTCCGGCATGAGCGCCGAGTGGTTCGACAGCCCGGCGCCGCGCATCGGCGCGGTGTCCGGCGATCTCACCGGCCAGGGGCCGTTCAAGGTGTGGAGCGGGTCGCGCATCGCCGAGAGCGGCCGCGCCGAGGTCGTCATCGCCGGCAGCCGCGGCGCCCTGCTCGCCTCGCAGGGCGTGCGCGCCCTGACCTCGCCGATCGAGGTCGCCGAGGTGCAGGGCTATGACGTGCTGCGGCTCGGCAACTATCCGGCGCTCAACGTCCTGGTCAAGTCGCTGCCGGTCGGCGTGCGCGAGATGGAGCGCATTCCTTTGCATCTCATCATGGGCGGCGTCACCTTCGGCGACCCGCGGACCGCGATCCGCGAGGGCCGCTACCGTTTGAATCATATCGTCTCGGCCAACCTCAACGAGCAGTCGATCACCTTGTCGCACCCGCTGGCGCGCGGCGAACGGCTGTTCTGGGCGATGCGCGACACGCTCACCGCCGAGCGCGACATGCGCCGCACCATCGAGCGCAGCCATGCCGCGCTCGGCAAGACACCGGCGTTCGCGCTCATGTTCCCGTGCATGGGTCGCGGCCCGCATTTCTACGGCGATCGCGACCGCGATCTTGACCAACTGCGCGCGAGCTTCCCCGGGCTGCCGGTCATCGGCTTCTACGGCAACGGCGAGATCGGCCCGCTGGACGAGGGCAACCACCTCTACCAGTATTCCACCGTCCTCGGCCTGTTCGCGGTCCAGGCCTGAAGCCATGTACGGCCACGACCGCCGAGCGATCCGCGCCGTGTTCTGCCGCGCCTGGCAGCGCTATCGCGATCGTCAGCCCCTGGAGGGCGTCGAGACGATGATCGTCGCGGTCGTCGCCCAGCATCCCGAGTATCACGCCCTGCTCGAGGATCCGGCCGCCGCGGAGGACCGCGACTTCCCGCCGGAAACCGGCACGACCAACCCCTTCATGCATCTCGGCATGCATCTGGCGATCGAGGAGCAATTGTCGATCGACCAGCCGAGCGGCGTGCGCGCCCGCTTCCAGGCGCTGCTCGAGCGCGAGGCCGACGCCCACCGCGCCCAGCATCGCATGATGGACTGCCTGGCGGAGATGCTATGGCAAGCCTCGCGCGAGGCCGCCGCCCCCGACCCGGCCGGTTATCTGGACTGCCTGGGGCGGCTGTCCGAGCGACCGGCGCCCCGGCATGGCTAGGCCCGACGGCGCCTTTCGTCCGCCGGGCCACCGCCGGGCCGGCCGGTATCTATACTTGCATCAGGGGCTTGAACGGGTGCATCAGTTGATCAGACGGGGAAAGGCCGGCCGCACCGCGGTCGCGTTGGCCTGCGCCCTGGCCGCGGCCACGGCCCGGGCGGACGCGCCGGCAACGGTCGCCGCGCCCGGGGCCAACACCCTGCGCATCGTCGCGGCATCGACGCTCACCGACACCGGCGTGCTGACGGCGCTGGCCGACGACTTCCGGCTGATACGGCCGCGCACCGAGATCCGCATCGAGCCGACCGGAGCGCTCAGGACCCTCGAAGTCGGCCGTGAGGGCCGCGCCGACCTGATCATCACCCATCACCGCCCGAGCGAGGACCAGTTCGTCGAGCAAGGCTTCGGCCTCGACCGCGGCGAGATCCTGTACGACGACTACGTCCTGTTCGGTCCGCCGGACGATCCGCTGCGGCTGCGGCGCGAGACCGACCTGGTCGCGGTGCTGAAGCGCCTGGCGCGGGAACAGGTGCCGTTCCTCACCCCGGCCACCGCCTCCGGCACCACCCAGCGCATCAACGCGCTGTGGGAGATGGCCGGCATCACGCCGGACTGGGTCGGCTACACCGACACCGGATCGAGCGCGGCCGCGACACTCAAGCAGGCGGCGCAGTTCGAGGCCTACGCGATCGCAGACACCGGCACCTACCTGGCGAATCGCGAGGCGCTGCAGCAGACGCTCGCGCCGCTGTACCGCGATCATCCGCGGCTGCGCAACGTCTACAGCGCGATCGTCGTCAACGGTCACCGCGTGCCGGACGTCAATCAGCGCCTGGCCGCCGAGTTCCTCGACTACCTGGTCTCGGAGCGCGCCCAGCGCCTGATCCAGGACTACGGGACCAATACCTACGGGGCGACGCTCTACACCGCCGCCGCCCACCTCGATCCCGGCCGCAGCCTGGCCGCGGCACACCGCCAAAACATGGTGGTCAACCTGTTCCTGATCCTGTCGGCGGTGCTGGTGGCGCTGATCCTGCTCAGCCTGACCTACATGTCGCGCTACCGCAAGGCCGAGCGCGCCCGGCGCGACACCGAGGAGCGCTTCATCCTCGCGGTGAGCGGCACCAACGACGCGATCTGGGACTGGGACGTGGACAAGGACCAGGTGTACTTCTCGACGCGCTGGAAGGAGATGCTCGGCTACATCGGCTACGACGACGAGATCGGCACGACCTTCGCCGACTGGATGAGCCGTATCCATCCCGAGGACCTGGAGCTGACGCTGATCCAGCTCGACAACTACCTCGAAGGCCGCAGCCACAGCTTCGTCTCCGAGCACCGCGTGCGCACCAAGCGCGGCGATTACATCTGGGTGCTGGAACGCGCCAAGGCGTTGTGGAACCAGGAGGGCAAGCCGGTGCGGCTGTCCGGCGCGGTGTCCAACATCCACGAGCGCAAACTGCAGAGCACCGCCATGGAGCACCAGGCGCTGCACGACCTGCTGACCGACCTGCCGAACCGCACGCTGTTCGTCGACCGGCTGACGCAGGCGCTGTCGATGGCGCGGCGCGAGTCCCGGCCGCTCGCGGTGCTGGTCGTCAATATCAATCGCTTCCGCGAGATCAACGACACGCTCGGGCATTTCCTCGGCGACCGCGTGCTGCAGCAGGTCGGCCAACGCCTGCGCGGCGCGCTGCACGCCGCCGATACGCTCGCGCGCCTGGGGGGCGACGAGTTCGGCGTGCTGCTGCCGGTCATCGAGTCCGATCGCGTGGGCATGCCGGCGCAGCGGCTGCTGAGCGCACTGGACGAGCCGATCCGTCTCGACGAGCAGGTCGTGCGCGTGTCCGCGAGCATCGGCATCACCTTGTTCCCCGACCACGGCGAGGACGCCGAGACGCTCATCCAGCGCGCCGTGGTCGCCATGTACACCGCCAAGCACACCCAGAGCGGCCATACCAGCTACACCCCGCCGGCGCCGCAGGCGTCGCGGGCCGGGCTCGATAGCTAGAACCTATCTCAAAATACATGTAGGGTGGGCACCGCCCACCGTCGGACAGCCAGCGAAGCCGTGTTGGTGGGCGATGCCCACCCTACGAATATATGCCAGAGTATTTTTGAGATAGGTTCTAGTCATTTTCCGAAAATTTCCGTAATCTGGAATTCTTCCCGCACCGGAGCGGTCAGCAGGGGACGGCGCCGCGGCGCCGCGAACAATAACGAGGACCCGGCCCATGGCCAAACCCGACCCGCCCAAGTCCGCGCTGTCCGAGCCGCACACCTGGCTCGAACGCCACGGCGACGCGCTCTACCGGTATGCGTTCTTCCGCCTGCGCGACATGGACATGGCGGAGGACCTGGTGCAGGAAACCCTGCTCGCCGCCTTCCAGGCGCGCGCCGACTTCGCCGGCCGCTCCGCCGAGCGCACTTGGCTGATCGGCATCCTCAAGAACAAACTGGTCGACACGCTGCGCAAGCACGCGCGCGAGGTCTCGGTGGACGCGCTCGCCGACGGCCCCGACGCCATCGACGCGCTGTTCAACGACGATCGCGGGCAGCACTGGCGGACTCCGCCCGCCGCCTGGGAGAACCCCAACGCGGCGCTGGAGCAGAAGCAGTTCTGGGCGGTGTTCCGCGACTGCATCGAAACCCTGCCGCCGCGCCAGGCGCGCGCCTTCGTGTTGTGCGAGATCGACGGACTGGACGGCAAGGAGGCCTGTAAGGTGCTGGACGTGGAGCCGTCCAATGTCTGGGTCATGCTGCATCGCGCGCGCCTGCGCCTGCGGCAATGCCTGGAAAAGCACTGGTTCGGCGGCGCCCGGGGGAAGTGAGCATGTTGACCTGCAAGGAAGTCTCCGAACTGGTGTCGCAGTCCCTGGACCGGAAGCTGTCCTTACGCGAGCGGCTGGGCGTGCGCGTGCACTTGCTGGTGTGCAATGCCTGCAATCGCTTCGCCGCGCAGATGCGCTTCCTGCGCGCCGCCGCGCGGCGCTTTCGCGAACTGCCGCCGGAAGACGACACCGGCGTGCGCCTGTCGGACGCGGCGCGCGGACGCATCCGGCGCCGGCTCGACGGGCAGCGCTAGGCAGGCGCCGATCCCTCCAGCTCCGCCAGCCGCCGCGCGAGAAACCGCCGCTCCGGCCCCTGCCGCGCGAGCTCGAGGGCCCGCTGGTAGGCGGCGCGGGCTTCCGCGACTCGCCCCAGCCGCCGGCACAGGTCGGCGCGCGCGGCGTGCGCCAAGTGGTAGTCGGTGAGATCGCCGCGCGCCAGTATCGCGTCGACCCGCGCCAGCCCGGCCGCGGGTCCGTCGCGCATCGCCACCGCCACGGCGCGGTTCAGCTCGATCACGGGCGACGGGTCCACCCGCGCCAGCACCTCGTATAGCCCGACGATCTGGGCCCAATCGGTCGCGGCCGCGCTGGGCGCCTCGGCGTGCACCGCCGCGATCGCCGCCTGCACGGTGTACGGACCGAACCGGCGCGACGCCAGGGCCCGCTCCACCAGTGCCGTCCCTTCCGCGATCTGATCGCGATTCCAGAGCGCGCGGTCCTGGTCCTCCAGCAGGATGAGATCGCCCGACGGCGAGGTGCGCGCGACACGCCGTGATTCCTGGAACAGCATCAGCGCCAGGAGCCCGACCGCCTCCGGCTCCGGCAGCAGCGCGATCAGCAACCGCCCGAGGCGGATCGCCTCGGCCGAGAGATCGGACCGCGTCAACGCCTCGCCGGACGAAGCAGAGTAACCCTCGTTGAACACCAGGTAGATCACGCGCAGCACGGCATCCAACCGCTCCGGCAGGTCGGCCCGCGCCGGCACCTCGTACGGGATATGCGCATCACGGATCTTGGCCTTGGCCCGCACGATGCGCTGGGCCAGCGTCGGCGCGGCGGTCAGGAAGGCGCGCCCGATCTCCTCCGTCGTGAGGTCGCAGACCTCGCGCAGCGTCAGCGCCACCTGGGCATCGGCCGGCAGGGCCGGATGGCAGCAGGTGAAGATCAGGCGCAGGCGGTCGTCCTCCACGCCCTCCCCATCCCGGTCCGCGGCGCCGGCGGCGTCGGTCTCCAGCTGATGGGCGAGCTCCGTGAGCGACGCGTCGAAGCGCGCGCGCCGGCGGATGCGATCGATGGCCTTGAAGCGGCCGGCGGAAACCAGCCAGGCGCGCGGGTTGGCCGGCACACCGTCGCGCGGCCATTGCTCCACCGCGGCGATGAAGGCGTCGTGCAGCGCCTCCTCGGCGAGGTCGAAGTCGCCGAGCAGCCGGATCAGGGTGGCGAGCACGCGGCGCGAGTCGGCGCGGTAGACGGCGTCCACCCGCTCGCGCGCGCTTTCGGGGGTGTTCTCTGTCATGGCGACAAAGGCTACACCACCTGCGGTCGAACTCAATAAGCGCGCTCCACCGGATGACACCGCGGCGTCCACTTGCCCCCGTCGTTTACTGCTCCGCGTCGGTGAATGTCTTCTACGGACGCAATTCCCGGACCGGCCGCACCTCGACACAGCCGACCATCGCCGGCGGAATCTTCGCGGCGATCTGGATGGCCTCGTCCAGGTCCCGGGCGTCGATCAGGTAGAACCCGGCCAATTGCTCCTTGGTCTCGGCGAACGGGCCATCGGTGATGGATACCTTGCCGTTGCGCACGCGCACGGTCGTGGCCGTATGCACGGGCTGGAGCGCCTCGGCGGCGATATGGTGGCCGGCTTTCTGCAGCGCCTCGACGTAGTCGAAACATTCACCGTCGGGCATGTTTTCCATGTCCCGCTCGTCGCCGTATACCAGGCATAAGTACTTCATCGCTTCCTCCGCGTCGTCATCTGATTGTGGACCCGGCCGCAACTATTGTTTCAGTCCGACACCGATCTCGCGAAAAGGCGCGGCGGGTGCGCGGGACCGCTACCGCGCGGCGGCGCACTCGCTCACTCCCGACGCTCCCCGGGCGACCGCGCGGTATGCGGAACGTCCAAACCGAGCGCGAGTGTTTGCGCGTCCTCGGCGACCGGCCGCAATTCGACGCATCCGAGTCGCGCCCCCGGGATCCTCGCGGCCACCTGGATCGCCTCGTTCAGATCCTTGGCCTCGATCAGGTAGTAGCCGCCGAACTGCTCCTTGGTCTCGGCGAAGGGCCCGTCGGTGACCGAGACCTTGCCGTTGCGCACGCGGATCGTGGTCGCGGTATCGGCAGGCTGCAGCCGGTTCGCGCCGATGAAGTGACCGCTCTTTTTGACGCTCTCGGTGAACTCGGCGTACTCCTGGAAATGCCGCTCGGCGTCCGCCTCCGGCATCTGTTCCATCACCTTCTCGGCACAAATCAAGCACAGGTATTTCATGAGGCGCCCTCGGGTCGGTTGCGGGACGGGGTAGCGGCATCCCGATGGTTGGTAATGCCCCCTAGTCGAAGCCGCCGGCCGAAGGCACCGTCCACAGGCCCGCCTGCAGGGGCGACAGGCCCAGTACCCCTTGCAGGTACTGGGCAAAGAAAAGAAAGACCCCGAACGCGACGAATAGGCCGCGGCGGCTTGCCTTGGGCGCTTCGGCGGAAGTGCTCATAAGATGTTTCGTCAGTCCTGAGTTGATCCGTTCCGGTCGAGCGTCTCGCCCAGCCCGTAGAGCATGCCGGTCCAGCGCGCCTTGGCGTGGCTGGCATGATCCGGCGGCAGCTGTTCGTGGGTCAAGATCAGCTCGCAGCCCCGGTCCCGCGGAACCAACTCGACGCTCACGCGCGTGACTGCGCGCGGGCGCTTCGCCGTGGAAAGGGAGAACACCAGCCGCCGCGGCGGATCGATCTCGAGGTAGCGGCCGGTGTGCGCGTGCTTACTGCCGCCGCGCCGGCTGGCGAAACGGAACCGGCCGGCGACACGCGCGTCGATCGCGACCCGCGCCATCGGGCGCCATGCCGTCGCGAACAGCCATTGGCCCGCCACCGCGGGGTCGAGCCAGGCGTCGAACACCTGCTCCGGCGGTGCGCGGAACCGGCGCGACACGCGGATCGCCGCCAGCCGTTCGGCCCGGGATGGCGGCCGCGGGCCGCCTTGTGCCTGGATATCCGGTTTCATCTGCCTCCGTCCTCGCTGCCTTTTGTCCCAACCGCAGGGGTGATCCTTACGGCGAGGGGGTTGTGGATGCCCCTAGTCGTCTGGCGGCGCCCGGAATCGACATTGGACCCGCCAAGGCTTGCGGGGCGGACAAACGGGGGACGAGCTATTGCTGAAACTGCCTTTCACTTGATGGGCGATATCTGCGCCACAGACACGACCCCTGCTGACAGCATGGCGTCAGCAGACTGTGTGGACGGGTCGAGGTCACTCCCGGCTGGGAAATCAAAAACCGCTGACGGCCCGCAGCTTCAAGCTTAATCGTCTGAAGGCGCTCACGTTCACGGCCAACTCCCTGGAGCGGTCGGAACGGGGCAAGAATCTCCTCCTGACGCTGCTGCGCGATCTCGTTGGCCCGCCCCTGACCAAGGTGCAGACGCCGGAACAACTGATGGCGGAACATGAAACGCCCCAGCAACCCGCCGGCGGCAGGGGATGGCCAGCCGATGTTTCCGCACCAACCAGGCAGCGTGACTTGGGAATTTGTCAGGCACGCGGCTTGTGATACAGCATAAAAGGCTAATTTTAACTAGACATAATAAGCTATTTATTATAAAACACATTTAGCTAAAAATAGAACAGCCGGAAAAGCTAATATATACATTATAGTGTCGCACGATAGGCAACGGGAGCTATGCGCCGCATGGCGAAACCCTCGGAAAAGCTGGCCCAATCACTGGAGCTCCTGAAAAACCTTCAGGATCGTGGCGTCGTGGCCATACGCTCAGGTGACCTGACGCGCACCCATCGCGAGCGCTTGCTCAAAAACGGTTTCCTGCGGGAGGTGATGAAGGGCTGGTACATCCCTGCCCGGCCGGACGAGACCGCCGGGGACAGCACTGCCTGGTACGCCGCGTTCTGGAACTTCTGCGCCGCGTACCTGGGGAAGCGTTTCGGTACGGACTGGTGTCTGTCGCCCGAGCAGTCCTTGTCGCTCCACGCCGGGAACCGGACGGTACCCCGCCAGCTGCTGGTGCGATCCCCGAAAGCCCGGAACAAGGTGACGGGGCTGCCACACAAGACATCCTTGCTCGACGTGCAGGCCGCCTTGCCGGCGAACACGGATATCGTGGAACGGGACGGTTTGCGCCTGTTCTCGCTTCCGGCGGCGCTGATCGCGTGCCCGCCTGGTTTCTACGCGCAGCATCCGACCGATGCCCGCACCGCCCTGGCGATGGTGCGCGACGCCTCCGACGTGCTGGAGCGGCTGCTGGCAGGCGGACACAGCACGGTTGCCGGGCGACTGGCCGGCGCTTTCCGCAACATCGGCCGCACGCGCATCGCCGACGACATTGTAAAGACCATGCGCGCAGCCGGTTATGAGGCGCGGCAGAACGATCCCTTTGAAGCACAAAGTCCCATGATTCTGCCCACGCAGGAACGGTCGCCTTACGTGAACCGCATCCGCCTGATGTGGCAGGCCATGCGCGGACCGGTCATCGAGCGCTTTCCCGCGGCACCCGGACGGCCACGGGACATCGGGGCCTATCTGAAGCGCGTCGAGGATATCTATGTCACGGACGCCTATCACTCGCTGTCGATCGAAGGCTACCGAGTGAGCCCGGAACTGATCGAACGGGTACGCGGCGGCGCCTGGAATCCGGACGTCAATGAAGACGACCGGGAACAACGCAACGCGCTGGCGGCGCGCGGCTACTGGCAGGCCTATCAGACGGTGCGGGTCAGCCTCCGCCGGATCCTACAGGGTGAAAACCCCGGCACCGTGGTGGATGAAGACCACAGGGCCTGGTACCGCGAGATGTTTGCGCCGGGCGTGGCGGCGGGCCTGTTTCGGCCGGCCGACCTGGCGGGTTACCGCAACGGACCGGTTTACATCCGGCGTTCGATGCACGTTCCGCCGAGCCGCGAGGCCGTTCGCGACACCATGCCCGCCTTCTTCGATCTGTTGCGCGAAGAAAGCGAGCCTGCCGTGCGCGTGGTGCTGGGACATTTCATCTTCGTGTATATCCACCCCTATGTGGACGGTAACGGCCGCATGGGACGGTTTCTGATGAACGTCATGCTGGCGGCGGGCGGTTATCCCTGGACGGTTATCCCGGTGGAGCAACGGAACGCTTACATGCCGGCCCTGGAAGACGCGAGCGTGCGCCAGGATATCGGTCGCTTCGCCGATTTCCTGGCGCGCCTGGTCGAAGACGGGCTCGCCGGCAAAGCGGCGCCCGGGGTTCCATTGTCGTGACGGACACTTGCCTCGGTCCTCGATGCGTTTTGCCCCCGCCGCAGGGCTGATCCTCTGACAGCGTGGTGTCAGCAGACTGCATGAGAAGTCGAGGTACTGAGGAGAACGCCAATTTAGTGCACCGCGGCATCTTGCGGGTCCCTTCTCCCTTCGGGAGAAGGACAGGATGAGGGCGGTTTTGTCGGAGCCGTCGGCCCTCACCCCATCCCTCTCCCGGAGGGAGAGGGAGAACACCGTACGCATTATTCATGGCCGGATCCGTAGCTTCCGGCTGCGGCATTAGAAACTGCTGACGGCCCGCGGCAGATCCAAGCTCAACCGTCTCACAATGTGAGACAGACAGCGAGCGCCGGGGTTGGTATTCTCCGCGGCACAAGATGGCCATGGATCAATCGTCATGCACGCAAAGCGGAAGGAAGCGGAGAAAACAAGCCGGAAGCGGGCTACGCGCAAGCCAACCGCAGACCCGCTTGAGGAGTTGCAACATACGCTGGTCAGCCTCCAAGACGACCTCTCGGAGACGATGGCCTGGACCGCCCTCTTATGCGACGGCCTGTGCGGGATCCTGGCCGAGAATGGGTCGGATACCGACCCGAAAACGCATACCGGAGCGCGCTTCGCGGCGATCTGGCTGAAACAGCGGAACCAAAGACACGCCGCCACCCTGGAAGCAGCGCGCAGGAAGCTGCGCGCTATTCGCGGAAATCAACGACTCTGGCCCGCCTACTCCCCCGGCCGTCGCGGCCGGATCGGGATGGCGACCGGCCGGGCACCGGCCAGGAATTCGCGCAGCGGCGGGTAGTCGCGGGCGACGGCGGTGAGGTCGTCGTAGCTGTCGATGTCGCGCAGCACCGGCAGCGGCTCGAGCTCGATCCCGGCGTCCCGGGCGCGCGCCAGGGTCTCGGCCCGGACCTTGGGCCCGCCCCAGTCCATGTCGCGGAACAGCGCGTCGGCCGGGGCCGAAAGACCCAGAAAGTAATAACCGCCGTCCAGGCTCGGGCCGATCAGGTTGTGGCCCTTAGCGAGCCGGTCGTAGGCGTGCTCGATGACCTGCCAGGGACAGTGCGGCACGTCGCAGCCCATGACCGCCGCCGCGCCGCTGCGGGCGATGCCCTCGGCGAGCGCCGCGCGCATGCGCTCGCCGAGATCGGCGCCGCGCTGGACCGACAAATGGATGTGAAACTCACGTTCGAGCTCGGTGAACAGCGGGTGCCCGGCGTCCGGCGCGCCGTACAGCCATACCTCCCCCGGCCAGAACTCGGTCGCCAGGGCGACCGTGGCCCGCAGCAGCCAGGCCGCGAGCTCGGCGGCGCGCGCGTCGCCGAGGGTCGCCGCCACGCGGGTCTTCACCGCGCCCGGCTGCGGGTGTTTCGCGAACAGAATCAGGTCCGGGCGCTTCACGGCTCAGCGCACCACCCGGTAGCGACGCGCCAGCCGCTCCGGCGCCGCCCCCAGCCAATAGAGCAGCCGCAGCCGCCACATCAGGAGCACGGTGCGGGCCACGCCGCCGCGCTCCCAGCGCCGTGCCGAGGTCAGCACCGGCGAACGGATACAGGCGGGCCGGCCGTGGCGCTTGAGGCGGCGGCTCAAGTCGATGTCCTCCATGAGCGGGATGGGCGCGTAGCCGCCGAGCTCCTGAAAGAGCACGCGGCGCACGAAGATCGCCTGGTCGCCGGTGGCGATGCCGCTTAAGCGCGAGCGCAGATTCATCAGGCGCTCGATGACCCGGTACGCCCATCGCCGGCCGTCGAGCCGCACGTCGAAGCGCCCCCAGTCGTGCCCCGCGGCCAGCGCCGTACGGATGCGGCCGGCGGCGTCCGCGCGCAGGACGGTGTCGGTGTGCAGGAACAGCAGCAGCGCGGCGCGGGCGCGGGCGGCGCCGGCGTTCATTTGCAGCGCGCGGCCGGCCGGGGCCGTGACCAGGGTCAGCCGGCCGCCGCTGCGGCCCGCCAGCTCCGCCACAATCGCCGGCCCGCCGTCGCGGCTGCCGCCGTCGACCACGATGATCTCGTCGAAGCCGTAATCCAGCAGCGCCGGCAGCCGCGCCGCCAGGGCCGGCGCCTCGTCGAGCACCGGCATGATCACGGCGACGCCGGGCACCCCGGACTCCGGTTCCGGCACTGGCGCAGGCACGGCGGCCGGCACCCGGCTCACGGCGGTCCGCCGCCCCGGCGTTTCCCCAGCCGCGCCAGTTGAACGACGAACAGCACCGGCAGCGCGGCGTGCATCAGCAGGTCGAAGATGTCGATCGGCCGGGCCAGCGTGCCGGCGGTGAGCATCTTGAGCTTCTCCCACAGGTGCGGTTCGGGCGTGAACGGCGCGAGCCCCAGCAGCAGCGCGGCCAACCCCAGGACCCACAGCGGGACCTCGTCCAGCCAGCGCATGTCAGCCCGCCGCCCGGTCGCCGGACTGGATCAGCTCGATCTTGTAGCCGTCCGGGTCCTCGACGAAGGCGATGACGGTCGTGCCGTGCTTCATCGGCCCAGCCTCGCGCACCACCTTGCCGCCACGGCGCTTGATCGCCTCGCAGGCGGCGTGGGCGTCATCCACCGCCAGGGCAATGTGGCCGAAACCGCTGCCGAGGTCGTAGCGGTCGACGCCGTAGTTATAGGTCAGCTCGATCACGGCATGCCCGGACTCCGGTCCATAGCCGACGAAGGCCAGGGTGAACTTGCCGTCCGGATAGTCCTTCCGGCGCAGGAGCTTCATCCCCAGGACCTCGGTATAGAAGCGGATCGACCGTTCGAGGTCGCCGACCCGGATCATGGTGTGCAGGACGCGCATGGTCGTTCCCGTTCGCTGTCGGACCCGACCAGCCTAACCGGGCGCGCCGGGCGGCGCAATCCGAAGGCGGCGACGTCCGGCCGGCCTTACCCGACCGGTGCCGGTTGGAAAAAAAATTTTCGGTAGACGTGCGCAAGACTCTTGCTATCCTTTGCGCTAAGTAGTAAATAGCGCGCTAACATGACTGACAATTCGGACTGTAGTAGTCCCACGGACGCGACCGGCGACGGCAAGCTTCCGTCCGGTCGAATCCCACCCCATCACCGCGGGGCCCCGGCATCGGGCCCCGTTTTTTATGCCCGCGTGAAATGCGGGCCTCATGAACAATAACCCGCCGAGGAGCCACCATGCCTGACACCAACGCGTCAGAACCCCCCGAACGTCGGACGGCGCCCGCATCCGACCCCGACAACGTGCGGGAGATCCAGCCATGCTGAGCGCCGTCAATGCCGTCATGGACACCCACTTCCTCACGCCGGTGGGCCCGGCGCCGTTGCGTGCCGATGCACCGGGTGGTGGACGCCCGGCGCGCGGCGAGCCAGGCATGCGCCGCTACCTGGTAGCCGGCAAGTACCGGCTCTACCCCTTCGACCAGACCGCCAAGCCCTACTTCGACGAGGCCTGCCAGCGCCTCCACGTCGCGCTGTCGGACTACAGCTTCGCGAACAACGTGATCTGGCTGGCCCAGGCGAGCGGCTTCTACCAGATCATCGAGGGCTGCCTGTGCCTGTTCGCGCTGAACGGCAACGGGCTGACCATGCTGCTGCCGCCGCTCGGCGAGCCGTCGCGCCAGCGGCGCGCGCTCAGGCTGTGCGTGCGCATCATGGACCTGTACAACCCCTCGCCCTACCAGGCGCGCGTGGATTTCGTGTATCGCGACTTCATCAGGGTACTGGAGGCCGATGTCGAGGGCAGCACGCTGGTCAACGGCGAGCGCTGGCTGGTCGAGGAGACCAACCCGGACTACATCTACCGGACCCAGGACCTGATCGAACTCAAGGGCAACGCCTACAAGACCAAGCGCAATGAGATCAACCAGTTCCGCCGCGCCCATCCCGACCATGCGCTGGTGCCGTTCAACCGCGCGCACCGCGAGGCGGCGCTGGCTTTGGTGAACACCTGGATGCAGAACCGGCTGCGTGCCCTGCCGGACGGTCCGGTCGAGGAAATCCTCTACAACCTGGAGATGGAGCGCAAGGCGATCCAGCGCGCGATCGCGCTCTACGACGACCTCAAGCTCGAGGGCCTGAGCCTGTTCATCGACGGGCGGCTGGAGGGCTTCACCTTCGGCGAGCGCCTGAGCCCCGACGTGGCCAACGTGCTGATCGAGAAGACCAACTTCAACATCCAGGGCGCCGCCCAGTACCTGTTCCGCGAGTTCACCAAGGTGTTCACCGACTGCAGCTACGTGAACGTCGGCGACGACCTCGGCTTCGAAAACCTGCGGCGCGTGAAGATGAGCTATCGCCCGGCGATGTTCGGCGAGAAGATCGTCCTGCGGCGGCCGGTACCGGGATGAACGCGGCCGCGGAGCTGCGGCGCGCCGGTGCCGCCGATCTCGCGCGGATCGCGGCGCTGGAAGCGGCCTGCTTCACTGCGGGCGACGGCGGTTTCTCGCGACGCCAGCTGCGGGCGCTGCTCGCCAATCCGCGGGCGCACTGGCTGATCGCCGGCGACGCCGGCGCCGCGGCGTGCTGGCTCACGGCCGGCAACGGCCGGCAGCGCTGGGCGCGGCTCTATTCGCTGGCGGTGCATCCGGCGGCGCGCGGCCGCGGCCTGGCGCGGCACCTGCTGGCCGCCGGCGACGCCTGGATGGCGCGCGCGGGGCTCGCCACGCTGCGCGCCGAGGTCAAGGCCGACAACCTCGCTGCGCGCCGGCTGTACGCGATGCACGGTTTCCGCGAGATCGCGCGGCTCCCCGGCTATTACGCCCCCGGCGTGGACGGCATACGCCTGGAAAAGCGCCTGAATACCGCGTGCGGCGGATGACCGGAAATTCGGAGCCCTGCGCGCGTCGGCGCCCTAGCCGAAATGGCAGACGTAATCGAGCAGGTCCACCACTTCGATCTCGAAATGCGAATTGCCCGGCACCGTGAAGCTGTCGCCGGCCTGGTGATCGTTCCAGCGCTGGGCGTCGGCCAGCTTCACCCGGCAGTGGCCCTGAGTGACGTCGATGCGCTCCGGCGCCTCGGTCGAGAAGCGGTAGGTGCCGGGCAGCATCACGCCCAGGGTCTTCATCTCGCCGTCGGCGGTGATCACGGTGCGGCTGGTGACCTTGCCGTCGTGATAGACGTTGGCCCGGGTTTTGACCTCGACATTCTTGAAACTCATCGTTGATGCGCCTTGTGGATTGTCAGCGCTGGCCATCTTGCCACTCCGGCAGCTCGAAGTAAAAGCAGGTCGGGCTGCCCGGGACGCTGTCGAAGCCGATGGTGCCGCCGTGCTTCTCGACGATCGCGCGCGCGATGCTCAAGCCCAAGCCGGCGCCGCCGCGGTGGCTGGGGTCATCGGCCGCGGGCTGCGAGAAGGGCTGGAAGAGGCGGCCGTGGAACTCGCGCGGGATACCCGGGCCATGGTCGATGACCGAGACCCGCGCCCGGCCGTCGCGGCGCTCGGCGCGGATCTCGACCCGCCCGCCGCGCGGCGAGAACTTGATGGCGTTCGACAGCAGATGCCCGACGACGTGACGCAGGCGCTCATGATCGGCGCGCACCCGGATGTCGCGCGGACCCTCCTCCACCGCCAGCGTCACGCCCTGACGCTCGGCGTGGGCGCGATGGGTATCGAGCGCCGACTCCAGAACCTCGGTCAGCGGCCACGGGCGCAGGTCGAGGCGCATCTTGCCGGAGTGCATCCCGTCGACGTCGAGGATGTCGCCCACCAGCCGTACCAGCCGCTCCATGTTGGAGCGCGCCATATTGAGCAGCGACTGGCCGCGCGCGCTGAGCTCGCCGGCCACGCCCTCGGCCAGCAGCGCCAGCGACCCGAGCACCGAAGTCAACGGCGTGCGCAACTCGTGGCTCACCGCCGAGACGAACTGATTCTTGAGACGGTCGATCTCCTGGCGCTCGGTGATGTCGCGCACGATGCCGATGAACAGCGTGCGGTTCTCGAGTTGCATGCGGCTGACGGCCAGCTCCATGGGAAAGGTGCTGCCGTCCTTGCGCAGGCCGGTGATCTCCAGGCCGAAGCCGACGGCGCGGCCGGTGCGTAGCGTCATGTGATCGCGGATGAAATCATCGTAGTCCTCGCGCTCGGAGGCCGGCAACAGCATCTTGAAGTGGAACCCCATCATCTCGGAGGCCGCGTAGCCGAAGATGCGCTCGGCGGCGGCGTTGAGCGATTCGAGATTGCCTTCCTCGTTGATGGTGATGATGCCGTTCGGGACGTTGTCGACCAGGGCGCGCAGCCGCGCCTCGCTCTCGCGCAGGCCGGACTCGGTGCGGGCACGCCGGGCGATTTCGTGCTTGAGTTCGAGGTTGAGGTCCTCGGTGGCCTGCTTCTCGCGCTCCAGGTAGCTGATCAGGTCGTCGTTCTCGAAGCGCAGCGTGAGCGTGGTCTCGGTCATGTCGGAAATGCGCCGTGCCGTGATCAGCATCAGCGCCATGAACAGCATCGCCATCAGGCCCATGGCGACGTGGATGTCGTGCTGCTCGGCGAACAACCGCACGGTCAGCGGCGTCAGCGCCAGCATGATGAACAGCACACCGACCTTGAGCATGGCGGAAAAACTCGCCACCGCGCCGGCGGTCATGCCGGCGAGCACGAAGATCACGAACACCTGGTGGGCGATGTCCTCGGGAAACAGGAAGATCCCGGCCATGCCCCAGGCGCCGCCGGACAGGATGGTGCCGACCGTGAACAGCGCCACCCAGCGCTCGGCGTCGGACGCCGGCGGATTGGCGTGGCGGTAGATCGCCGCCATGCCGAGCCGCATCGCCGTCACGACCGCCATGGCGGCCAGCCAGGTCAGGAGCACATGGCGGGGCACGACGTCGAGTTGGACGAACACCAGGATGACGGCATTGACGAAACCGGCGGAGACGCCGAGCGGCAGGTTCTGGTACAGCAGACGCACCTGCTCGGCGCGCAGGCGCGCGGTCTGCACGGCGTCCAGGGACGCCCTGCCGCCGGAGGCGTGCGGCGTCCCGGCGCGCTGGCCGTGCCCGACGGGTGCCGTCATGGATTACACCGCCCCGCCGCCCTCCTTGGGGGGAGGCGATAAAGTTCGACGAAAAACACGCTGACCCCTGCCTTCTGTCCCTAAAGATTGTGCGGCCCTGCCGGCCGCTACCGCCCCGTACGGCTTGTTGTGTTTGCAGCTATCCCTAAGTATAGACAGGGGTTTTCCGCCTGCCGGCTATTTTTTGCCCGGCCGGCGCCGCGCCGCGATGCGCATGCGCAGGGCGTTGAGCTTGATGAAGCCCTCGGCGTCCTTCTGGTTATAGGCGCCGGCATCGTCCTCGAAGGTGGCGATGCCCGGATCGAACAGGCTGTCCGTGGCCGACTTGCGGCCGGCCACGGCGACGTTGCCCTTGTAGAGCTTGAGCCGCACCACGCCGTTGACCGTCGCCTGGGAGGCGTCGATCATCTCCTGCAGCATGCGCCGCTCCGGGCTCCACCAGTAGCCGTTGTAGATCAGGCTCGCGTAGCGCGGCATCAGCTCGTCCTTGAGATGGGCGACTTCGCGGTCCAGGGTCAGGGATTCCATGGCGCGGTGCGCCTTGAGCAGGATCGTCCCGCCCGGGGTCTCGTAGGCGCCGCGCGACTTCATGCCGACGTAGCGGTTCTCGACGATATCGGCGCGACCGATGCCGTTGGCCCCGCCGAGCTTGTTGAGCGTCGCCAGCACCGTGGCCGGGCTCAGGGTCTCACCGTCGATGGCGGTGACGTCGCCGCGCGCGAACGTGAGCTCGATATAGGTCGACTTGTCCGGCGCCCTTTCCGGCGCCACCGACCAGCGCCACATGTCCTCCTCCGGCTCGGCCCAGGGGTCCTCGAGCACGCCGCCTTCGTAAGAGATGTGCAGCAGGTTGGCGTCCATGGAGTACGGGGACTTTTTCCCCTTCTTGAAGTCCACCGGGATGGCGTGCTTCTCGGCGTAGGCGAGCAGCTTCTCGCGCGAGGTCAGGTCCCACTCACGCCACGGCGCGATGATCCGGACGTCGGGCTTCAAGGCATAGGCGCCGAGCTCGAAGCGCACCTGGTCGTTGCCCTTGCCGGTGGCGCCGTGCGCGACCGCGTCGGCGCCGACCTGGTTGGCGATCTCGACCATGCGCTTGGCGATCAGCGGGCGCGCGATGGAGGTGCCGAGCAGGTACTCGCCTTCATAGAGGGTGTTGGCGCGGAACATCGGGAACACGAAGTCGCGCACGAACTCCTCCTTGAGGTCGTCGATGAAGATCTCCTTCACGCCGAGCTGCTTCGCCTTGGCGCGCGCCGGCTCCAGCTCCTCGCCCTGGCCGATGTCGGCGGTGAAGGTCACCACCTCGCAGCCGTAGGTCTCGACGAGCCATTTGAGGATCACCGAGGTGTCGAGACCGCCCGAATACGCCAATACGACTTTGTTGATCTTGGCCATAGATGCAGTAGCAAGTAGCAAGTTTCAAGTAGCAAGGAACAGCAAGCGCAAGATAACGGTTTTCCTTGCCACTTGCTACTTGCCACTTGCTACTTTTTGAGTCCGGCGCAGCCGGGATAGCAGCCGCCGCGCCATCTCGCCGAACATCTCGGTCTGGGTGGGGTGCGGATGGATGGCGTTGGCGACCTGGTCCAGGGTCAGGTCGCCGGCCACCATCATCACCGCCTCGCCGATCAGGGTATCGGCGTGGTCGGCCAGGAAGTGCACGCCGACGATGCGGCGCGTCGCCTTGTCGGCGACGATCTTGATCATGCCGTCGGTCTCGTTCGTGATCATGGCCTTGGCGTCGATATTCATCGGCATCTTGACCTCGACCGCGTCCAGCCCCTTGGCCTTCGCCTGCTCGACGCTCAAGCCCACGAACGCGGCCTGCGGGCGGGTGAAGATCACGCCGCAGTCCTTGTCCTGGTTGTAGGCCATGGGCTCGCCGAGGAGAGTCACGGCCGCCACCCGGCCCTGGTGACCGGCGGTATGCGCCAGCATCAGCCCGCCGTTGACATCGCCGACCGCGAAGATGTGCGGGACATTGGTGCGGCAGTTGGCGTCGACCGGGATGATGCCGCGGGGGTCGGCCTTGACGCCGGCCTGATCGAGCTTGAGCGGCTCGGTGACCGGGCGCTTGCCGGTGGCGAGCAGCACGTAATCGCACTTGAAGCTCGAGTTCTTGCCGGCGGCGTCGCTGTAGCTCAGCGTCATCTGCCCGGGTTTGCCGGCGATCTTCGACACCTTGGCCGAGGTGACGAGCTTCAGGTTCTTCTGCTTGTTGAGCAGCTCGGCCAGGGTCTTGGCGATCTCCGGCTCGACCTCGGCGAGCGGCCGGTCCTGGGCCTCGACGATCACCACTTGCGTGCCGAAGTCGGCGAAGATCTGCGCCATCTCCAGGCCGATCGCGCCGGCGCCGATGATGCCGAGTTTCTTCGGCGCGCTCTTCAAGTTCCAGACGGTATCGGAGGTCAGCACGCCCTTCCCGTCGGCACCGGGGATCGGCGGCACGAACGGCGGCGCGCCGGTGGCGATGACGCAGGCGCCGAAGGTGATGCGTTCGGTCTTTTTCGCCGCTCCTGCGCGTCCTGCGCTCGCGGCACTCGCACTTCCCTGTGCTTCGCCATTGCCGCGCGCGGCGCGTTGGTGCGCATCTTTGCTGTTGCCGGACAGGTCGATCACGACACTGTTCGGCGAGTCGAAATAGGCGAAACCCTGCCGGACGTCGATCTTCACGCCCTTGTCGGTCTTCAAGGCCATGTCGCCGCGCGTCTCCAGCACCTTGCGGCGCGTGGCCTCGAGACGCTTCCAGTCGAGCGTCGCGTGGGTCGTGCCGAGCACGCCCAGATGCGCGTCGTGCGCGCGGTCGCGGATGCGGTCGGCGCCGGCACGCCAGGCCTTGGACGGGATGCAGCCGCGCCACAGGCACTCGCCGCCCGGGAACGGCGCGTCGTTGATCATTGCGACCTTCTTGCCGTGGCCGGCCAGGTCGCGCGCGCAGTCCTCGCCACCGGGGCCGCCGCCGATCACCACGACGTCGTAGTCCCACTTCCCGGCGACGATCGCCGGCGCGCCGCCGCCGGCCGGTGCCGGCAGCGCCGGCCGGCCGCTCATCCAGCCTTCCGGATTCTCGACCAGGGCCTTGAAGGCGTTGAGGAACTTGGCGGCATCGGCGCCGTTGACAATGCGGTGGTCGGCGGTGACGGTCACCGGCACGCCCAGCGGGCCCTTGGTGGCGATGGCGAAGATCGCCGAGGTCCCGGGCGACGGGATCGCGTCGAACAGGCTCACGCCCAGCATGCCCATGTTGGAGATCGTGAACGTCGGGTTGGAGTACTCCTGAGGCTTCAGGCGCTTGATGCGGGCACGCGCCACCAAGTCCTTCCACTGCTCGTTCATGGTCTTGAGATCGTGGCCCAGCACGTCGCGCAGCACCGGCACCACCAGGCCCATGCCCTCGGTCTCGACCGCCAGCCCGATGTCGATCTGCTCGCGCTCGACGATGCGGTCCTCGTGCTGGTACACGGCGTTGACGCGCGGGAACTGCTGAATGGCGAGCGCCGCGGCCTTGGCGAAGCTGACCGTGAGCGAATAGCCGGCCTGCTTGGACAGCGCCATCATGCGCTCCGGCTGGATGTGCACGGCCGCGCGGAACAACGGCATGGACAGCGCGTATTCCATGTTGTGGCTGACGGCCTTTTCCATGGCGTCCATGGGGCGGCCGACGCCCGGCACCTGGAAAATGCGCCGCGCCAGCGCCGGCGGCACCTGGCCCTTGGTGACGTCCTCGGCGAGGACGATGCCGCCCGGCCCGCTGCCGAGAATGCTGTTGATGTCGATGCCGTGGGCGCCGGCCAGCTGGCGCGCATAGGGCGTCGCGCCGCGCTCGCGCGGGCGTGGCGCCGGCGTGGCGCCGTGCGGCATGGCCGGGATGCGGGTCTTGGGCTTGGCAGTGCCGGCCGGCTCGAAGCGCTCGGCGTGGGCCGGCTCGACCGCCACCGGCTCGGCGGCCCGGGCGGGCACCCTGGCCTCGCCACCCTTCACGTCCTTCGCGTCGGCGACCAGGTAGGCGATCACCTCGCCGACCGGCACCACGCTGTCTACGGCTACCTGCGGCCCGGACAGATAGCCTTCGCGGAAGATCTCCACGTCCATGATGGCCTTGTCGGTCTCGACCGTCGCCACCACCGTGCCACGGCTGATGTGGTCGCCGACGTTCTTTTCCCAGGTGACAACCGTGCCCTCGGTCATGGTGTCCGAGAGCTTGGGCATCTTGATTGCGTAAGGTTCAGTCATTTTAAACCAGTGGCAAGTTGCAAGTGGCAAGTAGCAAGGTAAAGGCAAATAACAAGGTTTCCTTGCTACTTGCCACTTGCTACTTGAACTTATGTTTAAATCCGCCCCATTACCTTGAGGGCACCCTTATAGACATCGTCGGCGTCCGGTATCGCCTCGTGCTCGAGGTTGGCCGCGTAGGGAACTGGCACGTCAGCCGCGTGGACGCGGACCGGCTGGGCGTCGAGGGCGAAGAAGCAGTCCTCGATGACGATAGAGATGATTTCCGAACCGACGCCGTTCGCCGCCTCGTCCTCCTCGGCGACCAGCATGCGGTGGGTCTTCTCCACCGAGCGGCGGATGGTCTCGCGGTCGAGGGGTTTCAGCGAGCGCAGATCGATGACCTCGGCGCTGATGCCGTCCTTCTCCAGGCGCTTGGCGGCCTCCAGGCACAGGTGCACGCTCCAGTTGTAGCCGATGAGCGTGATGTCGGTGCCCTTGCGCACGATCTCGGCGCCCTCGAGCGGCCGGAAGTACTCCTGGTCCGGCACCTCGCCCTTCATGTTGTACATGCGCTCGTGCTCGATGAAGATCACCGGGTCGTTGCAGCGCACCGCGGATTTCAGCATGCCGCAGGCATCGAGCGGCCCGCGCGGCGTGACCACGCGCAGGCCGGAGGTCGACATGAACATGCGCGCCAGGCGCGCCGAGTGCTGGGCGGCGAGCTGGTGGGCGGTGCCGCCCGGGGTGCGCATGACGATCGGACAGGTCGCGCGGCCGCCGGACATGTAGCGAATCTTGGCGGCGGCATTTATTAAGGTATCGAGCGCCAGCAGCGCGAAATTGATCGACATGATCTCGATGATCGGCCGCATGCCCGCCATCGACGCGCCGATGCCGATGCCGGTGTAGGAGTTCTCGGAGATCGGCGTGTCGATGATGCGGTGCTCGCCGTATTTCTCGAACAGCCCGGAGGTGGCCTTGTAGGTGCCGCCGACCACGCCGATGTCCTCGCCCATGGCGATCACCAGGCGGTCATTGGCCAGCTCCTCGTCATGGGCGCGACGGATCGCCTCCCAGTAAAAAATCTCTGCCATGTTCAGGTCCCGTTAGGTGTTCTGCAGCGGCCCGATCCAGCGCGGGTCCGGGTTGTCGTCGAGGACGTACTTGGTCAGGTCCTCGATACGCGGATCGGGGCTTTCCTCGGCGAACTTGATGATGTCGTTCTCGATCTCGTCCTGGATCTCCTGCTCCATTTTCTTGATATCCGCTTCGGTGACCGCACCGGCCTTGATGAGCTTCTGGCTGTAGATCAGGATCGGATCACGCTTGGCCCACTCCTGTTCCTCCTCCTTGCTGCGGTAGACGGCGGTCTTGTCCGACATCGAATGGCCGCGCAGGCGGTAGGTCATGAATTCGATGAAGTACGGCCCGTGGCCTCCGCGCACGTGGTCGATGGCCTTCTTGGCCGCCGTCATCACCGTATCGATGTCCTGGCCGTCGTGCTGGCTGGACGGCATGTTGTAGCCGCACACGCGCTTGTACTGGTCGAGCACCGCGGTCGAGCGGTCGATGCGCGTGCCGATGGCGTACTGGTTGTTCTCGCAGACGAACAACACCGGCAGGTGCCAGACCGAGGCCATGTTCATGGTCTCGTGGAAGGTGCCCTGGTTGTTGGCGCCGTCGCCGAGGAAGCAGATGGCGATCTGGTCGGTCTTCTTGTGCTTGCAGGCCAGCGCCAGCCCCGCGGCCAGCGGGAACGGCTGGCCGACCAGGGCGTAGCCGCCCATGAAGTTCACCGTCGGGTCGAAGATGTGCATGGAGCCGCCGCGCCCGCGCGAACTGCCGGTCTCCCGGCCGTAGAGCTCGGCCATGACCTCGCGCGGCGGGGCGCCGGCCTTGATGGCGTGGATATGGTCGCGGTAGCCGGTGATGACGTAATCGTGGCCGGGCTTGGCCGTCTCCAGCACGCCGGTGGCGATCGCCTCCTGGCCGGAGTACAGGTGCAGGAAGCCGCCGATCTTGTGCTCCATATAGGCTTCGAAGCAGCGCTCCTCGAAGCGGCGGTAAAAAATCATCTCGCGCAGCAGGCGTTTCTGGTCAGCGGCTTTCATGAATCTCCCTTGGGTTAAGGGCTTATAGTACGGAAAGGTGCGTGAATTCGCTTGGAATGTCCGGGTCCGTGGCGGGCCCGCGTTCAGCTCGTCGCCAAATTTTGAGCGGCGTATGATCGTTTTTTTGGGTCTTTAGGTCAAGGTATTGACTTTGCAGGGTGATCTGCCGCCGCCGGGCCACGGCGCGCGACGGTCGGGGCAATGGTTTTCCACGGAAATTCATTATGATCGCGCCATGATGCCGTCACGTAACATGAGGTTCGCGCCGCGACCGCCCGCCACGAGCTGCCCGGCGACAGGACCGGAAGGCACCCGCGGTAAGGAAACCCGCCGTGGCCAAGTCTAACCCACGGCATCATTCGGCCCCATCCCAGGAGCGACGAGCCCGCCATGACCCTAGCCGCCCACCTGTTACGCCTGCTTTGCCTCGCCATGCTCCTCGGAACCGCCGCCGGCACGCCGGCGGCGCCGCCCGATACCACGCAACGCGCCGAGGCCCGCCGGCAGGCGGCCGAGTCGATACTGCGTGACCTCGATCGGGCGACCGTCATCCGCCAGGGCAAGAGCCCGCATGGGATAGTTGCCTTCATCGACCCCAACTGCCCCTATTGCCACAAGCTCTACCTGGGTCTGCAGCCGTATATCGCCCGCGGCGAGGTCGAGCTGCATTGGATCGTGGTCGGCGTGCTGATGGAGTCCAGCCCCGGCAAGGCGGCCAGCATCCTCGCCGCACCCGACCCGGCCGCGGCGCTCGACCGCAACGAGCGCGGCTTCAGCCCCGAGACCGGCTACGGCGCGGCGATCGACGACCCGCTGGCCGACGACGCGGTGATGGCGAAGCTCAAGCACAACGTCGAGCTGCTGCGCCTTACCGGCAGCGAGGCAGTGCCGACGCTGGTGTTCCACGTGACCGACGGCACCGCCGTGATCGTGACCGGCGCGCCGCCCGACAACTTCCTCAAGCAGATCATTCCCCAGGTGCAATGACCGTCGCCGACGGCCGCGGCGGCGCTATTTCTCTATGGCCCAGCGCGTGTCGAACTCGCGCAGCGTGAACAGCGCGTAGCAGGCGGCGAGCATCGGCCAGGCGGCGAAGAACAGCAGATTGGGTCCGGTGTAGGGCGCGAAGTACTGCTGGTAGGACGACAACGTCGACACCGCGTGAAACAGCAGCACCGCCCCGTAGGTCCATTTCTTCTGATAGCCGACGACGAAGGCCACCAGGACGACCAGTTCCAGCGAGCCGATCAGGGTCAGCAAGCCGGGGCCGACGCCCTTGATGAAATAAAACCCCTCGTAAACGGCCGAGGCGTGCTGGGGATTGATGAACTTGTCCAGCGTCCACATCAGCATCACCAGAAACACGCTGAGCCGCATGAACAACAGCGCGATCGACAGCCGACTCTCCTGGGTCATGGTTTTTCCTCCATAGTGACCGGGCAGGCCCCACGCCACGCCTTTGCCGCATGGCAAGCCGGCGGCACGAGACTGCCGGGGCGATGGCAGGACTTCCCATGAGTCGTCGGATGTCGTCGGCAACTTACAGCGCCGCGCGTGGGCGGGGCCTATTGCGGCGCAGGACTGCCGGCGCCGGCCGGCGCCTCGACCGCCGGCGTCGGGGTGGGAGTCGTCGTCGGGCCGGGTGGCGCAACGGCGGGCGCAGGCGACGCGACGCTCGGCGCGCCTTCGGGATTCGCCGGTAGCAGGGCGTCGAGCCGGCGGCCGAAGTCCAGCACCCGCGCGCGCTGCGCCTCGAGATCCTCGGCGACCTGGATATTGGTGCCGGCCAGCTCGTCGCGCAACGCCTCGAAATCCGCCGCGACGCCGGCGCCCGGCACCGCTCCGGCGAGCATGCCCGCGGCCTCGTGGAGATGGGTGTTGGCGCTGCCGAAATTGCGCTGGTCGAGCTGCGCGGCCGCCTGGTACAGGGCGAAGCGCGCGCGCAACAGCCGGTTGGCGCTGCTCAGCTCCGACAGTTGCGCCTGGGCCGCGTCGACCTGGGCGTTGAGCTGCTGCTTCTCCCCGGAAAATTGCCGGTTCGCGTACCAGTATCCGCCGACGTACAGCGCGGCCCCGACGGCAATGACCACGACGGCGCCGAGCAGCACGGCTTTCGCTTTTTCGAACATGTCGGACTCCTCGATTGCGGGTCGGACCCGATTATGCGCAGGTGCGCGCGGAAAACCAATGTCGGACCGGCGCGCGGCGCCGTCAGTCGGACGCCGGGCGCGCGCCGCGGCGCGCGCGCTCCAGGCGCGCCAGGCGCTTCTCCATGTCACGCAGGCGCCCGGCCACGGCGGCGTTCACGCTGCCGGGCGGATAGCTGCCGTCGGCGCGCCGGGCACCCGCGTCGCAGCCGGTGAGCAGCGTCAGCGCCCGGTCGACGTCGTCCGCGGCATGGACGTGGAAACGCCCGGCCGCGACCGCCGCCACGACCTCCTCGTCGAGCATCAGGTGGCGGACATTCGCGCCGGGAATGATCACCCCCTGCGTGCCGCTCAAGCCCAGCGCCCGGCAGACCCGGAAGTGGCCCTCGATCTTCTCGTTGACGCCGCCGACCGCCTGCAGCGCGCCGTGCTGGTCGATCGAACCGGTGACCGCGAGATCCTGGCGGACCGGCACCTGGGCCAGCGCCGACAGCAGCGCGACCAGCTCGGCGAGCGAGGCGCTGTCGCCCTCGACCGTGCCGTAACTCTGCTCGAAAGCGAGCGTCGCCGACAGCGACAGCGTGTGCTGGCGCGCATAACGCCCGGCCAGGAAACCGGTCAGGATCAACACGCCCTTGTTGTGGACGTTGCCGCCCAGCTTCGCCTCGCGTTCGATGTCGACGATCCCGTCCTGGCCGAGAAACACCCGCGCGGTGATGCGCACCGGGCGGCCGAAGCTCACGTCACCGAGATCGAGCACCGACAGTCCGTTGACCTGCCCGACCGCGCTGCCGCCGACCGCGACCCGCAACGTGCCCTCCGCGATCAGGTCACGCAGGCGCTCCTCGATCAGATTGCCGCGGTAGCGCTTCTCGCCGATGGCGCGCGCGACGTGCGCGGCCGACACATGCCGGGCGTCGTCCTGCCCGGCCCAGTAGCTGGATTCGCGCAGCAGGTCGGCGAGCTCGCTGAACTTGAGCGACAGGCGGTCGCGGTGCTCGGCGAGGCGCGCGGCGTGCTCGATCACCGTCGCCACGGCGGCGCGCTCGAAGTGCCGCAGCCCCTCGTCGCGACACAGCGCGCCGACGAAACGCGCATACTGGCCGGCGAGCTCGTCGCTGACCGGCTGATCGACGTCGAAATCGGCCTTGACCTTGAAGATCTCGGCGAACTCCTCGTCGTAGGCCTGCAACAGATAGTAGAACAGCGGATTGCCGATCAGCACGACGCGCAGCATCAGCGGAATCGGCTCCGGCTTGAGGGCCGCAGTCGCCACCAGCCCGAACACCTCGGCGGCGTCCTCGACAACCAGCGCGCGCTGCTTGATGACGCGCTTGAGCGCGTCCCAGGCGAACGGCTGGCGCAGCATGTCCAGCACGTTCAGCAGCAGATAGCCGCCGTTGGCGCGCAGCATCGCGCCGGCCTTGATCTGGGTGAAATCGGTGTACAGGAAACCGAGACGCGCCTTGCGCTCGACCCGGCCGATCAGGTTGTTGTAGGTCGGGTGCGCCTCGTCCACCACCGGCGCGCCGCGCAATCCGTCGTTGTCGACCACGACGTTGACCGCGTAGCGCGTCAGCCACGGCGCCGGCTCCTCCCGGTCCTCGGCCCCCGCCTCGGCGGCGGCCAGGAAGCCGTCGACGTGCTCGAGCACGTCGTGCTGCACCTGGTCGATGAAGTCGGCGAGCTTCGCCGTCGCCCCGTAGCGCTCGCGCAGCGACTCGAACAGGTGCTCGGAGGTGTACAGCGCGACGCGCCGGTTGAGCGCATCGACCTCGCGCTTGAAGCGCTCCTGCTCGGCGCGCAACTGCTGACGGAAATTGCGCACCGCGGCGTCGACGCGCTTTTCGCGCTGCGTGATATCGTCGCGCGTCGCCTCGTCGAGCGCGTGGAACTCCTCGGCGTCGATCGGCTTGCCGCGATGCAGCGGCACCATCACGAAGCCGACCGGCGTCGAGCGCAGCACGAAGCGCTCCGCCTTGGCGGCCTCCTCGAGCGCGGCGCTGAGACGCGCGTGCGCCTTCGACAGCGTATCGTGCAGCTCCTGGTGGCGCTCCTCGTAGTCCTTGCCCTGGAAGGCGCGCGGCAGCTCGCGGCGCAAGGCTTCGACCAGCGCCGCGACCTCGCGCTGGAACACCCGGCCCTGGCCGGCCGGCAGGTTCAGCGCGCGCGGCCGGTCCGGGTCGCGGAAGTTGTTGACGTAACACCAGTCGTCGGGGGTCGGCTGCTGCTCGGCCGCCTGGCGGATGAGCGGCATGACGATCGAGCGCTTGCCGGTGCCCGGCACGCCCGAGACATAGATATTGTAAGCATGGCCGGGGATGTGCAGGCCGAAGTCCATGGCACGCAGCGCGCGCCGCTGGCCGATCAGCGGTTTGTCGGCGGCCAGCTCCGCGGTGGTCGCGAAATCGAGCCGCGCCGGATCGAAGCGCGCCCGCAAGGCGGCCGCCGGCAGCTCGGAATCCGGCGGTCGCGGCGCAGAGACGGACAGATCGTTCGGCATCGAATTCCCCGTTGCGGCGCAACCGGCGCCGATCGCGCGCGGGTTCGCCCTTGCCCCGGCTGCGCCGGAATCGGTGCGCCGCCAATCGGGTTTCCTGTTCCATTCCCAGCATAGGGCGACGACCGGGGTGCGGCTTTGATCCATATCAATGTATGCCCCGCCCCGTCTCAGGCAGGATAGACACAACCGGGGAAACTCTTGACGCACCGGCCCCGGCCGACCGCCGCAATGGAACGATCGGGCGCGGCACGGGACCACCCGCCCGGATACCGGCCGCTCCGAATGCAAGCCCCAAGGAGGACGCCATGACCGCCCACCACGACACCCTCCAGGTCGGCGCACCCGACCCCGAACTGCGCAATTCGCCGATCTACGACGAGATGGAGCGCGACTCGCTGGACCCGGACCTGGCGATCGAGACCGGTGCCTGTTATTTCAACGACCGGCGCTTCTCGCTCGGCGACTACGTGTGCAGCGGCGACGAGCTGCTCAAGTGCGAGGAGCGCGGCGTCTGGGTCCGGCGCGGTTCCTGCCACCCGGCCTGAGCGCCGGCCCGCCGCCGGCGCGTTCGTCGAAATCACTGCTATGGAGGTGCAGCATGCCCGTACCGCTACAGATCACCTTCCGCAACATCGCCCCGTCGGAGGCCGTCGAGTCCGCCATCCGCGAAAAGGTCGAGCGGCTGAGCCGCTTCCATGACCATATTATGTCGTGCCGGGTGTGGGTCGAGACGCCGCACCGGCATCATCACAAGGGCCAGTTGTTCGAGGTCCGCGTCGACATCACCGTGCCGGGCGGCGAGATCCTGGCCATGCGCAATCCCGACCAGGGCGCGGCACACGCGGATATCTACGTCGCGCTGCGCGACGCCTTCGACGCGGCCAAGCGCCAGCTCCAGGACCGGCAGCGCCGCGTCCGCGGCGACGTCAAGCCGCATCCGGCGCCACACCACGCCCGCGTGTTCCGGGTATTCCCGGCCGACGGTTACGGCTTCCTGCGCACCCTGGACGAGCGCGAGATTTACTTCCACCGCAACAGCCTGGTCGACGCCGATTTCGAGTTTCTCGACGTCGGCACCGAGGTCACCTACCTGGAAGAGCAGGGCGAGAACGGCCCGCAGGCGGCGCGCGTCATGCTCGGCAAGCACGCCTACTGACACGCCCCGGCCGGTGCCGTGACGGGCGTCGCGGCACCGGCCGGATGTCAACATTCCGCGCCGGTTCTTTCCGTGACGCGGCGCGTGCCGCGCTTGAAATCCACAATCGCCTGCCTTACCCTACCCCCCGACCAAACCACTCAACTATTGTTGTCTCAAAGAAGGGGGACATCCATGAAGAACCCGTTGGATTCGATATGGGGCACGATCATCGCGGGCGTGATCCTGACGGTCATCCTTTATTACGTCGCGCGCAACTTCCTGGTCGGCACCGCCTGACCGCATCGACAAGAACAGCCAATACTCAGGAGACCTCATCATGCCCATAGACATGTTCATCGACCGCTGGCTGCACGTGGTCGTCGGTATCGTCTGGATCGGCCTGCTGTACTACTTCAACTTCGTGCAGGCGGTGGCGCTGCCCAAGGCCAAGGCCGACAACACGGCCGCCGGCATCACCAAGCACGTCGCGCCGCTGGCGCTGCTGTGGTTCCGCTGGGCGGCGCTCGTCACCTGGATCACCGGCGCCTATTACCTCGAGCGCGCCGGCATCGGCATCGGCAACGCCTTCCTGCTCAAGGGCGCGGCCGCGCCGATCGGCATCGGCGCCTGGCTCGGCACCATCATGCTGTTCAACGTGTGGGTATTGATCTGGCCGAACCAGAAGAAGGTGCTGGGGATCGTGCCGGCCGATGACGCCGCCAAGGCGAAGGCGGCGCGCATCGCCTTCCTCGCCTCGCGCACCAACACCATGCTGTCGCTGCCCATGCTGTTCTTCATGGTGGCCGGACCCCACGGGCTGCCGCGCATCGGCATGTAAACGCGGCACTATTTCAGGCCCGGTCCGGCCGGACCGGGCCGGTTTGTTTCGGCCGGATGACGCAGCCCGAAAAGGCTTGCGTTATTTTTCGAAAATACTAGAATTTCGCTCATATGACAGCGGCGCCCTGCATGCAGGGCGCTTTTACGTTTTGGGGGTCGAAAATTCCATGACCAGCAAACATGTGATGCCCACCTACGGCCGACTGCCGGTCAGCTTCGTGCGCGGCGAGGGCGCGTGGCTGTGGGACGCGGCCGGCCGCAAATACCTGGACGCGCTGTCCGGTGTCGCGGTGTGCGGCCTCGGCCACGCGCACCCGGCGGTGACCGCGGCGGTCTGCGATCAAGCCGGCACCCTGGTGCACACCTCCAACTGGTACGGCATCGACCTGCAGGACCGGCTCGCCGACCGGCTGTGCAAGCTCGCCGGCATGGACAACGCGTTCTTCGGCAACTCCGGCGCCGAGGCCAACGAGGCCGCCATCAAGCTGGCGCGGCTCTACGGCCACCAGCGCAGGATCCTGAACCCGACCATCGTCGTCACCGAAGGCAGCTTTCACGGCCGCACCCTCGCGACCTTGAGCGCCACCGGCAACCGTAAGATCCAGGCGGGCTTCGAGCCGCTGGTCACGGGTTTCAACCGCGTGCCCTACGACGACGTCGAGGCGATCCGCCAGGTGGGCAATCGCAACCCCGACGTGGTCGCGGTGCTGGTCGAGCCGCTGCAGGGCGAAGGCGGCGTGGTGATTCCCGACGACGGCTACCTGCCGGCGCTGCGCGCGCTGTGCGACGAGCGCGGCTGGCTGCTGATGCTCGACGAGATCCAGACCGGCATGGGCCGCACCGGCAAGTGGTTCGCCTGCCAGCACGCCCGCGTCAAACCCGACGTCATGACGGTCGCCAAGGCGCTCGGCAACGGCGTGCCGATCGGCGCCTGCCTGGCGCGCGGCGCGGCCGCCGAGGTGCTCAAGGCCGGCAACCACGGCTCGACCTTCGGCGGCAACCCGCTCGCCTGCCGCGCGGCGCTGGCGGTCATCGATGTGCTGGAACGGGACAAGCTCGATCAGCGCGCCGCGGCACTCGGCAAGCGCCTGCTCGCGGGCCTCAAGGCGGCGCTCGCCGGCGTCGCCGGGGTCAAGCAGGTGCGCGGCATGGGCCTCATGCTGGGCATCGAGCTCGACCGGCCGTGCCGCGAGATCATGACCCTGGCGCTCGACCGCGGCCTGCTGGTCAACGTCACCGCCGACCGGATCGTGCGGCTGCTTCCGCCGCTGATCTACGCGGACACCGAGGTCGAGGCGCTGCTGGACATCCTGCCCGCCGTCATTCAGGACTTCCTCTCCCGGGCGGAGTCCAAGGCCGGCTGACCGTGGGCGCCCGCCACTTCCTCAGCCTGATGGATATGAGCGGCGCCGAGCTCAGGCGGCTCGTCGCGCGCGCCATCGAGCTCAAGCGGCTGCGCGCCGAGGGTGCGGTGCACGCGCCGCTGCGACACAAAACCATGGCGATGATCTTCGAGAAGTCCTCGACCCGCACGCGCGTGTCCTTCGAGGCCGGCATGGCCCAGCTCGGCGGCGCCAGCCTGTTCCTGTCGCCGCGCGACACCCACCTCGGGCGCGGCGAGCCGATCGA
>Ga0214471_10000317_pt1 | contig 42714 bp, 37 predicted proteins | sample RVTome_5_FD_207665 | JGI IMG/M metagenome (GOLD analysis project Ga0214471, IMG submission 207665) | Soil microbial communities from uranium-contaminated site in the Upper Colorado River Basin, Wyoming, United States - RVT142D155 | ecosystem: Environmental > Terrestrial > Soil > Contaminated >... | reverse complement strand
TCGAGTGCGGTCAACTCGTCGGCATGGTCAATGATGCGCCGCGCCACGGTTTCGATCAGCGTCCGGCGAGCGGCCGCATCGAGGACCACGGCACTTGCATCCTGCATCTCGCGGGGCCCGGCCGTCATGACCCACCTCCGTTGATCCGCCGGCCGGAGGCGTCGAAATAGAGCGGATTGACCAGGGTCAGCGAGACGGCATCGCCGCTGACAAGATCGGTTTGCGGATCGGCCAGAGTGACTATGCGGTTCTCGCCAATGCTGACGTGCAGGTGATTCTGGTCGCCGAGATGCTCGATCCATTCGACTTTTCCGACGGCACTGCCGTTCGCCACCTTGGCGATGGCTAGATTCTCGGTGCGCGCCCCAACGGTACGCGCGCCTGCCGGCATAGACCCGGAGGGAATCAGCCCCGCCGGGATCAGGTTGATCGCCGGCTGGCCGAGGCGGGTGGCGACGTACACGTTCCGCGGATCGGTGTAGATCGCTCGCGGGCTGCCGACCTGGACAAGCCGGCCGGACTCGATCACGCCGATCCGGTTCGCCATGGTCATGGCTTCGGTCTGATCGTGCGTGACATAGAGGATGGTGGCGCCCAGGTCCTGCTGGATGCGCTTCAACTCAAGTCGAAGGGTGGCGCGAAGCTTCGCGTCCAGCGAAGACAGGGGTTCGTCCATCAGATAGATCGCCGGCCGCCGGACCAGCGCCCGGCCGATGGCGACGCGCTGCATTTCGCCGCCCGACAACTGGGTCGCGCGATTGTCGAGCTTGCCGGTAATGCGCAGCATCGCGGCAATTTCGTCGATGCGTGTCTTGATCTCGCCTTCGGGTAGACGCCGCGCCGGCGAGCGCAGGGGGAAGGCCAGATTGTCGTAAACAGAGAGGTGCGGATACAGCGAGTATTGCTGGAACACCATGGTGACATCGCGTTCCGCCGGCGCCAGCCGCGTCACGTCGCGGCCGGCGATGGCGATGGTGCCCTCGTCGGCCCGCTCCAGACCGGCAATCAGACGCAGCGTGGTCGTCTTGCCGGCGCCCGTCGGTCCGAGCAACACGAAGAACTCGCCGTCCGCGATCTTCAGGGTCATGCCGGAGACGGCGGCCACGCTGCCGAAACGCTTGGTGACGGACTCGAGGGCGATTTCAGCCATGCCGCTCTCTGTCGGTCAGGTCGGTGCGTATCGCCCGGCCCGAGTCCTTGTCGAACAGCGACAGGCGTTCCGGCCTGAGGCTGAGGCCGACGGACTCGCTGGGCGTCACAGCGATGTCGGCGGACAGGCGCGCCTTGATCTGACCCTGCGCGGTATTCACTGTGACGATTTGCGTCGTGCCCAGGTATTCGGTGCCGAACACGGTACCGCGGAGGCTAGAACTGTCATCGAATTGGATGTGCTCGGGACGAACGCCAAGGGCCAGCTCGCCCTCGCCCCGGTCCTCGTGAAGGGCGGGAACGGCGATCGTTGCCCCGTTCATCTGCACCTGTTGGGCGCCTTTTTCCAGACCCGACCGGAAGTACAGGAAATTCATCGGCGGCGAGCCGATGAAGTCGGCAACGAACATCGAGGCGGGACGATCGTAGATCTCCTGAGGCGCGCCGAGCTGTTCGATCTCGCCGCCGCTCATGACGGCGATCTTGTCGGCCATCGCCATCGCCTCGATTTGATCGTGGGTCACGTACACGGTGGTGGCGCCAATGCGGTTGTGGAGCTCGCGAAGCTCGCGGACCATCAGATCCCGGAACTCGGTATCCAGCGTACCGAGCGGCTCATCCATGAGAAAGGCCATCGGGCGCCGGACGATTGCCCGGCCCAGCGCGACCCGCTGGCGATCGCCGCCGGCCAGGCGCGAGACAGGCTGGTCGAGAAGATGCTCAATCCTGAGGAAACGGGCGGTCTCGTCGACGCGGGCGCGAATGTCCGCGGCCGGCACGCCTTGGCACTTGAGCGAGAAGCCAATGTTTTTCCGCACGTTCATGTGCGGATAGAGAGCGAAAAGCTGAAAGACGAAGGAAATGTCCCGCGCCGCCGCGCGGTTGACGGTCACATCCTCGCCGCCCAGGAGTATGCGGCCCGAGGTCGGCAACTCGAGGCCGGCGATCATACGAAGAGTTGTCGTCTTGCCGCAACCGGACGGCCCGAGCATGACGAAGAACTGGCGATCCTCCACGGTGAATGTGGAGTCGCGCACGGCGACAAAATCGCCGAAGGCCTTGTGCAGCTTTTCAACCGTGATCTCGGCCATGGCGCCTAGTCCCGGAAGTGGCTGACTGCGACGAACATCACCGTCCCAAACAGGATGGTGGCGAACGAATAGGTATACAGCACAAGGAACAGAGGTTGCATCAGCATGACGATACCGGCGGCGATGACGACGGTCGCGATCCCTTCCCAAGGCCCGCGGCGAAGACGGAGCAGGCGTCCGATCAACGTCTCGCCCGATCCGATGGCCGAGGTTTCGCGCGCGCTCATTTGCGGACCGCTCCGAAGGTGATGCCCCGCAAGAGATGCTTCCGAAGCATCACCGTGAAAACCAGGATCGGCACCAGAAATAGCGTCGTCGCGGCGGCCACCGCCGGCCAATCCTGTCCGCCCTCGCCGATGATGAACGGAATGAAGGGCGGCATGGTCTGAGCCTCGCCGGAGGTCAGCAGGACGGCGAAGGCGTATTCGTTCCAGGCAAAAATCAGGCAGAAAATAGCGGTCGCGGCGATGCCGGTCGCCGCCTGGGGAAGGACAACTTTCACGAAGGCTTGCAACCGCGTATAGCCATCGATCATCGCCGCTTCCTCGTATTCGCGCGGGATCTCGTCGATGAAGCCTTTGAGAAGCCAGACGGCCAGCGATACGTTCACGGCGGTGTAGAGCAGGATCATGCCGAGATGCGTGTCCGAGAGGCCGACCGTCCGGTACATCAGATAGATCGGAATGGCGACGGCGATCGGCGGCATCATCCGCGTCGATAATATGAAGAAGAGAAGATCGTCGGCGAGCGGCACCTTGAAGCGCGAGAAGGCGTAAGCCGTCAGCGTTCCGAGGAAGACGGCAAGGAAGGTCGAGCCGAAGGCAATGATGATCGAATTTGTGAATCTCTGGATGACGTTCGACGGACCGGCGATCACCATGTTCCGCGACCGGACGAGCTTGTCGTACCAGCTTGTCGCGAGCGGCAGGGTCGCCATGAATTCCGGCGTCTGCCGGGTGCGCGTGGTGAAGAGATTGACATAGCCCTCAAGCGACGGGCTGAACACCACTTTCGGCGGGTACGAGATCGAATCTGGCGGTGTCTTGAAGCTGGTGAGCACGATCCACACCAGCGGGATCATGGTGATCAGGGCGTACAGAATAACCAGCGTCGCGGCGACCCGCCGAGACATGGCCGAGGGCGCGACAACCGAATAGGACTGGGCGGTTCCGCTCATCGTCTCATACTCACCGCTGCTTCACCCGGTTCAGCGCCTTGACATAGATATTGGCCAAGCCAAACACCGCCACGAACAGGATGACGGCAAGCGCCGATGAATAGCCAGTCTTCCAACTCTCAAAAGCCTCGCGCTTCAGGGTGATCGATGCGACTTCGGTGGTCGACCCCGGTCCGCCCGACGTGAGCAGGTTGATCAGATCGAACATCTTGAAATTCTCGATGCCGCGAAAGAGGACCGCCAGCATGATGAACGGCAATGCCATCGGCAGCGTGATCGACCAGAACTGGCGCCAGCTGGAGGCGCGATCAATCTCGGCCGCCTCGTAGATATAATCGGGGATCGAACGAAGTCCGGCGAGGCAGATCAGCATGACATAGGGCGTCCACATCCAAACATCTACGATGACGACGGACCAGGGCGCGAGGCTGACATCGCCGATCATCTGGAAAGAGGACGGATCGATGCCGGTAAAAAACGAGATCACATAGTTGAATAGGCCGATTTGCGGCTGGTAAAGGAATCGCCAGAAATTGCCGACGACCGCCGGCGACAGCATCATGGGAATGAGAATGATGGTCGTCCACAGCCCGTGGCTGCGGAATTTGCGGTCGATCAGATAGGCGAGCGTGAAACCGATCAGCGTTTCAAGCACTATCGTCCAAATAACGAAATGCGCCGTCACCTGCATCGAATGCCACATATCCGGATCGGTGAGGATCGAGGAATAATGGCTGGTGCCGACACCGAGAACCGGAATGCTGCGATTGGCTTTGTAATTCGTAAACGAAAGATAGACGGTCCATAAAAGTGGAAATACGTTCACGGCGAGAAGCAGGAGAATGGTCGGCGCGATAAAAAACCAGGCGATAGTCCGATCACTCAGACCACGCAGACGTTTCGCCATTTGACCAGGCGTCGCTTCGGCCAAGCGGTCGCCCACCACCGCCATGTGTGAAGACTTCTTCATCACCAATTATTCCAGCTTTCCGATCGGATGAAGGCGCCCCTCCCGGGATCTGGCCGGGAGGGGCAGGTTCATCGAGACTTACGGGATCAAAGCTTGCCTTCGTCCTTGAAGGTCGCGGTCCAATCCTTGATCAGGCTGTCGAGTGCCTCCTTCGCTGTTCCCTTGTCGGCAACCACATAGTCGTGGACGCGTTTCTGCATCGCCTGCAAGAGCTCGGCATACGCAGGCTCCGCCCAGAAATCTTGCACCATGTCCATGGACACAAGGAATTCCTTGGCGAATGGCGCGCTGGTTGCGAAAGACGGGTCGTTCAGAACAGACTTGGCGGCGGAATAGCCGCCCAGCGCCCACCACTTCTTCTGCACATCCGCCTTTGCGAACCACTTGATGTACTTCAGCGCATCTTCCTGTTTGTCGGAGTAACTGACGACCGACATCCCTTGCCCGCCAAGTTGGGTGTAATGCTCCTTGGCGGATGGGTTGACGAAGAAGCCGATCTTGTCGCCGCCGACGTTAGGATCCTTGTAAAGGCCGGGCCAGAAAGCAAAGAAGTTCATCTGAATGGCGACCTGCCCCGACTTGAAGGCATCAAGACCTTCGCCCATGTAGCTGTCTGAGGCACCGGGCGGCGTGCAGCACTTATAGAGGTCCTTGTAAAACTCCAGGCCTTTCACGGCATCGGCCGAATTGACAAAGCCTTCCATATCATACGGCTTGTCGGGATTCTGGTACTTGAAGCCGTAATTATAGAGGACGTTGGTCACGCCCATGGTGATGCCTTCCGAGCCCCGCTCGGTATAAATGGATGCACCGTAGACTTTCTTACCGTCGATATCGCGGCCTTGGAAGAACTCGCCGATCTGCTTGAGCTCGTCATAGGTCTTCGGCGGGGCGAGGTCCCGGTTGTATTTTTCCTTGAACGCGGCCTGAATTTCCGGCCGAGCAAACCAATCCTTCCGATAGGTCCAACCGACCGCATCACCCATCGCCGGCAGCGCCCAATAGTTGGGAGTATTCTTCGGCCACTCGGAATAGCCGACAACCGTCGCCGGCATGAAGTCATCCATTGAGATGCCTTCCTTGGCGAAGAAGTCATTGAGTTTGACGTAGTGACCATTTTCAGCCGCGCCGCCGATCCACTGGCTATCGCCGATAATCAAGTCACATAGTTTACCTTTGGAGTTTAGCTCGTTGAGGAAGCGGTCCGCATAGCTCGTCCACGGGACGAACTCGAACTTCATTTCAATGCCGGATTCCTTCGTAAAATCCTTGGATAGCTCCACCAGAGCGTTGGCCGGGTCCCAGGCGGCCCAGCATAGTGTCAACTGGCCCGCCGCCTTTGCGTCATTGACGCTCGCCGCGCCAACGAATCCCGCAACCGACAGCGCCGCCGCCAAGTTAAGCAGTTGTCTCATTGGTTACTCCTCCCATTAAGTGAAACCAGCGCGGGATCCGGCTCCCTGCGGAGCAGGTCGCGCGTCATCAGGCCGCCGATCGGCGCTGAATTCCGTGAAACGGTATCACTCCCTGCCGATCAACGGGACCGGCTTGTTTAGTCGTTTAGTTTAGTAGAATAGAGCGAAGTTTGTTGTCCGGCGCAAGGGGGATTGCTTGCTGCATCGCACCAATTCGTCGCTGCGCTGCCGCAAATGCCTAACTCGGTAGGGCTAAATCCTGGGCCCGCACACAACGAGAATCATGAATCCTACCGGTTCGTCTGTAGGTTCAAATCCTGGGCTGGATTTGACTGGTCCAGACTCGCGGCCGTGGACGGGCTTTTGCCGGTCGCGCCGCCCGCCTGATGGCGGGCGGCAAACGGTGCCGGCGTGGTACCGGAATGGTGGACCGGACACGAATAAACTAGGCACCGGATTCGGACAATCACAATCCCGGATCGGCTTCTTAAGTGAAGTCGAAAAAATCCGCATACATCAAGCCATTGGCTGTCCGCGAAGTTGCGTCCACGGCAACAACTTCCGCAGATGGCATATTCCTGAAGGCGGCCGTTATGGCCAATAGGTCCGCTTGCGACATCCAATCGCCGTGGCGATCCGGGTTGAGAATGGCAACGCGAATCCGCTCGGGGGCGAAGCGTTTGGCAAAGGCTTCGACGACGTCCGGCGCGGCCGGAATCCTCCCCGTTCCGGTAGGCTGTAACGGCCCGGCAAAATTCCAGCGTCGCGCCAGCGATCCATTTGACTGCATGGTCGCCGCACACTTATTGAGAAACTGATTGGTCGTCTCACCCGCCTCGTGCGGCGAAGTCAGGCGGAGATAGAGCCAGCGCTCGTTGCTAATGGCGTAGGCGTTCTGCACATTGCGTGCTGTCGGTACAACACCGCCCTTTCCCAGTCTCCAGTCGAGAAACATGCTGCGGAGCTGAGTGCTCTTACCCGTGTTTTGATCGCCGACTATGAATAGGGCTCGCTCCATGTATGGCTTTGTCATGATGTACTCCGATTCCCTAGTACTTCTCGGAATTCACGGCTTCGGTCAGATGTCGGACTTCGCCCGCTCCACTCCGCGCGCGCTGAAGCATCTGTTTCCTGCCAAGAATGCGCCGGTCTAGGTTGGGTGCTGTATCGCCAGAAGCGACTACCTGCATGACGATCAGTAGCTCGTACAGGGCGTCGAGCATGATGCCGACCAGGCGTTCATCAATATGTGCGGTAACAGGGGACCGTTTGCGCCTCTCTCCATGCCACGCCGCATTGAGTAACAATCCGCCGCCAACGCGGGCAGGCAACAGCCGTCCGTGCGCTATGGCGTTGCGGTATTCGGCCAGATATCCGGCAGTATCGCAAAGCAGGTTTACAAGGCTTTGCCAATCCTCACCTTCCAGCTTGACGCCAGTCTCCCGAAATCGCGCAATAAGACGGCTTACTGGCACGGCGTCCGTGGTCGGAACCTTGCCGTCCGGCTCTTCGCCCGTCAGGCGCCACAAGGCCCGTTCGAGATCAAGTTCGAACGTCGCCCACATAACCACAAACGCGCCAATCCTTTCGAGCGTCGGGCCTATGAGGCCGTAGTTGGTGTCCAGGATTTTCAAAAGGCCGCTACCGGGTTGCTCGCTCGATCCGCGTGTTGCCATGGCCTTGCTCCGCCCCGGTTTCAGGTGGCCTACGAGGCGGCGCGGAGCATGCGCTCCAGCCGCCCGCGGGCGTAGCCGTGCTTCTTAACCTCGGTGCGCACGTCACGGGGACTGATGCCAAAGGCCACAGCGCCCCGCAGCGTTGTCGAGAAGGACGTCCAGTATCGCCATTTCGCGCCGGCCGGCGGTGCAGGCAGTTTTTCGCCCGCCCTCGTATCGGTGAAGCACAGGTCGCGCGCATCAAGCGTGCTACGGAATACATGAACCGGGTACCAGTCGGGACGGCGATACCGCGTGCCCTTTGAGAAAGGCACGGAGTTCATTTTCACGTCGCTCTGGTCAACGACAAAGCCTTCGCGTTCCATCGCCTGCCGAACCATATGGCCGATCATTTGCTTGATCCGGTCGGGCAGAACGTCTTTCCCGAACTTGTCGAGCAACGCTTCCTCAATGCCCGCGACAGCGGGTTGACCAAGATCGGATGCGACCTCCATGGCGTAGATTATCTTGTCCTCAGTAATGAAAGCCCATAACCGATGGCCAAGGGGCGTATCTGCCGTGCTGGCAAACCTGCCAGCCTGGTATTCTTCGAAGTCCGCGGACATCCTGATACTCCTCTGAGTGTACAACTAAGACAGTCCTTATATGACCTGTCATATTAGGACTGTCAATAGCCTGAACACAGGAAAAGCGGCGCGGGCCTTCCGGCCCGCGCCGCCGCGCTGGTGGGTTATGGGAAGTACCTACACCGCTTCCTCCAACGGCTCGTCGCTATCGTCGTCCGGGATAACGTCCGGCTCGTCCTGCACGGGCTTCGGCGCATCCGGGTTGACCGCCGGGAAGGTCATGGCCTCGGGCAGCCAGTCCCGCGCCTGCTTCTGATCGTCCGCCGGATCATCGAACGTCCGCACCTTGGTAAAATACCGGGCCAGCGAGCGGACAAGATCGGTCTTCTTGAAGCCTGCGCCGTTGCCGAACAGGCGGCTTAGACCCGCCTCGCGAATGATGCCGCCAAGCTGCTTCATCGTGCGCCGGGACAAGAACCATACGCCGGGCGTCCAGCAGGTGCGCATATCAACGCCAAGATCAGTGGCCACGCGGTTAAACAGACTCCCTTCACGCGAATCCAGTTTATCGCTGTCTGCCTGCCCGAAATTAATTGCGGACAGAAAGGCAAACAACCGGAGAAGTTCCCCCTCGCTCAAGGGCTGCACCAGCTCATAGGCGCGTTCAACGGAATAGGCGCTGTGGAGAAGATCGGAAAATGACGCTTCGTCCTTGTCCATGCCCAGCGCGCCGCACAGCGCGGTCACCTCACTCTTGATCGCATCCAGCGCGGGGCAGTCTTCGTCCAGATCGGCAAGATAGGACAGGCAACCGTGGCATGACGCGTGGTAGAGCATCTTCGCCACGCCGATTTCCTTGGCCTTGCGGGAGTTCTCGATCAGCTCCGCCTGCACCGCCGCGCTTTTCTGCATGGCGATATATTCGCAGACCGTCCGGGCATAGGTCGCCTTGGATTTGGCCTTGAGCGCTTCGGACACGCTCGCATCAATGTCCTTGCGGATAAGCCCTTCATGGGCTTCGACCTTGCCTTCCGGGGTCAGGCAGACAACCACGCCGCCCGACTCGCCGTCGTCAGCTTCGCGGTAAGCCCAGCGGTCAAAGCGCCCTTCCACGAGTTCCGCCCAGTCCACGCTATGGTCGTGCTCACACACCAGCGCTTCGGCGGCTTTCTTCTGCAAGGCGAAGAACTGCTCGACATCGTTAAAATAAATGGTGTCGTCCGCGCCGAACAAATCCGTGGTCAGCGAACCGGAATGGTCCTCTTGCGGAAAGATCGCCATGGCCACGGACGGCAACTCGCCGATCAGGCGGTCACGAATATCATCCGGGCTGTCATACCAGCCGCTGATAACACCCTCCAGCAAACCGTCCTGCTCTTCGTGATCGCCGACGGTGAACGCTTCGGCCTGTGCCAGCGTGATCTGCGCCGAGGCCAGCGCGTCCCTGACGGTATCGCTGAGGTTGAGCAGCGCCAGACGCCGCCGCAACGTCGATACCGAAAGCCCTGTCTGGCTGACAATCTCATCGAGCTTGCCGCCGTCCTGCACGAGCGCGGCAATCGCATCGGCCTCTTCCAGCGGGGACAGGTTTTCCCGCTGGACGTTCTCGATGGTGGCAATGCGCAGCGTGTCCTCTGCGCTCAGGCCGTCCCTGACCTCCACGGGTACAGATACGTCTTTGGGGAAATGGCCTTGCGCAACCAGAAGGGTCATGGCGCGGAAACGCCGTTCACCGCTCACCACACCGACTTTGCCAACTTCTTTCGGCTGGTGACGAACAATCACGCGCCCTTTCGATCCCAGTTGCCGGTAGGTGTCGAGATGTGCAAGCACCAACCCGGCAAGCGCTTCGTCGACGTAGTTCTCGGGGTTGTTGATAATTTTCTTTATTGTTTCAGTCCAAAAGTGAGTGGAATTTGCGCGGTGTATCAACCCTTCCTGTTATCACCATCCCGGAGGCCGCTGCACGAGGCCGTCCCGTGCTTTCTCGAAGGCACGACCGATGCGCAAAGCGAGCGAGTCGTCGAAGCGCCGCACCACGATCTGCATGGCGGCGGGCAGGCCGGCCGTCGTGAGGCCGACCGGCACGGAAAGGCTGGCCAGATCAAGAAAGTTCACGAAACGGCCGAAAATATTGGGCGGCGCCTGCTCATCGACCTCAGAGACAGGGATCGGAGCCAGGTGGCTGCCGGGCGCGATGAGCGCGTCGAGCCGATCCATCCGCATGAGGAATTCAGCCTGGGCGTTGCGCCGGGTGTCCAGCAGGCGCATGTACACGGAGGCCGGAATTTCCCGCCCCCGCATGATGCGCGCTCGGATGACCGGGTCTACCGGGCTGTCCGCGGGCTCGGCGTAGTGGCTCAGATGCCTATAGCTCTCCGCGCTCATGATCTCGCCGCCACCGGCCAGATACTCTTCTATCGACAGCGGAAGCCGCACTTCCTCGATCCGGGCGCCTAACGCCTCCAGGTCTTTGAGCGCCGCATCGTATAGTTGACGAACCTCGGGCTCGACACGGGCTAGATCGCCTTCAACCAAGACGCCTAGCCTGAAGCCCCGGATGCCCCGCTCGATCTCGGCAAGCGGGGATATCCTTGGCGCTTCCGCCGTCGCCGGGTCCAGCGGATCGATTCCGGCAAGCGCTTCGAGAAGGAGGGCGGCGTCACGCACCGAGCGTGCCAGCGGACCAACGGTATCGTGCGTGGGACAGAGCGGAACCACACCGCTCCGGCCGATCAGGCCGGACGAGGTCTTCAGGCCGACGATCCCGCACCAGCAGGCCGGCGTCCGTATGGACCCGCCTGTATCCGTGCCCAGCGCCGCCGGTGCCAGCCCGGCGCCGACGGCAACCGCCGAACCACTGCTCGATCCGCCCGGCACCCGGTGGGTCGCGAGGTCCCAGGGATTCCACGGCGCACCCTTCACCGGATTGGTTCCCCAACCGCCGAAGGCAAACTCGACCATATGAGTCTTGCCCAGAACGATCATACCGGCTGATTCGAGGCGCCGGACGGCCATCGCAGACGTGGCGGGATGCCGATCCGTCAACGCGGCTGAACCTGCCTCCGTCGGGTGGCCGGCATAATCGAAGATGTCCTTGATAGCGACCGGAATGCCGTGCAGCGGGCCGAGAGGCCGCCCCGCCGCCCGTGCTTCGTCGGCCGCGCGTGCCTGACGCAAGGCCTCCTCGCGATAGACGGCAACAAAGGCGTGCAGCTTGTCATCGAAACGCGCGATGCGCGCCAGGAATGCCTGTGTAATCTCTTCCGACGAAACCTCCGCGCGCGCCATCGCTTCGGACAGCGCCTCCACCGATGCGAAGACGATGTCGAAACCGTCTCCCGGCGCACCTCCCTGAACCGTTACTGAACCGTGTTTTTGCGTCATATCAATTCGCATCCGATCCGACGACTATCCGCTGGCGGAAGCAGTTACCTTGCTGCCAACTGCCATTGAGGGAGGATTCAACAAATGGCACCACAGGGAAGGTATAGGCCCGACCTTTCGACATCTTACGGTTCTCCGGCGGCGGCCATACGCCGACCGCGATTGAGCCTCGGCTCCAGCCAGCGCACGAAGAGCGACATCGGCCAGGCAATGCTGAAATAGAGCGCGCCGATCAACACGAATACATGCAAGGGCAGGAAGTACTGCGACATCATCACCCGGCCGATGAGCGTCAATTCGCTAACGGCAATGAGCGCGCAGATCGAACTGTCCTTGAGCAGAGAAACAAGCGAAACGAGAAGCGGTGGCAGCATGACCCGCACCGCTTGCGGCAGGATGATCAGTCGGAAAAGCGCCATCGGAGTCATGCCGACGGCGAGGGCAGCCTCGCGTTGGCCACGGTGCAGGGCATCGACGCCGGCGCGAAGGACTTCGGCGAGATAGGTGCTGTAGACGACGCCGAGGCCGATGGTGGCGGCGGCGAACGGCGACAACAATATACCGACGCCCGGCAAGCCGAAATAAATGAGATACAAGACCGCGAGGATCGGCAGGGCGCGGATAACCTCGACGTAACCGCCGATAAGACGGTCGATGACGCGGATTTTCAGCGATCTGAATAGCTCGAGGATCAGCGCCAAGACCAGGGCGAGCGCGAAGCTCGAAGCCGTGATCAGGATCGTCACGCCGGTCGCCGGGATCAGGCGCGGTGCCCACAGTGGAACGTGCTCGAACAGGGTCCGAAAGAAATCGATCATCTCGGGATCGCCATGTGCTGTTCCAGCCTGCGGATCGCGCGCGACAGCGGAATGCAGATCAACAGATAGAGCCCGGCCGCGATGCCATAGACGAGGGTCGTCTCGAAGGTGTTCACCACGAGATTGCGCGCCGTGAACATGATCTCCGGCGCCGCGATGGCGGCGACAAGCGATGTGTCCTTGATCACCTGAACGGCGTAATTGCCGATTGGCGGTAAAGTCACCCGCCAGGTCTGCGGCAGGATGATGTGGCGGAAGACCATGCGCGGGCTCATGCCGACGGCGAGGCCGGCCTCGCGCTGGCCCACATGGATCGCCTCAAAACCGGCGCGAAAGACGTCGGCGAGCATCGCAGCGCCGATCAACCCGAGACCAATGACGGCGGCGCTGATCGAGCCGAGCCGGACGCCCATATAGGCGAGGCCGAAAAAAATTATAAATAGGTGGGTAAGGCTCGGCACATTGCGGAAGATCTCGACATAGATCGCGATTGGAATACGCACGATCGGAGAAGGAACGAAGAACCGGATCGAAGCCAGCACAAGGCCGAGCAAGATGGCCAAGACGAAAGCACCGACCGAGACCTTGATCGTCACGCCAGCGGCAACCAACAGCGGAATGACGAAGCCGAGCGGATAGGACAGGCTTTCTATCAATTGCCGTCCTGCCGGTTCACTTGACGCAGGAACTGGCGGAGTCTGTCGCTCTTAGGGTTGACGAGCAGGGATGTCCCGCCCTCCTCGGCGATCAGTCCGTCGTCCATGAACAGCACCCGGTTCGCAACCTCACGAGCGAAGCCGATCTCGTGGGTAACGAGCACCATCGACCTACCCTCGTCAGCGAGGGCGTGTATGACGTTCAGAACCTCGCCGACCAGTTCCGGATCAAGCGCTGAGGTAGGCTCGTCGAACAGAAGCAGCTTCGGTTGTTGGGCAAGCGCGCGGGCGATCGCAACCCGTTGTTGCTGTCCACCCGACAAGCGTTCGGGAAATTCATCCGCTTTGTGGCTCAATTGGACTTTGGCGAGCATAGCATCGGCTAGCTCCAGTGCCTCTGCCCGCGATTGTCCGCCAACCTTCTGCGGCTGCAGGGCGACATTGTCCCTGGCGCTCAGATGGGGCCAAAGATAGAAGAGTTGAAAGACCATCCCGATCTCGGCACGTTGCGGGGCGAGTTCGGTATCGCTCATGCGCCGCCAGATGCCGGGTGTCACTTCGCGCTGGCCGATGACGACGCCATCCAATTCAATTCGCCCCGCGGTCGGCGGCTCAAGGTAGTTGATGCCGCGCAAACACGTCGACTTGCCGGAACCGCTCGGGCCGATGATCGCGACCCGCTCGCCAGGGGCGACGTCGAAAGTGACACCTTTCAGAACCTTGAGGTCGCCGAAACTTTTGTGGAGATCGACGACACGGAGGAGCGGGATGGACTCGTTCACTATCGATCACCCGAACGAAAAAAGATGGCGGCCTGCACGCTGACAGGCCGCCGTCGCTGACGGTTTGGCTATTTGCAGCTAGGAGCGGCCCAATCCGCCGGGCGGTCGATACCGTTCCGCGGGCTGACCGATCCGGGGGTAAACCATGAATCGCCACTCATCCCGTACCTGGCACCGATTTCGCGAACGGTGCAGTCCGTCCAGATTTCACGCAACACGGCATTCATGTCATCTGCCAGCTTGGCGTTTTTCTGGTTGAGGCCGAGGACAAATTGCCGGCCCTTGCCAGTCAGCATCGGGTAGTCAGGATTATCATCTGCGAAAGCGGTGAACTCAAGCTTCCAGTCGGGATTCTGCGCGATGACAAAACCCATGACCGGCGGATCGGCGATCACCGCCTCGACGCGCCCGGCGAGCAGATCGCGCACCGCCGCATCCGAGGTGTCGTAGAAGGACAGCTTAATGTCCTTAATCTTCTCGAGTTCAGGAATGAAGGAGAAGCCGGTGATCGTGGCGACCGGCTTGCCCTCGAGGTCTGCGAGCTTTGACAGACCGGCTCCCGCCTTCTGCATGATGCCGTTCTGGAAGTACTGGGTCGGATCGGTGAGCGTGAGGATCTTCGTCCGATCTTCCGTCCAGCCGACATTTCCTCCGAGCACGTCCATGCGACCTGCTTGGACCGATGCGATGACGCCCGACCACTCCAACTTGACCGGATTGAGTTCGAGGCCAAGTTTTTCCGCGATGATTTGCAGAATTTCGCCGTCATAGCCGATCAGTTTGCCGTCCTGCGGGACGATGCCGGGCATTTCGGACGTCGTGGCGATGGTGAGCTTGCCCGGTTCGACGAGCTGGTAGTCGTTTCCTGATTGCGCGCGAGCCGTGGTCAGGGCGCCGCCAAAGGCCAGGCAGGCGAGAAGCACGACCGTTCCGGAAAGGCGTCTGCTAATAAACTGAACCATGTTGTTTCTCCCTTTGTCATAGTTTGCTGTAGAATCGGGCCTTTGTACTGTTGTGTCGATCGTTCATGCGCGGATCGATCCCTCGCGGCCGGCCCGCGTAAGGCCGCGACATTTTCCGTGATTGGAAACCTGTTGATGCCGAAAGCAGCGATGGGCGTCGATGTGGCACCATCGAGAGCTAGCTCACAAAGCACTGCCCCCACACCTGGACCCAGTTGGAAGCCATGGCCCGAGAAGCCAAAGGCGTGGATCAGGCCGGGCGAGGTCCCGCTCGGGCCGATCACCGGAAGCCCGTCCGGCATGACCCCCTCGATTCCCGACCAGGTCCGAATCACCTGCGCGGTTTCCAGTCTTGGGACGAGTCCAACCGCAAGCCGGGCGGCCTGTGCGGTGCTATCGGCCAGCGGGCGCGCCTTGATTTGATCGCGGTCGGCGACGCCGACCCCGCCACCGAAGATGACGTTGCCGCGACGGATCTGCCGGACGTAGATGTCGCCGCCGCAAACGCCGAGGTTCGGCGCCAGGAAGTAGGGAATTGGATCGGTCACGCACATGTTCGGCGCCAGCACGTCCTCCGGCACCGGCTCACCGAACCAGGCGGAAATGGTCGAGCCCCAAGCTCCGGCGGCGTTGATCAACTGGCGCGCCCGAACCGTCGCGCCATCGGACAACCGCAATTCGAAGTCGTGATCGTCATGGGTGGCTTCGAGGACCTCGGTGCCCTCACGAATATCGGCACCTGCCGCGATAGCCGCGCGCGCGAAGGCCGGCGCGACGAGTCTCGGGTTTGCGTGGCCATCTTCTGCACAGAACGAGCCACCAACGATGGCGTCACCGAGCCAGGGAAACCGCTCACGGATTTGATCGGGGCCGATCCGCTCAAGCTTCAGATCGAAGTCACGGGCACGTTCGGTGTATTCCTCGAGCGCCGCCATCTCGGCCGCGGAGCGCGCCAACTTCAAATGCCCCGTGGCCTCGAACTCGCAATCCGTGCCGACAAGAGCCTCGAGTTCGGCCCAGATCCGCCGGCTGCGACGGGCCAGGGGCAGTTCCGCCAAGTCCCGGCCCTGCTGGCGCACGCCGCCGTAGTTCACTCCGCTGGCCTGGCTGCCGCACTGACCGCGCTCCAGCAGGACGACGGAGGCATCGCGGCAACGCAAATGGAGGGCCGCGGAACAGCCAACCAATCCTCCCCCGATAATCGCCACATCGAAAGTCCTCATGATGCGGCTTCATCGAGAAAGGCGGCCATCGGCAATGGCTTGATTGGCATCTGACCACGTAACCGCCCAATCGCCGCCAGTGGAACCCCAAGACTGTTAGCTAGAATTTCGGCTGCCGCGGGGCCGCAGACGCGTCCCTGACAGCGCCCCATGCCAACGCGGGTAAAAGCTTTGGCGCGGTTGATTTCCGCGGCGCCGAGTTCATGTGCCGCATGGCGCAACTCACCGGCGGTGACGCCTTCGCAGCGGCAGATCATGAGCTCGTCGTCCGCCGAGGCAGCAAGATCGGCCGGAAACTTGAAAGCCTTCTCGTCCAGCGCCCTGCGGAAGCGCTCGAACCGGCCCAGCCGCCTATTCAGAGTCTTGATGCGTCCAGCGCTTCCAGCATGGCCGAGATCATGGAGAAGGGCATGTGCCGCCCGCTCGCCACTCAACTCGGCCGCGGCCGCCCCCTTGATGCCGGCGCCATCTCCGGCCAGGTAGACACCGTTGATCGCAGTCCGGCCATCGGAATCTTGTTCAGGCACCCACTGTCGCTGCCCCGGATCGAAGGCGAACGGGATACCGCAGAGATCGGCGATCTGGGCCTCGGATTTCAGTCCAAAACCCATGGCAATCGAATCGCAGACGGTTCTGTGGTGCGATCCGCGCGCATCCCGCCATTCCAGTTCGTGGACCGCACCCTCTGGGCCCGCGCAGGCGCCAACCGGCCGCACACCGGAAATTACCGGGATTCCGTGCGCGCGCAGCCAGGCGAGGTAATAGAGTCCCTTCAGGAACATTCCGCCGCCGCTGAACAGCCCGAAGATCGCGCCGCGCTTGGCGCCGGCGGATGCGGTGTCGAGAACGCCCGCGACTTTCACGCCGGCCGCCGCGTATTGATAGGCAACCAGATAGAGCAATGGACCGGTGCCCAGGAAGATCGGGCGGTCACCGATGGCACAGGCCTGATACTTGAGAGCGACCTGGGCGCCGCCGAGCGTGTATACACCGGGCAGCGTCCAGCCTTTAAAAGGGATCACCCTGTCCATGGCACCGGTCGCAAGAATCAGCCGGTCCCACGCCAACTCACTCGGGCCGGACTTGGTGATGACGCCGAGCGTGCGGCCGTGCGCGCTCCAGACCGCACTGTCGGGCCAATAGTCGATCTGTTCCCTTAGATCGTCGAAGGCACGGTGCACGCTTCGTGCGCGTCCCGCTTCGAAGCCATAGACTTTTTTAAAGTCTCGAACGATGCTGGGCGGTAGACGGCGATAAATCTGGCCGCCGCTGGCAGGCGCCTCATCGATCACCGTGGGCAGGATCCCAGCCCGGACAAGCGTTTCGGCCGCGCGTACGCCGGCCGGCCCGGCGCCGATGATGACGATGCTAGGCATCCTCGGCACCTTTTGTCACAAGCGCCACGCCCGGCTCGACCAGGGTGGTACAGGCGCGTAACGGCGTGCCGTCGGCCCGGTGAACCCAACAGTCCTGACAAACCCCGATCAGGCAAAAGCCGGCCCGCCGTTCTGCGCCGAACTCGAAGCGCCGCAGGCTGCGGCCTCTGAGCAGCAGCACCGTCATGACGGTATCGCCGGTCAAGGCCTCGACCGGGTCACCATCCACCGTGCACCGGACCTTGGGCCGATCGGTGGCATTGATTCGCCGGAATTGACCTTGCATGTGAGCGGTCTGGGGCACTCTGCCCTTCCTCCCTTGAGGGTCCCCACCGGTTCGTCCGGTGGTGGATGTTACGCAATGAACCAGTAATTGAAGGGCATCGTATATCTCATATTATGGATATTTCAAGTAGTTTATTCCATAATACGGTGATATAACCCGTGCGGTGATGGTGACCCGAGGCGCGGGCGCCCAACAATTCCGGGGAGACGAGCATGGGTATCGCGCGGGAACTTGCCGATTTCACCCACGAAACCAAGGCGGTGCCGGAAGCGACCCGGATCATTGCCATCAGTGCCGTGTTTGACCTGATGACGGCCGCGGTCGTGGGATTTAATAGTCCAGGCGGGCGGGCCGCCCGAACCGCGGCACCGGCGATTTGGGGAGCCGGGCCCGCCGCGAGCTGGTTTTCGACTGGCCGCTTAACGGTCCCTGGCGCCGCCTTCGCGAATTCCGCCATCGCCTCCATGCTCGACCTGGACGATGGTCATCGAGCGGCCGCCGGTCACCCCGGGGCGTCGATCATTCCAGCGGTTTTCGCGACGGCAGATGCCTATAACGTGAATGCGGATCGGGTCATCGTCGCCATCGCCTTGGGCTACGAAATTGCCGTGCGCATCGCTTCCGCCCGCGATATCAACAGCCTCGACACCCTGGTAACCGGACCATGGTGCGGGCAAGGAGCGGCCGCGGCGGCCGGTTGGCTGCGCGGATTATCGCCCGGTGAGATCGAGCAAGCGATCGCCATCGCCGGATCGAGCGCGCCGAACCTGGCGGCGGTCGCGTATTCGCGCGTCATGGGCAATCACGTCAAGGAGGGCATCCCCTGGGCGACGGCAACGGGGCTCGCGGCGGTGGACTTGGCGGTGGCGGGATTCACGGGGCCTGTGGATCTGTTCGAAAACGAGCGGCTCTATCATCCATCGAAACTGACGGACGCACTCGGTCACAGCTGGCTTATCGACGGTATCTATTTCAAGCCTTACAGCTGTTGCCGTTGGGCGCATGCGGCGATCGAGGCACTGCTCGAATTGCAAGCCAAAGAGGATATCGCAACAGCGGCCATCGAGGCCATTGAGGTACATACCTTTGGCCGCGCGCTCCGCCTCAACAACGACCTGGCTCCGGATAACCTGGAGGCTGCCCAGTACAGCGTCCCATTCTGCTTGGCGCTCGCGACGCTGCGCGGAACGGAGGCGCTGTTGCCTTTGGAAGAAAGCTCTCTGAATGACCCGGAGGTCTTGGCGCTCGCCAAACGCATCAAACTGGTGGTCGATCCTGAGCTGGATGAGATGTTTCCCAATGCCGTGCCCGCACGCGTGGTGGTCACCACACCGCGCGGCCATTCGACCCATACCGTTCTCACCCCTAAGGGCGAACCTGCCAATCCGATGACTTGGGCGAACCTGGAATCCAAATTCGACACAGCCGTGCGGCCGCTCATCGATCCGAGCCTCAAATCGGCTCTCTTGGCCAGTATCAGCGCCCTGCGCGGTGGTAATATCTTGCCGCTTCGCACCGCATTGGCGAGCCCTATGAATCCTAACCGAGAACCTTTGCTCAGAGTGGCGAACCAGGAGACGTAAAGTACCAGTCCACGGGTATCTCGGATAAGCTGATCTCGAAGAATTATATCCATCTTCAGACGTATCTCTTACGGAGTTTGGTGAGAATATCGATAAAACTGGCTCATTCATTGGCCGGCAAAGAGGGATCGTTCATATTTCACACACATGAGCAAAGGTTTGAGATTGTCGGAAGAGAACGAAACCGAGAAAGCCACCGGAACGCAGCTTCTCGACCGGGCTGTGGCGATCCTGAAATTCTTGGGAGACGTCGGTGTACAGGGAGCGAAGGCGTCAGAGTTGGCGGGGGCGGTCGGCCTCAAGGCACCCACGGCACATCGGATCATTGCCGGATTGGAGCGTCACGGCCTCATAGAACGAGAGCGGGCGACCAGGCGATATCGGCTCGGTCTCTCGCTCTTCGCGTTGGGGGCGCAAGCGGCCGACGGCACGGGTTTCAGGCGAGTCTGCCACCCGGCTCTGTTGCGGCTTGCGGCGGAAACCGGAGACACGGTATTCCTCATGGCGCGCAGCGGCTTCAACACCGTGTGCGTCGACCGCCAGCAAGGCAGCTATATGATCGACAGCTTGACGGGCCAAATAGGCGGGCAGATCCCGCTCGGGGTCGGTCCGGCGAGCCAAGCCATTCTCGCATGCATTCCGGCCGAAGAGGCCAACGTCATCCTTGAGACGAACGCCCCGCTCTATGGCAAGTTCAACAAATTGTCAGCGGACGAGATCAAAGGGCGGTTACAGGAAATCCGGAAACAAGGCTACGCATTCGATCATGGCCGGTTGGTGGAGGGAATCTCCGCCATCGCCGTGCCGATCCTGCCCCAGGGCCGCGATGTGGTCGGCTCCATCGCCATCAACATGACGAGCGCGAGGCTCGATCCAGAACGCTTAGATGAGATCGTCGAGAGCCTTCGGCGCGAAATTCGCGAGATCGAGCGAAGCATCAACCCACTGGATATCGCAGAAAAACGCCAACTCCAGAGATAGTTCCGTTCTTCCTGTCGATAAGATGTCGGCGTTGTTCACCGACATTCACGCCCAGCTGCTACCTATTTGCTACCTAGAAAATTCGCGTGCTTTGCGCCGGTCTCGCCGTGCGAAAATAATCCGTGTGTTATGAGTGGTGATTTTCGGCCCAAGCAGCACAACGTCAGCCTTACTGACTCTTCTTTATCTAATTGTTTTTCTTGGAGATTTGGTAGCGGGAGAGGGACTCGAACCCCCGACACGCGGATTATGATTCCGCTGCTCTAACCAGCTGAGCTACCCCGCCACAGGGCACATGTTACAATATATGTACGTTGGAGACCGCCGTATAGGGCTGGACTTGGGCCCTGTCAAGCCGAGGCGGTTTGGCCGATGGCCTTGGCTTCCGGACCCGGAAAATGCCGGGCTGCCGGGCGCAGGGCGGTCTGGCGGATCCAGCCGCCGCCAAGCACCCGGGGGCCGTCGTAGAACACCGCCGCCTGGCCGGGGGCGATGCCCTCCAGCGGCGCATCCAAGAGCACCTCGGCGGCACCATCGGGCAGCCGCCGCACCTTTGCCGGGACCGGGGCCTGGCTGGAGCGGAGCTTGACGGTGATTCGCCGGCCCGCCCCCTGCTCCGGTCCCCCTTCCCGCTCAGGTGTCAGCCAATTGACGTCGCCGAGAATGACCCGGTCGCGAGCCAAAGTCTGTTTCGGGCCGACCACCACGCGCCGGGCCGCCGCGTCCAGGCCGACCACGAACAGGGGCTCGGCGCTGCCGCCGACGCCCAGGCCGCGGCGCTGGCCGACCGTATAGCCGATGATGCCCTCGTGACGGCCCAGGACGCGGCCGTCCACGTGCACGATGTCGCCCGGCTCGGCGGCGCCGGGGCGCAGGCGCTCGACCACCCGCGCGTAGGAACCGTTGGGCACGAAGCAGATGTCCTGGCTGTCCGCCTTGTCGGCGATGGTCAGGCCCAGACGGCGGGCCATGGCCCGGGTCTCCGCCTTCGCCTGGCCGCCCAGGGGAAAGCGCAGGGTGGCCAACTGCTCGGCCGTGGTGGCGAACAGGAAATAGCTTTGGTCGCGCCCCGGATCGGCCGCCGCGTGCAGCTCCGGCCCGTCCGGTCCGTTGATGCGCCGCGCGTAGTGGCCGGTGGCCAGGGCATCGGCACCCAGCTCGCGGGCGGTTTCCAGCAGGTCGCGGAACTTGACCCGCTGATTGCAGCGCACGCAGGGGATCGGCGTCTCGCCGCGGGCATAGGTCGCGGCGAAATCGTCCATCACCGCGGCGCGGAAGCGCGCCTCGTAGTCCAGCACGTAATGGGGAATACCCAGGCGGTCGGCGATGCGCCGGGCATCGTGAATGTCCTGGCCGGCGCAGCAGGCGCCCTTGCGGCCCACGGCGGACCCATGATCGTAAAGCTGCAAGGTGACGCCGACCACGTCGTACCCCTCGCCCGCTAGCAGGGCGGCCACCACGGCGCTGTCCACGCCGCCGGACATGGCCGCGACCACGCGGGTCTGCGCCGGTGCCTTGTCGATCCCCAGGCTGTTCATGGCGCCGAATATAGGCCTTGGCACGGTCTGCGCAAGCGCAGAGGCGGATGAGATTGAGCAATTTTCAAGCGGCGGCTCGCCACTCACGCGCTTGTGTCCGCGCAGGCGTGCCCGGCTTGTTACACTTGTCCGATCCCGCAACCGGATATCGTGGAGGTGATCCCGTGACTCGCCCGTTGAGCGCCTTGAGCCTTGTCGTATTCGCCCTCGCCGCTTCGGCCGGATTGTCCCTGGCCGCCGGCTGGGATGGGCCCGGCTGGTCGGTGACCAAGACGACCCATGACTACAAGACCCTGGTCGAGCGCCTGGACGCGGCGGTCACGGCCAACAAGATGGGTCTGGTCACCCGCGCCAGCGCCACCGTGGGTGCTGCCTCCCTGGGCAAGACGATTCCGGGCAACATGGTGGTCGGTGTCTATCGCCCCGACTTCGCCATCCGCATGCTGGAGGCCAGCGTGCCCGCCGGCATCGAGGCGCCGGTCCGCTTCTACATCACGGAGAATACCGACGGCACGGCGACCTTGAGCTACAAGGCCCCATCGGCGGTGTTCGCGCCCTATACCGACGGCGGCGACAAGTTGAAGGAGATGGCGACGGAGTTGGACGGCATCTTCGCCAAAATTGCCGGCGAGGCGACGGCGCCTTAAGAACGCCGCCCTATTCGAGCAGCATGTTGCGGGTTTCCGACGGCAGGCGGACGGTCAGGCCGTCAAGCTCGTCGGTGATGATGATCTGACAGCCGAGCCGCGAGGTCTTGGTGAGGCCGAAAGCGAGATCGAGCATGTCTTCCTCGTCGTCCGTGGATTGCTTCAGCTTGGCGTACCATTGCGGATCGACGATGACATGACAGGTCGAGCAGGCCAGGGAGCCTTCGCAGGCTCCCTCGATGTCCACGTCGTTGCGATGGGCGATCTCCAGCACCGACAGACCGACGGGCGCGTCCACCTCCTTGCGGTTTCCGTCTTTTTCGATGAACACCATCTTCGGCATCGGCGCTTGGATATCCTCGTCTTTCGTGGGGAAAATTTTGGTACACCCCGGTCATGGGTGCCCCGATCATGGATGACGGGCAAGTGTGACCCGGGGGCGTAACTTATGCGTTAAGCGGATGTGTTACCAAGGCCGGGGCCTACTCCGCAATGGCGGGCTCGCCGGCACGCTGGCGGGCGACGGCGGCGACGATCATCTCGGCGGCCCGGTCCACTTCGTCCTGGGTGGTTGGCCGGCCCAGCCCCAGACGCAGGCTGGACCGGGCGAGCCCCTCGGGCAAGCCCAGCGCCCGCAGCACATAGGACGGCTCGACCGAAGCGGAGGTGCAGGCCGACCCGGTGGAGACGGCCAGGCCCGGCAAGTCGCGGATCAGGGCCTCGGCCTCGATGCCGGGGAAGCCCAGGTTCAAGTTGCCCGGAATACGCCGGCCGGCATCGCCGTTGAGGTGCACATCGGGAATTTGCGCCCGCACCCGCGCCAGCAGGCGGTCGCGCAGAGCCGTCAGGCGCACACTTTCCGCCGCCATCTCCTCTTGCGCGATGGCCGCCGCCGCACCTAGGCCGACGGCCAGCGGCGCGGGCACCGTGCCGGAGCGCAGGCCCCGCTCCTGCCCGCCGCCATCGAACAGCGGCTCCAGGCGGACGCGCGGCCGGCGGCGCACATACAACGCGCCGATGCCCATGGGCCCGTACATCTTGTGGCCGGAGATACTCAGGAGATCGATGTTCATCGCCTGCACATCGAGCGGGATCTTGCCGGCCGCCTGTGCCGCATCGGTATGGAAGAGCACGCCGTGCTCCCGGCACAAGGCACCGATCTCAGCGATCGGCTGGATGACGCCGATCTCGTTGTTGACCGCCATGAGCGTGACCAGGGCCGTTTCCGCGCCGATGGCGGCGGCGAGGCGGCCGAGGTCGATCAGACCGTCGCCGCCGACCGGCAGGTACGTCACGCGTATCCCTTCACCTTCCAGCCGCCGAGCGCTTTCCAGCACGCACTTGTGCTCGGTCACGCAGGTGATGACATGCGGCTTGCGCGCCTTGAGAAATCGGGCGGCGCCCTTGATGGCCAGATTGTTGGCCTCGGTGGCGCCGGAGGTGAAGACGATCTCGCGCGCCTCGGCGCCGATTAAGTCCGCAACCTGCGTGCGCGCCTGTTCGACCGCCGCCTCGGCCTGTTGTCCTTGGCTGTGATGGACGCTGTGCGGATTGCCGAAGCGGGCGCCGAAGAACGGCAGCATGACCTCGAGCACCCGAGGATCGCACGGGGTGCTGGCCTGGTAGTCCATGTAGATGGGCCGAGTGGGGTTTGTCATGGGCCGCTATGCCGCCGGACTGTGCAGGGCGCGGGCGGCGGTGCTGCGCGCATACAGATCGCCCCAGGCCTGAATGAAATGATCCACGTCCGCCGCCGCACTCGCCCAACCCAGGCTGACCCGGATCGCCGATCCGGCGACCGCGTCGTCCGCGCCCATGGCGCGCAGCACATGCGAGGGCGCCACCTTGCCGGAGGAGCAGGCGGATCCGGCGCTGACCGCCACGCCGGCGAGGTCGAGGCCCATGACTTGAGTCTCCGCCGGCCAGCCGGGCAAAGCGATGCAACTTGTATTCGGCAGGCGCGGCGCATCGGCACCCAGGATGAAGATGGCCGGTGCAACCTCGCACGCGCGCCGCTCCAGATCGTCGCGCAAGGCGGCCATGCGCGGCGCATCGTCGAGATCCGCCCCGGCAGCGTCTGCGGCAGCGGCAAAGCCGGCGATACCCGGCAAATTCTCGGTGCCTGCGCGGCGGCGCCGTTCCTGCCCACCGCCCAGCAACACCGGCGCCAGGGCCAGGGTTTCGCCGGCGATCAAGGCGCCGACGCCTTGCGGGCCGCCGATCTTGTGCCCCGATAGGCTCAGGCAATCCACACCCAGGTCGGTCATGTCGACGGCGATCTTACCTGCCGCCTGCACGGCATCGCAATGAACCAGCGCCGAGAACCGGCGCGCCAATTCCACGACGGCCGCGATCGGTTGGATCACACCGGTCTCGTTGTTGGCCAGCATCACCGAAATCAGGGCCGGTTGAGGATCGGCCGCGAGCGCACCTTCGAGTGCCGCCAGATCGATCACGCCATCGCCGGTGAGCGGCACATGCACGCGGCCCGGAAGCGCATTCAGCACCGAAGGATGTTCGCCGGCGGACACCAGCACGCGGCGGCCGTGCACCAGGCCGTGCAGGGCCAGGGTGTTCGCCTCCGAGCCGCCGCTGGTGAAGATCACCGCCGCCGGTGGGGCCTGAACCAAGGCGGCCACTGCCTCGCGCGCATCTTCCAGACAGGCCCGGGCCCGGCGGCCGAAACCATGCACGGACGAGGCATTGCCGGTGATCGACAGGGCACGGCTGACCGCCGCCGCCGCTTGCGGCCGGATGGGGGCGCTGGCGTTGTAGTCCAGATATGTGGTGCGTGTCATCGCTCGGTTGACCGGTCCGGTGGATACCCGGCGTGCCGATGCTTATTCCGCCGCGAAGGCGGGGCCGCAGCCGGGAGTGCGAGGGATAAGCCCGCTGGTGCCCAGGATACGGCGGTGGACCACATCGGCGAGCGTCACGGAACTCAGATACAGATAGATCTGGTTGCCCAATTCTTCCCACAGATCGTGGGTCGTGCAGCGGCTCTTGTTGGCGCGGCAGCCGTGCGGCTGCCCGGGAGTACAGCGGGTGGCCCGGATCGGTTCGTCCACCGCCAGGATGATATCGGCAATGCGCGTTTCCTCCGGCTTGTTTGCCAGCAAGTAGCCGCCGCCGGGTCCACGCACGCTTTTGACCAAGCCGCCCCGGCGCAGCTTGGCGAACAACTGCTCGAGATAGGAGAGGGAAATCTCCTGCCGCTCGGCGATTTCAGCCAGTGAGGTCGGACTATCGTCGCCTTGATGCGCCAAATCGACCAGCGCCATGACCGCATAGCGTCCCTTGGTGCTCAGCTTCACTTTGATGCCTCCTCAATCCAGCGCCGCCGGGTGCTCAGCACTCACCGGGGGGGACCACCGCCGCCTTGCGGGTCTTGCCTTCCGCCTTGGTCTTGGCTCGGCGCGCGGATCCGACGTCGGCGCCCTGTCCGACTTGGTTGGCGGTGTCCTCTTCCAATTTGTTCAAACGCGCCCGCAGGCTCTGTACCTCGCCAAGCAAGCCGTCGATGGCGCGGGCGACCGGATCGGGCACATCGCCCGCCGGCATGCCATAGGCCAGGAAACCGGGCGTTTCCTGGTCCTGGGTTTTCTTGTTCGACTGGACGATACGGCCGGGGATGCCGACGACCGTGGCGCACCGAGGCACATCCTTGGTGACAACCGAGTTGGCGCCGACCCGGGCATTGTCGCCGACCGTGATCGGGCCCAGGACCTGTGCCCCGGAGCCGATGATGACGCCATCCAGCAGGGTCGGATGACGCTTGGAATTGCGTTGGCTGTGGCTGTCGACGCTCGGTGCCACGCCGCCCAAGGTCACACCCTGATAGAGGGTCACGCCATCGCCGATCTCGCTGGACTCGCCGATGACCACGCCCGCGCCGTGATCGATGAACAGGTGGCGGCCGATGGTGGCGCCCGGATGGATCTCGATCCCGGTCACCATGCGCCCGATCTGCGAAAATATGCGGGCGAGCAGATACCAGCGTCGCCGCCACAAGCCATGGGCCAGGCGATAAATCATCAACGCCTGGAATCCGGGGTAGCAAAGCACCACTTCTAGGCGTGATCGCGCAGCAGGATCGCGGGCCATCATGGAATCGATTTCGTCACGGATGATGTTGAACATGGCATTGCCCATCGTGCTATGATCCGGCCCGCTTTGGACCGCGCCAGACTCCGCGTGGCGCCTACATCAGGATATAGTTTAACCGACTAAATTGGTCAAGATTGCACAGCACATTTTTTTTGGGGACTGTCGTATGAGTTTCAAACGGTTAGCTAATATCCACGGGATCACGGGTGCCCGTATACCCTCACCTCGGAACTGACTAGGAAAAACGCGGACTTATGCCCGAAGTCATCTTCAACGGCCCGGAAGGCCGGCTGGAAGGCCGCTATCAGCATAGCCGGGTGCCGAACGCGCCGATTGCCGTGATGCTGCACCCGCATCCGCAGTATGGCGGGACCATGAACAACAAGGTGGTCTATTCCCTCTACCATGGCTTCGCCCGGCATGGTTTCTCGGTGCTGCGCTTCAATTTCCGCGGCGTCGGCCGCTCGCAAGGCGGCTATGACCGGGGCGAAGGCGAGCTTTCGGATGCGGCGGCGGCCCTGGACTGGATGCAATCGTTCAACCAGAGCACCAGCGCCTGCTGGATTGCCGGGTTTTCCTTTGGCGCCTGGATCGGCATGCAGCTTTTGATGCGGCGGCCGGAAATCAACGGGTTCGTGTCGGTGGCGCCGCCGGCGAATGCCTTCGATTTCACCTTCCTGGCGCCCTGTCCCTCGTCCGGTCTGATCGTGCACGGCGACCAGGACGAGATCGTGCCCGGCGCCTCGGTCGCCAAGCTGGTGGACAAGCTGCGCAGCCAGCGCAATCTGGAGATCGTCTACGAGATCATTCCCGGGGCCAACCATTTCTTCCACGACCGCCTGGCCGAGCTGGACAAGGTTCTCGACAAATATCTGACCAAGGCACTAGCCGAGGATACAGCGGCGGTCGCCCGCTAGGCGGTGCCGCCGCCGGCGCGGTGGTGCACGCCGCCGGTGACCGCCATCCTGGCGCCGGTCGTGCCCGGCAGCGATAACGGCAGCCCTTCCAGGGACCTCAGCGCCAGATAGGCGAACGCCTGCGCCTCCAGGGCATCGCCGTTCCAGCCCACCGCCTCGACCGGTTCCACCGGCACCCCCAGCCGTTCCGCCAGGGCCGCCATCAGCGATGGATTGTGCCGGCCGCCGCCGGTGACCAGCCAGCGTTTTGGCGGCGCCGGCAGATGCGCCAGCCCCGCGGCCACCGCGGCGGCCGTGAAGGCGGTCAGGGTCGCCGCCCCATCAGCGGGTGACAAGCCGGCCACCGGCGCCGGATCGAAATCGTCCCGGTCCAGTGACTTGGGCGGCGCCTTTGAGAAATAAGGGTGAGTCAACAATGCCACCAAGGCCGCCGCATCCACCCGGCCGGCCCGTGCCAAGGCGCCGTCCTGGTCCCGGGGTTGGCCGGTGTGCCGCTCCGCCCAGTCGTCGATCAGGGCATTGCCCGGCCCGGTGTCGAAGGCCAAAACCTCGCCACCGGCGGCATCAGGCCCCAACCAGGTCACATTGCCCACCCCGCCCAGGTTGAGCACCGCCAGGGGCTTTTCCAGGTTTGCCGCCAGGGCCACGTGATAGAGCGGTGCGAAGGGGGCGCCCTGACCGCCCGCGGCCATGTCGTTGCTGCGGAAGTCGTTGACCACGTCGATGCCGGTTTCCGCCGCCAGCAGGGCGCCATCGCCGATCTGCCAGGTGCGGCCTGCCTGCGGCTCGTGCAGGATGGTATGGCCGTGAAAGCCGATGACGGCCACATCGCCGGGAGCATGCCCGGCCTGGGTCAGGAGCGACCGCACCGCATCGGCATGGCGCAGGGTCAGCTCCCGCTCCACCGCCTCGACCGGCCCGCGGCCGCCGAGCACGCTGCGTAATCGCCCGCGGAAGTCGGATTCATAGGAGACCGTCAGTAAGGCACCGGGTTCCACCGCCTGGTGGCCGTCGCTGCGGATCAACGCGGCATCTATACCATCGAGCGAGGTGCCGCTCATCAGGCCGAGCGCCCAGCGAGGTGCCTTCACAGTCATGAGTCCCTAAGTGCCGTCATTGACGATCCGCCACGAACAGGTAGTCTCCGCCGCCCATGAAATTATTGACCGGCGTGACGGTTCCATCGAGACGCACCTGGGACGCCCGGTAGCCGAGCGGGCCAAGCAGGTTCCACGCGTCTTCGGGCGCCGATCCGGCACGCGCCAGGAACTTGCCCTCGATCTCAAGCAGCATCGGCGGGCGGAAGCGTTTCAGCGTGCGCAGGCCGCCGCGAAGCATGTGGATCTCCCAACCCTCGATGTCGGCCTTGAGGAAATCGAGCGCCTGAATGCGGTGCTCCGCAACGAACGTGTCGAGTGTGGTCAAAGACACCGTTGTCGCGAATACAGGCTGATCGCCCTCGTGCCGCCCGAGATGCGAAAGACCGAAGCCGATGCTCCCGCCTTTCTTGATCGGCGAGGTCAAGACCGCCTCGCCCGGTTGATCGGAAAGACCGACCGGAACGACGGTGACGTTGCGCATGCCTCTCATATTGACCGCCGTCGACAAGACTCGGCGCGCATAGTCGCCCGGTTCGAACGCATAGACATGGCCCTTCGGCGCCAGGGCCGCGAAATGCTTGGTGAACTGCGCGGCCTGGGCCCCGACATCGAAGACCGTCGCCCCCTCCGAAACATAGCGCGCGAACAAAGGCCGGAGCGCCATGTGATATTGGTTGAACACGGCCTTGTAGAGGTGGGCCGTGTAGGTCAGGTACTGGCGAATGCTGTAGGCAGGGGCAGCCATTTTCAGATCCCGCGCGACGACGATTCGCGACTCGTACCACGATCCCACACGATCCCATAAGACATTGACACCTGCCGGGTGACCGGACCTGTCATGGCAAAAACAACAGGCATCCCCGCTGGTTAATTGTGAACCGGCGGGGATTGTGATAAATCGTCGGCCTCACGGCAAGCGGCGCTTTCCGCCATCGCCCTACGTTGAAGAGAATCCCGCGACCCCATGACCACCCTGCATTCCGATTTCCTGCGCGAGATCACCGGCCGCGGCTTCGTGCACCAATGCACGGACCAGGACGCCCTCGACGCCCTGGCAGCCAAGGGGCCGATCACCGCCTATATCGGCTTCGACTGCACCGCGGATTCCCTGCATGTGGGCAGCCTGGTGCCGATCATGCTGCTGCGCTGGCTGCAACGCACCGGGCACAAGCCGATCGTGCTCATGGGCGGCGGCACCACCAAGGTCGGCGACCCATCCGGCAAGGACGATGCGCGGCAGCTTCTCAGCGAAGCGGATATCGCCCACAACATGGCCAGCATCCGCCGCATATTCGCCCAGTTTCTGACCTTCGGCGACGGATCCAGCGATGCGATCATGGTCAACAACGCCGACTGGCTGGACGGCTTGAACTACGTCGATTTCCTGCGCGACTACGGTCGGCATTTCTCCGTCAACCGCATGTTGAGTTTCGATTCCATCAAGCAGCGCCTGGAGCGGGAGCAGCCGCTGAGTTTCCTGGAATTCAACTACATGATTCTGCAGGCTTACGATTTTCTCGAACTCAATCGGCGCCATGATTGCGTCCTGCAGATGGGCGGCTCCGACCAATGGGGCAACATCGTCAACGGGGTCGAGCTGGGCCGCCGCATCGACCAGGCGTCGCTCTATGGCCTGACCTCGCCGCTGATCACCACGTCCTCCGGCGCCAAGATGGGTAAGACCGCCGCCGGGGCCGTATGGCTGAACGAGGACCGCCTGCCGTCTTATGACTACTGGCAATTCTGGCGTAACGCCGACGATGCGGATGTCGGCCGCTTCCTGCGCCTGTTCACCGATCTGCCGGAGGCCGAGGTGCGGCGCCTGGAAAGCCTGCGCGATGCCGACATCAACGAGGCGAAGAAGATTTTGGCCAACGAGGCGACCGCCATGTGCCATGGCCGCGCCGCGGCAGATGCGGCGGCCGAAACGGCGCGCCGCACCTTCGAGGAAGGCGGACGCGGCGATGCCTTGCCCAGCATAGATGTGGGCCGCGACCGCCTGGCCAAGGGTGTGCCGGCCTACGAATTGCTGCGCGAGGCCGGTCTGGCCGCCAGCAACGGCGAGGCGCGGCGCCTGATCAAAGGCGGCGGCGGGCGCATCAACGATACGGCTATTGCCGACGAGGCCCGCCAGATCGGCTTGGCCGACGTGGATGCGAACGGCGTCATCAAGCTGTCCGCCGGAAAGAAGCGGCACGCGCTGATCCGCGCCGTCTGAGGGGACGTTACCCGACTCTATTTGCGGTCTGGAAAGGCGCGCGGCTGGTCCTCTTCGTTGACCGCCTCACTGGCATCGAGCAGGCCGAACAGACCGCGCAGAAAGCCGGGCGCCAGGGCGGAGAGGGCGTTGACCTTGACCTCCGGTTCAGCCAACGGCCCGGTCATTTGATAGGTGAAAGCGAGAAACCCCTCGCCCTCGCCGCCGGTCAGGATTTGTCCCAGCACCGGTATGCCGCCCAGAACCCGATTGATCGTATAGGCCGGCACGATGGTGCCTTGCAGATCGGCAACGGACTCGTCGAAATCGAGGCTTCCATTGACCGTCAATCCCAGCGCCGGCCCATAGGCACGCACGAGATCCGTCGTGAGAACGCCGTCGTCGAGATTCACATCACCGGTCAGGTGGGTGAAGGTAATGCCCTCGCCGCTCAACAGATCGACGATGCCGGTCAGCGAAGCGACCGTCAGCAGGCTGGTCAGAATGGGCGCGTTCACCAGCATGTAATCGCGCGCTTCAATTCGGGCATGCAAGGGGTTCGCGGGCAGCGATCCGTTACTGTTTCCGGTCACATCGAGCGTGCCGCCATGGACCGTATCGGCAATGTCCAACGCCCGCAGGACGCCACCCATGTCTTCCGCGGTGACCGACAACGAATGTACGCCGGCCGGAATGGGGCCAAAGTCGATGCGCAAGGTGCGCGGCGTTTCCGGTACCGGCGGCGAGCCAGGGGCTGCGTCGGGTGTGGGTGGGCTCTTGCTCCACAACGCTTTGGGCACATTCCCCGTCATGGCCAAGCGGTTCCAGCCGCTGATGCCGCGATCGAAATCCAGGCTCACCTCTTCCAGATAGCGATCCGGGCCGAATTCCAGCCGATCCAGCTTGCCCGACGATAGGACCAGCGGCGTATAGGTGCGCACCGCGGCGGGCACCGCCTTGGCCGCCTTGGCCGCCGCCTTGCTTTCCTCATCGCCGTTCCCGGAAAACATCGACGTGGCATCGACGTTGCCGCCGCCGATTTGGATCTCGAATCCCTCGCCCCGCCGCGTGACCTTGACCTTGCGCACCTCGGTCCGGTCGATCGCCAGATCGTCCAGGGTCAGCGACACGAGCTCGGGCGTGCCCTCGGCGAACAGACCACGCCCCGAGGCGCGCAGGGACCCGGCATCGATCTTGAATTGACTGAGCTCGGCCATGCTGCCCGCGGCCAGACGCAATGTCAGGAAGGCCTCACCGGCCTGGCCCGGCGGCTTTTGCCATCTCAGCGGCGCGATCGCCATGGTCGCGGATTGGAGATTGACCGCGGCGCTGAGGGTGCTGGCACCCGCATGATCGGTCAGCATACGAATCGATGTCGAAACCGGCCCGGTCAAGTACGGCGCCAGATCGATGCCGAAGGTGTTCCGACCCACCTCATCCAGTGTCGGAATCTCCGCCGCCAGATTGGTGCGGTAGGGCGCCTCGTCGGTAAAGGCTTCCTGCCAGGCAAGCTCGACTCCCACGCCGCCCAGCTTGAGGGGCCCGGTCACGTCCATGCCCGCCTTGGTGACGGACAGGGAGAGTTTTCCTTCGCGCGCATCCTGGCCAAGAATGAATTTTTCGACCGAGGCTTGTTCCAGATTCGCCTTGGCCTCGATCTCGATGTCGTCGAGCGACAGATCGGCGATCAATGGAAAGCGAAATGCCACGCGCGCCGCGGCGGTGCCGTTCACCGCAGCGGTGTCGATGCCCAATTCGCGAATCAGAGCCAGGCGTTCGTGATCGAGCAGTTCCAGGCTGGCGCGCAATGGCCCGACCACGGCCAGGTCGATCGTCATATCCTGATCTTCCCGATCGAGGCCGATGATATCGATTGCGGTGGGTTGCACCTGCAACGGTCCCAGGCGGCCGCCGCCCGGGCGAAAGGCGATGCTGCTTTTATCGAAGGTCGCCGTACCGGAAATTTCGACCACCGGCGGCAGCGGCCGCATGAAATGCACTTCCACATCCTGGTACAGCAACGTACCGTCCATGCGGTTCACCTCTGCCTCGTCGACCGAACCGCCGGGAAGCCGCAAGCCAAGTTGCGCTTTCGCCACCTCTACCAGGCCCGTCGTGACATTTTCGACCACCCAGGCCCGCGCGTTGCCGCCGAGATCGTCCGGCCAATAGCGCGACAGGTCACCCATCGGCATATTGTTGACGATCACCGTTGCCTCGACGTCCATGTCGCCGGACCCGTCGTCCGGGGCGCTGGCGACCGAGCCGGTGAGCAGCACGCTCGGCCCAGGGTCATCGAGGGTGCCGATGTCCAGCGTACCGGTCTCAAGCACCAGGCGTCCGGCGGCGCGGTTGAATGCGCCGCGCAGCTGTACCTGGGCGATCGGCACCGGTTCGGTGAGATGATCGGCATAGGTCAATTGCCCTTCCTCGCCCTGCAGATCGAAACTCAGGGTGTCGATGGTGCCGTCGGGCCGGCCGGAGCCGACCAGGGATGCGCTGAGCGGCGTGGTCAGACCCGCAAGAATCTGCAACTGAGGCGCGATCCAAGCCAATGCGGCGGGATGCAGGTTGGTCGCGCTGCCTTGCAGATCGATGCGGCCGCTGTCCTTGTCGTAGGTGAAGTCGCTGGCCACGGTGGCCCGGGTGCCGCCGATTTCGATGGCCACGCCGACCTCGCCACTCAGACCCCGCGCGTCGCGGCGCAATTCGATCACGGCACCGGGCGCTTCCCAGGACAGATTCGATGTGCGGTCCTGGAAATAAAATTTGCCGTCGATGATGCGCACCACGTTGAGAAAGCTGAGAGGACGATCCGGCACCGGCTTCGACGTCAATTGTGCTATGACCGACGGCAACAGTCCCGATAAGTCCGATTCGCCCGCCGGTGAACCGGTGGCTTGGGCCGGTGCGCCAAGCTGAAGCTTGCCGTCCTCGCTACGGACAACAAGAAGCCGGGCGCCAAACACATCCACCGCGGAGGGCGCCAAGGTGCCCTGCACCAGGGCCCGCAAGCTGAAGCTAACAACAAGATCGGGCAGCACCGCGACGATCGTTCCGTCGGCGACGCGCACCGCCACATTGCGTGTGTGCAGGTCGATGGTCCGCGCCCACCCGCCCCAGACCAACTGAGTCGAGCCGATGCCGACGGTGATACCACTGACCGGGTCGGCCAGAGCCGCCTCGATGCGCGGTGTCAGGAAGTTCAGATCCACCGGATTGGTGGACAGACGCCAGACGGCCACGGCAACAAGAAGCACCGTTGCGGCGATCAGCCCGCCGGCTATCTCGAGGGCAATCTTGGTGGTGCGCCGAATCATTCCTGGCGGATGCCCCCATGTGCGCCGGTACGGGTACGGACAACCTTGACCCGCAGTCCCGGCTCTCGCAGTGTGCCGGCGGATCGAACCGGTCGGGACCGCCAGAATGTCCGCGCTATTCTATAGCAAATCAAAGGACGCCCTGCCAAAGCCTGGGGATGCGGACACGGCCGCCCGCGGCCTGGCGGACTGGGCGGAGCGGTGCGCCCGCCTCGACGATCCGCAGATGGCCAAAGCGGCGGCCGATCTGGCCACCGATACGGATGGCCGGCGCCTACTGCTGGCCCTGTTCGGCAACAGCCCGTTCCTCACCGATTGCGCCCTTTCCGATGTGGCGTTCTTCACCGGGCTGGTCACGCGCGAGCCCGGCGTGGTCCTAAGCGAAGTCCTGGCGCGGCTCAAGACCGAACTTGCCAAGGAAACCGACCGCGCCGTGCTCATGTCCGGCCTGCGCATCGCCCGCCGGCAAGTAGCCTTGCTGGTGGCCGTCGCCGACATCACCGGGTTCTGGCCGGTCGAGGCGGTGGTCGCCGCCCTGTCGGATTTTGCCGACGCGGCGCTGTCCGCCGCCGTCTCGCACCTGTTGCTGCAACTGGCGGCGCGCGGCGAGCTGACCCTGAAGACCCCGGAAGATCCGGCGCACGGCTGCGGCTTCGTGGTTCTGGCCATGGGCAAGCAGGGGGCGCGGGAACTCAACTATTCCTCCGATGTGGATCTGATTGTTCTCTTCGATGGCGAGGCGGCGCCGTACACCGGCAGCCGCGGGGTTCAGGAAGCCTTCGTCCGCCTGACCCGCGACCTGGTGCGCATCCTGGAGGATCGGACCGCCGACGGCTATGTGTTTCGCACCGATTTGCGCCTGCGGCCGGACCCCGGCGCCATGCCCCTGGCCATTTCCCTCCTTTCGGCCTTCACCTATTACGAGGGCCTGGGGCAGAACTGGGAGCGGGCGGCCATGATCAAGGCGCGGCCGGTGGCCGGGGACCTGGCCATGGGCCGGCGCTTTCTGGAGGAGCTGCGCCCGTTCATCTGGCGGCGCAACCTGGATTTTTGGGCAATCCAGGACATCCACTCCATCAAGCGGCAAATACATGCCCATAAGGGGGGCGCCGAGATCGCCGTATTGAATCACAATATCAAGCTGGGCCGCGGCGGCATCCGCGAGATCGAGCTGTTCGCCCAGACCCAGCAACTGATCTGGGGCGGACGAGAGCCGCGCCTGCGCGTGCCGCGCACCCAGGAGGCGTTAGCAGCCCTGGCGGCCCTGGGGCACGTCACCGCCGATGCGGCCCGCGAGTTGGACCAGGCATATCGCTATCTGCGCTGGCTCGAGCATCGGCTGCAAATGATCGACGACCAGCAGACCCAGACCTTGCCGGCGGACGAGGCGGGCCTGACCCGCTTGGCGATCTTCACGGGCCATGACAGCAGCGGGCCGTTTCGCGACGAATTGCTCGCGGCGTTGCGCTGTGTCGAGACGCACTATGCCGAACTGTTCGAAGAGGCCCCCGCCCTGTCGACCACGGGCAACCTGGTCTTTACAGGCGGCGAGCCGGAGCCGGGCACCCTGGAGACCCTGGCGGCGATGGGTTTCACGGACGGCAACCGGGTGTTCAATCTGGTGCGCGCCTGGCACCACGGCCGCCACCGCGCCACGCGCTCGACCCGCAGCCGCCAGCTGTTGACCGAGCTGATGCCGACATTGCTCAAGACCCTCGGGCAGACCCCGCAGCCGGATCAGGCGCTGACCAAGTTCGACGAGTTCCTGTCCGGCCTGCCCGCCGGCGTGCAGCTCTTTTCCATGCTCTATGCCAACCCCGGCCTGCTCGACATGCTGGCCGAGATCATGGGCGGCGCGCCGGCCCTGGCCGACCGGTTGAGCCGCAACCCGGGCTTGCTGGATGCGGTCCTCTCCCCCGGTTTTTTCGATCCAATCCCCACGCGGGAGGACTTGGCCACGGAGTTGCGCCAGATGCTCGCCCAGGCGCGGGATTTTCAGGACATTCTCGATCTGTCCCGGCGCTGGACCAACGACCGGCGCTTCCAGGTCGGCCTGCATATCCTGCGCCATGCCTGCGACATCGACGAATCCGGCCGGGCGCTCAGCGACATCGCGGATACCGTTCTGGCGGAGTTGTATCCGCGGGTACTCGACGAGTTCGCGAAAAGCCACGGCCACGTTCCGGGCGCCAGTTTGGCGGTCATCGCCTTGGGCAAGCTGGGCGCCCGCGAGATGACCGTCTCGTCCGATCTGGACCTGGTGTTTATTTACGATGCGCCGGAGGATGCGGAACCATCGGACGGCGCGAAATCGCTGACGGCGAGTCACTATTTCGGCCGCCTGGCGCAGCGGTTCATCAACGCGCTGACCGCGCTGACTCCGGAAGGCAGACTCTACGAGATCGACATGCGGCTGCGGCCCTCGGGCAACGCCGGACCCATCGCCACCACCTTGGACGGCTGGCGGCGCTACTATGAGCAGGATTCCTGGACGTGGGAGCACATGGCATTGACCCGCGCGCGCATCGTGCTGGCCACCCCCGCCTTCCAGCAACGGATCGAAACTGTGATCCGCGATCTACTGTGCGCCCCCCGGGACGGCGACCGCTTGCTCGTCGATGTGGCTGATATGCGCACCCGCATCGAACGCGAGCACAGCGCCGCCTCCATCTGGAGCGTCAAGTTCCACCGCGGCGGCCTCAACGATCTGGAATTCCTGGCCCAGTACCTTCTGCTGCGTCATGCGGAGGCGCACCCGGAGATCCTGGATGGCGCCACCGAGGCCGCCTTTGCCAAGTTGGGCAAGGCCAAGCTGTTAGGGAGCAGTCTGGCGCAACGCTTGATCGAGGCAACGCGCCTGTTCCGGCAGATTCAGGGCTTGCTGCGTTTGACGGCGGCTCCGGCCTTCGACGCCGACAGCGGGACGGAGGGCTTGAAGGCTTCCCTCGCCCGCGCCGCCGGGATGCCGGACTTCGCCGCCCTGCGCGACAAGATGGTCAACACGGCGCGGATGTCGCACGAAGTTTTCATCGAAATGATCGAAGAGCCGGCAGAGGCAGCCCGGCAGCGCCGCGCTGCGTCGCCGGAAGCCGACTCGAAGAGTGGGCCCTAACCGGCCTTTCTCGCCGCCGGCTTGGTTTTCTGCCAGCGCGCCAAGGCGTCATGGGATTGGGCCGCCGCCTTTGCGGCATACTCCTCGACCGAGCCAACCGGTGTCGTCAATTCGATCACATAGCCATTCGGATCGCGGAAATAGATCGAATGGATGAAGCCGTGGTCGGCGACGCCGCGCGTCTCGATGCCCTGGGCCTTGCCCTTCTGGAACAGGGCCTGCTGGGTCTTGGCATCCACCTCGAGGGCGATGTGCAGGTCGAAGTCATGCTGCTCCTTGAACTCGAATGGTGAGCCGGGCACCTCGAAGAAGGCCAGGAACGAGCCATCGCCGAGGCGATAGAAGCTATGCAAGGCAGATACCTTGCGGCCGGTCTTGGATTCACTGAGTTCAAACGCATCCGCCAACGGCAGTCCGAGGAAATCCTCGTAGAACCGGCGCGTTTCCTCAGAATCGCGGCAGCGATAGGCGTTGTGGTGCAGGCCCTTGATCATCTGCTGCCCCTCTGGTCGGTTCATGAGGGCGCCAGTATAGCAAGTTGCGGCCCCGTCTGTCAGGGCCGCCGATGGCCGGGCGAGGGCCTAGCGCAAACCCAGATCGCGGCGGGTTAATGGCTGCTTGTCGACGCCGTCCGACTCGCCATCCACCGCATCGTCCAGGTTCCGCTGATGGCCGCGCGCAATTCCCGGCGGCATGAAGGCTGCCGCATCGCGCGGCGCCATCGCTTCGAGCGCCGGCAAGGCCAGCACAGGCCGTAAATTGCGGCTGTCGCGGACAAAGACCAAAGGGTGGGAAAAAATCGAAATCAGCTTCTTGTGCACGGTGCTCATCTTCACCGGCTTGGACATGAACGCATTGGCCCCCGCCAGGAGAGCATTCTTCATCTGCGTATGGGTCGCATCCGCGGTGAGAATGACGACCGGCAGATAGCAATTCGGGCTGTCACCGGCATTGCGCAACAGGCGCGTCAGCTGGATCCCATCGACCGGCGCCATATGCAGTTCGCAGAACATGATATCGGCCGGGTCGTCACGCAGCGTCTCGATCGCCTCGGCACCATCCGCGGCCCCGGTCACGGGGCCGACACCAATTTCATGGAGCATTTCCGACAGGAATCGCCGGGCGGACGAACTGTCATCCACCACCAGAACTCGCATGGCCGGCAGATTTATCTGAAAGAGCGATATACCTGTTCCTCCTTCACGATCTCGCGGGGCGATCCGATCGCGCATGGGCCGATGAAACAATCTACCCATGCGCGCAGTGCGCTTTCGCGGCAAGACAATGGCCGGCGATTATTGGCAATCGGCAGAACTCATATACTTGATAATATCATCACGAGATATTATAGAGCAAATCTCGGCTGAGTTACAATCATAAGGTCGATTTATTAGGAGAAATTCTAAAGCATAATGCCCTTAATTTGCTTATTATATTTATTTATTTTGAAATTAAATAGGGCATACAGCCCTAATCTGACCATTATTTTCCACCGCCGGGCGGCCGCGGCCACGGCGGGAATTTCTTAACGGAATTATAACCAGGCCGGCCTCAAGACTCGTACCGGGACAAGAATGCGTCCCGGTCTGGCCGCCACGATCGGCGGTTCAAGAGGAGATCGTTGGCATGGGACTTTCGATGGGTCATCTGCCGCCCCCACCGTACCGGGCTCAGCGCCCCTGGGTGTCCCGCATGGCCGCAGCGTTTGGCGCCTGGAAAGACCGGCTGGACGGGCTGGTCCGGTGGCTGCAGGCCGACCTGCGGTCCGGCGTGATTATCTATCCCCCGCCTGCGCTTCCGCCTCAGCGGCCGCCCCGCCCGCCAATCCATGGGCCAGTGACGCTTCGAGAAATCCGTCGATGTCGCCGTCGAGAACGTCCTGCACGCTGCTAGTCTCCACCCCGGTCCGCAAATCCTTGACCATCTGATAGGGCTGTAACACATACGAACGAATCTGGTGGCCCCAGCCGATGTCGGTCTTAGCATCGGCCTGGGCCTGGGCCGCATCCTCGCGCTGGCGCAGCTCGGCCTCGTAGAGGCGGGCACGCAGCATGCGCATGGCCTCGGCACGGTTCTTGTGCTGCGACCGGTCGGTCTGACACTGCACGACGATGCCCGTGGGCAGATGGGTCATGCGCACCGCGCTGTCGGTCTTGTTGACGTGCTGGCCGCCGGCGCCTGAGGCGCGGTAGGTATCGATCCGCAGATCCTTGTCGAGAACCTGGATGTCGATGGTCTCGTCGACCACCGGATAGACCCAGGCACTGGCAAAGCTGGTATGCCGCCGGCCCGCGGAATCATAGGGCGAGATGCGCACCAGGCGGTGTACGCCGGACTCGCTTTTCAGCCAACCGTAGGCGTTTTCGCCGGTGAGGCGCAGGGTGGCCGACTTGGTTCCCGCCTCCTCGCCGGGACTTTCCTCCAGCCATTCCACCTTGTAGCCGTGGGCATCGGCCCAGCGCGTGTACATGCGCAGTAGCATGGAGGCCCAATCCTGGGCCTCGGTGCCGCCGGCCCCGGCGTGGACTTCCAGATAGCAGTCGTTCGCATCCGCCTCGCCGGACAGCAGGCTGGTGAGTTGCAACCGGGCGGTGCTTTCGCGCAGCGCCTGCAGCTCGGCCTCGGCCTCGCCGAGGGTGGCGGCATCGTCTTCCGCCTCGGCCAGATCGTGCAGGGTCAGGGCATCGTCCAGGCGGCGTTCCAGGGCGCGGTATGCACCGATGGACGTGTCCAGCCGGGTGCGCTCGCGCATCACCGATTGGGCGGTTTCGGAATTATCCCAAAGTTTGGGATCCTCGGCGCGCGCGTTCAGCTCGTCGAGCTGGCGAAGGGCACGATCCAGATCAAAGATGCCTCCTCAGCAGAGCCAACGACTGACGTATGTCGTCGACCACCGCCTCTATTTCCGCGCGCATGAGGTCTCCTAAGTTGGCATGGCCGAAGGTCCAGCACCATCGCCGGCACGGCCATCTGCGAATCGGGTTTGAATTTACCAGTCCCGGCGAGCGTTGTCGCCCACCCTCAATACAGGCCGCCCTTAATACAGGCCACGGGTGCCGGTGCCGGCCTCGCCGGTTTGCGGATTGTAGCCGCCGTCGATGACCAACTCGTCGCCAGTTGGCACGGTCCCCGGCTTGAAGGCTTCGAGGATGACCTTGCGGTCGCCCTTCTGGGCGATGCGCCCGGTCTCCTCGTTGACGCGCACCAGGCGCACGCCCGGCGGAATGCGGAAGGGGATCGCCGGCTGATTGCGCAACGCCGCCGCCATGAAGTCGCGGAAGACGGGCGCGGCCACGGACGATCCGGTCTCGCGCGGGCCCAGGGACTTCGGCTCGTCAAAGCCGATGAACACACCCACCGCCAAGTCGGGGGAAAAACCCATGAACCAGGTATCCAGGCTTTGATTGGTGGTACCCGTCTTGCCGGCCAAAGGTTTGCCGACTGCGCTGATTCGCCGTCCGGTGCCACGTTCTACCACACCTTGAAGCATGGAGACGATCTGATAGACGCTGCCGGAATCCGCGACTTGCGCGCGGCCGTCCGGCAGCTCCGGCGGCGCCTGGCCGGCCCAAATTTCATCGCGGCAACCGGGGCATTCGCGGGTGTCGTGTTGGTATACAGTCAGGCCATGGCGATCCTGCACCCGATCGATGAAGGTCGGGTCGATGCGCTTGCCGCCGTTGACCAGCATGGCATAGGCGGTGGTCAGGCGCAGCAGCGTGGTTTCCCCGGCCCCCAGCGCCATGGACAGTACCGGCGGCATGTCGTCGACGATGCCGAACCGGCGCGCATAGTCCACCACCTTCTCCATGCCGATGGTCTGCGCCAGGCGCACGGTCATCAGATTGCGCGATTTCTCGATGCCGATGCGCATCGGCGTCGGGCCGTAGAAGACGCGGCTGTAGTTGGCCGGCTTCCATTTGCCCAGGCCGGCGCCCTGATCGACCACGAAGGGCGCATCCAGGACGATGGTGGACGGCGTAAAGCCGCTGTCCAAGGCCGCCAGATAAACGAACGGCTTGAACGCGGAGCCGGGTTGCCGCACCGCCTGTGTTGCCCGATTGAACTGGCTGGACTCGTAGGAGAAGCCGCCGTTCATCGCCAGCACACGGCCGGTGTGCGGATCGATCGCCACCAGGCCACCGTTGACCGCGGGAATTTGCCGCAACGCATAGGCACCATCGTCATAGGCGGTCTTGCCATCGGCGCTTTTCCGCACGGCTTCCACCAGGACCACATCGCCGGCCTTGAGCACGGCGCCGGGGCTCGTTGGTTCCGGCCCCACCTCCTGATCCGGCAGCCACGGCCGGGCCCAGCGCAGCTCGGCCATCGGAATGAAGCCGGTCTGGCCGGTGGGCAGTCCGATATCGGCCTTGGCGTCATCGGTGGACAGCACCGCCGCGATGGTCCACGGCGCGGCGCCGGCGGGCGGCTCGATCTGGATCAGGGCTGGCCGCCATTCATAGGCGGTCAGATCCAAGTGCGTCACCGGACCGCGCCAGCCATGGCGGCGGTCATAGTCGATCAAGCCTTGGCGCATCACCCGCTCGGCAATGCGCTGCAATCGGGGATTCAGGGTGGTGCGCACCGACAAGCCGCCCTCATACAGCTTGGCATCGCCATAGAGCCGGGCCAGCTCGCGCCGCACCTCCTCGACGAAATAGTCGGCGCGGACGATTTCCGTCGGGTCGGTCTGGTGCACCGCCAGCGGTTCCGCCCACGCCAGTTCGGCATCGGCCGCGGTGATGCGGCCGTCCTCGAGCATGCGGCCGATCACCCAGTTGCGCCGCGACAGCGCGGCTTCGTAGCGGCGGACCGGGTGATAGTTGTTCGGCGCCTTCGGCAGGGCGGCCAGAAAAGCGGCCTCCGCCAGGGTCAGCTCGTCGAGGGATTTGTTGAAATAGTTGAGGGCCGCCGCCGCCACCCCATAGGAGCCCCAGCCGAGATAGATCTCGTTCAGATACAGATCGAGGATGCGTTCCTTGTCGAAGGCATGCTCGATACGGAAGGCCAGGATGGCCTCCTTGGCCTTGCGCTCGATCGAAACCTCGTTGGTCAGCAGGAAGTTCTTGGCCACCTGCTGGGTGATGGTCGAAGCCCCCACCGGCCGCCGGTCATGGCCCAGGTTGGCGAGATTGGTGACGATAGCCCGGGCGACCGAGACGAAATCGACCCCCGGGTGGCTGTAAAAATTCTTGTCCTCGGCCGACAGGAAGGCGTTGACCACCCGCCGAGGCATGGCCCGGATCGGCACATAGGCCCGATTCTCGGTGGCATATTCCACCAGCAGCCGGCCGTCGCCCGCGTGCACCCGGGTGACCGTCGGCGGCTCGTAGACGGCTAGCTGCTTGTAATCGGGAAGATCGTTTCCGTAATGATAAAACAGATACAGAATCCCGCCGCCGCCGAGCAGAGCCAGAGCCAGAATAAATCCGAACAGGGACGCCAATAACTTCAGAGTGTCCTCCGTGTCGCCGGCCCTTTTGCCGGACTTCGGTCGATCGCAAAGCGGAACGGAAGGTAACCCGCCAACGATTACCTTTTGGTAACCATATGCCGGCGGCTCACCACGTGTGGAATACCCTTAGAATGTGGCGGTGTTATGATCGATTCAAGGCCTTCTGCACCCGGAAATAGGCGTCGATCGCCTTGATGGTGGCCGCCATGATCTTGGCCCG